>Ga0209536_100000263_pt1 | contig 82848 bp, 79 predicted proteins | sample DeeMarSeWOR28_12_FD_187461 | JGI IMG/M metagenome (GOLD analysis project Ga0209536, IMG submission 187461) | Marine sediment microbial communities from White Oak River estuary, North Carolina - WOR-2-8_12 (SPAdes) (version 2) | ecosystem: Environmental > Aquatic > Marine > Intertidal zone >...
CTTCCGCGGTTCGTCACCGCCACGGACGCGCTGCTCGATCTCGCCGAGGAGCGAATCGCTTCCCGCTTTGCTGCCGCCGAACAGACCATCCGAATCGGCCGCGCGCGAGGCGCCGTACAGGTTGAGCCAGAGATCCGCCTTTTCACCAAAACGGAGGATCGCGTAGAACATCCTGCCACGCCGCTCGCCGCCAAAAAGGATCTCGACGATCGCCGCCGCGATCGACAGCGGCAACAGAGTCACGTCGATGACCCCATCGAGAAAGAGCTTGAGCTGGAAGAGACCCAGGTCACGCACGATGACCCAACGCGAGACGCCCCCCTCCTCCATCCTCTTAGATATGTCGTACATATCTGAACGGTGTCTCATCTCTGACCCTTGAAGCCTGCCGGCCGGTTTGAAGGTGAAAGGGCAAAGTCAGTAACGAGTCTGGTTGTCGACTTGATCCGCCTACTTCAATACACGGCCGCTTCACAGAACTGTCAAGGACGGCAAGCAGGCTCGACTAGCGAGCTCACGGCCCCGTGTGTTATATAGACACTTGTCATCGCAACGATAGCAGCTCATCCGGCCAGACCTCACGGGTCTTGGCCGCTTTTGTGTCCTCGGAGGAAGGCGATGCCGAGCCCAAAGCAGCCGCGGGCTGTTCGCACCGTCAGTGCCCTCGACAGGCTACGCCGCCGACGCGAGGTGGAGTGGCTCGCACTGTACCTGGGCGCCGGCTGGATAATCTACGAGGCTGTCGGGCTTACAGCCGATACGTTCGACCTTTCGGTCAACGTCGTCAGGGTCACGGCGCTGATCTTGGCGCTTGGCGCCCTAGCCGCCATCCCCTTGGCACACTGGTACGAGCTCACGGCACGCGCGTTGGAAGAAGCTGGCGACGGCGACGTCGGCGACGTGCAAGGCGTTCCCAACGTTCTCGAACCGGCTTTCACACGCAGCTATCGCAGGGTCAACAAGAAGACGGTCGTGCTGGCCGGTGCCGGATCGACCGTTCTCTTCTCCGGGTTCTTCTTCTTGCTCTGGACCGCCTGGGCAACTAGCCACGACAAGCCGGTCACCGATCCGCGCATCTCGATGGCCGTCTTCCCGTTCCGCAGCTCTGGGTTAGGTGGGGCAGAGTACGGCGAAGGTCTGGCCGACCTGGTGAGCGCTGCCCTCGACGGGACGCCGGGTGTTCGAGTATCCGATCCCTCCGCAATCTGGAGCGACCTACGACCCGAACGCGGGGCGGCAGCTCTCGCTCCGGAACCGGACCAAGCGGCTCGCCTGAGTCGCGATGCGGCAGCCGAGCGATATGTAACCGGCAGTGTGACAGTCGCTGGAGCCAACTTAGACGTAACCGCTCGGTTGTACGATGCGCAGAGCGGTGACGTGCTCGCCACGCTCACGGCATCGGCTCCGCAAGACAGCCTTCGCCAAGCAGCGCAAAGGCTGGCCATCGACATCCTGGCCAGTGTGTGGGATCGAGAGCAGCTACCCACCATCGCGGAGATAGACCGCTTCGCGACGTCGAATGCGGACGCTCTCAAGTCCTACTTGGAAGCCGTGAGTCTGAAGCGAAGGGGCCATTTCGAGGAGGCGCTTACGGTCATCGAGCACGCGGTCGCTCTCGACTCGACGTTCGCGCTGGCGCACCTGGAGCACTTCTATATTCGATCGCTGGTGCTGAACCTGAATAATGAACCGTTCGAGGGTGTTCGCCCGATCATCCAGAAGGCGATGGCTCATAGGGAGCGACTGAGTCCCCGCAATCGGATGCGCATCGAGGCCAACCAAGCGCTCGACAACACGGACGGAGTGAAGGCCGCCTTTCTGCTCGAACGGATCCTCAGCATTGACCCCCTAGATGTAGACGCTCGCGGAACCCTGGCCTTCACGTATATGCGCGACGGCTGGATGTTGAAGAAGACGACCGCCGAGATCGTCGACGCGTACGACAAAGCGCTCGAACTCGATTCCACGTCGGTCTTGAACACGGCAACACGCGCGCGCCTCGCCTTGTTGTCGCGCGATCCGGCGGAGCTTCAACGTGCAGTGCAGAGGGTTCGAGCCGTCGACACCACGAGCGTCTACGCCACCGGCACGCTGGCCGCGTTCAGGGCGCTCATGGCCCCGGAATCTGAGGTCGACTCGATTCTAGAGGCCCTGGCGGACCAACCGATGACGGTGGTGGTCACCGTGCTCCGCGAGTTGCGCGCAGCCAGACCGTCACTCGCTGAGCGGTACATGATAAGCTTGATGGCCCCAACGCGCCCGGTGACGCATCAGTCGACCGCGGCAGGCGGCCGAGCACAGCTCTATTTAGCAGAGGGGCGGATGGCGGAAGTTGACTCGCTGCTGGGAACGGGCGAGTACGAGGACCTTCGGCCTGTCCTGAACCGGCTTCTGATCGCGGCGGCGTTGGCGGGCGTCGGTGATGCAAGCCTGGCGGCTCGGGCCGCGGCGGCACTTTCCGCATTCGTGCCGATCGACTCGATACAACCTCTCATAGCAACCAGTAGTTATCAGATTTGGGCCATCGCTTGGGCGATCGGCGCCTACCACGCAACTCTCGGCGACTCGTCCGAAGCCCGGGCCTGGCGACAAGCGATAGCTGACATACCCACGGGCCGAACCTGGTTCGACTGGACCGGTTCGCTGGCTGCAGACATCGGAGCGCGGTTGGCCGCTCGCCGTGGCGACCTCGAGGCCGCCGAGCAAGAGGCCCGTCGAGCATACGATCTCTGGACGATCCACTCCAACAATCCGGGCGCGGCGTTTCCGGAAACCGCGATGCGGTTTCACCTGGCAGAGATTCTCGACGCGACAGGATCACCGCAGCAGGCACGCTGGTTCTATCGCTCTCTCGCGCTACCCCACGCATGGCAGGGTTTCTACACGGCGCGCGCGAGCTTCGAACTCGGTCGGATGGCAGAAGCGCGTGGCGAGCGAGAAGTCGCGCTAAACCACTATCTGACAGCCATGCGCTTGTGGGAGCACGGTGACCCTGAAGTCGTGAATCAGTGGCTGGCACGCACCGAGGAAGGAATAGTCCGACTGCGCGGCGAATTATCAGGAGCTTGAGGAGTCTACCCGTTTGGTTGAACCGCAGATCACTTCCTTCAATCCAGAGTTACTCGCAGGCCGGGTGGCGCTCGTCACCGGCGGCGGGACAGGGATTGGTGCCGGAATCGCTCGCGCCCTTGCTGCCCACGGTGCTGATATCATACTCGCCAGCCGCAAGCGCGCACACCTCGCGGATGTGGAAGCGGAAGTCCAGGCCCTGGGCCGACATGCCCTGCTCTGCAAGATGGACGTTCGCGATCGCGCGGCATGTGACCGGACTGTAGCCGAGGCGCTCGACCGTTTCGGACGGATCGATGTCCTGGTGAACAATGCAGCGGGCAACTTTCTGGTCCGTGCAGCGGAGCTTTCCGAGAAGGGCTGGCGTGCCGTCGTCGATATCGTGCTAAACGGCACGTTCAACATGAGCCAAGCGGCGTATCCTGCGCTGCGCGCGGCTGGCAGCGGATCGATCATCAATATCACAACGACCTACGTGACGACCGGTGCCCCCTTGATGGTCCACTCGGGAGCGGCGAAGGCCGGTGTCCTGAATCTCACCCGGACATTGGCGGTCGAGTGGGGCGGCGATGGGATCAGGGTCAATGCCGTAGCACCTGGTCTCGTCGAGGGCACGGAAGGTGCCCGGCGTCTTGCCGAGTCTATCGACTACATCGAGGCATACCGCAGGCAGGTCCCGTTGGGCAGGCTCGTCGCCTTGGACGACGTGGCTGACACGGTGCTGTTTCTGGTTTCGCCGGCTGCCTCGCACATCACGGGCGTCGAAATTACGGTGGACGGTGGGGCCAGCCTCGGCGGCCACTTTAAAGATGCCGCCGAGGCCCTAGATAAGCTCAGTCAGTAGAAACTTGCCCTAGCGGCGTCACCGATGCGACCTCAGAGAGCGGAAGCACCAGCCGATCGCGTTTCTTCCAGATGCCAACCCTCGCGGCCTGGCGGATGAACTCCTCCTTGGAGCGTCCGTCCTGCCCATCCTCGTGCTGGTCCAAATCGAGCAAGACGACTTCTCGGTCGTTCATCTCCCAGCAGCGACCGATATAGACCGCGTCACCCGTCGTATCGACGACCACGGTGATGCCGTGCAGCTCGCCTTTGTCGCTGTGAAACGTGCCCATCGCTAGGCCGCCGGGGCGCAGTGATGGTCGAAGGCACTGGCGAGATCGCTGGCCACTTGCTCGGCGGTGCGCCCCTCGATGAGGTGTCGAGGCACGAAATGCACCAGCTCGCCGTCCTGGAAGAGGGCCATGGACGGGCTGCTGGGCGGCATTTCCGCGAAGTAGCCGCGAGTACGAGCAACGGCGTCCACGTCCTGCCCGGCGAAGACCGTCGCCAATCGGTCAGGTCTCGGACCCTGCTGCAGAGCCAGCCGTACGCCGGGCCGGGCCATGCCGGCCGCACAACCGCAGACCGAGTTCACGACGATGAGGGCGGTGCCACCCTTCTCACTCATGAATGCGTCGACGTCATCGGGTGTGAGCAACTCGGTGAAGCCTAGCGTGGTCAACTCCTCGCGCATCGGCTGGACAAGTCTAGGATCGTAAGGCAAAGTGTCCTCCTGGTTGGGGCTCCTGCTTTCTTGAGACTGCCGATGATATACTCGACGCACCCAACTGGCTAGTCCCGGTCCGAGTCGCTGACGAGCTCGTTGACCTTGGACGCCACAATGAAGTCGTTCTCATGCAGGCCATCGATGACGTGGGTGTAGAGCACCACCTCGACATCTCTGTAACTGATCTTGATATCCGGATGGTGGCCCTCGTCTTCGGCTATCTCGGCCACGCGCCCCACAAACTCGATGGCGGCCCCACTTCGTCAAGCGACCGCACCCGCTGCTGCGCGCGCAGCAGACGAACTTATCCTACTCCCACTCGTAATCGTACTCAAGACGTGGCACGGGAGATCGACGCGCAGGAACACATTGCACCCCGCCCCTGTTCTGACCACACGAACGGAGCGAGGCCAGCACACCCAGAGATCTAACAACTTGACCGAGACAGCGGAAATGGCGAGCAATGGCACCCGAGGAAGCTCTAAACAGCGGGTCGGACTGCGCATCATCTTGCTGGCCGTGATATTCGTGGGAGGCATCGCGCTCTTCCGCTGGGGCCCCCTGTCCGCGTACGCACGCCCGCAGATCATCGCCGACTTCTTCCGCGGACTGGGTACACCCTGGTGGTCGCCGCTGGTATTCGTCCCGCTCTACGCGGTGACCACCGCGCTGGGTATGCCGGGAACGATCCCGACCCTGGCCGGAGGTGCAATCTTCGGCGTTGCCCGCGGCATGCTATTCAACACCGTGGGCGCCAATCTGGGCGCGCTGGGAGCTTTCCTCATCGCCCGCTACCTGGGCCGCGACTTTATCGAGCGCGTACTGAAGGGCAAAGGCGCCACACTCGATGAGAGGATCGGTCAGCACGGGTTCAGCACGATGCTGTACCTGAGGCTGATTCCCCTGGTCCCATTCAACGCCCTGAACTTCGGCGCGGGCATCTCCCGCGTCTCACTTCGCGATTACGTCCTCGGCACCCTGATCGGGATGATCCCAGGCACCCTCGTCTACACCTACTTTGCCGACGCCTTGATCCGCGGCACCGGCGAGGCGCGACGCGACGCGTTCCTGCACTTCCTTCTCGCGGCAAGCTTACTGGTCGCTTTTACTCTGGTGACGGGGTGGATACGGCGCCGTGTCGGTAATAGAACAATAGGCCATTAGAACAATCGAACCGCGAAGTATCGGCCAGGTGCGAACTTCGAAGTTCAATTGCTCAAATGTTCCATTGTTCTATTACTCGATATTCCCACTGCTATACCTAGCGGGCACCGTCTTTCCCCAGCCAGGTCATCAACTGGCTGCCGCCGGCGATCACCGTCCCATAATTCAGGAAGAGGCGCCAGACCGCTGTGTAGGGAAGTACCAGCCCGGGGGTCAGGAATGGAGACATCACGGCGGCGGTGATCAGTTCGCCGATTCCAGCGCCGCTGGGTGTCGGCATCACGAACAGCAGGTATTGGAGCACTATATGGAGCAAGACCACCTCGAGGAACGGCGCCTCGGCGACGAAGCCTCGAAGAACGACATAGCCCAGCACGAAGCGCGACCCGAAGTGTATGGCCCCGCTGAGCACGGCGAGAATGAACAGGATCGTACCTGACTCCTTCCAGTAGGCGACGATGCCTCTGTGTATCTCATCGAACTGGAAGAGGACCCGCTCGATCCGGGGATGATCGCGACCCATGATCTTCTCGATCACCTTCCGCGCCAAACCCGGAAGCAGAGCAAGCAACACGATCACCGCCACACCGGTGCCGAACAGCCAGGCCGACCATCGGAACAGCGCCGCCGCGGATAGGTTTGCGATGGGAAGACGAATATCGGAAACCGTTCCGCCAGCGCCTAACGCCCAAGCGATGAGCCCCGCCAACGATAGAAAGACGACATTGGACAAGAACGACATCGCGTTCACGGCCGTGGCCCGTCCAAATGTAAGCCCCTGCCGCATCAGTCCGTAGATCGTCGCCGGGCCGCTGCCCGTCGACGACGGCGTCAGGTAGCCCATGGCGGTCCCGGCGACGCCGATCTGCGTGCACCTCAACAAGGAGACGCGTCGGTCGTGTGGTCCTAACAACGCCTTGAGGCGAAGACCCGACCCCAGCCAGTCAAGAAGCATGAGGCCGGCGGCCGGCAGGAACCAATGGGGGTTGAACCGCTGCAAGCTGGCGAGTTCCGTCGCCCAGTCGCCTGAGAACAGGAAGGCGAGCAGAAATCCCAGTATCGATGCGCCGGCGAAGACTACCAGCCCCCACCGAACGACGGAGACTGGTATCCCGATCAGCGTCGGCGAGCGATTCGCTTCCGGCTGGTTCTGAGTGCTCAGTGCGGCCTGCGGCGTGGCCAAACCTGCCGGCCTGTAAGGTGAAAATAGGCGCGTTGCAGGAAGCTCGGTCGCGCGTAGTAGCGGTAGCGGATCGTCCCACCGTCCGATGTCCGCAGATCCACAGGGCGACGTCCACGCAACACAACGCGGTCATCGCGCCGCACATCCAGCTGCATCGGTGCTCGTGGACGAGCCTGTCTCCGCCGCCGTACTTCGCGCCGCGCCGCACGCCGTTGCTCGCGACGTTCTCGAATCGCGGCAGCGCGCTGGGCGACCAACTCCAACCGCCCTGAAACCGCGTCGCGGCCGGCCCGTGCGCCGGTTCGAGCACGTTCTTTGGCCTCTCTCAGATAAGGGCCGGTCCGTTCACGGGTCGTCTCCGCTACCTCGGCGGCGCGCCCTGTGGCGTTCTCCAGCGTCCCTGCAGCCTGCTCCAGGTACTCGCGGAAGCGATCGATCCAACTCCCGAACGTCGACTTCCTGCCTAGACCGAGCAGGCTCAGCACTTCTCTGCTCCAATTCATGGCTATAACAACCGTATCAGTTGTTGGGGGTCGAGCTGCTCCCAATCCATCCCGACTACGACGTGGGCTAGCCCGGACGGCGCGATCCGCATCTGCGCAGGCCGCCGCCCCCAGAAGTACGTTGCGAATTCGCCGACCGTCGCTGGAGTCGGCGGCTGCTTGGCGCCGTGTACTGCCAGGTGCCGGATAGGCTTTCCCTCAAAGACGGCCGTCTCAGTATCAAAGTCGACGCTGTAGATCAGCCGCACGCCAAACGAGAGGTCGCGGATATGATCCGGGCGATCGCCAGGCCAACGGTTCCAGTCCCTCTCCAACTCGCCCAGGTCGATCCAGTTCTCCCGCTGCTCCGCATGCGACCGCAACAAGCGTACGGCGTGCCGGAGTTCGATGGCACCCGGCGACAGATCGACGACCTCCTGGCCGATGTAGCCCGGCGGACGCGGGTCGATGATGATCCAGTGGCTTGGGCCGGGCTCGTCCCGGTGTGCGGGCATTCTCAAGTCTCTATACCTGCAATCAATGTGTGCTATCCGTTCGTCTCCAGCGTCGCCCCACCCAAGAACAAGATCTCCGCAGATAGCGTGCCGGGCAACTGCCTACCTCAGACTACGAGGCCAGCGGCCAGCCCGTTTCCCCAGGCGGGCTAACCACCGCAGGATCGGAAACGCTTTGGCCTCGACCGGGCCGCGCGATTTCCGGTGGCAACTCGCGGTACACCCCCTCGCCTATCTGTGGGTGGGCCAAACTTTGGAGGCGGAGGGCGAGCTAACGATTCCCGGACGCCATCTTCACCGCCTCCGGCAGCCGGCGAAGTCTGAGCATCGAGGCGATGCCGAAGATGGGCCCCGGGACAAGAACCACGAAGGCCCAGTCCCACCCTACACGGTCCACCAGCGGCGGAATCATCCGGATCGTGAAAAGCGTGAGCAAGAAGCCCAGGCTCGTTTGCATCGTCAGGGCGGTGCCCACATACCGCGAATCGCCGAGCTCGCTCACCGCGGCGCTGAATTGAGCGCTGTCGGCCACGACCGTGAAGCCCCAGATCAAACACAACACCGTCAGTATGCCGGGCGCGCTGTACAAAAAGCCCGCGATCAGCGTACAGGCACCGGAGACTAGCAGGCTGATGGATGTGACGCGAGTGCGCCCCCAACGGTCGGCGAGCTGGCCGGCGATGATGCATCCCAAACCCCCGATGGCCACGGCGCCGAACCCGGCAAGCCGGGCGCAGATCTCACTCCATCCGGCCGCCTGGTAGCTCGCCAAGAGGAAGACAGGCACCCAGGTCCACATCGCGTACAGCTCCCACATGTGACCCAAGTACCCGAAGTTCGCGAGGCGCGTTGCCTGCTCGCTCAGCGCCCGCAAAGCATGGCGCGGCTCGAACGGAGCGCTTGCCGGCAGCAACGGCCCTGCCTTAACGAAGAGCGCCGCGATGGCGGTGGCTAACAACGCCGAAACGGAGGCGATCAGCAGGACGCTACGCCACGGAGGTATGCCCGCCTCTCCTCCCAGTATCGGAAGCGCGTTGAACAGGTGGGGCATCGCCGAGCCGACGGTGAGCGCTCCGACCAAAACGCCGATGCAGAGACCGCGGTCTTCCTTGCACCATGTGGCCATCAACTTCATGCCCGGAGGATAGACACCGGCGAGCATCATCCCGGTAAGAAACCGAAGTCCGACCGCGGGCGCCGGGGCAGCCACCAGTACGATCGCCGCATTGAAGGCCGCACCGAGGAACGCACACCAGGCGAACAGCACCCGGGCCGGGATCCGGTCGGACAGGTTGAGGATGGCACTCAACAGCGCACCGACCACGAAGCCGAGCTGCACGCTCATGGTCAGCCACGATTGCTCGGCTCCGCTCAGGTCCCACTCGGTGGTCAACTGCGGGACGACCGCCGAGGCAGAGAACCAGAGCGCCATCGCTAGCATCGAGGCGATGGCCAGCCAGACTAGGACGCGCCATTTCTCGCTCATGAGGCGCTGATTAATAGGTCAAGATCTCGGACCGGGAAAGGAGTGAGTGGCAGGTCACTTGTTACTCAAATGACCTCCCAGCAGTGGCACGCCTTGAAAGACCGCGAATAAGACGGGATTCACCGTGTAGTAAACAAAGGGAGGCCGGTCCGGTTGGTCGCCCGGCCTGAGACCCTAGGCGCAAACGGCCTGTTTTCATATATTTACGCCGTGTGACCGATTTTGGCCGTTTTCTCCGCTCCCGCCAGTTCCTGCAGATCTGTCGCGCTGCATCTGTGTTGCCCTCCCCTTCTAACGGCCTACTAGCGCACAAGAGCACGCGAATTGGAGATCGCCATGACTGAGTTTCTGAGCGTAATCGAGTGGTTCGATCAGACCGGACAGGAAGTCATCCATCGTATACCGCAAGAAGGATCAGCCGATACCAAGTTCGGCTCGCAGGTCATCGTACGAGAGAATCAGGCGGCGATCTTCTTCCGGGATGGAAAGGGTCTGGATGTGCTGGGCCCTGGGCGCCACACGCTGGGCACGGCCAATATCCCGATCCTCACCAAGGTCCTGGCGTTGCCGTGGGGGTTCACGTCGCCGTTTCGCATAGAGGTCGTGTTCGTGAACATGAAGCTGTTCCCGGATCTGAAGTGGGGAACGGCCCAGCCGGTGGCCTACCGCGATGAGGAGTTGGGGCTGGTAAGACTGCGCGCCTTCGGCAACTACGCCATCCAGATCCGCGAGCCGCTGGTCTTTGTAAATGCCCTGGCGGGAACGATGGGCTCGTTCGTTACAGCCGATATCAAGGACTACCTCCGCGATATCATCGTCAGCCGCCTGAACGACTACTTGGGCGAGAAGGTGCGAACGATCTTCGACCTGCCAAAGCAGTACGACGAAATGGGCCAAGAGGTCCATGAGCGGCTCGATCACGATTTCCGAAGGTACGGGATCGACCTGGCAGATTTCTTCATCACTTCGATCACTCCGCCTGAAGAGGTCGAGAAGGCGATCGACGAGCGCGCCCAGATGGCTGCGTTGGGCGACCTCGACAAGTTCCTCAAGATGAAGGCGGCCAGAGCACTCGAGGGCGCGGGCAGCGGTGGAAGCCCTGCAGGTGACATGGCCGGACTCGGCGCCGGTGCCGGTATGGGCGCCGGCCTCGGGATGATGCTGCCTGGGATGATGTTCGAGTCACTCAAAGACCGAGGCGGCTCGTCGAGTAACTCGGAAACCGATGCCGTTGCGTGTCCGGCGTGCCACACCGAGGTGGACCCCGGTGCGCGCTTCTGCCCTCACTGCGGTGACTCGCTCGTCGCGGGCGACCGTTGTGAGAACTGCGAAGCGCCGCTCTCCCCGGACGCCAAGTTCTGCGCACGCTGCGGTGAACCGGTGGGCGCGACGGAGCGGTCGTGTCCAAATTGCCAGGCGAAGCTCACCGCAGGTGCACGCTTCTGCATGGAGTGCGGTGAACGAGTAATCGAGTAACGACAGCCGAGTCGAACAGTGGCGCGTCAGGCGCTCAGTCCAAAATGTCCGCAGTGCGGCGGTCCCGTAGAGGTACCGGAAGGGATCACGTACGCGCGTTGTCGGTACTGCTCGGCCGAGTCGTTCGTAGACCTCTCCGGCGTCTTACTACACCAGATCATCAAACCGACCGTAGGTCGGTCCCGCGTACCAGGCCTTATCAAAGCCCGATCGCTCGAAGCAGGTTGGTCCGACGCGACTATCACCCACATCGAGCTAACGTACCAGCCGGTGTGGGAAGTGGAGAGCCCGGACGGGCGGCGGTTGCAGATCTCGGCCCGCCCAAGCGCCAGCGGTCGCTTCGACCATGTCGCTCTGCCTGGCGGCGAACGCGCTTCTCTGGAGCCGGAGGCGCGCGACAGCTCTGCTGAGTGGCTCGAGCCCGAGTTGGCGCCCGAGTCCGTGGCTGAGGTGGCTGCTCGGGTAACCGGCCAACCTGTAGCGGTCAGGACCACCCGATTGGTCCATCATCCCGTCTACGTGGGAGAAGTACTCATCGCCGGCGAGTCGCGGGACTTCCATGTAGATGCAGCAAGCGGCGAGCTTCTGGATCTCGACTGGCCGGTGCACGCAACGTATCAGAATCGAAATCTGGCTTGGCTCGCCACCGCCGCGATGATCACGGCGGCCGTGCTGCTTCCCTTGCCGGCGGCGGCGGTCGTCGTGATCGCAATCGGCGGACTAGGCGCGCGAATGCTCTGGCGACGCGGGGCTGCAGCTAAGACGGCAACATCATGAACGAGCTGAAGCTGCATGCCTTGACCTGCCCGCAGTGCGGTGCGCCCGGCCTGGTTCGCGAGGGCACGCGCATCACCGACTGCGAGCGCTGTGGCGCACGCCTCATGCTCACCGAGACGTTCTCACCGAAGTACGAGGCCCAGTCGAACCTTGGCGCGGCCCAAGCGGTCATGGCTGCGCGGACCTGGCTGACCAAGCGAGGTCGTCCCGGCATGCTCGGCAGACCGGAGCTTGTTCTGATTCCCTATCACGAGATCTCCGGTCGCCGCATCGGTGTATTCGAGCGAAAGCTCCCGGTCCGGCGCGAGATCCACCGCACCGTATACTCGCCGCAGAGCGGAGGGACGGAGGTGGAGACGAAGGTCGTCTACGACGAGAAGGAAGACACCAAGGTCATGGTCGCGGACGTCCAGCACCTCACGCCGGCGGCGCGAGCGCCCTGGGAGCTGAGCATGTTCGATGCGCCCAGTGCCCGTCAGATGGCCCGCCTTCGCACCTTCGACCTGGCCGAGACACAGCGGCGTGCCACGGTTTACGCGGAAGAACAGTCGACATCCGCCATGGCCGAACAGCGTTTTGCTGACAAAGGTGCGGCTGAGATGGTGGCAGTGTCACGACGCACGCTTTTCTTCCCGTTCTGGTCGATCCCCCTGCAGACCGAAGAGGGTAGCTACGAAGTCGTGGTCGAGGCGATAAGTGGACAAGTGATCGCGTGGCGTCTTCCCGAATCATTCCAGGCATCGAGCCTCAACTGGGCGGTTCTCGCGGTCCCTGGCGCGTTAGGGCTCGGGCAGGCCTTGCGCGCCTTGTTCTTAGGAGCCTCGATGATTGACCCGGTGATCGCCTTCGCGTTTGGCGCAGTCGCCTGTGCCGCAGCGCTCTATCGCTCGAACAAGCCAGACTGGTTCATTCGGAGTTGGCCGGAACCCGACACCATTGCGAGGTTGGAGCGCCATGGCTCATAGCGCGCGTCAACCCAAGGTGCTGGCACTGCGCTGTCAGGCTTGCCGGTCGGCTCTGCCCGCCGCCTCCAATGACCTCGCCTTCCGTTGCCCGCAGTGCGGACGCGCCTGGGAGATCGAAGCCGGTGCACTGCGCGAGCGCCCGTCGCTCTATGTCGTTCCACCCAAACCGGCCAAGCACCAGCTGCTCTACCTGCCGTATTGGAGCTTCACCGTCTCAGCCAGAGTCGATGTGGGCGTCGTCCACAACGAGGGGGCCCTCAAGGCCCGCGACCGTGCGACGAAATACGAGCGCGGATACGTATCGGCCTACTCGATATTCCGACCGACGTATGTGGGCGAGTGGGGGATCACCTATATGCGGATGCAGCCGGAGTGGGAGGCGGTTCATGGTCACGGACCTGAGTCCCCCGGTGCGACAATCACCTCCCGCGATGCCCAAGAGATCGTTCGCCACTATATCTTATCCGAGATCGATCGAGCGGCCGACATCGGCGGCCTCGAATACACGATCGAGGTCAGCGATCCGGAGCTTTGGGCGATCCCCTGTTACGACCTGGGCGAGCTGATCCGTTGCCCCTGGACCCGGGCCGAACTTCCCGCCACTGTACTGGACGACCTGTCGGAGATCCGGCGCAACACTGAACAGCGCCGAGCCTAGCCCATACAAGACGGCCCGAATAGAACGGGGCCGTGCAAGTCTCCAATAGGCCGGGAGGGGATCGAACCCTCAACCTACGGATTAAGAGTCCGTTGCTCTGCCAGTTGAGCTACCGGCCTAGATGCTGAAGGAATGGCAATATTAGCGGACACCTCGCAAGCGTCAATCCCTGAACTTCTGCAGCACGTCCGGCGCTGGCTCGGGGAAGCGCTTCGGGTGGAGTGCCCAGGCCAGAGCCTCCAGGCCATCGATCAGACGCGGTCCGGTCCTCGTGAAATGGCTTCCGTCTCCGATGAAGACGCGATCCAAACGCTGCGCGCTGAGCTCCCACCATCCCGGTCGCTCCGTAAACAGCCGCATCTCGGAACGTACTCGCTCTATGCTCATATCTTCGCAGGCGAAGATCAGGACCTCGGGATTGAGCTGCCTCAAGTCCGGCCAGTGAAAGCGGCTGGGCGATAGGCCCGACGTGTTGAGGGCATCGACACCTCCCGCGATCTCGATGAGCTGCGGTACCCAGTACCCGCCGGAAAAGGAAGGATCGAGCCACTGGATGAAGGCGACCAGCCGACGCGTCGCCCCCCGAGCCGCGTTCTCCACCTCCTCGATCCGCTCCCTCAGCCGCTCAGCGAGTTCCCGCGCTTCACCCATGCGGCGAATCGCGAACCCGACGCGGGTGTAGTCGTCGAGCACGTCGTCAAGGTGCCGGGGATAGAGAATCATCAGCTCCGGGCGCGGATTGAGCCCCTCGGCGATGGCCCGCACACCGTGTAGCGATACCAGTGAGAAGTCGCCAGGACCCTGGGTGATCACTACATCCGCCTGACAGCCCCACATGGCGGTCTCGTCGAGGCGATACAGGCTGCCGAACTTGCGGACGGTCTCGACCTTCTCCCGGTAGATCTCGGCGCTGCTCATCTCGGAGGGATCGAAACGTGCCCGGGTCACGACCTTGCGCTCCCTGGCCTCCGGCGGGAAATCACACTCGTGCGAGACGCCCACGACATCGTCGCCGGCTTCAATTGCAAACGCGATCTCCGTCGCTGTAGGGTAGAGGCTGGTGATCCGCATCAAGGCTGGGGCTGGGCCGGTTTGAGGCCTAGAGCTCCGGCAGGGAGCGCCGCTGGTGACCCGACTCCAGCTCGCGCCGGAATCGCTCGGACTCCAGCAGTCGGTTGACCTGGCGGTCGAGGTCGTGAACCACGTCCTCCAGCTGGGCCATGCGCGCCTCCACCTCCTGCTTGTCCGACTTGAGCCCCTTGAGCTTGGCGTACTCACGGATCAGAGGTCGCAGAACCACGTGCGTCGCCAGCGCCATGCTGGGTACGCCCAGAACGAAGATGATGGCTAGAATGGCCTCGATGTCCAACTTCCTGCCCTCCGCCAACGCATTCACGTGCTATCCGCACGCCCAAAACATAGGAAGAAAGCAATTTTGCCGGTAGCCCCGCCACTTCAGGCACAGCAATCTCCCATCCAACCTTTTCCCCATTTCCGCTGTCCAAACCGGATGACAAACCCAAAGGAGGAGTATGTCCATGAATCCGAGGCACTACATCTTATTGGCCACGCTGGCCGTGTTTGCTTGTGCCGCCATGGCTGCCCCGGTCTCGGCCACGGCGATGCCGCAGGCTAGGACCGTCCAAGACGACGACTGGTGTGACCGGGACTACAGCGATGACGAAGACGAGCGTTACTGCGAGGTACGAGAGGCTACGCTCGAGGCCAACCGCAACGTCATCAACGTAGACGCCGGCCCCAACGGCGGTGTCCGGGTGGAAGGTTGGGACAGGGACGAGATCCTGGTCCGCGCCAAAGTGTCGACGCGCGCGCGATCCGAGTCCGACGCCCGAGCCATGGCCCAGGAGATCGAACTGGATCTGGGCAGTAAGATACAGGCCGACGGCCCTCGCACCGGCAAAAACGAAAGTTGGTCGGTCAGCTACCGAATCTACGTTCCCTACAGCTCCAACTTGGAGCTCAGGAGCGTGAACGGCGGGATCGCCATCGAGGAAGTCTCCGGTGAGATAGACTTTCGGACGACGAATGGCGGCGTCACGCTGAACGCGCTGGCCGGAGACGTGAGCGGCTCGACCACGAACGGTGGCTTGAGGGTAGAGCTCGTCGGCGACAGCTGGGACGGGGAGGGGCTCGACGTGCGGACCACCAACGGTGGCGTGCGTTTGGCGGTTCCGGACGGCTACAACGCGCGAATCGAGTCCGGCACGGTGAATGGCGGCATGCGAATCGAATTCCCCATCACCGTACAGGGGAGGATCGATCGACGAATCGAGGCCGTATTGGGCGACGGTGGAAGAACGATCCGGGCCTTCACGACCAATGGCGCTGTAGTGATCGAGAAAGCGTAGCGCTACTAGGTTTACAGCACGGCGCAGCCGGGAGGCGGTGGCCGAAGGTCACCGCCTCTTCTCATCTGCTGAATGCTCATGATGCACATCCGAATCGCCGCATTCACGCCCAGCCAAGCGCTCTGGCGCACCGAGCCGAGGTGCGCGAAGTTAGCCACCGGCTGTCCGACGTAGGGTGCGCGTCACGTCAGGAGTGATTCGAGAGGAGATGTATGTTCCGCAGAGCCCTGTTTGCCTCTACGCTGCTGTTATTGGCTGGCCCGGCGGTCACCGGCCTCAAAGCCAACGACTCCCTGGCCTTCGGTATCGTCGCCGACGTGAGAATCGCGGGGACGGTATATATTGAGGCACTCTTCGACCGGCAGTGCACGACGTTCAAGGCCGATATACCGAACAACCCCATCGATCTCTTCGACGCAAAAAGCGACTGGTACCATATCGGCCTCCACTTCGAGACACCGCGACAAAACGAGCCCAGACCTCGGTTTCTTCTCGGTTTCTTTCGGTGCTACGAACTTCATCCCTGAATAGGGCTACTCGGGCAAGACCTAAGCGTCGTTCGGAGCTTCGCTCGGCGGCGAGTATTTCTTCCACAAGAACGTGGGCGCTATGCTTCTCAGCCGTTACATGGCGACGTTTTTCAACTCCGGCGACCGGTATTGCTGCTTGGATGAAGGTACGTGCTTCGTCTTGCCCAATCGAACGATGACTGCGCCAAGAGGACACGGCCCTCTCGTTGAAGCGGTCTGTCGGGCACTCGGCCTGGGCGTCTGCGCAGTAGCTCTCGGCTGCGGGCCCTCGAAGTTTCCGGAAACTTCAACTGCACCCGGCTATCCGTCTGACGTCAACGCCGTCCTCTACTTGATCGGCGACGCCGGGCTCGCGAAGCCGGAGACCCCCAACATCATCAACCTACGGCAGGAAGTGGCCCAGCGATCGAAGACCACCCGCGTCGTCGTGGCGTTCCTCGGCGACAACATCTACGAGCACGGCCTGCACCCGCCCTCGGACCCCAGCTACGAACAGGACGTCGCCTACCTGGAGGCGCAGATCGATGTGGTGCGAGGCACCAGCGCCAAAGGGGTATTCCTCCCCGGGAATCACGACTGGGGCTACGGCGGTGAGCGGGGCGCGGAGCAAGTAAGGCGCCAGGGTGATTACCTGGCCGCCGTAGCCGAGGACGGCGTCGATGTCCGGCTCATGCCGCCGGCCGTCTGTCCCGGGCCCGAGGTGCTGGCCGTTGGTGACTTAGCTCTGCTGGTCATCGTCGAGACCGACCTCTGGTTGCGAGGCGATGCGCCCGGCGATCACTGCGAGAACGGAAGTAGTTCACAAGCGCTGGAGTCGCTGGCCGAAGTCTTGCGCGAAAACGCCGCGGGCGCCAACCGCTACACAATAGTACTGGGACACCATCCGCTAAAAACTTACGGCTCGCACGGCGGCTATTTCGGTCTTAAGGACCAGTTCTTTCCCGGCACCAATCTCTGGAAGTACCTGTACATCCCACTTCCATTTCTGTATCCCATCGCTCGTAACTCAGGTGTCTCGAGCCAGGACATGTCGAGCTCGAAGAACGAGCGTATGCGAGAAGGCTTCGCCGCCGTCTTCCAGGAATTCCCGGACCATCCGCTCGTCTGGGCCGCCGGGCACGATCACACGCTTCAGGTCTTCGACGGCGGCGAGTACCACCTCGGCTATATCCTGGTGAGCGGCACCGGCAGCCGGCTCAAGAATGTAGGTTGGGACGACGCCCTCTACGCGACGGGCGGACAGCAGCGGGAGTTGGGTTACATGCGTCTGGAGTTCTTTAAGGACGCGCGTGTGCTGTTGACGGTAGTCACTGACGGCACAGCCTCCTGCGACGATTCGATCGACTGCGCTGGACGGTCAGTAGTACGCTACTGGCGATGGCTAGCCGGGCCCGGGACTTGACAAGTCAAACCCAGACAACGATAACGAGGGCAAGTTGACGGCCCCGCGCTCGGAAGACACGGGGTCGGACTCTTAACCAGGAGATACCTAGGTGATAAAGAACGGTACGCTCGCGTTCGCGCTGGTCTTCGTTCTCGGATCCTCGCCCGCCTGGGCGCAGAAGGCCGAGATCACACCCTTCATAGGCTACCAGTTTGGCGGCAAGGCGTCGCTCTTCAACGGCGACATCAAAGTCAACGATGCCGCTAACTTCGGCGCGATTCTGGATATCACGCTCCGGCCGGGCGGGCAGCTAGAGCTCAGCTACACGCGTCAGAATACGCAGCTACAGTGGCGGCCCTTCAGTGGCGTAGGTGAGGACGTCGACATGTCAGTAGAGTATTTCCAGATCGGCGGCCTCGGTTACGTCATGCGGGGTGACGCGCGGCCGTTCTTCTCGGCGACCCTCGGGGCGACGCACTTCAACCCCAAAACGAACGAAATCGGTGGCCGCTCTATCGACAACGAGTGGCGGTTCTCGTTCATACTGGGCTTGGGCGTCAAGTATTATCCCTCGCAGCGCGTGGGCCTGCGACTCGCCAGCCACCTTTATAGCACCTTCCTGGACACCAACAGTAGCATCTGGTGCGGAGTCCCCAGCGGCTGCTCGTTCGGCTTCTTCGGAGCGGGTATCTTTCAAGTGGATGTTCAGGCCGGCCTGGTCATAGGCCTCGGAGGCTAGGCAGGGGGCAAAGATGACAATGCCCGGGCCGTCCGAAACGTGACGGCCCGGGCATTTTCGTATCAGCGGAACAGGCTACCCGTAGCTACCCGCGCCTATTTCGAGCCGCCTTCTTGAATCAGCGGCAAATTCGCTGCCAGCTGCAAGTCGAGCAGATTCTCGATGATGCGCTCGGTTTGCATCCAGCGGGCCGCCATGACCGCCCCGAGCTCCTTTTCGACCTGCTTGTAGTATTTCTTCTGTAACTTCAGGCGATCCTCACGCAACTTGAACGAATCGTCGGCGATATTCTTCGCTATCTCGTCGTTCATCGTTCCGTAATTGTCTGCGAAGTCCTTGATGATGACGAGCCTGCGATCGACGAGCTTGGAGAGCTCGAGGTCGTACTCGCGATAGATCGGCCAGAACACCGAGGACTGGTCGTCGGTCATCTGCATTGCCTCAGTGACGATCGCGACCTTCTCGGTCTTCACGTCCTCGCGCATCAGTTCCACATACCTGTCCGACTGGCCGTACGCCGCCGAGCTGCTCAAGACGACGCCGAGGACCGCCAGCGCCGCGGCCTTACCAAGTGCGCGTGTAACAGGGGGCATTTCCTTGTTCCTCCTATATTTGACAGAATTGAAGAGCAGCCAGAGATCGGCGCCCCGGCCCGAGCCGTCAAGGCTCCCTCGCCGGCTCGTTCCGAACCCGCGCTATTTGAGAAACGGCAGCTCCGTCTGAATCTGCAAGTCGCCCAGGTTGTTCATCAGCCGCTCTATCCAGATGAACTTCGCCGCGGCCATGGGATTCACTTCATCTTGGAACTTCTTGGTGTACTTCTCTCGCAACTTGGACCTATCCTGCTCCAGCTTGAAGGTCTGGTCCGTGATCTCCCTCACCCTCCTGAGGGTCAGGCCCGTGTCGTAATTCGCAGCGTATTCCTTGATCAACGCGATTCGCTGGTCGTTGATCTTGGCCAACTCGGCTTCGTACTCCCTGTGTATGGGCCAGAATACCGAACCCTGCTCATCAGTGAGGTCTAGTGCCTCCGTCAGGATCGCGACCTTCTGAGCCTTGATGTCCTGCCTGAGCAGTTCAATGTAGGCATCGTACTGGGCATAGGCAGCCGAGCTGCTCAGAGCCACACCGATGGCAACGAGGGCCGCCACCTTACCCAAACGCTGTGTCATCGCACGCATTCCATTCCTCCTTCGATTCTATGCCGTCCGCGACCGTCGGAACAACGGCCCCAGGTCGGCAGAGATGGCTAAGACTCGATTGACGCATCATGCAGTCTCGTCGAGGCAGCGCCCAGCGTCAAGGGTGTGGCCGAAAGTCGTTTGAGGCCCTGGAGCCGCGCCTTTGCATTGCGGTTTGCGCAGGCTGGGGCGACATTGTCGGGGCCTTGATCCACCCTCGCGAACCATCTTGCAGGGAGCGAGACGACCGCGCGATGCAGCGAAGTTCTACGATTCTCCTTACCCTTACCGGTCTCGCTCTTAGTCTTCCGGCTAGCTTGAACGGCCAGGCTCAAGAGGACACGCGACCTGTCATAGACACAATTGTCATCGAGCGAAACAACGTATTCACACCCGAGGAGGCGCAATCCGCCGGCGTCTTCCGGGTCATGAACAGCCTTCACATCACAACCAAGCGCTGGGTGATCCTACAAGATTTGCTCTTTCGGCAAGGCGAGCCATTCGATTCAGCGAGAGTCGCAGAGAGCGAGCGAATCCTGCGGGAAAAACTGATCTTTCGCGAGCTGGACATCGACACCACGCGGATCAGCGACAAGTTCGCCGTAGTAGTCAGAACAGTGGACGGATGGAGCACCAAACCGAAGTTCATGTTTTCAGTGGCGAGCGATGGGACGCTGACGGGCACGCTCGGTATCAACGAGATCAACCTGCTAGGTACGGGCAACCAGGTATACGTCGCGTACGATAAACAGGTCGATCGCGATGGGATCAACCTGTCGCTTCTATTCAAGCGGACGTTCGGTTGGGATCTAGATGCCGGCGGCAACTACGCAGGCATGTCGGACGGCAAGAACGCGAACTGGAAAGTCGGGAAGCCATTCAGGACATTGGAGACCGGCTCTTCCTTTCAGTATGACGGCTTGGCCGCCGATCAGCGGATCATCCAGTTCCGAAGAAGCGATGCGGGCGTGCTCGACTCGACGCTCTACACGCGCACGGCCTTCAACAACACTGGACTCGCGGCCCTGGCGAGTATGAAGCAGACCACGAAATACCTGCGCTGGGCCGCCACAGCCACCGTAAGAAACGAGGAGTACGTTCTCGAGAATCTTGGCCAGCCTGTACCCGACACCATCACCGGTACAGTGGGCGCCTGGGGCGAATACCGAAAAGCCAACTACATTCAGGTTCGGCGTTTCAACGGCGTCGGGACAGAGGATCTCGACATGAGCACGACGATCCGTTTCACGGCGAACTTGACTCCGAAGGTCCTCGGCTGGGAGAGTTCAGGAATCGCACCGGGCGTCGCTGCCACCACGGCATTCCTCTTCCCGAACGGCTATGTCTGGGGCGCGTTGGACGCCAATGGGCAGTTCAGCGGGGCGGGGCTCGACTCGGGCAGGGTCGTCCTGAACCTTTCCTTCGGCTGGAAGCCTACCATGCGCCTCGCGACCGCCGTGCAAGTTCAGGCCGGGGCGCTCGAAAACCCCGCACCAGGCCAGGAGTTCGATCTCGGGTTCGAGTTCGCGCCTCGCAGCTGGGAGCCGCACTCTTTCGTCGGCGACCGCGAATTCTGGCTGATGGCCGAGCAGCGCTACTTCGCCCACGACGCTCTACTCAACTTGATAGGCGTGGCCTTCGCCGCGTTCGTCGACTATGGCGGCGCCTGGTACTCGGACCAGTCGTCGCGTTTCGGTGGCAACGTCGGGGTCGGGCTCCGCCTGGGCTCGGCTCTCAGTACGGTCCCACGCACCGGGCGACTGGACTTCGGTTACCGATTCGGCGACGACGTACAGGGAGACCGCTGGGTGATCAGCTTTGGGATGGGATTCGTCTTCCCGAGAAGGACGATCCCGGTGATCCAGTACACCGCTCAACCGCCTCCCTAGAATCGCGGTGCGCTCGCCGAAGACGATTCGTATGACGGCTGGGCTCGCAGCCGCGACGTTGATCCTGACTGCGAGGCCCGCGCAGGCGCAGGAAGGGTCGGACTGGGCCCGCGTGGGTGGCAGCGCCTTGGGGCTCTACTCGGGCGCCGTGCTCGGCACGGTAGGCAGCCTGATCCCCTGCAGCCAGACCTACGCCGGTGCTCGCTGCGTGCGGGGCCTGGGCGTCCTCGGAGGCATCGTCGGCCTCGGCGCCGGCTTCTACCTGGGCGACCTGGACGAGGATCCTGTGGTCGACGCGTACCGGGGCGCAGGGTACGGCTTGCTCATCGGCTCGGCAGCGGGCCTAGTACTGAAGGAAGTCGTCGAACGCTACAACTGGGCCGACGTGGCGGCAACGGGTCTCGTCGGTGCTGCCGTCGGATCGTCCGCCGAGGGCGCCGCCATCGGGCTGGCTGCCGGATCGATCGTCGGCGCGGCCCTCTACTGGGCCATCCCATCCTTCGATCTGCCAAACGCGGTGGGAGTCGCCGTCATGGGGATGGCCCTGGGTGGAATCAGCTCCTGGGTGGTCAGAGGGGTCGAAGCCGAAAAGGCCAGCCCAGCCGCGCAACCCGTAGTCGTCTCCTATCGCATCGCGCTGTGAGCTACGCGCGCTGTCTTATCGTTATATTCGCGGCCTCGCTGGGCTTGGGCTGCGCGATGAAGCACGAGCAGTTTCTGTTGCCGGGAGGGCGAGCCTGCCCCACGCCGGACGCGCCCGGAATCGAGACGGACCTGAGCATCGGCTGGTACTCGCCGATCCGCAGCGGCGACCAAAAGGCACTTGCGAAGTGGTGTACCACGGTGGGGCCGGCGGTCATCGACTCGTTGCCGACCGGTAGGTTCGGAAGTTGGCAGCCGGGTGACTCGCTGGCCGTCGTAACCTGGAATCTGCACGGCGGCGCCGGCAATCTGCTCGAGTTCATCGATGTGGAGCTGGGCCTCTCGTGCGACGAGCGGTCGGCGGCGTCCGGGCCGCACCCTGCGCACTTCGTCACGTTGATCCAGGAAGCGTTTCGTCGCTCGGAAACGGTCCCATCGGTTCCGGACGGGCCGACAATCCCACCACCGCTCACGGAGAAGCCGCGACCTGGACCGCGCACTGACATAGAGGAGGTTGCCCGGCGATGCGGGCTGTCTCTCTTCTACGTCCCCTCGATGCGGAACGGTGCAGCCGAGTACGAAGGCGAAGGAGAGGACCGAGGAAACGCGATACTTTCGACGCTGCCGCTCTCTGACTTCATTGCGATCGAGCTGCCGTTCGAGGCTCAACGTCGGGTGGCGGTTGCAGCCACCGTCCACAATTCGGAGCGGGACAGCATTAGAGTCGTGAGTCTACATCTAGACGTCGCCTCGAGCTTGCTGCGGCTGCTGACCACCGGCAACTCGACACGCCAGCGTCAGGGTCTCGCGATCGCCGACGCATTGTTGGAAACGGAGCTCGCGAGAGCCGGTGTTGCCGACTCGTCGCACGAGGCGCGCTGCTATCCGTACTGCAGCAATGAAGCGACCCCGCAGTTCAACAGCTCGACGATAGTTGGAGGAGATTTCAACACGTGGTCAGTCAACGAGACGGTGATCAAGCATTTCAACCGCGAGTTCCCCAATTCACCGCCCCACGACGGCCAGCCGACGCGGGGCGCCTACCCGACGGACTACTTGTTCTTCAGGCGCGGTAACGATGGAAGTATCGACTTGATGCTCGGGTCGTATCGCCGCGTCGCGGATTCCTACCATTCCGACCACCACGCGCGGCTTCTCTGGCTGAAATAAGGAACGCCCGGGAACCGATCACCGGCTCCCGGGCGTCTGCAATCTTGGCGATTGCGAACCTTCGTGATTCCGCAGCCTACATCCAGGCTACGCCGACGAAGAAGTTCCAGTAGTTGATGGAACCCGAGCCACCCGAGGAGGCCGCCCAGTTGTAGCGCGCGCCCAGGAAGCCCCGGGAGCGCCAGCCCATGGGCGTGATCACCGACAACTCCGGTGCCAGGCCGAAGTGCCAATTGTCAACCGTGACCGCATAGATACCGGCTTCCACGCGTCGTTCAATGTAATAGACACCGGCGTTCAGCCCGGCCGCAATGCGGGTGTTACCCGGCAATCCGCTGTACCAGTGAAGGTTCATCATGATCGGGAACGAGTTGATATAGCGGAAGAAATCACCGGTTATAGCACCTGCGGCATCGAAGCCCTGGCCTTCGAGGTCGACGGTCTCGACACCACTCTCATTCATGACATGCCAGGCGGTCCAAAAACCGACGGAGACGTTCTCCTTCACCATGTTCCGTCCGCCGAAACTGGCGCCGCGCCAGCTGAAGGTGCTAATCAAGTCGGCGGTGTTGCCGCTGGCCAGCGAAGTCTCGTACGCGAAGCCGAACCACCAGTCGCCTTGCGCCTGGGCCGGTGAACCCACCGCCAGCACCATGATCATCGCTAATAGAACTCTAGTCTTCATTTCCCCATTCCTAAGTTAGCGTTGGTCACGAGGCGCTTCTGCGGTCGCCGGCGCCGGGGCTACGACTGCCAAGTACGGTGACTGCTGAAAAGCCTGTGGGATGTTGCGGTTGATCCTGTCGGCCGTACTGGCGGCGCTTCCGCTCAGCAGGCCGCTGATAGCGACGTCCCAAAGCACCTTGGCTGTGGTGTCGTCGATCTGGTCCCGTCCATCGAGCATATCGATGAAGATGGTTCCCGTGTAGTAGGTCTGCGTGCCGACTCCACCCCAACAGCACGGCCAACCCCACCAGCCCCACCAGCCCCAGCCGCCCCACCAGCCGCCCCACTGGTACAAAACGGTGGTCGAACTGCCAAGAGCCTGAATCACGGCGTAGGACTGCTCCGGATTATCCGGGTCGACATCATCAGGATCGACTACAGTTACAGTGTAGTTGTAGTCCCTGTAACCCTGCGCGACCAAGTCGATCATCTGCCGATCGAAGTCGCGGCTGAGCTCGACCGTATCCGACCCCTCGGGTACGATGTGGAACACGGTGTCCAACACGACCACCGAGTCGAACGATCCCCACGAGGCATCGGTCACGTAGAGGGTCCTAACTAGGTCGGTCTGGGCGACGTTCGTGATCTCGCCGGGGTAACACGAGACGGCCAGAGAAATCAGGGTTGCTGCGGCCACCACTTCGAAACGGGCCAACTTACGAGCCCCGCTTAACGAGAATCTCCCCATCATGTCACTCCTATTCTCCCACGTTGAAACAGGTCCGGTCACTACACCAAGACCCTCAAGCCCCTCTCTCTTGCGCGTGCTTCACGCACGCCAGCTCCCTACCCATTGGGCACCAGGCGGGGCCACTTTCCATTTGCAGCAAAGGAGTATGGCAGCCCGCGGACGGGTGCGCCAGACCCCGCCCTAACGGGCCCCGCCGGCGCGACGCAGTTCCTCGTCGATGACCTCCACGGCCGCCTGGTAAGGCACGGCGCCGCCCTGAAGCGGTATCCCGTTTACGTAGACCGCCGGCGTGCCCTCGATCCCCAGGCGGCCACCTTCGCTCATGTCCGCCAAGACCTGTTCGGCGAATCGGCTTGAGTCGAGACAGGAGTCGAAGCTCTCACGGTCCAGACCCAGTCGTTCCGCCTTCTCCTTGAGCGACGCGACGTCGAGCTGGTCCTGCTCCGTGAACATCAGGTCGTGGAGCTCCCAGAATCGACCCTGCTCGTGGGCGCAGAGCGACGCTTGCGCCGCCTCGAACGCGTTGGGATGAGTGTCGAGCGGGTACTGGCGGTACACCACGCGCAGCTGGTCGCCGTAGTCCTCCTTGAGCCGTTTCAGCGTGCGGAAGAACACACCGCAGTACGGGCACTCGAAGTCCGAGAACTCGACGAGGGTGACCGGGGCGTCCGCGGGACCCAAGCTCGGAGCACCCTCATCGCTCAGATCCACTCTCAGCGGATCGAGCAGGATGACCACGTCCCGTTCCTCCTCCAGCCGGGCGGCGAGCTCGTTGAGAGCCATTTGCCGCTGGTTTTCCTCGAGGAACTCTCTGATTCTGGGGTATAACTCCTCGAGGCTCCGGCCACCCAGCGCCGCCTGGTTACGCGCGTACCAGGCAGAGATCTCTTCATCCGTCACCTCGACGTCGGTGCCCTCCGCCGCCACCAGCTCCTCGATACCGATCCCGCGTTCCGCGGCCTCCGCCTCCAACAGCCGATCGCGGACGGCACGATCCAAAGCCGCCTCGATCAGCTGCTGACGCTGCGTGCGGTATTGCATGTCCATCTGGGAAAGCTGGTCACCGATGAGCGAATCGAGGTCGGCCAGCTCGACCGGCTCGCCATCGATGGTCGCCAGGACCTGGCGATCGCCGGAACCGTCAGCGGCACAACCAGCCAGCCAGGGGGCGGCCAGCAGACATACCACAGTAACTACCGCAATCGGACTGACCGGGCGAAACCCTTCCTTCGGTGCACAGCGCATATCTCTGGACCTACCGTTCGTTAGAGGAACGCAACCAAGAAAGAACCGGGGCGCGCACTCCACGGCGCACCCCGGATCCTCAACAGCGTTGAGCCAAACAGTCGGTACTAGCTCAGCGCTTCTCTATTGTTTGGGCGGGAATCGCTTCAAGATCCCGGAGACCACCTCATTGATTCGCTGGGTCCTCTGCTCCACCGTCAGATTCTCCTCGATCGCAGCCTTGGCCCAGCCCCGCCAGGCGAGATCCTTCTCGCTAAAATCGATGAAGTCGATGATCAAGGAACCTTCGGTCCACTGGTTCACGTAGGTCTGCGTCCCGCCACCGTACCAACCGTAGTACCCCCAGCCGGTGTAGTACGTGTTGACGTCCATCTTCTGCTGCGTCGTGACGTAGAAGTTCACCAAGAAGTCCGGCGTGCTCGAGCCGGCCTTCTGGATTCCCTGCGCCGCAAAATAGTCGTCGACAGCGGCGATGATCCGTCTCTCCGTGAACTGGTCCACGCCCCTCTGGTTTTGACTGTCATCCGATGGCGACAGCCACGCATACGTCTGGAACTGGCTGAAGTCGATCGTCGGGTCGTAGTCGTCGTTGTAGCTTACGCCCGAGCAACCCGCGGCCGATACGGCCAGCGCGAGGACGAACGCATAGATCGCGACGCGAGTGAAGCGCTGCATCTGGACCTCCATCAAGAAACCCTTCAAGCTTCGGTGGCCAACCGATCGTCCGCGGTAAGGCCTTCCAATGTCAGTTTTCGAACACCAAGAAGGTAGTATCCCGGCAGCGCACGGCAAGGTCGGCTCCATTCTAAGATGGCGGGCACCGGCCCGGTAACTCAGCGGGCTCAAGAGGGGGTGAATTCTCAAGAGATGCTTGACTTTCACACGCAAAGCGCCGATCCTGGGTTGCAGGAGTCGTCGTAATTCCATCCACAGTAAGAGTGAGACCGACAAACAGGTTCAGTCATGCCGCCGGGTCAGAACAGGATCCGGTGGGTTGTGTAGATGCTCTACCCGGGAGGTGCTACGATGGGAGGCAGGACCAAGAACCGTTTCCATGTGTTGGCCGGGGGACTCGCGCTCCTCGTCATGCTGTCCGCAGCCTGCGGCGATGACGCGACGGAGCCTACCCCCTCGCCAGCAGCGCCGACTCTCACAGCGGTCTCACCAGCCCAGGGGCCGGTTGCGGGCGGCACTCAACTGACGCTGACAGGGACCAATTTCGTCAGCGGCGCAACCGTGCGCGTGGGTGGCACAGCGGCCACCCAGGTCACCGTTGTTAGCTCTACCTCGATCACCTGTCTCGCCCCAGCGCACACCGCAGGAGTTGTCGACGTCTCGGTCACCACCAGCGGCGGCACGGCTACGCTGGAGGACGCCTTCACCTACATCGCGGCCCCCACCCTCACGAGTGTGGCTCCGGGTAACGGTCCCAGCTCGGGCGGCACGGCGCTCACGCTCACGGGGACCGGCTTCACCGCTAATGCGGCCGGCACCAACACGGTAACGGTCGGTGGCGCGGCCTGCACCGGTGTAAACGCGGCGAGCGACACGCAGATCACCTGCACATCGCCGGCGGGCACGGCCGGCGCTGCGGCAGACGTCGTAGTCACGAATGCCAACGGCTCGGCAACCCTGACAGGAGGCTTCACCTACAACGCAGCGCCGACGATCACGACCGTCGGGCCCAACGCCGTCGGCGCGACTTCGGGCGGCATGCACCACACCATTACCGGCACCGGGTTCGTGGACAACGCAGCAGGCACCAACACGGTCACGATCGGCGGCAACCCGTGCACGAACATCGTCACCGTCGATGACACCACGATCACCTGCGACTCGCCCGCCGCTGTGGCGGCCGGTGCCACGACTCTCGACGTGACGAATGCCAACGGCAGCGCCTCGAGCGCGTTCACCTACTTCGACCCGATCTGGGGCGCAGAGGGCGGCGGCTGCACTCCCACCACGGCCGACTGTACGTTCTTCGTCATCGATCCCGCATCGGGCAACTCCTACACCATCGGGCCGATCGGCTTCGGGGTGACGGGGATGTTCTATGCCGGCGGCACCCTGTGGGGTAACACCTCGGGGCCGCCACCCTTCAACCTGGCCACGATCGACCCGCTAACCGGCGTGGGTACGTTAATCGGCCCCACGAACGACGCCGGGGCGAACAACTACAATTTCCGCGACGTCACGTTTGACAACGCCGCCGGCTGGCCCTTCGGAGTGACTGGCCCCCCCTGTGACTTGCGCACCTTCGACTCCAGTGGCCTTGTCTCCCCGCCAATCGGTGGCGGCGCGCCCATCTGCGCACCGGGCGCCGGCATAGCGCAGGACGCGGCGGCCGCGAACATCTACGTCATGGTGGGCATGGGCGATCCGCTCTTTACAGTGAACACCGGCACGGGCGTGTTCACGCCGGGGCCAGTTGTGTCCGGTGGCGTCCTTGCCGGAGCGTGCGGGCTGGGCGTCGCGTGCTTTACCGCTTCCGGCTTCCACAACGGCACGCTCTACACCGTCGAGAGTGACTCAAACGGAGGCAACCGCCAGCTGCACAGTGTGAATACGGCGACTGGCGTCCTGACGCCGGTGGGCCCGCCCCTGCCGTCGTGGACAAGCGCCATCGTGAGCCCGACGCGCTAGTGCGACCGAATCGCAATCGCGAGCAACACGCGGTGGGCGAAGTTGAACCATTTTCACCCCAGGAGCGGCAGCTGCCGCTCCTGGGGCTCTTATTTGCCGTGATGGCATGAGTCAAGTTCTCCTACCCTACAATGCACGCACCACATGGCCTTCTTTCTCTATATAGTCCGCTGCTCAGACAACAGTCTCTACACCGGCATCACAAACGATCTCGACCAACGAGTCAAGGCCCACAACGAGGGACGTGGCGCCAAGTACACCTCCACTCGGAGACCGGTCGTTCTCGTCTATGAAGAACAATGCAGCAGCAGGAATACGGCGCTGAAGCGGGAGATACAGATCAAAGGCTGGACCAAGGCCAAGAAAGAAGCCCTAGTAGCAGAAAGCAGCCGTCGCGATCGCTATGAGTAGAAGCGGAGGGGCAGGGATTCGAACCCTGAAGCCCTTGCGGGCGCCGCATTTCGAGTGCGGTGCATTGCCGTTCTGCCACCCCTCCGTGGGTGGTCCGGCCGATCGCCAGTTACCCGTCAAGCGGACGGGGTGGGATTCGAACCCACGAGGCGCTTTCGGCGCCCACACGCTCTCCAGGCGTGCGCCTTAAACCGCTCGGCCACCCGTCCTAACAAGAGAGGCGCTGAGCGCCGGACCTCACGCTCCGACACCCAACGCCTCGGGTCCTTCCAATTGCCCCGCCAGGGTTCGAACCTGGAGTCTCTTGGTCCAGAGCCAAGCGTGTTGCCAGTTACACTACGGGGCAGCAAGAGCACCCAGGACTTCAGGCCGGCTCGCTCAGCGTGCTACACTCCTGAGCCGCCGATGACCCGCCGTCCGGGCACACCCAATTTATAGGAAATTCCTACACGGACAACTAGCTTTCTCGGCCCCGCGACCGGACCCACTCCGTCGGAGGCGGGCCCGTCGTACCTCGCCATATGTGGATGAAACTCCCACAGCCGCAGGCAGGCCGCTGTTGCGATCACGCCACGCGATGCCACCCGTCCGGTGATGCGGGACCGCTAACGGTTGCTGAAGTTTTCACTTACCGGGTCTGGCGCCGTCCCATTCGAGGGTACCTTTCTTGCACCACGGATTCCCGCGTTTCGACGCTGGCGTAGAGCCGGCTGATCGCAATCTGAGACCCCTCAGCCGTGTCTGACAGGAGTGTGAGTGGCTAAGGAACGGACGCAGCCCGAGAACGTAGCCCGCGAGGAAGCCGATTCGCGCACGCCCCGCGAGTTCAGCGTCACATCGCCGAGGAGCTTGCTCGATCACGTGCTGTCGTCGCAGCCGCCCCGGCCGTTACCGGAGGCGTGCATCATCACCCACTCCGACCGACTCGTGGACTCCGCGCTCTCCGGGCACCCTCACTCGACGTTCGATATCCCGGGGGTTCTCCCATCGCGCCTGTATCTCTTCGAGCCTGAAGGCGGCGGTTCGTACGCGATCGTTCGCGCCAACGCCGGCGCGTCGATGGCGGTCGTGCTGCTCGAGGAACTGATCGCACTGGGCTTTCGACGTTTCGTCACGATGGGCTGCGCCGGAGTCCCCTCGAACGGCGCCGGGCCTGCCGTTCCGATAGGCGGGGTGGTACTCGCAGATCGGGCACTAGTATATGAGGGTACCTCGCCACACTACAGTCCCCACCAGCGGGTGGCGTATCCGGACGACGCCGGCATGAAGTCCCTGTCAGATTTGCTCACCACACACGGCATCGACTACCGGGTCGGCGCGGTCGCGACTACGGATGCGCTGTACCGTGAGACGCCGAGCTTCCTCGATGAGCTCCTCGATAACGGCGTGATCGCCATCGACATGGAGCTCTCGGCACTCTTCACAGTTGCACACTTCCACAAGGTCGAGATGACGGGCTTGCTCTACATCAGCGATGTCGTGGACCGGTCCGGTGACTGGACGCTCGGCTTGGTCAATGGCGCGCTGCGGTCCATCGAGAACCGTCTCTTCACGCTCGTGCTCGAGTACGCCGCCAGGGGATGAAACTTCGCGATAGAGTGACCGTTGTGACCGGTGCCGCCCATGGCATCGGGCGCGCGATCGCCTTACGGTTCCTCGAGGAGGGCGCCACTGTTTTCGCGCTCGACCACGACGAGCGGGCGCTCGTAGCGTTGGCCGGCGAGGCATCCTCTTCGAGCCGAGTCTCGGCCTTCGTCTGTGATTGCACGGATGAAGGCTCGGTCGCCGCTGCCGCTGCGCGCATCGGGGAAGGCGGAGCGATCGATGTCCTGGTGAACAACGCGGGCATCAACCCGAGGCCGCGCAGTCTCACGGAGACCGAGCCGGCCGACTGGGACACCGTGATCGAGGGCAATTTGCGCAGCGTCTACCTCGTTTCGCGTTCGTTCATCCCGCGCATGGCCTCCGGAGGATCCGTCGTCAATCTGGGCTCGATCCTCGGTTTGACCGGGGTCAAAAACTGCTCGGCATACACGGCTTCGAAGGGGGCGATCATCGCGTTGACGCGCAGCATGGCCCGGGATTACGCGCCGCATCTACGCGTGAACTGCATCTGTCCGGGAGCGGTGGAGACAGAGATGTTCGAGACCTACCTGGCGCGCTCTGCCGACCCGGAAGCCGAACGCCGGCGCATCGAATCCGCAATCCCGTTGGGGCGGCTGGGGACGCCCGAGGACGTCGCTGAGGCAGTGCTCTTCCTCGCTTCAGCCAACGCTTCGTATGTTACAGGTACTGTCCTGACGATCGACGGCGGGGACTCGATCTGAGAGGTACGAGTCGTGGGCACACCGACGGTTAGCGTGATCATTCCGACGCACAACTTCGGGCACTTCATTTTGGAGGCGCTCGAGAGCGCGTTCGCCCAGACGTACCAGGATTTCGAGGTCATCATCGTCGACGACGGATCCACCGATGGCACACCGGAGATCGTGGCTCCGTATCTCGATCGGGTGACTTTGATCTCGACCGATCACCAGGGTCATACGGCGGCGCGCGACGTCGGCGTCGCTGCGTCACGTGGACGCTACATCTGCTTCCTCGACGCCGATGACCTGTACACACCGGACAAGCTCGAGCTTCAGGTTCCTTTCTTGGAGGCACACCCAGAAATCGACTTCGTGTTCTCCGACTACTCTTGCTTCGATGAGACGAGCGTCCACTCCGAGTCGTGGATGGCGAACAGATACCGATTCCAGCAGGTACCCTATCGCAAGGAAAACGGACACCGTCTATTTCTAGAGCCGCTCTACGAGGCTTATTTCTACGAGCGGTTCATACTGCCGGGGACCCTTCTGCTGCGAAGAGAATACGTGATCGAGACAGGAGTCTACGATCACAGCGTGGGTGCCAAGGTATTCTACAGCAGAATGCTCTATACGCTGGATCGCTCGAACATCGCCTACACCGACGCAGTGACGGTGCGCAGAAGATGGCACGGTGACAACATTAGCCTGATGAACGATGTGGTCAATACGTCGATCGTACAGGTCTACGAGCGCTTTCTTCAGGTTCGGGGGTACGAGATGCCTATAGCCTATCGCCGCCACGCCGTGCGCCGGATCTCGGATGCGCAGTATCGTCTGGGGCTCGCGGCGGTCCGCGACTTGGACATCAGCCGGGGCCGATCACACTTCTGGCGCAGCTTGAGAATGTGGCCCCTGAAGTGGCGCGCCTACGTGGCGCTGTTGGCCTCTTTCCTCCCGAGGGCGGCAGCGAAGTGAAGTACGCCAGGCGAGCCAACTACTAGCACTCAGCGCCGGAGGCCGACTTGAAAGCTGAAGCCCGAATCGCCCTGGTGACAGGAGGCGGCAGCGGCATTGGTCGCCTCGTGGCCACGGGATTATTGGAGCGGGGCGACCGCGTGATCATCGCGGGAAGACGTCCAGGTCCGCTCGAGGAGGTGGCGGCGGGCTTTCCGGGGCGGGCGCTGGCCGTGCCGACCGACGTAGCGGACCCGGACTCCGTCAGCGCGCTGTTTAGTACGATTGTGAAGAAGTTTGGCCGTCTGGATCTACTGTTCAACAACGCCGGCATCGGACTGTCCGCGACTCCGATCGAGGACCTGACGCTGGAGCAGTGGCAAGCCGTGGTGGACGTGAACCTGACCGGAGCTTTCCTCTGCGCTCGGGAAGCGTTTCGGATTATGAAGTCTCAGGAACCGCAGGGAGGGCGGATCATCAACAACGGATCGGTGTCGGCCCAGGTTCCACGGCCGCACTCCGTTCCATACACGGCTACGAAACACGCGATCACAGGCTTGACCCGGGCGCTCGCTCTGGACGGTCGCTCCTTCGGGATCGCCTGCGGCCAGATCGACATCGGCAATGCCGGCACCCAGCTGACCGAGTCAATGAGCGAGGGAGTCCTGCAGGCCGACGGCTCCGTTCGGCCGGAGCCAACGATCGATGCTTCGAAGGTCGCCGAGGCCGTCCTGTACATGTCGAGTCTCTCTCTCGACGCGAACGTGCTCTCCATCACCGTGATGGCAACCCAGATGCCGTTCGTCGGGAGGGGTTGATGAACGCCGGCGACCTGGCAGGGAAGCGCGTTCTCATCACGGGTGCCGCCTCGGGCATCGGGTTGGCCAGCGCGAGTGCCTTTGGGAGCGGCGGGGCGTCCGTGGCCCTCAACTACCTGCCCGGTGATTCCAAGGGCGCGATTGCACTGGCAGAGCTCTCAGAGAAGGGCTACTCAGTGCACAGCGCTCCGGGCGACGTGGCCTGTCGCGAGTCGGCGGAGCGAATGGTCTCCGAGGCTGTAGGCGCGCTGGGTGGCCTCGACGTGCTGGTCAACAACGCCGGCATCACCGGTTTCCTCGAGCCCCCCGCATTCGAGGATCTCGATGCACTGACCGAGCAACTCTGGTCCGATATTCTGTCGACGAATCTACTCGGGCCCTTCTGGTGCACGAGGGCCGCCGCCGATCACTTGCGGACTGCCCGGGGGGCAGTGGTCAACACGGCGTCCATCGCGGCCTTTGGTGGACGCTCGAGCAGTATGGCTTACGGCGCTAGCAAGGCCGGTTTGATCAACCTGACCCGCACGCTGGCGACGGCGCTCGCTCCGCATGTCCGGGTGAACGCCGTCGCGCCGGGATTCGTGCATACACCGTTGACAGAGCCGTGGCCTGAGGAGCGAAAGAAGCGCGCGATCGAAGCGGCACGCCTGAAGAGAATGGTCGAGCCCGAGGATGTCGCCCAGGCCATCCTGTTCCTGAGTGTCAACAAGGCGATCACCGGCGAGACGCTGGTCGTGGACTGCGGCCTCACATGAACTCCGCAGGTACTCCCACCACCCAGCCCCACTGACAGACAACGGGGCCCTACATATTACGTTCGGAAGTCCGCAGGAGAGCTCCCTCGGCAACCCGCGCAGCCCCAGCATGGGGCGCCGGATTCGGGCGGGAACCGTTGGAGGCAATCTGTGGCCAGAACTTCTGCAGGTAAGCCGAGATACAGTCGGTATAGGCGGTTTCTCCGAGGAAGACCTCATTCGGAAAACCGAGCTCCGTGCCCCAGCGGATGTTCATTTCGACCAGCATGGGACCATCGGTCGTAATGGCGATATCCCATCCCACCGACGGGTAGTTCGCGAAGCCCACAGCGTGAGCGTTCAAGCAAAGCTCAACGCATTCCTTCCAGTAAGGCAATCTGAACCCGGGCACCTTCATGGATGATATCGGATGGAAGCTGAACGCGGCGTAAGAGTCGAACTTACCACCTCTCTCAAGAGAACCCGTGGTTGTATTCACCCGGTAGGCGATACCACCCTGGGCCATGTTGTCGAATACCACATCTCTGGTGGCTGGCATGCGAAAGCAGCCTAAGGTCAGCAGCTCGACCCTGCCGTTGGGATAGCAGCACGTTGACAACCTGAGCGTGCACAGCGTGTCAACTCCAGATAGCGCCCGGATGTCGGGGTGGTTGGAGATCAGCTTCTGAAGAAGATATGGTGTCTCAGTCGCTCTCTCCCGGAGGTGATCGAATATGTTCTCGACGGTAACGTGACCTCCATCCTCGGCCCTGTACCGATGGCCGACGCCCAAAGCGCCCGGCTCCGGCAGCCATCGCTCGAAGTGTCCCTTCCCTTCTGCCAAGCCCGCTGGCTTGCTAATGAGCGGTCCATACTCAAGGGGCTCGTATCTGGCTACTCGACCCGATGCAAAGCCCGCATAGACAGGAACAGTAGGCCACCCATGCCTCTTGCAGATTGTGAAAAGTTCGAGCTTGTCATGGTGTCCCTGTTCCGCGGGCATGTCGGGGTTGATCTTGTGGTTCAGAATGTGGCAGTAACACTTGATATGATAATCATCGGGTATATGGAAAGCAGCTTTGTGGCGCCTTCTTCGATCGAACCACTTCCGGCTCACGATCCCGTTGCCGTACCTGTAGCTGTCGACCAGTGAATTGAAGAACAGGGTCATTGTCTTCAACAGACCTGCCCGTTCATCGCGCTCCAGCTCCAGCCGAGCATGCTTCGCACAATCCGGTATCGTTCGAGCGATCGGGTGCGCAAGCCACCTCAACAAAGACCTGAACCGCAGTGCAGGCCGCTTCCTTGTCCCAGACTCCAGCAAGGATTCCAGGCGGACCTCGAGCCGCAAGGCCACCAACCGGAGAATGCTCGCCTTGCGTGCTCTTCGAAGCGTCCCTAGTGGTCTTGCAAGACCAATTGGCGAACGCAACCGCCACGGCCATAGGACGAATAGTGTGAGGAGTAGGAAGAAGGCTGGAAAAAGTACTAAAGCGCGCGCCATAGCGTGCGCACACCGCAGTCCGTCTATCGTCAACTCCGAGACCGTTCGGGCGAGTCGTACGAAAGCACGTGTGGCGGTGAGGGGCGGGAAGTGTGGTAGGCTTTCTGCGCGTCGGTGCAACTAGCCACCTCCCTCTGCAACGGGCAAGCGCAAGTGAAATGCCAACCCATTGGCAGAATCCCACTCCAGCAAGGGCTAGGTTTAGGGCCAGCAGAAGATCCTTTGCTTACCCCTAAGATCAACTGCTTTGAGCCCTGTCCAGCCCACCGGCCAGACGGTGCATGACGCGACCAGACCCGGCAGCGCCCTTCGCCTTTAGGGGGCTGTGGCGGTTTCGCAACAAGCTTCACCTTCCCGACACTGCCTGCACTCCACCGCTCGGCGCGACCGACCCTTCAAGTACCAAGAGATCTCCGAGCCACAAGTCCTTGCGAATAATGCACTAACAGACGAGCTTGTAGCGGGTGCGATGACCGGGTCATCGCTGTGTGGGGAGGGGAGGTTTCGTGAGCCGGCGTAGGCGATCGCTTCGGGATCCCGACCAATTCGACCTGTTCGAACCAGCGCACGAGCGCTGCGAGGACGGGCGGGGCGCTTATCACCAGTTCCTAATAGCACCGCCCACGGAACTGGGTGAGCCAGGCCCGTGGGCGGCCGAGTCAGCGACTCGTGGTAAACAAGAGTTTAGCGGATCTGTGCAATCCGCCTAGTTGCAGGGTCTCGCTTCGATCTGCTGTATCATACCGGCTGGAAAGACATGGACAGCACCGTTCACGTCTTCAAGCTGCAGCTGCCCTTCCCTCTCCAGTTCCCCCCAAAGCGCGGCATAAAGATCGCCGGGGTCCCGCGCGTTGTAGTAGCGCGGATCGATTTTGATCTCATAGTCCGCACCATCGGTCGTACGAATCCAGAGTTCGACACAGCTTCCACCCGACACATCAAACGTATAACTGGCCGGATACACCTCCATCGCTCTGTTCCATGTGATGAGACTCGTACCGTATCCGTCCCACCAGGCGTAGCGATACGGACGGTAGCGCCGATGAACGAGGACCGGAGTACCGATCACGATCGCGAAATGCCAACGCCCGTTGTAGAACCCGAAACCTCCATAATGGTAGCCGAAGATCAGGTGCGGGCCGTAGTAATGATTGTGGCGATAGTAGCGGCCATCGTTGTAGCCGCGGTGATACCTGTACGTGTAACCACTGTCATATGGCCGGCGCTTGCGGTTGTCCCTTACGCGCCTATCCGAGTCACGCGCACGGCGATCACGTCCGTCATCGTATTGCCGATTCCGGTTATCGTCCGGCCGACGACGGAACATGTCTGCGTACGCCTCGCGATCCACGTCGCGGTTCCTCTCACGGGGCTTGACTCTCAGTTCGTTCAGCCTGGCCCGGCTGCTGAAGGCATTACTCAGCGTAGTCCGCGGACCCGACTGAGGCGCTGCCGCGCGGTTGACCCTGAGCGTGGTGCGAGCCGCGTTCGAGCCGGCTGTCGACCGAGCCCCCAGAGCTCGCGCCGTAGTCCGGACGGTACGAGACTGGGGTGGCGGGACTCTCTTCACTTTGGCGCGCGAGGCGACCGACGTAGCCGATGGTTTTCTGTCCCGGCTTGTCCTCTTCGTATTCTGCGCAGACAACGGCGTGGCGGCTGCCAGCACCAATGCCACACCAAGCGCGGTCGCCAGAGTTCGGGAGGTTGTTCTTAACATGCTGAACCTCCTTCCTACTGCGCCGGCGCAGCCGCGACCCCTAAAAGCTCTACTTCAATTTGGGTGTGCGACCGCTCACTGCCTTCGGCGCGTTCAGCGGCCCCTGTCAGTTGCGGGTTGACTGCGGAGGTGGGGCCATCAAAGAACACTAATCCCTCCTATATAGTTAGATGCGGCGACCCGCTCCAGGGTTCGTACCGATCTAACAACCCGCATCCCCACACGCTTTCCAGCCATATCAAGAGCATACCCCGTGCCGTTTCTCGACCAGGCTCGACTGCTTCCCCCATTGGGCTTCCCGGGTCACAATGTAATGTATATCACGCGATGCGTGTACCCGTGACCCGTGCCGCGTGTCGCCACGACACGTCGGGGGGGGTCTACACCGCTCCGGGTTCGCCTGACTTGAACTCGTCGCTGGCGGGCTGTATCGTGGCGCCAAGACTATGAAGATCGCATCACTGCTCGCCAGTGCTACCGAGATCGCCTGGGCGCTCGGTTTGGGTGACGATATCGTCGCCATCTCGCACGAGTGCGACTATCCCCCAGAAGTCCTGGATCGCCCGCGGGTCACCCGGCCGCGTTTCGATCCCTCTGCCCTCGATAGCGGTGAGGTGGACGCAGCGGTCCGCGAGGCCATGGCGGAATCGGGAAGCGTCTACGCCATCGACGAGGATGCGCTCCGCCGGCTGAAGCCGGATCTGTTGCTCACCCAGGCCGTGTGCGATGTCTGCGCGGTGCCCGCCTCCGATGCGCGGGCCGCCATCTCGGTTCTCGAGAGCGACGCTACCGTACTCTCGCTGGACGCCCACACGATCGATGGGATCTTGGCGACGATCCAGCAAGTCGGAGAGTCCACAAGCGTGCCCGAGCGTGCCGAGCGCGTCATGGTCGAGCTGGCGGTGCGACTCGACCGCATACGCGAGCGCGTCGCTGACCTGGCCAAGCCGACCGTGCTGGGATTGGAATGGCTCGATCCCCCGTTCGTTCCCGGCCACTGGGTCCCGGAGATGGTGGAGATTGCCGGCGGCGTGAACCTGAGGGGTTCCCAAGGACAACGATCAATGCAGGTCGGGTGGGAGGAGATCTCGAACCTCGATCCCGACGTGCTACTTCTGATGCCGTGCGGATACGATCTCGAGGCGGCGCGCGAGGACGCGAACCGCTATTCCGATCAACTGGCGCAGATCGGACCGCGGGCGATCGGGGAAGACCGTGCTTTCGTCGTGGACGCCTCGTCCTACTTCAATCGCTCTGGACCGCGTGTGGTGGACGGAGTCGAGATTCTCGCCGCGCTCCTGCACCCGGACGCTTTTGCTGACGTGGAGCTGGAAGGCCGGGGTGCGCGTTGGCAGCCTCTGAATCCCGAGGTGTGATGCTCTTTCTCAAGTATGCCCCGTTCGTTCTTGTTCCGGCTGCCATCGCTCTGGAGGCGATCCGCGCGCCAGCGGCGCTCATCTTCGTAGTCTGCGCCGCGGCGATCATACCGCTCGCCCACTTTATGGGAGTGGCGACGGAGGAGCTGGCCGCGCGCACGGGACCGACGGTCGGCGGCCTGATGAACGCCTCATTGGGGAACGCGGCCGAGCTCATCATCGGAATATTCGCGTTACGGGCAGGTCTCATCGACCTGGTCAAGGCTTCGATCACCGGTTCGATCATCGGCAACCTGTTGTTGATCCTCGGGCTTTCGATCTTTGTCGGGGGCCTGAAGCACCAGACGCAGAGATTCAATCCGCAGGCTGCGGGGATGAACGTGGCCTTGCTCGTTCTGGCCGTCGTCGGCCTCGTCGTACCAGCGTTGTTCGATTTCGCGCATCCCGAAGGCGATCCGGCGGCGCTGGAGCATCTATCCGAGGTGGTCGCGGTGGTCCTTATCGCCATCTATGGTCTGAGCCTGCTGTTCTCTCTCAAGACTCACCGCGAGCTGTTTCGGGCTAAGGTCACCCACGAAGAACCCAAGTGGAGTCTCGGGCGCGCGCTGGCCGCGCTCATGGCCGCCACTGTGTTCGTCGCCTGGCTGTCGGAGATCCTAGTGGGAGTGACGGAGGAGACCATCGTCGAGCTCGGCGTGAGCGAGTTGTTCCTTGGTGTCATCATCATCCCGTTGGTCGGTAACGCGGCGGAACACGGCGCTGCCGTGATGATGGCCGCGAAGAACAAGATGGACCTTTCGTTCGCGATCGCCGTCGGCTCGAGCACTCAGATCGCGCTGTTCGTGGCGCCGCTGATGGTATTCGTCTCACTGTTGCTGGGGAACCCGATGAACCTGGCGTTCACCGCTTTCGAGGTGACGGCGGTGGCGCTGTCGGTGGGAGTCGTAACAGTGATCGCCCTCGACGGCGAGTCTAACTGGCTAGAGGGAGCGCAGCTGCTGGCCGTCTACGGGATACTGTGCGCGGCCTTCTTCTTCTTCTAAACCCCGCAGCACGCGAAGCCGCAGGTAGCCGGTCCGTTCTGCGGTGCGACGGGAGGACGACATGAGGATCGTGGGAGGCGCTTGGGCGGGCCGCGACCTTATATCGCCCGGCGCTCGCGTCCGGCCGACCGCCGAGGACGTCCGGGATCGCTGGCTCGACATCCTCGCCCCCCAGCTCGAGGGCGCCCGGGTGCTGGATCTGTTCGCCGGTTCGGGGGCCCTAGGCCTGGAAGCCCTCTCACGCGGAGCGGCCAGCGTCGACTTCGTGGAGAACGGAGCCGCCAGCCTCCATTCGCTGAAAGCCAACGTCGCCGCCTTCAGGGTCGCCAAGCGCACGCGCATCTTCAAGCGCGATGCCATCCCCTTCGTCGAGGCCTTAAAGGTGGCAGCCTACGACATCGCGTTCGCGGACCCGCCCTACGGCTCGCGCAAGGCCGACCGCGTCGCCAAACGGTGGATCGAGGTGCCCTTCAGCCGGATCTTGTCGGTCGAGCACGGGCACCAGCACCGCCTGCCCGGAAAGGGCAAGAGCTATCGGTTCGACGATACGCGGGTCACTATCTACAGGGTACCCTGAAACTCGACACCTGTCCCCCGCCCTCTCAACCTTCGATTCTGTGACTCGGGTCTGCTGGAGATGGGGCCCGATCGGTCAAGGCCGGCGCCTCGTAGTCGCGCACGATATCAACGAGACGATCGAGAAGGCCAGCCGCAGCCTTGGACTTTCGCCGCACCCGAGAACGGAACCAGGCGCGAAAGCTCCCGTACACCGCGGCAAACGCCGAGCCCATGCCAAGTACGACGGTGATGCCTTCTGCGTTGGCGTCGATGCCTGCACCCATGATCCCCAAGGCGATGATGCTGCCACTGGCAATCGCGGCCGTGCTCAGGGCAGCGCGGTCGATGCTGGGAAGTTCTGTAACCTTGATGCGAGTCTTTCCTCGGCGTGGGCTCACGTGGACCTTGATCTTTGGAGAGGATTTCAAAAAACCCCGTCTGCACTCCCAAGAGAGTGACTGGCTCAACGTCTCGTTCAGTTGACCAGGCTCGCCGATGGTGTCACGCACCTCCTCTAGAAGTACAGCGTAGGTCTCAGGCGATACCTCCGCTTCAATCGTTCTCTCCAGCTCGATCCTGCCGGTGTAGCCGAAAAGGCCGCCCCTCTCGATGCCGCTCTTCGGTTCAGTAGGCGGCAGCTTCACTATCGCATGCTCGCGCGCGGCGTCCCGCACGAGCCGGGGCGGGATCCCGACCTCGGCGGCCATCTGCTCGATACCGCCCAAAGATAGTGCTTCTTCGTGCCGTGTCTGTGATGCCTCAATCTCGGCGGCGCGCCGGACCAGTCGCTGCGCCTCGACCTCGCTGTAGACCTTCTTGCCGCTGAGCGCGGCCTCCAGCGCCTCAGCGAACTCTCCTGCCGTCATGTAGCGCTCTTCAGGCCGCAGCCGCATGGCCCGCACGAGCGCGCTCTCCAGAGAGCCCGGCAACCCATCCAGTCTGTCGCGCTGCTGGGGAGGTGCGTCAATGAAGCGTCCCAGCCGGCCCGCTTCCTCGGTGACCCACATCCCCGGCGGCTCGCCGATCACCATCTCGTAGGTGATGCAGGCAAGGCTGTAGATGTCGGTGCGCTCGGTCAGGTCCGACCGCCCGGCCGCCTGCTCCGGGCTCATATAGCCCAACGTGCCTACGGGATACCCCGTGCGCGTAACCCTGTCACCACCGGCTGTGGTGATGGCCTTGGCGACGCCGAAGTCGGCAACGACGGCGTGCCCCTCCGCCATCAAAATGTTCTCCGGCTTGATGTCACGGTGCACGACGCCCTGGCGATGTGCATAGCCCAGCGCGTCGGCCACCTCGCAGGCCAGCTCCAATGCCTTCGGCGGAGCGAGGTTCCCTTTCCGCTCCAGCAGCGCGCGAAGCGAGTCGTCCACATACGGCATGACGTAGTATAGGATACCGGCGGCGGCGCCGGAGTCGATGAGCGTGAGGATGTGAGGGTGTGTGAGCTGGGCGGCGAACCTGATCTCCTTCAGGAACCTTTCGGCGGCGATCGACGCGGCGAGCTCCGGGTGCAGAACCTTCACCGCTACTGGCCGCTCGTGGCGCACATCGTCGGCCATGTAGACCGTCGCCATGCCGCCACGTCCCACGACTCGCCGGAGCTCGTATCTCTTGGGGAGGGCGGCGCTGAGGGCCTCAGGTATCTCGTTCATCGGCGTCTCACGGCCCAAGGTACGCCGATGAGGCTCTCAGCGCACGGTCTACCGTGCTGTTACCGCGTCCGCTCGATGAGTTGCTCAATTCGCTCGGCCAGCGGCGACGCACCGGTCCTGTAGTTGGAGAGGACCGCGATGATATAGCCGGGCTCGAGGTAGATCGTTAGATGCGAGCTGCCGCCCCACGAACCGCCGGTGTGCCCGACCGCCACACCCACAGGGCGTACGTGAACTTGGAATCCGTAGCCGTCACCCTCGCCGTGCCTGACCCACATGACCTCCCGCGTCGAACTGGAGACCAGGGTGCCGTCCAGCAGAGAAAGTGCGAAGCGGTGAAGGTCCTCGACCGTCGAATAGGCCTGCGTAGCGGGCGTTCCCCCGACCGACAACTTGAAGGTGTCCTCGCGCCAGCCGGTCTCGCTCCCGGGATCACGGTAATAGCCGATGGCGACATTTCGCACCGGCTCATCCCGGTTGAAATAGCCGGTGTCATCCATCCCGGCGGATTGGAAGATATTTTCTCGCACGTAGTCGAAGTAGTCTTCGTCGGTCACGCTCTCGACCACCACGCCCAGCAGGAACATCCCCGTATTGCTGTAGCGGAAGCTCGAGCCCGGCTCGAAGGCCAGGGTGTCCTCGTGAACGAGGGGCTTGAAGTCCTCCAAGTGTCGATATAGCTCGCGGGATCGATCCCGGTACTCGTCCGTGTAGTAGTCGCCGAGCCCCGAGGTATGGGTGAGCAGTTGGTGAAGTGTGATCCGGCTGCTGATCTCACGCGGTAGCCACGTCTCATCCACGTGCTCGCTCAATAAATCGTCGTAGTTGAGAACTCCGGCCTCCGCCAGCTGCGCGATCGCCGTCGCTGTGAACGACTTGGTTATTGACGACAGGTTGAACCGGGTGTCGATGTCCACCGGAACGCCGAATCGCTTGCTGGCCTCGCCGCAGGCATGCGAGTACAGCACTTCGTCGCTTCGGGCCAAAAGCACCGTGCCGGAGAACGCATCGTTCGCACATATCCGGTCGACGATCCGTCGCGTTTCGCCGATGACCTCGGCCTCGCTCAGCGTCGACTCCTCAACGTCCGTTGGCGTTCCCGGATAGCGATCGAGCAGAAGGCCGGCCAGCAGGTAGGTCTCCCGGTCATCGATAAACAGTCGGAAGGCGCGCCACGCCCCATAGTTCCGGTCACTTACGATGACCACGGTCTCTCGCGGCCGGTCGGGCGTGTAGCTCCGCACGCTGTGAAAGTCTATCCCACCGGTGTAGCGGCCGAGGAATTCGAACGTGGCGACGTGTGTCTCCATCGACGCGAAGTCCCTGAACTCCTCGGTGCACTCCTCCATCATGAACCGCTCAACGGACTCCGGCGTCGGCGCATTGAGAGTATTCAAGACCGAGCGTATCCGTTCCCCCAGCAGCCCGTCCGGCATCCTCGGGTCGTCTCTGTAACTCTCCGGACTCTGCGCGAGCGTCAGCTCCGCCGGGAGCGCGACGAGCAGGGCCGCGAACATTAGGACGCGATACATGACTTTCCCCTCCATTGCTGGGCTACCTGCGAAGCAATCACTCTCCGGCTCAGGCGCATGCAAACTAGCCCTCTTGTTATATGTCCGATATGGGGTTAGAAAAAGTATCCCCTTCCGACAGTCCCGTGAATCAGTGGGCCGTGACAGCACTCAATTACGCCAGACTTCATCTACATGCCGGGCCATCAACGACCCGGTATTGATCATGCGACCGTGTTGAAGCTCGGCAGACAGTTCATTCCGCTCGGTTGCCCCGGGCGACAACAAGACGGGAGTCGATTAAATGAGCATACGTGTATGTTTGGCCGGTGCCACAGGCTGAGCAGGCTCGGCACTTTCAAGCGGTGTTTTTGAAGCGCCTGATCTGGAGCTCGTGGCTGCGATTTCGCTCAGCCACGTGGGTCGCGCACTAGGGGACGCGCTCAAGATCGATGCTCCGAGCGGAACGGCCCGCGAACTGGCGCGCCGTCTCGCCGGTGTGCAAGAGTCACAACTGGATGTTCCGCTGGACGAGATGCACGGCCCGAGGGAAAGCCGAGGGGTCAGATTGGCGGAGTCCCAGATTCACTCGGTCCGTCTGCCGGGATATGTCATTTCCTTGGATGCGATCTTCGGGATGCATTAACAGAAGCTCATACTGCGCCACGAGTCGGGCTCGAGCGCGGAACCCTATGTCGATGGAGCCCTCCTGGCGATCCGCAAGGTCGGCGAACTGGCAGGCGTTCATCGCGGGCTCGATCGTGTGATGGATTTCTGAGCGGAAAAGCCGTGGCCATTCTGAACGAATCCTCCCATTGGACGTCTTGGGTTTCTTGTTTGGGTCAGATCGGGAGACTTCGCGTAGACTCTGACAAGTTCACCACCACCTCATACACCTCGGCCAGACGAGCGCGGAACGCCTCAGGCTCTTCCCACGGGGGGCTGTGCCCCGACTCCTCAAACCAGATGACCCGCTTCGCTGGAGCGTCGACGTGCTCCGCGTATTTCGCGACGAGCTGGCTCGGGGTGTTAAAGTCGTGCCGTCCCGCGAAGAAGAAGACCGGGATCTCGAACGCCGTCCGCTTTGTGAAGTCCACGGCCATGAGTTCACGGAACACGGATCGTTGGGCGTACAGGGCTGCTTGCATCCACTCCGTGACGTCTGTGGAGTAGCCATCGGCTGCCGCGATGGCCAACAACATGGCGTTGGGGTCGTGGTCCATCATGCCGTTCATCCAAAGCAGACGCCGGTGGGCCAAGAAGCCCTTCAGGCCATCGGCATATCCCTCCTGGGTGGAATAGCCATTGGTCTCTACGGCTCGAACCGTTGTGGTGTCGCCCCGGGCGAGAGCGCGGGAGACGAGCGTGTCCCTCGCAAAGCGCTCGCCCTCTGTGACGTTCACCACCTGCCCGATCCCAATGTAGGCCACGTAGTCGTCCGGGTACCGCTGAGCCAACTCCACTCCAAGAACGCTTCCCCAAGAGTGCCCGACCAGGAAGATTCGTTGCTTCCTCAGCGCCTCCTTGAGGTGAGCAGTAAGCTCGTGGGCATCCAGCACGTGCCGCTCCAGCGTCATGTCCCCAGGCCTCGGATCGATCTCGGCCGAACGGCCACAGCCCCGCTGATCCCATGAAACCATCACGAAGGATTCGGAGAGCTCAGCCTGGTGATACCGCAACAAAGGAGTTGCCGGCATGCACGGCCCGCCGTGAAGGTACAGAAGCACCGGCAGGTCACTGGAAGCGCCCCGAATCTCGACATACTGCCTGACCCCGCCGAGCGTGACGTAGTAGCTGGTGTCCACCGCTTGGGTGCGGGGAGCAGCTTGTGCTCCGGCAAGTGGTCTGCAGGCTGGAACGCAGAGCAGGAGGAACAGCGGGATTTTCACGCTCGCGTTGGGCATCTTGTGAGTCCTTTCACTCGCCGGATCAGTGCCAGCTCCGAGCTAGCCTGAAGCCACTAGCATCACAGCGGTTGTTGGCCTGCCACTGAAAACGCTTCGCGGTGCGCAGTTCGAACGCGTCTCCCCCCCAGCGTCCACCGCGCACGGCTCTGCCCCTGCCCGCGGGTTGATACGGGTTGACCTGAGGGTCCTGGGGATAGGGTGCCAGGAAGTCGCTCACCCACTCCCACGCATTCCCCGCCATGTCGAATAGACCCAATGCGTTCGGCGAGTGGCTTCGGATCGGCGAGGTCCCCCGGCGCTGCGACCCCCGTTCCAGATAGGCGTAGTCCCCAACGTCGGCATCGAACACAGCATCTCCCCCTCTGGCGATATCCGTGCCGTTGCCGAACCGCACGACTCGCCCTCCCTCGCGCGCCGCATACTCCCACTCAGCCTCATTGGGCAGGCGGTACCCCGTCACCTTGGTGATGTCCGTCGTAGCGTTACCTTCGGCGTCGAGCAACATACCGTTCTCGACATCGTACGCGGGCGGGAGAGCGTCCAGCTCGCTCACCCAGTTCGCGTAGGAGGCGGCATCCTCCCAGGACAGACACACGGCTGGGTGCGCATCCGTCTGCTCGAATCGGGGGTTGTCCCAGTTGACATGCTCGTCGAAGTCAAAGCTACGGCGGTCCGGATCCCACCAAGCGCAGCCGCCGAAGCTAAGCGCGGCATCGTAGGCGGCGGTGCGCACTTCCAATGGCAACTCCGGATTCACTCCGATGCGAATCAGGCTGTCTTGCGCGGCGCGGTTCAACGGTCCTTCGGCTGACGTACGGTACTCCGTTTCCGCGACGAAGCGCCGAAACTGGCCCACGCTGACCTCAGCATCCGCCAGGTAGAACGGGGCTAGCGTCACCTGGTGCACGGGCTGCTCAATGTCTTCCCCTTCCGCGAACACATCCCCCATCGAAAATGCGCCCCCGAGGACGAGAATCATTCTGGACCCGTCCGGGGCGACTGCCCGATCCTGGGTTGTTGCGGCAATCGCGCAACCACCCAAACAGACGATGAGGAACAGAGCAACAAGTTCAGTGTTCAGGTCGCGTGGCAGGAATCGGAATCGAACGCTATCGATGAATGCCATGGCACCTATCATCCTCTCTCGTGCTGGATGTGAAGCTTCTTAACGCGCGGCCTTGCAGGCGCCGAATCGCTATGACGCGGCTGCCTCAAGGATCAACTCGACCGGCTCCAGAACGCCGGATGCCGGTGTCGCAATCTGAGCGCCGCCTCTCGCAGGTCCAAGCGTCTTGCAGAGAGTGCTCCCGATGCCGCAGGGAATACTTGAGTTGTGACCGCGGAAGAACGGTTGCACCGGCCCGGCGGTGACTGCCCTCAGACTCCGTTTCCACCAGAGACCTTTAACGCCGGCCGTTTGACATCGGCGGTCGCTGCAGGATCTGCGGGATTCACTGCAATTCAGTTGTCCCGGTGACTTCGATCAGTGATCGTTCAGCGGTCGGCTCTTGGAGCCGTACCTGATTCAGGCAGAAATGCCCAGTCAGGCGAACGGGGAGCGAGCGGAATGAAGCGCGCAACCGTTCTCTGCCGATTAAGCTGCGCCCGAGTTTGCGGTCACCCTGCTTAAGGAGAGGCCCATGCATACCTCAGAGCTGTCGCGCTACAAGACTCCGCTGCTGGTCGTAGCCGTCGTGTTAATGGTTTGGGGGGCGTTGGGCGCCCTGGATATACGACACCAGACCTATACTGGCTATGTCACCGACGGTAACAACACGATCACACGGGTAACCGACGGCAGTCCGGCGGATGTGGCAGGGCTCGAAACCGGAGACTACATCCGCAGCATCGGCGGGATCGCCGTTGAAGACCTGCGCGCAGCCGTCCAGCGAACGCGACCGGAGATCAACGAAGTACGCAAGTTCGAGGTGGAACGGGATGGGCGGACTATGAGCTTCGATCTCGCTTATGCGGGGTTGCCGATGAGCACAGCACTGGTGAGGTACGGGGTAGTCCTCGTAGGTTTCCTGTTCTTGGTGTGCGGTGCTTGGGCATTTCTCAAGGTGCCGACCAAGAGGACCATGCTCTTGTCCGTGCTCGGGATTGCATTCTCGGCTGGCCTCACGGCCGGCCCGTACTTCACCTCGGCAACCGTGCGCACCGCGGTCGGGGTCGTCATACTCCTGATGATCATCGTGGGCTTCGCCGTTCTCACTCATTTCCTGCTCGTCTTCCCGAAGACAAAGCGCACACTCGAACAACGCAAGATGACCTGGGCTGTCTACAGTCCCGCGGCCGTGGTGGGGTGCCTCTCAGTGTGGTTCTTGGTGGCTCAACCCACCGCGACGAGTGCAGTCAACATCTTCTTCCGAGCGTTGTTCGCGCTGTTTGTGGTGGTCTATTTCGGCACGTCTCTGATCGCGCTGATACACAGCTACGTCAGGGCAGACGCGCGGGATCGAGTGACCACTGGGCTCAATCTGCTTCTGGTGGGAGCTGTGGTGGGACTGGGGCCTTCGCTGGTGCTCTCACTTGTTGGTCTCATTGCTCCTCACGTCGTGGTTCCCGGCGCGCAATTCCTCCCCCTTGGCATCGGGGTGCTTCCTGTGGCGTTGGCGCTCGCGGCGGTGAGAGGAGAACGCAGTGCGCAGGTGGCCTGATCACGATCTCACCTCGGGGCACTGCCAGAAGGAGTGTCGTAGTTGAAGTTTCGCCACAATCACGGTTTGGACTGAGAGGACAATATGCCGATGAACAACTGCAGTAGTCGCTGCAACACCGTCGGTCGCAGAGAGCTGCTCACTCGTACTGTCCCGGCCTGTGCGCTTGCCTGTTTGGGCCTCGGCAGGTTTCCAGGGTTGGCTGCGTTGGCTCAGACTCCAGCACAGCAGAATCAGCACAGGTTCGACGTGCCGCAGGAAATTTCCCTGTCGTCACGACAGCGTACCCGGATGACGTACAGAGGCCTGATTCAGTTCATCCAGGTGCTCAGGGGCGAACTCGGCGAGTCGGAACTGGTCCGTCTGCTCAACCTGATGTCTGCGGAAGTCGGTAAGCAGGTGGGCACGCGACAGGCGCAGAATTCGCCGGATACGAGTTTTCAGACATTCGTAGAAGTGTTCCGGCCGCCGAACTTCGAAAACAGCTTGACGCACAAGGTAGTAGAAGACACCGAGAAGGTGTTCGGTCTGGAGGTCACTGAGTGTGTCTCTGCTGAGGTTATGCGAGGTGCCGGCCTCGATGGCGAGATCGGACATGCCGCCGTGTGTAACATGGACTACTTCTGGCCACCAGCGTTCAATCCCAACTTCAAGATGGAGCGCACCAAGACGCTGATGCAGGGTGACGATATCTGTAACCACCGCTATATCGACACGACCTAGTCGCGCGTTTGTCGCACGGGATAGGGAGTCGGCATGAACACGGCGCGGTACGTGATCGGCGTGCTGCTCCTGCGGTTCTGGGACTCGATGCTCGTGGTCATAAGGATTGGCCCAGCCGGCGCTCTAACACCTCTCGTCGCGCACGTGACAATGTCACCCGCGTTCCGTCGCTGAGGATCACGATGTGTGAGCCGCGAGCGAACGACTGAATTTCACGGACACGATCCAAGTTCACGATCGCCGATCGACTCACTGCAAAGAAGTGCGCAGGGTCCAGTCGTGCCGCCAGGGACTTCATCGATTCGCGGATGACGTACGCTCTCTCGCGCACGTGGAGCTTAGCACAATAGTCCGCGGCCTCAATCCAAGCGATCTCATCTGTTCTGACGAGCACGACGCGCCCCCTTTCTTTCACGACGATGCGGGTTGCGAAGGATGGTGTCGCTGTGCGAGCGTCTATCCCCGCGTGCGGAGGCTTCTCAAGCGACTCTTCTTCGATTCCGATCGCCTCGAGCAAGGCGAGGAGCCGAACACGGAGGTCGCTCTGTCCCGCTTGGTGCATTGCCTGCTTCGCTCTGGCTACTGCGTCGAAGAAGCGCTTGTCACTGAAAGGCTTGAGCAGGTAGTCCAGGGCGTGAACTTCGAAGGCCCGCAGCGCGAACTCATCATATGCAGTGACGAAGATGACCTGGGGCACGCGATCCAGCCCAACCGCGCTGAGCACCTCAAAACCATTCATGCTCGGCATCTGAATGTCGAGGAGCAAGAGATCAGGCTCGATCTGCTCGATCGCCGCCACAGCTGCGCGGCCATCGGCGCACTCCCCGACGACCTCGATGTCGGGATCCCTCTCACAGAGCTTCTTGAGTCCCTTCCGCGCCAGCGGCTCGTCATCCACGATAAGAACGCGCATCCGATCACTCATTGCTCTTCTCTCTCAGCCAGCGGTACGCTGTGGAGTGGCAGGGTGATGGTCACGATGGCGCCGCTGGGCGACGCATCCTCGATTTCGAGCGACGCTCCATCGCCATAGGCCTGGGCCAGCCTCCTGCGCGTATTGCTGATTCCTACTCCAAGACTGCTGCGTGCCCCCGCCGTGCCGCAGAAGCCAGGGCCATCGTCCGAGATCCGCAGCCGCAGCGCCTGTCCGTCTGTGCTCGCCCTAACAGTAACCGTCGTCGGACTCGTCCGCTTCTCGACGCCGTGCTTGATCGCGTTCTCGATGATCGGCTGCAGCACGAGATTGGGGACCAGGGCGTCGAGAGCGTCAGGTTCGACTTCGGTCTTCACCTCGAGTCGGTTCTGAAAGCGGATCTTCTCCATTGCCAGATAGCCTTCGATGAACTCGAGTTCGCATCTCAGCGACACTTCCTGATGCGTGGAGTCGTCCAGCACGTAACGCAACAGGTCACTCAGCACCTCAAGCGTATTCACAGCAGCGTCTCGTTCGGCATTCCGGACCAACATCGCGATGCTGTTCAAAGCGTTGAACAAGAAATGCGGATTGAGCTGCATCCGCAGCGCCTGCATCCTGGCATCGGCCAACTGCGCGCTGAGTCGCGTCGCGGCGAGTTGCTGCTCCCGCATGCGTCGATAGTACTGAAGAAGGAGCGTTCCCCCGAGGATGGCCCAATAGATGAACAGGTGGACCGGGAGTTCCAGCGTTGCCAGCGACGACAGGATATCCCAGTGCGAGTGCGGGTCTGATGGGGGGAGTTCGCGAAGGGCGGGCTGGAGTGCGATGCGCGTCCCAGTGTGGACGAAGGACATCACGACCGCAATCCCAAAATGCACTGCCGACCGAGCGATCACGTGGCCGCGCTCGATGGGATAGTGCTTCGACAGCCATATCACAAGCGGCGCGTACAACGCCCAGAGGTACCAGAATGGAAGAACAAAGGCGAGCGTGGGGAGGATTGGGCGCGGCTCTCCCTCCACGCTGTACATGATGTACAACCAGGCTGTCACGGCGACGGCGAGGGCCGTAGCAACAAGCACCAGCTGAACTGCCTGCCGTACGCGAGGGGGTAGAGCGCTCCATCGTGCTAACACGGCCGCTCCCTCGCAGCGTCAGCCGTCGAGCCGGTGCCGGTCACAAAAGAGACGCCGAAGGGCTCAGGGTCAGCACGCCGTCTGGCGCGCCAGCGCTCTTCAATACGCTGGAGAAAGGAAGGGAAGACGACGAGTCGTCGCACAGGATCGATCAGGCTCATATAGTAGGGCGTGATCCAGCTGACGCTATCCGCATAGACCCCCCAGTACAGCGTGTATCCGGACTCCTCCGGCGCGAGCGCGAACACATAATAAGCTCGGGCAGTACACGTCTGTATCTCGAGCAGTGCTTCGCGCTCGAAGTAGTAGACGAACCCACGCTCCCCCAGCCGGTAGATCGACCGCGCACGGTCGGCCTCCGTGAGTCGTCGACGGACCGGGGACAAAGTGTCAAAGCACTCCTGACTTGCCAACCCCAGCACGCGGGCCGCAAGCATGTAGGCAGTAACGGCTACGGCCAACGCGCCCGTCTCGTCGCCGGTGACTCCCCCAGCCATCGCCTCGTGTACGTCCACGAGGGTCCTGCCGCTCCCGCCGCCGGGCAGGTCAGCGACCCACACGTCGTGCAGCGGGACGTCCGCCAGAAGCGTGTGTACACGCAGATCCAACGACAAGTACGGCGCAGGTGCGTTGGGCCGGTGCAGGCCGAGCGTAAACGGCCACAGACACGCGAAGTTCACAACCGCTGCGGCGAGGATGCCGCCGGTACGCGTGAGCGCGCCCCGTGCTCCCCCAATGCCGCGCATGACGCCGAGGAGCCCGAATGACACGGTCGCGATCAAGACATACGGGCCGATCCGCAAGGGACCGATGAGACCGGCCCCCGTCAACGCTCCGCACGCGAGCCACGGCGTCATCATAGAGACTTTCTGCGGCAATCCGTGGTGGTGGATTACTACACCTGCGGCAACGAGACTGACTGCGGCGATGTTACTCAGCAGCACGGACGATACGCCCGCATGGGATGTCACCAGGAAGTGAAGAACCGTGGGCAGTAGTCCCGTGCTAACTCCAACGCTAAGCAGAGCAACTCGCACGCCGGATCTCCGGACCATACCGACCATCAACGTCGCCGGTGAGCGAAGAGCAGCTCTTCGCGGTAGAGCACATCGTAGCCGTGTTCCTGAAGGTAGAGACACCGGTCCAGATCGATCATGCTCCTGCAGATGTCACTGTCCACGGAATTCTGCGCGATCGCGATGATTGTGTCGGCATCCATGATCTCCCGCGCCGCCCTACTTCTCGGATAGGCATCCTTCGAGTACCGCGGCGAAAAATACTGGCCGTTGTCCCTCTTCCTGATCATGGCGGATAGGCGGTTCTTCCAGCGGAAAAAGCGATTGAGGTGTCCCGGCCGCCGCACGACCTCCGTGTTACCGCCGATGTTCTCGTGGCAGCACGTGCGGCAGAGCAGGAAGGGTGAACGCACGCCGATTGCGTAGTCCATGCATCCGTCCGTGACGGCACCGCAGGCACCATAGAATGTTACGGCAACAGGGCAGCACTCCAGCTTGGGCTCGAAGATGTCGTCGCGAACGAACCGGTAGTTCGATAGGGCTGGATAGGCCCACCAGCTCACGAGTCGATACAGTAGATCGAAACTGGGCACGATGTCGGTGCCGATGACCTCGTATTCGGGTAGATCCCTTGCCAGGGCGCGGGCATGGCGACCAAATACGGCGGCGGGATTCACGATTGTGCGGCTCTGATACGCGCTATTCCGCAGATGCCGTAAGAGGAGGTGCTTGAGGTAAGTGTCTCTCTTTCCCCTGTGATGCTCCCGGGTGATCGTACGGCGCTTCCAGGGACAGTCCGGGAACGGCGGAAAGACACTGTCCCATGCCGCTCGCTGCTGCGCCAGATGCGTGTGGAGGACAGCGTCTTCGTGCGTGCGGTCTTCGTCCGCGATGTTTCCGTGATGGAACTCCTCTAGCAGGGCCTCGAGAGATTCCCGGTAGTCGAGACTCCGACACAGGAGGTGAAACGTGTCGAGATCTGGTTCGTTCACTGCGGACTCCACGGGTGCGGTCGCTCGGCGCGCGCGCTCCTGCCAAGGCAGGGGCAGATCCGCCGGACGAAGGACTTAGCCGACTATGCACGAATAGCAGTGCGGCAGAGACGGGCCAAATCTGTTGCAGCGAACGGCGCCCGTTATGCAGCAGATTGACGACGCTGCGCAGGCAGGGTGAGAGACTGGCGCCCTTCACTCCTCGCTCCATTTGCTGCACCAGACGCACACTCCCCGGAGAGATCGCCACCACAAACCGACTGCGAACCCCCCTACAGCGCGCCATAAGTCCGTCGGCGCTCGCCGCTCGGCGTCGTAAAGCCGCTGCAGAATGTGCACGATTCGCTGCAATTGAATTGTTGCAGCAACTGCGATCGGTAATCATGCAACATCGGGGCGGAGGGCTCATGAACGAAACCGACTTCAGGCAGGGCAGACAGACATATCCACGCCAGTCAGCCAAGAGTAGACACGACACTCAAGCGAGCGAGGTCCAATTGAGTCGTTCATTGCATGCACTCGGTGTTGCCATAGCGATCGTAATCGTGGCCTCTCCATGTCTCGGCCAACATAGGGAACACCGGCAAGATTCGGATCCTCACCGCGACCGGTTGTACTGGCAGATGCCGCTTCGCGTAATGCAAGAGGTCGGCGTCAAGCCGGGAATGCGCGTTGCCGACGTCGGTGCCGGGGATGGGTACTTCACACTGCGACTCGCCGTAGCGGTGGGAGCCAGCGGAGTAGTCTTCGCGAGTGACGTCGATGCCGACGCTTTGCATGTACTTGAGGAACGGCGCGACTCGGCAGATGCGCAGAACGTCCAGATTATCCGGGGAACCGAAGATGATCCATTGCTGCCCGACTCGACCATCGACCTCGTATTGATCGTCAACACGATCCACCTGGTCGACAATCCGACAGTATTCTTAGGGAATGTGAGAAGAAGCCTCAAACCGGGAGGCAGGATTGTGTTCGTGCAGTGGAGTGCTGAAAAGCTGGACTCCGAGGCTGTCGGTTGGGACGCGACCGACCGGGCGAAGTTCACGCTGCGCAAGACTTTACGCACGATCAACGATGGTGAATTGGAGGTCGTTCGAATCTTGGACTTCCTGCCCATGCAGAACATCTACGTCTGTGAAACCCGCTCACAGTAGAACTGGAACCGATGTGCATCAGAGTCGTCTACGGTGAGGCCATCGAGTACCTCCGACTACTAGGTTCATGACGGTGATGTGCACGGCTGGTTCAGGAGGCGGCAGCTTGTGCCTTCGCGGTAGCGATCGCCGACTCGAGGTCCCCCACGGTAGCCGCTTGTGTGTGACCGGTAAAGACCGTGTTCACATCGACGCGAACCGCCACCGGGATGCGTAAAGACGATTGCGCGGTGAATCGTTGGATGAAGCGAATCTTCGTGTTGACATCCAAACGATATATCGTTAGATATATCTTATCGATATATCGGTCCGATATGTCGGTCGATATATCTCGCACCGCCATAACAGGAGTGATCGGCATGTCTAGACGGTCTCGCGACTTCGGATTGGGCGGCTTCGCGGCCTTTTGCGGGCCGATGGGGGTTGCCTTTGGCACCAGCCGCCGCGGCCTGGGCTTCAAGGTGTTCGATCGGGGCGACCTCAAGTACATGATCCTTAAACTGCTGTCGAAGAAGCCGATGCATGGCTACGAGGTCATGCGGGCGCTGGAGGAGGAATCGTGCGGGTGCTACACCGCAAGCGCCGGCTCGGTCTACCCCACGCTGCAGATGCTGGAGGACCAGGGGTACGTGGTTTGCGAGGAGAAAGAAGGCAAGAAGGTCTACAGCATCACCGACGAGGGGCGCGAGTTTCTAGACGAGAACGGCGACCTGGTGGACGACATCCTCGATCGTGTAAGCCATTTCACCGATCGCTTCTTTCGTACCGAGATGAAGGACCTGACGGGCTCCTTTCGGAGGCTCGCCCAGGTTACATTTGAGCGTAGTATCCGCTGGGCGGAGACTCCCGACGAGCTCCAGAAGATGATCGAGATATTGGAGAGAGCGATCGGGGAGATCGAGGACATCAAGCCGGGCGCAACGACGAACAACGTCTAGCGCCTGGAGGTAGTAGTGATGGATTTTGGACTCGGCTTTTGGGTTCTGTTCTTCGTCATCTTCTTCGGCTGCGGAAAGATGTGCGGCTGGGGAGTCCGCAGATACAAGGACCGGCTTCGCGAACTCGACGCCGGCCCCGACGATAGCGACCGCCGACTGACGGACCTGGAGGCGCGCGTCAAGAGGTTGGGCGATCGAGGGCGCGCGCGCGATCGGCTGTTGGAGCCGATGGCTCACCGGAACGGAGCCGATAGAGAGGCGGTCGCTCAGCGCAGGAAGCCGAACTCGCCGCTGGAGGATTTACAGAAGAGGTTCATCGAGGGAAAGCTGAGCATGGCGGAGTACGAGCAGGAGCTTGACCGCCTGGAGAAGATCGAGTAGTCGTCCGGGCGATCAGGTCTACTCGAGCCGGCCCTTCTCGGCCTCCGCCGGCCCCACCTCACTGGGCGTCGCGGTAGCACTTTCCTCGTCCGCCGCCGCGACCTTCACTCGCTTCGAATCCACGAGCGCTCGGACTTCCCTGAGGTAGCGAGCGTATTCCGCGGAATCGTCCGGGCTATAGTTGAGGTTCTTGTAAAGATTGATCAGCCGAGTGAAGAAGTCCCGGGCTTCGTCGCGATCATCGATGGCATAGTCCGCTTCGGTAACCTCCTTCACCAACTCGAAGCTTCTCTTCTGACGCTCCAACGGCATCGACGTGTCCACCGGGTCATACGCATCTTGCTGCAGGATTACCATGTCCAGAAAAACCGACTTCTGCCAGGTCAGATAGTCCTCGATGGTGATCCCTTCCTCACCCGTGACCTGCATCATCTGGTAGATGCCATCGCCGCGGTGGAGGAGCCGGTGGGCCGCCTTCACGTCCTCGACCCAAGACTGGGACAGGTTCTCGGCGTACCAGTCGCCCATCTGGTCCAGGTACCGGGACCAAGACAACAGGGGATCGATGGCCGGATAAAAGCGCTTGTAGGCCCGGTCCGCCGACAGGCCGAGGAACGTCTTCACGGTGGCGAGGGTCGCCTGGGTCACTGGCTCCTCGAAGTTGCCACCGGCCGGTGAAACGGTACCGATGAGGGTGACGCTCCCCGTTTGTCCATCGGGTCCCTGGATCAATCCCGCCCGTTCGTACAGACTCTTGATGGACGAGTCCAGGTAGGCCGGGAACGCTTCCTCCCCGGGGATCTCTTCCATTCGCCCCGAGGTCTCGCGCATGGCCTGGGCCCAGCGTGAGGTCGAGTCGGCGATGCACAGAACGTCGTACCCCATCTGCCGGTAATACTCTCCCAGCGTGATCCCGGTATAGATTGAGGATTCCCGAGCCGCGACGGGCATCGAGGACGTGTTGCAGATGATGATGGTGCGGTCCATCAGCGAGCCTCCAGTCCGGGGATCGGTAGTCTCCGGATACTCGGTGATGGTCTCTACCACCTCACCCGCTCGTTCGCCGCAGGCGATGATGATAACGATGTCCACAGCGGAGTGACGGGCGATCAGGCTCTGAAGCACCGTCTTCCCGGAACCGAAGGGTCCGGGTATGCACGCCGTGCCTCCACGGGCAATCGGTATCATCGTGTCGATGATGCGCTGGGTAGTCGTGAGGGGCTCCGTCGGGTAGACGCGCTCAGCGACACGCCGCCTGAGCATGACCTCCGGGACCGGTCGGCGCACCGGCCAGCGCTGAGCCATTGTCAGGGTCCGTTCTTCCCCATTAGGACGGCGGATTCGCGCAACAGGATCTTTGATGGTGAGGTTACCCCGCGCTATCCACGTCACCTCCGCCGGTGCCATCTCGTCGAAGGGCACCATGATCTTGTGGTCGAAGATTCCTTCGGGCGTCGTGCCCAAGACCTGTCCTGCCTCGACCGTCTCCCCGGAAGACACGGTTGGTGTGAATTCCCAGCGCGCATCGGTATCGATGGCATCCACCTCAAGACCCCGGGGCAGCAGGAAGCCGTGCTCCTGCGCTAGCAAGGCCAAGGGGTTTTGCAGCCCGTCGTATACGGTGCCCAACAGACCGGGAGCGAGCGTCACTGACAACATCTCACCGGTCAACTCGACTTCGTCGCCCACCTTCACCCCGGAGGTGTCCTCGAAGACCTGGAGATCCGCCACCTGATTCTGGACCCGGAGCACCTCCGACTTGAGACGCTGCTCACCGAGAAGAACGTGACCGACCTCGTTCTTCATCACCCGGGTATTGCTTACGTCGATCGTGACCAGACTCTCCTTCACGACCAGGATGGGAGCGCGCCGGTGCCCGTCGCCGCTAGTGAGGCCCGCTTCAGGCGAAGAGGTTTTGGTGGTCACTCGTTACCTCCAGTATCAGTTCCTCAAAGCGCTCTCGCGCCTTCTCAGCGTCGTATGAAAGCCATCGATGGAGGATGTCCCACTTGTAGGCGAAAGCGAAGACCTGCTCGAACCCGAACGGGTGGGCATCGGAGATCCGGCTCAGCTTCTTCCAGGACTGGCCCATCAACAGCTTCTCGAGCTCCATGGCATCGCCCTGATCCAGGAACACTTTCGCCTCAGGGATCCACGGAAAGACGGCCCCAAGCCCGAACTCCGGATCCGCCCAACGGGACTCAACAAATCGTGTGAACGGGCCCGTGCCCCAGAGCCCGCGTGGAGCACTCTTACCCTGGCGTTTCAAACGGAGCGCCACCATCACCGTCCGCATGTTCATGCGGAAGTCTACTACGTTCCTGAGTTCCCTATTCTCGGTGCTCGCCATGACCTCGTCATACATGGCAACGATCTGCCCCGTCGTCCGGCCGACTGGCTGGCGGCGCCAGCTGACCAGGCGCTCGGCCCTCGTGAGTTCCTCCAAATCGTCCGGGTGGAGCAGGGCCAATCGCTCCTCGAGGCGCAGACGGCTCAGGGGCAGCACCCTCGTGCGCCGGAAGTCAGGAAGCGCCGGAAGACTGGCTACGAGTTGATAGTAGCGTCGCTTCACTGACCCGCCTCTACCAAGATCTTCCTGTAGCGGGGCAGAAGTAGCTTCAGCATCATCTCCGACAGAGCTTCGTCACTCAAGTCGATCTCCAAGTCCTCGCCGACCAAACGAATCCGCGCCCCACCCTGGACCGCGTTCGACGGAATCAGTTCGACTCCCTTTCGCAGCACATCGCCCGAGAACGCCACTGCCGATTGCCTGAGAAACTCGTCGAGCTCCTCCGAGACCTCATCGGCCAAGCGGCTGGGAATCAAGATGGCGGCTTCCTTGTCGTTGATGAAATCTTCAGCAGCTCTGCCCGCTAGAACCAAGATCATGTCGCGAAGTACAGAGCCGTCGGTGGTCACATCGGTGACGAGGCGACGGACGTGCTCCTCGAAAGCAGACAGTATCGCCGAACGGAGCTCGAGTCCGGTATCCCGCGCTGCAATTCGCAGAGCTTCGATGGTAGCGGTCTGCTCCCGCTCCATCGCGGCCTGCGCTTCCCTCTTCGTCGCCGTGGCTTCCGCTCTGGCGTCCGCCACGATCCGGGCCGCCTGGGCCTTGGCGTCCGAGATGATTCTGTCTGCCTCGGCACGGGCAGACTGGACGCCCTCGTCACGAATCCGGTCAATGAGCTCCTTGACGCCCGACGATTTCACATCTGGCTCGGTCATGCGTCACCTCACGTCGGAATCGTGCCTGCAAGCACAAGAGCGAATACGAACACGAATACGGCGAAACCTTCGATCACGGCCGCGGGTGCGATGGAGATCCCGAACACCTCCGGCTTCGACTTTGAGGCGTTGATGGAAGCGGCGCACGCGCTTCCCTGCGCCATCGCACTGATCAGAAGGGCAACGCCGGTAAGCGACCCCAATACGAAGAGGCCCGGCGAGTTGCCCAGGGTAGTCGGCCGGTTCAGCGTCAACATCACCACGATGCCATAGATCGTCTGCGAAGACGGCATCGCCGCCACGCCGACGAAGCGACCGTAGCCGCTTTCCACTTCGAGCATGGCACCCGCTGCGGCTAGGCCGCCCCGTCCGACGCCGATCATGCTGCCGATGGCGCCCAAGGCCAGGGGGGCGAAGATTCCGATCCAGCCCGTGGTCAAGACGAGCGGTTCCAAGGGATCACACTCCTTTCTTCTTGAACGGCCGGAAGAGAGGTCCCTCCTCCGGTAGTCCCCAATTGAAGAATTCGATGACATTCAATCGCAGTCCGTGGATGAATCCGCTGGCAACGGCCAGAACCAGGTTCAGGCTGTGCCCGATGACCAGAATGATCATGGCTGCGAGGAGACCCACACCGGGGATGGCCTCCCGGGCGTCGGCGGCCATACCGTTGAACGCGATAGCCAGCGACGCGGAGGCGAGGCCCAGCGCGAAGAGCCTCAAGTAGCTCAAGACATCCCCGAACGCCGCAGTGATCCGCGTCAGCCCGACCAGGCCCTTGCCCAGGCGCCCCAGTGGACGAGCCCCATAGCCCGAGAACGCGAAGACCAAAATCAGACCCAAGATCGCCACAGCGGCGGCGGGGGTCTTCACCCAGGCGGCTCCGGCCTGACCGCTTACGAACAGCGCGTAGCCGGCCAGCACGAACATGGCCCATCCCAAGGACGGGAGGGCACGAGGACTGAAACCGTGCCGCCCAGCATCCATGAGGTTACCCAGCATCACGTGGATCGCCCCGATCGTGATCGAAAGGCCCATCATGGAGGGCGCGTCGTTGATGTCCAGGATCGCCAGCCGCGACAGGAACGTGTTTGGGCCCGGCGTAACGCCGAAGAAGGAGCCCACCAGAACACCGTAGGCGAGCGTAGACACCACAAGGGTCAGCAGAACCCAACGCCACCGGCGTCCGACAGCAGAACCCGACAGCCTCTTCCAAAAATGCGCCACCACCATGGCCAGGATCAGGCCGTAACCCCCGTCCGAGATGATCATCGCGAAGAAGATCGCGAACGAGTACAGGACCACCGAAGACGGGTCCCAGCCGCCATAGCTCGGGGTCTTGTAGAAGTTGACGAGGTCCTCGCCGCCTTCCCTGCGCTCCGAGTTGCGAAGGAGAGTAGGCGGCTCGTCGACAGGCGCGGGGGCCGAGACCTCCATGGCCATCCCGTGTTCCTCGGCGTACGAGCCCAGAGCCTCCAACGACTCGGTCGGTGCCCAAGCCCGAAGCGCGAAGACCGGACCGGAATCGTAGCATTGATCGGCCGCGTGCTTTCGAGCAGCTCGGTCCTCGAGTGCGTCCAGGCTGCGTGACAGAAGGGCGCGCCAGCGCGTGAGGCGAATCCGCTCCAGCGATGCATCCTCGAGCTCCAGTTCCACCTCCTCGAGCCGCCGCTCCAGCCTGTGCCGGGAAACGTTCCCGGTTCGAACGCGAGGTGCCGGGACGCCCTGGGGCTCTCGTTCGGAGATCACGATCACGTAGGCGTTCCGTCCCTCGCGCCTGACCTCTTCCCAGACTAGGTCCGATGCCTCCAACTCGCGCAAGCGGTTCTGAGGGACGACGTAGAACCAGAACCGGCTTCCGGCCAGGTCATCCTCGGGGGGGAACTCGAAATCACCCCACGGAGCCAGTGCTTCAACGCGATGCAACACGGCATCTCGCTCCAGCTCCAGCCGGTGCGTACGGTCTCTGAGTTCCAGGATCTCCTCTTCGACCTGCACGGCATCGAAATCGGCCAGGTTGGTCGCCGGGCGTTGCTTCTGGGGGCAACGCTCCACGTAGCTCAAAGCCTCGCGACTTCTCTTGGAGGGATCCTCCACCGATACGACTTCGGGAGCGAGCGAGACGATCTCCAGGCAGCCGAGCTCCTGCAGGTCCTCCAGGACCAGTGCCTTCTCGGCCTGGTGCCCCACCAACGTGACCTTGCTCAGCGGGACTATGGCCACGCCGCTTCTCCCTCCTCCCGTAAACTCCAGTCGCGCTCCTGCCTCGCCTTAGCCAGCTTCGCCTGGACCACCGCCGCCCGTTCCAGGTCACCCAGCCAGATCTGGATGCGCTGGATATTCTTCTGCGTCCTCGGGATGAGGATCTTCTCAAACAGATTCACTCGCTGGGTGATGCGCCGCTCTGCCCGCTCCAAGATGCGGACCCGCTCGGCAGCCACCTGGATGCGGGTTCGGGCCTCGGCCGCATCGCGAAGGCGTTCGACGAGCAGGTCGACCCAGGCCGGCTTCGCCAGCAGTGAGTATTCAGCCACCTGGCACTCGATCTCCTTCAGCAGCGGAAGCCGCACCCCGACCACGTTCTCCTGCTCCAGGTCGAAGGCCGTCATCTTAACCAGACCCTTCAGCTCGATCTCGGTGTTCGCCAGCATGGGCAGCTCCGCTCCCACCCGGGCCTCCAGGCGTTCGACTTCGGCCCGCGTGGCCTCGTACTGCTTGCGGGCCTTGTCCCTCTCTATGGTGAGTTGCCTGCGCTTGAGTTCGAGGGATGGAAGGAGCTTCTCGTAGAGCCTTAGCTTCGTCCGCTCCTGCTGGAGGGACGCCTTGCTGAGCTTCAGTCGGGCCATTCCTCAGGCGACCTCTCCCGTACCTTCGCTCTCCAAGTCCGGGAAGTAGCGGTCAACGAGGTCCTGCTTCATGAGAAGTTCATGCGACTCGAAACACTCGGCGAGTGTATGCCAACTCGTATCCAGCGCCTTCAACAGAGGCATAGAAACGTCCACATCCATGAAGCGGCGCCGAAACAGCTCCCCGAACTTGAGGAGCTTCAAGTCGAACTCAGAGAGCTCGAAGGCCATGGCTTGTTTTTGCTCAGCCTCCCGCGCGCCGGCGTAGAAGCGGACCATGGTGTTCATGATCTGTGCGTGATCCTCTCGAGTGACTTTGCCCACGACGTGTTGCTTCAGGCGCGAGAGCGAACCGAACGGGTCTATGACACCATCGTGCAGGTAGAACTGACCCTCGGTGATATAACCTGTGTTGTCCGGCACCGGGTGGGTAACGTCGTTGCCCGGCATGGTGGTGGCCGTGATGATCGTGACCGAGCCAGCGCCCTTGAAGTCGCACGCTTTCTCGTAGCGCCGGGCGAGCTGAGTATAGAGGTCACCCAAGTAGCCCCGCGTGGCCGGTATCCGGGCCTGTGCCACGCCGATCTCCTTCATGGCGTCGGCATAGGCCGTCATGTCCGTCATCAGCACCAGAACTCGCTTGTTTCGCTCCATCGCGAATCGCTCGGCTACAGCCACAGCCATGTCGGGAACGAGCAGCCGCTCGATGATAGGATCGGATGCAAGGTTTACGTACATAACGGTGCGGTGAGAGACACCGTTCTCCTCGAATGCCGTCTTGAAGAAATGGAAGTCGTCGAAGATCAGGCCCAAACCGGCGAAGACCACAATGTCCGCGTCTGCCTGGAACCCGATCCGGGCCAACAGCGCGTTGTACGGCTCACCCGCCACCGAGAAGATCGGGATCTTCTGGCTCTCCACCAGGCTGTTGAAAAGATCGATCATTGGGACTTCCGTCTCGATCATCTTCGACGGCATCACCCGCATCATCGGGTTCACGGTCGGCCCAGCCACTCGGATCGTCTTCTCGGCGTCCAGGGATGGCTTGCCATCGATGACTTCGCCCGAGCCCCGGAAGATCCTGCCCAGAATGTGGTTCGAGAAGGTGACCTGCTGAGGATGCCCGAGGAAGCGAACCCGGGCCTCCGTCGAGATGCCCTTGCCGCCCGCGAACACCTGCAGGCTGGCGATGTCCCGGTCCAACTCCACGACGCTGGCGGTGGAGACTTGTCCGTCCGGGTTCTCCACTACGGCAAGGTCCCCGAGGGCCACGCCGGTAGCTCGGACTCGGATCACATCGCCGACGATCTCCAGAACGCTTGTGTGCCGAACGAGCGCGTCGAGCATCTATGACCTCTGAAGGTATGAACATGTTGAGGGGCCAACCTTGAGTGGGATCTAAGCCGGTGGGCGCGGTAGGGCAAGACCCCTGGGAACACCTCTGGACCGGAGGTCCGAGACTCGAGCTATCCCACCTCTACGGCTGCCTGTTCAGCCTCCCGCGCAACCTGGAAACGACGCCACACCAGGTATATCGCCGGTATGACAACGAGAGTCAGTACGGTGGCGCTGATCATGCCGCCCACCATAGGCGCAGCGATGCGCTTCATGACGTCAGCTCCGGTGCCGCGGCTCCAAAGGATCGGGGCCAGACCAGCCATGATCGCGGTCACCGTCATGATCTTCGGCCGCAGGCGCCCCAACGCTCCTTCCCTTACTGCCGCCGCGACATCGGAAGCGCCTCGCATGATGCCACGCTCTCTACGGTAATAGAAAGCCTCGTCGAGGTAGATCAGCATCACCACGCCCGTCTCGGCGGCGACACCGGCTAGAGCGATGAACCCGACCCAGACGGCGACGCTCGTGTTGTAGCCCAATAGCCAGAGAAACCACACACCTCCCACCAGAGAAAACGGCAGCGCTATCATCACGATCAGCGATTTCGCTACGCCGCCGAAACTGAAGTAAAGAAGCAGGAAGATGATCCCGAGCGTCACCGGCACCACGACCGTCATCTTCCTGAGCACGCGCTGCATGAACTCGTACTGGCCGCTCCAAACGAGCGTGTACCCGGGTGGGAGGGTCAACTGCCGGCTGACCACCTCCTGGGCGTCGCGAACATAGGTGCCCACATCTCGCTCGCCGTTGTCAACGAATACTGTCGTAACCGGAAACGCGTTTTCGGTCTTCACCGCCATGGCGCCCTGCCGAACTTCGACGCTGGCCACTTGACCCAGCGGTATCTGCACATCTCCCATGGCCGGAATCAATACCTCGCGGAGCTTTTGCACATCATCCCGCAACTCACGCGGGTAGCGAACGTTCACGGCATAGCGTTCCCTGCCTTCGACCGTGATGGCCGCGGTCATCCCTCCCACCGTCGCCATGATCGCGCTGTGCACATCGCCGACGTTCAGTCCGTAGCGTGCCGCCTCGGCCCGATCGATGTCGATGTCGACGTAGTAGCCGGAGACGCCCCGCTCGGCGAAAGCGCTACGGGTTCCGGGAATCGCGCTGACGATCCGCTCGACTTGCTCGCCCAACGCCTGCAGCGTGTCCAGGTTGGGCCCGAAGATCTTGATGCCCACCGGCGTGCGAACACCCGTGGCCAGCATGTCGATGCGGCCCTTGATAGGCATGGTCCAGGCGTTGGTTACACCGGGTAAGCGCACGGCATCATCCATCTCGGCAACCAGCCCTTGATGCGTCATACCGGGCCGCCACTCGTCGTTCGGCTTGAGCGTGATAGTGGTCTCGAACATGTCCAGAGGCGCCGGGTCGGTGGCCGTCTCGGCACGGCCCGCCTTGCCGAGCACCGTCGCGACTTCCGGGAAGGACGCGAGCACGCTGTCCTGGTAGGCCATGATCTCACGCGCCTGCGCGATAGACACGCCGGGCACTGTGGTGGGCATGAAGAGTATCGAGCCTTCTTGAAGCGGCGGCATGAACTCGCTTCCCAAGCGCTGCCAGGGGATCACCGTTACCGCAGGTATCACCACGGCACCCGCTATCACTATCCAGGGGCGACGCACCACGACGTCGATCACCGGTCGGTAGAGCCAGTGAAGCACACGATTGATCGGATTCCGACCTTCCGGCTTGATCCCGCCCTTGATCAGGTAACCCATGAGCACAGGCACCAGTGTGATCGAGAGCAGCGCCGCACCCGCCATGGCAAACGTCTTGGTGAAGGCGAGCGGCTTGAACAGCCGGCCCTCCTGCTGCTCCAAGGCGAATACTGGCAAGAAGCTGAACGTGATGATCAGTAGCGAGAAGAAGAGCGGAGGGCCGACCTGCTTCGAGCTCTCGAGGACTATGTCCCAACGAGACTTGTTGCCGTCGGATCGTTCCAGGTGCTTATGCATGTTCTCTATCATCACGATCGCCGCGTCTACCATGGCACCGATGGCGATGGCGATGCCGCCCAGGCTCATGATGTTGGCGTTGACCCCGATCACACGCATGATGATGAACGAGATCAGAATGCCCAGCGGTAGCGTGATGATCGCAACCAACGCCGATCGCGCGTGCAAGAGAAATAGAACCGCCACCAACGCGACTATGAGCGACTCCTCGATCAGCTTCTCACGCAGCGTATCGACAGCCCGATGAATCAAGTCACTGCGGTCGTACGCTGTGCGCAATCGGACGCCTGCCGGCAAGCCTTCCTCGATCTCGGCCAGCCGCTCCTTTACGCCGTCGATCGTCTCCAGCGCGTCGGCCCCGAACCTCATCACGACTATGCCAGCCACGACCTCGCCTTTGCCGTCGAGGTCGGCGGATCCACGACGCGGCGCCGGGCCAAGTTGCACCACGGCGACGTCCTTCACCCGGACAGGCGTACCGTTGGGCGTCGCGCCGACCGCAACATTTTCGATGTCGTCCACACCCTGCAGGTAGCCAAGCCCCCGGATCATGTACTCGCGCCCACCCATCTCGAGCACGCGGGCGCCGATGTCGATGTTGTGAGATCCGATGGCTTGCGAGACTCGGGTGACAGGGATGTTGAAGGCACGCAAACGCTCCGGGTTGACCTCGACCTGGTACTGCTTCACGAAGCCGCCGACGCTCGCGACCTCTGACACTCCGGGCACCGCCGTCAACTGGTATCGGATGTACCAATCCTGCAGCGTGCGAAGCTCAGCCAGGTCCAGACTGTCCGACTCGAGCGTGTACTCGAATACCCAACCCACACCTGTAGCGTCGGGTCCCAGAGTCGGCTCGATGCCCGCGGGCAACTGCTGCCTTATGCCATTGAGATACTCGAGTACTCGCGACCGCGCCCAATAAATGTCAGTACCATCCTCGAAGATCACATAGACGAGACTGAGACCGAAGAAAGAGTATCCCCTCACGACACTAGCGCCCGGCACCTTCAACATCTCGGAGGTGATCGGGTACGTGATCTGATCTTCGACGATCTCGGGAGCCTGCTCGCGGAAGTCCGTCTGGATGATGACCTGCACATCTGACAAATCCGGGATGGCGTCCAGTGGAGTCGTGCTCATCGCCCACACGCCGCTGGCAAGGATCCCTGCGGAACCCAGCAGTACCAAGAACCGGTTGCGGAGCGACCACTCGATGATCCGGCTAATCATGTTGATGCTCCGTGTGCGCGGTATCCGGCTCGATGACCGATCCGTGATCTCCGTGGTGCATACCGGGCATGCTACCGCCGGTGGCCGCGAGCCTCGACTCAGCATCGACAAGGAAGTTCGCGGAAGCCACGATGACGTCACCCTCCTCGAGTCCAGCCAGAACTTGAACCAGACCGCCGGCTCGAGCACCCAGAACGACTTCGTGAGGGTGCAACGATCCGTCCTCGTGTCGGTGGAACACTAGATTGCGCTCGCCCGTGGCAACGATGGCGTCCACGGGTACGCCGACCACATCGTCACCGATCCGCACATCGAAATAGACCGTGGCATACATTCCAGGCTTCAGCCGCAGATCCGGGTTGGCCACCGTCAATCGCACCCGGTTGGTTCGGCTACTCTCATCAACCGTCGGGTAGACGAAGCTCACCCTCCCCATTAGGTGGACACCGGGATACGCAGCGACTTCGATATGAGCCTGCGAACCCTCCTGCACGAATTGCAGGTCCTGCTCGAACAGTTCACCCTCGACCCAAACCGTCGAGAGATCGGCCAACCGATAGAGTCGCAGCCCGGGCGCGAAGCGTTGCCCCTCCACGACATCCTTTTCGAGCACTATCCCATTGACCGGAGCGACGAGAGTGAGTGTGCGAGTGACCTCGCCGGTGCTCTCGACTCGCGCAATCTGCTCGGACGTGATGTCCCAGTAGGCCAACCGCCGTCGTGCCGCCTCCAGCATTCCCTTGGCGCTTCGATGGGCCTCACCAGCCGAGGAATCCACCTGAGCGGCCAGTCGCTTCGCGGTAAGCAACTCTTCCTGAGCGGCAACGAGCATCGGGCTGTATATGGTGAGCAGCGGCTGTCCACGCCGGATCGCCTCGCCAGTCGTGTTGACGTGAAGTCGCTCCACAAACCCGTCGATCTTCGGCGTCACGTCGGCTATGTTGGGCTCCGCCGCCTCGATTCGCCCGACCGCCCGTATCGTTCGGGTCAGCTCACCTCGAGCGATCGTCGTATAGACGACACCCAGAGCACGCTCCTGCTCGGCGGTGAGGTGCACCGCCTCACGCACAGGAACCCCCGATTCGTCCATCTCTCCTTGAGTGCCGCCGGCCTGCATCTTCGCGTGCGCCTCGGCCGACATCCCCGGCATGGGGGATTCCTCCTGCCCGCCTTCGCATGCAGAGGCGAGCGCGAGCACCGTAACCAGAGCTAGAGTCGAAGTCTTCATCGTACACCTTCCAAACTGCCACCGACGATCGCCTCGACTCGTGCAACCGCGCCCTGATATTCGGCGATTAGACGAACGCTTTCGATTCGGTAGCGATTGACCGTCATCTCGTTCGCGAGGAGTGTCATGTAATCGATTTCGCCCACCCGATACGCAGACAGCGCCGACTCGACCGCGGCGCGTGCCTGGGGCAGTATCGAACTGCCATACAGGTCGGACAGGCTGCGGGCGCGCTCGGCCTCGGCACGCAGTTCGGCGAGCGTGGCAAAGGTCTCGTTGTATTGCTCGCGCTCCCTGGCCTGCTCCAACACCCGGATCGCCTGCATCTCGTCTGGCAGCTTTCGTGACCCGGACCAGATCGGGATGCTGATGCCGACCATGACCGTGGCGAGATCGTTGAACTGGGGTCGCTGTCCGTACTCCAGCATCACCGTGAAATCCGGGTAGACGCTCCGGCTCGCCGCCTTGTGGCCGGCTTCCGCCGCCAGTACGCGCTCGCGCGCTGCGCGCAACGCCGGCCGATTCATTACGGCAAGCTCCATCAGTTCGGATACGGCCGGCATCTCGACGGCCGCCCTGTCGAATTCGAGATCGCCGACGGCTCCCATGGGTTCGCGGCCCAGCAACGCATTCAGACGCGCAGCCATCGCCACGCGATTCTGTTGCATGACCGTGATATCCTCGGTCATCTGCGCCACCGACACCTGCGCCTGCAGCACGTCCTGCTGCTGTGCCGTACCCACTGTGTACATCGTCGTTGACACCTGAAGAAAATCCCGGAGTAGTTCGCGGGTCTCCTCCATGATGACCAGCGCCCTGTCCATGTAAGCGATTCGGTAATAGACCGATCTCACCTGAGCCATGAGCCGACGCTCGGTTTCCTCGGCGTTCAATTGCTCCGCCTGCGCGAGGTGCTGCAAGCGATCTTCGCTCGACCCCAACTTCCCCGGCCACGGGAACGCCTGAGTGAGCTGCACGGTGTTCCGAGTCATAGGGTCGTCGGTGCTGTCAAAGTCCCCGACGCGTCTGTTCATCAGGCCCAGGGCCAGTCTGAGGTCTGGCAGCGCCCCGGCCTGGGGCGCTCGCTCCCATGCGGCGTCGGCTCGATAGCGCGCCGCCTGCAAGGTCGGATTTGCCTCGCGCGCCAACGCGAGCGCGTCCTCCAGACTCAGCGTTGCCGTCTGGCTCGCTGCCAAGCACGGCAGGCCGAGCAGCAACACCGCTGCTATGGTGATGGTTCGTTGTATCATGCCTTGCCTCTCAGGCAGAGAATCCGCGCGCGAATGAACGCGACCCCAGGTCCGCCATTCGGCCGACCCAGCTACGAGCTACTGCGATATGACGAGAGGCTAAGCTCTTGGAGGTGGTGGTATCGGGTTGGAATGGAAGCTCGCTTCCCGGCTGCCGGGCTCGTAAAGCGAGGAGGTCACCATGGCGGAGACCATGACGTGCACGCCCCCGGGGGCCACGGCCGGGCTGATGCCAGAGCAGGCCATCGCATGCGTGCACCCCAGCATTTTGCAGGCATCACACTGCTTCTGCGCCTCTACTACACCCGAAGTCCCGCTCTCAATATGGCCGCTGACATGCGTGCAGGGGTGGACCGCCTTCCCTTCCGGCAGCGATTCCAGTGCCGGGCCGGCGGTCAACCCCAAGTGGGCCACAAGTAGAAACAGAGCGATGAAGCGCATATCAACCAATGTTCTGCGTGAGTGCTGCACACTAGCATTACCGAATAGGTCACCGATGTAAAGGGCACACGACGTGCCGATATCTTTCCTGTGGGCGTAATCAATTGGAAGAAAGCAACTTAGAGCTCCGTGTCAGCTTCTGCCGTAACCCTCCTTCCGTGGCATTATGCCACAGATCGGCCTGCTGCCGCTGAGAACGCTTCTTGCCAACTGCTGTCAATCGCCGATCTTATCGATCCGCCCAAGACACATGATGCCGCTGGCTGATCCAGCAGACATCCGGGAGGTCCCATGGCCAACGCAAGCGACACCTACAGCCCATCCAAAGAGATCACCGAGGCGTCTCACGTCCCGGACTACGACGCTCTGCGCGCCCAAGCCGCGAAAGACCCGGAAGGTTTTTGGGAGGCGCGAGCCAGGGAGCTGGAGTGGTATCGACCGTGGGAGAAGGTACTCGATGACTCCGAGGCACCTTTCTATAAGTGGTTTGTTGGCGCGAAGACCAACGTGATCCTGAACGCTCTCGACCGCCATCAACGGACTGCCACGAGAAACAAGCTCGCGTTGGTATGGGAAGGCGAGGACGGTGTGCTTCGGACGTTCAGCTATTTCGCCTTGAACCGTGAGGTTTGCCAGTTCGCCAACATCTTGAAGAGCATGGGCGTGAACAAAGGCGATCGGGTCACCATCTACATGCCGCGCATTCCGGAGCTGATGATGGCCATGCTTGCGTGCGCCAAGATCGGCGCGGTCCACTCCGTCGTGTACGGCGGATTCTCCGTGGAAGCGCTGGCGGGACGTATCGAGGACTCTGAATCGCGCGTACTGATCACCGCCGATGGCGGTTACTTACGCGGCAAGATCGTGCCGCTGAAGAAGATCGCGGATGAAGCGCTCGAGCGCTGCGGAACCATCGAGCACGTCGTCGTCGTTCGCCGCACCGGCGAAGACGTGGCCATGGAGGCGGACAGGGACTACTTCTACGATGAGCTGATGTCGCTTCCCATCGCCAGGAGCAACGATCAGAAATGCGCGACGGAAGAGATGGATGCCGAAGACCCGCTTTTCATGCTTTACACTTCCGGCACGACGGGAAAGCCCAAAGCGATCGTGCACACCCACGGCGGATACCAGGTCGGCATCGCGACCACGCTCAAGTATGCCTTCGATCTTAAGGATGAAGACCGCTGGTGGTGCGCTGCCGATCCGGGTTGGATCACCGGACACAGCTATATCGTTTATGGTCCGCTCATTCTCGGTGCGACATCCATCATGTACGAGGGCGCGCCCACCCATCCCTACCCCGACCGCTGGTGGCGCATCGTGGAGAAGTACGGAGTCACCATCCTCTACACCGCCCCCACCGCTATCCGTGGCTTGATGCGGTTCGGCCAATCGTGGGTGAACAAACACGACACTTCTACGCTTCGACTGCTGGGCAGCGTGGGCGAACCGATCAATCCGGAGGCCTGGCGTTGGTACTACGAGGTCGTGGGCAAAGAGCGTTGTCCGATCATCGACACGTGGTGGCAGACGGAGACGGGCGCGTTCATGATCACGCCGGTCCCCTCGTTCCCGCTCAAGCCAGGATCGGGCACGAAACCGTTCCCTGGAGTTCAGGCCGAGATCCTCGACGAGGAGGGCAACCCTGTGCCGGTAGGTGAGGAGGGCAAGCTGGTCATCACCACGCCCTGGCCTTCCATGCTGCGGGGCATCTACAAGGACCCGGATCGTTATGTGCAACAGTACTGGTCCACTTATCCAGGTAAGTACTTGACCGGCGACTCGGCCAAGGTCGACGAAGACGGTTACTTCTGGATCATCGGCCGCATGGACGACGTAATCAAAGTCTCGGGCTACCGCTTGGGCACGGCCGAGATCGAATCCGCGCTCGTCAGTCACCACGCGGTCGCCGAGGCCGCGGCCATCGGAATTCCCCATGACGTGCGTGGCAACGTGATCAACACCTATGTAATCCTGAGGTCGGGTTTCTCCGATAGTCCCGAGCTGGCAGAGGAACTGATCCAGCACGTCGGCAAAGAGGTCGGCCCCATCGCCAAGCCTGCCCTGGTAGAGTTCGTGGAAAGCTTGCCCAAGACCCGCTCGGGCAAGATCATGCGCCGGCTGCTCAAGGCCAGGGCGCTCGGCCTGCCCGAAGGTGACACGACAACGCTAGAGGCCTAGAACCCGCTGACGTCGGGCCGCCGCGGGAAGGGCACTCCCTGCTATCGCGCTGGAGAGTGCCCAACAAGCCCGGCGTGGTCTATCCGGCCCGTGCGCCGACGCCTATCTTATTTCATTCAGTTCAAGTCCTAGTGCCTCGTGCCGGACCCCGTAGCTAGAAACGGAGTTGGAGATGGCTGCGAGTGAATACAGAATCGAAAAGGACAGTTTAGGCGAAATGCGGGTGCCCTCCGACGCACTCTACGGGGCATCAACCCAGCGTGCCGTCGAGAATTTCCCGGTGAGTGGCCTGCGTTTCCCGCGCCGTTTCATCCGTGCTCTGGGCGCCATCAAGATGACCGCTGCCCAAGTCAACTTGTCGCTCGGCTTGCTGGACGACGGCAAAGCGAAGGCGATCGAACAGGCAGCGCGTGAGGTGATGGATGGCGACCTCGACGATCAGTTCGTGGTCGACATCTTCCAGACGGGCTCGGGCACCTCGACGAACATGAACGCCAACGAAGTGATCGCCAACCGGGCCACGCAGATTCTGGGAGGGGAGATCGGATCGAAGGAAGTGCACCCAAACGATCACGTGAACATGGGTCAGTCCAGCAACGACGTGATCCCAACGGCATCGCACGTGTCCGCCGCCACGGCCATTGTCGACGACTTGCTCCCAGCCCTGCGCAAGTTGCACGGCGCGCTTGACGCTAAGGCGAAGGAGTTCGCCGACGTGGTTAAGACCGGTCGCACCCATCTGCAGGACGCGACGCCGATCACTTTGGGCCAGGAGTTCAGCGGCTACGCCAGCCAGATCGAACACGGAATTCGCCGCGTCGAGAATGTGTTGCCGCATCTGTCCGAACTGGCCATCGGCGGGACGGCGGTGGGGACCGGCCTCAACGCCCATCCGAAGTTCGCGCCCGGCGTCGTGAAAGGCGTATCCAAGATCTTCGACCACCAGTTCGTCGAAGCCCCGAACCACTTCGAGGCCCAGGCGGCCCGCGACGGCCTGGTCGAGGCCAGCGGTGCCCTGAAGACCGTGGCCGTGAGCTTGAGCAAGATCGCCAACGACATCCGCTGGCTGGCCACCGGACCGCGCTGCGGCCTGATGGAGATCACGATCCCCGCGACCCAGCCCGGATCGTCGATCATGCCGGGCAAAGTGAACCCGGTGATCCCCGAAGCCGTGCGCCAGGTGGCGGTTCAGGTGATGGGGAATGACACCACGGTCACCGTGGGAGGCCAGGCGGACAACTTCGAGCTCAACGTCATGATCCCGGTCATGGCCTACAACGTTCTGCAATCCATAGATATCTTAGCTAACGTCAGCCACATCTTCGTCGAGCGTTGCATCTCGGGCATCGAGGCTGACCGGGAGCGCTGCGGCGCCTACGCCCAGCTGAGCCCGGCCCTGGCCACAGCACTGGTACCGATCCTTGGCTACGACAAGGCGGCACAGATCGCCAAGGATGCTCTGGTCAAGAACAAGACGATCCGCGACCTAGTCGTCGAGGAAGGCTTGGTCGACGAGAAGGAAGCCGACAGGGTCCTCGACCCTGCAACACAGGTATGAAGAAGACAATCGGAAAGACACACAAACGCATCCTGTTCCGCGTGATATTCAGAGGCCGGGAGTACATGGGCACGGCGGAACAATTTCACGCGAAAGTGGTGGCACCCGATTTCGCCACCGCTCTGAGCCGAGTGTGCATGGCACTGAACCTCGACCCCTCCCGACTCGAAGGAGCTGTCGTTACGACAATCAAGGAGGACACCGAGATGGTCGATGGCAAGGTGTTCGATTTCGCGCGCCGGTCCCGGGGCTTTGGCGAGCGCGGTGGATGGCACTACAAGGACGTGCTGCCTCTCAAGCTGCCGTCCGGTCCGCGGAAGACCCCGCTGCTATAGAGCTGAGGCCGAAACGCACGGGCCACCGCATGACAAGAGAAGACCGGTCTCGTTGGGACGAACGATACGGGGACGGCGATTGGGCCGACATCGACGAGCCGGCAACTATACTCAAAGACGCCGAGGCCTGGCTTGATCCGCCAGGCCTCGTGCTCGATGTGGCGTGCGGTGCGGGCCGCAACGCACTCTACCTGGCGCGCCGCGGCTTCTCCGTCGTCGCAGTCGACATCTCTTGGGAAGGATTGCAGCGCCTCTCACAAAGGGCTAGGGCCGAACAGCTCGACGTACTCCCGGTACACGCTGACCTCGAAAAGTTCGAGCTGCCGGCCGCGAAGTTCGATGTTATAGTCAACACCCGCTTTCTGCTCCGCTCGCTGTTCCCCACGATCCGCACCGCCCTCAAGCCCGGCGGTCTTCTCGTGTTCGAGACGTTCAACGTGGATGAACTCGAAGTTCTAGGTGGTGACATCCGACGGGAGTTTGCCCTCGAGAGAGGCGAACTACAGGCAGCCTTCGGAGGCTTCGAGATACTTTTATACGAGGAGGGCGTGTTCGAAAGACGAGAGGGCGAACGGGGACTCGCTCGTCTGCTGGCAAAGAAGAAACAAACTGGCCGAGGAGTGAGTGGTCAGTAGTCAGTAGTAAGTAGTGGTTTTCGGAAAACCCCTTAATGTCGCAAGTCCACGACCAGCGCTTTCATCTCCGTCATCTCATCTATGGCAAACCGCACACCCTCGCGTCCCAAACCTGACTCCTTCACACCACCATACGGGTAGTTATCGACTCGCATTGTCGGGAAGTCGTTCACGATGAGACCGCCGACGTCGAGCCTCTGGTAGGCGCGGTGTACAAGACGGAGATCGTGCGTAAAGACCGCCGCCTGCAACCCGTAAATCGAATCATTTACGATCTCTACCGCCGCACCGAAGTCGTCATACGGCCTCACGCTGATAACCGGTCCAAATATTTCCTCGCACTCGACCTTCATGTTGGGGCTGGTCTCGGCGAGGATGGTCGGCCAGACGAGCGATCCCTCACGCTTGTTGCCCGCGAGCACGCTGGCACCGCCCGCGATGGCCTCCCCGATCCACATCATAACTCGATCGGCATGTTGCTCTTCGATGAGCGGCCCCACCAGAGTGCGCTCATTCATGGGATCGCCCACTTCGATCTGCTCCGTTCGCGCCACGAGCTTCCTGCAGAATTCGTCGTGGATTGAGCGATGGACCAGCACACGCTGCACGGCGATGCACGTCTGCCCAGCGTAGGCGTAGCCACCGGCCGCGGTACGCTCGACCGCCCACTCGATGTCGGCGTCCGAATGGACTATGGCGCCGGCGTTACCACCCAACTCCAGCAAGACCTTCTTCTTCCCGGCGATCGCTTTCAGATGCCAGCCGACGGCCCCGGAACCTGTGAACGATAGCAGCTTGAAGCGGTCATCGCGCACCATCGGCTCTCCCACTTCCACCGTACAGTGCACGACGCTGAGGGCTTTGGGCAGCAAGCCCGCCTCATAGCAGATCTCGGCGAGCTTCAGGCTGCTGATCGGGGCCTGCTGCGCCGGCTTCAGCACCATCGTACAACCGGCCGCGATCGCGGGGGCCAGTTTATGGGCGACCAGGTTGAGCGGGAAGTTGAACGGCGATATGCCCAGAATCGGGCCCACGGGGAATCTGTAGTACAGGCTGGTGTAGCCCTCGACCCGCGGCTCGATGTCGACCGGCACGACCTCGCCGCCCATACGCGTAGCTTCCTCAGCCGCGAGTCTAAAAGTCAGGATGGCCCGCTTCACCTCTCCCTTGGCCAGCTGGATCGGCTTGCCACACTCGTGTGCGATCGTCTCAGCCAGCTCGCGCCCGCGCCTTTCTATTCCGGCGGCGATCCCACGACAGATCTCGGCACGACGATAGCGCGACAGCGTTCGCGTCTCCTCAAATGCCTCCACCGCCGCCGCAATCGCCGCCTCCCGCTGGCCTTCAGTAGCAAGCGGGACCCGGCCGACGACATGGCCGTTGTAGGGGTTCATAACCTCGTCGATTCGTCCCGATTCAACCATCTCGCCCGCTATGGGCAGCCTGTAATCGGAGCTCACCCTCGGCCCCCTTTCCGTAACGGTGGTGTGCGGCGTCAAGATAATACGTCTTCCCCGCCAACGCCGTAGTCAGAAGCCCAGAACCGCCTCCGAGCACCACAAAAGAGAAAGGCCCGGCTGCCATGGCAACCGAGCCTGTCTATTCCAGTACCCCCACGGGGAGTCGAACCCCGGTCTCCTGGCTGAGAACCAGGTATCCTAGGCCACTAGACGATGGGGGCGTCGAGCGGTCGCAATTATACAAGCAGCCACGGTCAGGTCAAGGGTTACGACATAAAAAGAGGGCGGCTCCGGCAGGAGCCGCCCGACCGTCAGGCTGAAGGGTTCTATCTCGCTGTGCGGATTGGGGAAACTGCCGGGTAGATAAAAGCAGAGTCAATGCAGAGAGCCATACGGTCGGGCGGTCCTTTCGATCACGCTCTATGAACGACGTACACGCTTAACTTCTGAGTTTGGCTTCTTCGCGGGGGAAAAGTCGCGGCACCTGGCGGGTAAGGTGTCTTAGCCTCTCGACTTGCGGCGTTCTATACTGGCATCAGCCGTGCCATTCGCGATCCACGCACCGGCGCAGCAAGGGAAAGGGTGGGGTATCTTGTTGTCTCCACAGCACTTATACGGTCGGGCCATACCACGCTGCTTCCCGGGCTGGCGAGCGATCAGCACCGCCGGACTTCGGGCAAAAAGCCGGAAGTCCGTCAGAATGCCTGACTTGGCGGCGATCTGCACGAGTAAGTCAGAGCACAGAAAACGCCCGCCAGCCGTGCTCCCTGATAGAACACAGCTGGCGGGCGCGCACTTGCTATCCTACTGCAGCCTAACGCGTTGCAGCGAAGTCGGGTGCGCTACTCCTCAGCGGCCAGATCGAACTTGCGCTGGCCCATCTCCCGATCGAGCATCAATAGGCCCTGACCTTCCCCACCGACCAGCTTCAGCTGCTCGACGATCTCGCTGGCTGACGCCTCCTCCTCGACCTGCTCGTTAACGAACCAATCCATGAGGTTCTTGGTCGCGTAGTCTTTCTCCTCGATGGCAAGTCCAACCAGAGCATGAATGAGACTGGTGACGTGCTGCTCATGCTTGTAGGCGGCCTCGAAAACGGCCAGAGGCGAGCCCCACTCGACCTGAGGGCCATCGATGGCTGCAAGCTTCACCTTCCCACCCCGATCCAGGATGAAGTTGTAGATCTTCATCGCGTGGGCCACTTCCTCCTGAGCTTGCGAGTTCATCCAACCGCCAAAACCCTTGAGATCAACCGACAGGAAATAGGCAGACATCGAGAGGTAGATATAAGCTGAATACAGTTCAGCGTTAATCTGTTCGTTCAGCGCCCCCTCCATCTTCTTGCTGAGCATTCTACGATCCTCCTCCAACTGGCGTCGGCACGGGCCGACACGGCATCCGATTTGGGTTTCTCACATGATCTTAAAATAACCCTGACCACGCTGATGTAAAATCAGCGAGCAGGCCACTACGTGTCCGACACGAACAGCGGGACGCGCTTGAATTCGCCAACATCCACAAGACCCAGATCGGTGATCTTGAGCTCCGGGATGACGGCCAGGGCCAGGAACGACATCGTCATCAGGGGGTCGGGCAGCGTGCCACCCAAGTCGCGCGCCGCCGCTGTCATAGCCTCCACACCGTCCCGCACGTCTTCGAGGGGCAGGTCAGACATCAAGCCAGCGATCGGCAACGGAACGGAGGCGAGCACCCGCCCACCGGCCACTACTGCTTGACCCCCTCCGGTCTCGGCCACGGCCTGAGCCGCAGTCATCATATCGTCATCACTCGCCCCAACCACAACGATGTTGTGGTTGTCGTGGGCTACGGTGGAGGCGATGGCACCGCGCTTGAGTCCAAACCCGCGGACGAAGCCGATGCCTAGGTTCCCCGAGCCGTGATGCCGCTCGATCACCGCAATCTTGAGTAAGTCGCGCTGGGGGGCGGTCACAGCCATGCCGTCTGCAACCTCGACTTCCTCAATGTTCTGCTTGGTGATGATCTGCCCAGGAACCGCCTCGATGACCCGCACGCGTGGGTCACCGTCCACCTCGATGCCAAGTTGCACGGCCCCCCAGTTCACGTTCACACCGCTGCCCGGTGCAGCCCGTGGTACAGGACGAGGCCCCAGGTACTCACCCTCTTCGGCCACGACCTCGCCGCCACTCAGGACCTTCCGTGCAGAAAAATCTTGGAAGTCGTCGAACACGACCAGATCAGCGCGGTACCCGGGCGCCACCATGCCAAGTCCGCGGAGCCCGAAATAGTTGGCCGTGTTGATCGTCGCCATCTGGATGGCGGTAAGCGGATTCAGTCCCCGGCTGATCGCCATCCGGATGAGCGCATCGATGTGGCCTTCGTCCAGAAGATCCTCGGGATGGCGGTCGTCCGTACAGAATGAGCAATACGGCGAGTTCTCCGCAGTCACCAGCGGCAACAATGCATCCAGGTTGCGCGCCGTAGTGCCCTCGCGAATGAAAAGGTGCATGCCTAGCCGCAACTTCTCACGGGCCTCCTCCAGTCGCGTGCACTCGTGGTCGGAACCGATACCGGCCGCGGCGTAAGCGTTGAGGGGAAAGCCCGACAAGCCCGGCGAGTGCCCATCCACCGGTCGGTCACCGGCAGCATCGACTTTGGCTAGGACATCCGGTGCCCCCAGGAAGACGCCCGGGAAGTTCATCACTTCAGCCAATCCGATCACGTGTGGGTGCTCGAACAGCGGCACGAGGTCAGCCGCCTCGAGCTTAGCACCCGAGGTCTCCATGTCCGTGGCCGGCACACAGGATGACGCCATCGCGAACACATGCAGCGGTAGGCCCTCACTGGAATCCAGCATATAGCGGATGCCAGGGACGCCAAGCACGTTGGCGATCTCGTGAGGATCCGTCACCACGGCGGTAGTCCCCCTCGGCACCACGGCCCGGGCAAACTCGGGCACCGTGACCATGCTAGACTCGATGTGGACGTGCGCGTCGATGAGTCCGGGGCAGACGTGTTGGCCCCTCAAGTCGATGACCTCTCGTGCCTGATAGGCACCGAACCCAGCGATACGGCCCTCGTATATGGCGATATCGGCGTCATGTATCTCGCCTGACCGCACGTTCACGAGACGCGCGTTCTTTAGAAGAGTGTCCGACGGCGCATCACCGCGGGCTGCCTCTATGAGCCGGGACCGTACGTCGGCCGAAAGTGCTTCGCGCATGACTAGTCTGCCTCCTACTCTAGCCGCAGCAGCCCGGCGTCTGCGACCCTTTCCAGATACTGAAGCACGGCTTCAGGGCCTACTGTTCCGTAATAATAGTCGCCGGCCTCACGCGCCTCGGCCGCCACAAAGCGATAGATCTCCAGGCCAGTCCGTTCGCCATCGGCGGCATTCAACACCTCGAAGGCCATGAGCGAATGGAGGCCCGGCACAGAGCCGATACGGTTCCGCCCGGTCAGAAACTCTACAGGCCCAGCCGTCACCACCGGCTTCAGGCCGCTCAAACGCCGTTCCGTCTCGGATGGCTCCCGCTCCGGTGGCTCACCGCCCGTCGCCTGTCGGTAAGCCAGTTCCAGTGCGCTGACTGCCAGCTCCTCGCGGCGGTCGAGCCCCTCCAGCAGCGGAGTCGCTGTCCGCCGGGCGCTCGAGTGGATCTGCGGCAGCGAGTTGATCGCCAACCGCTCGCGCTCCCCGGCGTAGCGGATCTGATCCAGGGCCCGGAAGTACGCGGTGACTTTGTCGGCCGACGTCGCGATCCAGGTCAGCCCCAACCTCAGATTCCGACCGACTCGCTCCTCGCCGCGCCCTACCGTCTCCGCCGCGAGCCTGGCAACCGATGAACTGTCGGCGCTCGCCATCGCGTAGGCCATGAGCGCTACCGATGCGGCGTTACGGCCCAGTTGCGTCCGGTCGATATTCCAGAGCTGGTCATCGCTACTGTGAATGTAATTGTCCGGCCAGTTGGTGAACGTGGTCCCAGGCACGCCGATCGGCGTCTCGTTGAACGGCATGTGATCGGTGTTGTTGTGGAAGAAGATCATTCTGGCGTTGTAGCGGTCCCGACTGCCCAGATGTGACAGGTGGGGGTTCGGATAGAAACCCGAACCGGCCTGCGCCTGGGCAAGCTCGGACGTGTTCGATGCGACCATGTAGTCGATTACCGACTCGACCACATCGTTGAAGAAGTGGAACCGCGTTGCCGGCAATCGCGTGATGTTCTGCTTGCGCAGCACATCCTGCGACTGGTCAGCGCCAACCATGTCCTGGTTGATGTTCACCCACATCTGCTCGGACGCCTCGGGGTGGTCCGCGAAGTACTGCCGCTGACTGGAGATCTCGGTCACCCACCAGAAGCGGAGATTACGGCGCGGTCGCGGTAGGCGGCCTTCTTCGATCAACTTGTTAAAGGCCCGGGCGATCTCCAACACGTTGGCCGTACCGCTGGCATCGTCGTTGGCCGACGTACCTTCCTCTTGAAGATGGCCCGTCAGGACGACGTCCTGGCCAAGCCCGGGCTCTGTTCCTCGAATGAACGCCTCCACCATGACCTGCCAGGGCTCGGCGCCCTGACCGGAATTGAATGCCGACTCGACGACTGCCCGAACTACGATCGGCTCAGAAGCCTGGGCAATACGTTCTCGTAGAGCCAATCCCTGCCTCAGCGACAGGCCGAAGGCAAAGGTGGGCTCGTAGTCGTCGGATGCGCGTGGAACCCTGGCCCAGCGGAGCTGGTCGGGATAAGCACTCTGGGCGCCGAACGGGTCGGGGTACCAGATGAGACCGAGCGCACCGCCGTCACCTACGGCAAGACTCATGACACTCTCGATCGATCCGTATGTCAGCACGATCTTCCCGCTGACGTCGATGGTTGCCAGGTCCTCAGCCGCACCAGCCCCTACGTCCACCAACTCACCTGTCACGTCGGCGGCACGGCTGTAGTCCGCCAGATGCAGAACCGACTGCAACGTGCTCGCGACGCGTTCCGGCCGTGGCTGGATGATCCAGAGGTCGGCGAACTCCGCGTTCCAAGGCCGCCTGCTGTAGTTCTGCTTTATGAGGCTCACATCTTCCAGGCCGAACTCGCGAGCCTTCCTATCATAGTACTCGGCCACCGCCCACAGACCGTCGGCGCCACCGCCAGGCCGGTGAAACTGCGTCATGAAACGGATGTGCTCGTACGCTGCATCTCCCGAGATCTCCTGCAGGATCAGCTGGGTCTGCAGCGGATCGAGCACCGGCAGTTCCTGCGCATGAACCAGGTCTGTAGAGGCGAGGATCAACGGTGCTAGAATCAAACCCGTCCACCTTCTCTCGCTGCGAGCCATTGATCTTCTCCTTATCGCTTTAGTGCGGTGTCGTCGTCATTCAACGCTCACGATCGCCTTGATGAGCTCGGGATCGTCCGGCAGGAGGCCGGACGCCGGCAATCGCGCTACCAGCTCGCGCCAATCGGGCCACATCTCAAACGCCTTTCCGAAGAGTGGCAATGCCTCATCCAACTGACCGACTCCCGCCAACGTCGCCGCGTGCCAGAACACCATCTCGTGGTTGTCGGGCGCCAGTTGCTCCGCCTGGCCGTACGCTTCTACCGCCGCCTCCACGTCGCCCTGGGTCATGAACTCGTCGCCCTCGTTCATGAAATTGTAGGCCCGGGCAAGCGTGAGAAGGCGGCGCATCTCCTTTATCGGCTCGGCGTGGTCCTCGATGCGCAAGTCGATGATGCGGCCGCCCCAAGCGGGCATGCTGCGGTCCCCGCTGACAACCAGAATCGCCGCCGACTGCCTGCCGCGAATATCGCCGCCTTCAGCCTGCGCCGCCTCCAGAGCGGACATGAGCCTTTCGGCTAGATCGCCTTCAGAAGACTCATAGGCTTTGGCCATCGCATCACAGACAGTGGAGTTGAGCATCAAGTTGGCCTGTACGGAATACCCCTCCCCCTTTCGATCACACCACTCGATGATCGCGTGCTCCCCGGTATGAACCGCCACCTCGCCGCGGGCATCCACCATCGCCACTTGCCGGACGTCGGTGTGGTCATCGCTCGCAAGCAACGACTTCAAAGCCTGTTCGGCCGTCTTTCCAGACCGCATCAAGTCCAGGCCCAACGGTCCATACGACGGCTCGACAAAGGACTGCGTGGCCACCGCACCCACTCCCGGCTCGGCCCAAGACACGATGGAGCCCACGGAAAACCAGTGCGACTGCACCGCCACCCCCAGCTGACCCGTCTGGGCGTCTCGAGCGACGATCGAGTACGTGTGGACCGGCCGCAGTGGCCTCTGATCATCCTGCGCCGTGAGCGACGCCGCGGAGATTAACGTTAGCGCTACGATGGCAGAGGGCAGACCGCGAGTCGTCATACCGCCTCCTTGAGTGATTGCCGCTCCGATGGACCGGGATTATAGGCAAAATGGGCCGGCCCAGACAGCGCCCGCTACCGGCCTCTTGCGTCCAAAGACTCCGGCCGTTGTATTGGCCCACTCAGGCGGGAACCCAGACGCGCCAGGTCTCGTAGTGAGGTGAACGGAACGATGACGGACAGGGTAGTGATGAACACAGAGATCGTGGTACATCCGCTGGTGTCGAGCGCCGGCGAGGGGAACGCGCCAGCTCCCGGTCCATTGACCGATGGCGCCCCGCTCCTCGATGCTTACAGCCAGGCGGTCATCGAGGTCGCCGAGCAGCTGCGGCCGGCCGTGGTCAACGTGTCGGTGTGGGGGCGGCGGCGCAGTCCATGGGAGGACCCGCCCAACGGGAACGGCTCCGGCATCGTGATCGCGCCGGACGGCCTGGTGGTCACGAACAACCATGTCGTGGAGGGCTCAAGGAAGGTCGAAGTCACGTTCGCTGACGGCGAGGAAGCGGAAGCGGACATTCTGGGCACCGATGCAGCGAGCGATCTCGCCGTGCTGCGCGCAAACGCCGCCGACTTGACCGCAGCGGAGTTCGGCGACTCAACACAGCTCCAGGTCGGCCAGCTCGTACTGGCCATCGGCAGCCCTTATGGATTCCACTCCACCGTTACCGCCGGTGTCGTCTCCGCCGTCGGTCGGTCGATGCGCTCCGTGGCGGGCCGCTTGATCGACAACGTCATCCAGACCGATGCTGCCATCAATCCCGGGAATTCCGGCGGCCCACTCGTCACGAGTCACGCTCAAGTCGTCGGCATCAACACGGCGGCGATCGGTCGCGGCGCGGGGATTGGTTTCGCTATTCCGGTGAATGACACGACGCGCCGCATTCTCTCGGCGCTCATCACACACGGCGTCTATCGCCGCGCCTACCTTGGCATCTCTGGTCGCGAACGACCGCTCTACGCGCGGGAAGCGCGACGCCTTTCCAGGAGCCAACACTCAGGTGTCGAGGTGGCGGAAGTCGAGCCCGGCGGACCAGCGGCCAACGCAGGCGTCAAGCAGGGTGATGTCGTCGTCGGGCTGGACGGCGAGCTTGTGAGCGGCATGGCGTCGCTCCAAGCGGCGCTCTCTCCCGAACGCATAGACAGGGTGATTGCCGTAGAACTCGTCCGCCGCGATCAGCATCTGGAGATCGCCACGCAGCTCGGGCAGTGGCCGGCGCGGTGAGCGTCGAGACCGGAAGACCGCTCGCGCCCAGCGCGCTTCTACTCCTTGCATGCGCTGTGAGCTTACACGCTCAAGCTCCCGCCAAGCCAGCCAGCACTACGCTTGAGGAGCTTCGGCCGACGTCTCGACAGATAGCCGCACTCGACGTTCCCATTCACCCGAGCATTTCAGCCTCCCCAAACGGTCGCTTCCTAGCAGCGTTGCAGACGCGCCCGGACCCGGTGTTGTGGATCGTGCCAACCGACGGCGGCGAGCCGTTCGCATTCAGGAAAACCTGGGCGACTTACAGTCCGCGCTGGGCACCGTCGGGGAATCGCATCGGGTTCATCGCCGCCATTGGCCCCCCGCGCATCTGGACTGTCGAAGTGGATCCAGAGAGCGGCCGCGCCATTGACCCACCACGAATGTTGATACGCACGAACGCCAACGCCTTCACCTTCTCTCCGGATGGCCAACGCATCGCGCTCGTATCATCGCGCGCTACCGCCGCAGGGCGAAGCGAGATCCACATAGTGGACTGGGAAAGTCGAAGATCACGAGTCCTGCTGCGTGAGAACGGAACGATATACTGGCTCGATT
>Ga0209536_100000264_pt1 | contig 82813 bp, 63 predicted proteins | sample DeeMarSeWOR28_12_FD_187461 | JGI IMG/M metagenome (GOLD analysis project Ga0209536, IMG submission 187461) | Marine sediment microbial communities from White Oak River estuary, North Carolina - WOR-2-8_12 (SPAdes) (version 2) | ecosystem: Environmental > Aquatic > Marine > Intertidal zone >...
GACCTTACGGTCGTGCTTCGTGTCGTGGGCCAAATAGACGATGGCCATGCCACCGGCACCGAGCTCGCGCTCGATGCGGTAGCGGCCGGCGATGGCGGCCGTCAGACGTTGAGTGATCTCAGACACAGTGACTCACTCCGGATGTTGCTTCGTATTCGTCAGGGGTAGGCCGCCCAGCACCGCGGGCCCGGAGATCGGCCGGCGCTCACAATACCACCAGCCGCGCAGACGGGATCCTGTCCCGCACGAGGTCTTCTTCCAAGCTCGGGGCCGAGGACAGCACTATGGAACGCCGGGAATATGAACAGGATACGCCGTCCGATCAACGGTCGTAATCTTCCGCCCGCAGCCTCGAGTCGCCGTGCGCCGCCGAACGGTGAAGAGACGCCGCCGCAGGTGGCGCGAGCGGACATTTGGAGCGCCGCGGCCCGACCGCGATTCACGACGGGCCGGCGCGACATGGAGCGAGCGCTACCCGCGGCGGCGTCCCAACCAAGATCACGCGACCACCCCCGGCGACCCGGCCGCGACGGACTTAGTCCAAACCCATTCGCTCCAGAAGTTTATCGAAGCGCGGATCGCAACGCAGCGGATCGAGCGCGGGGTGGACCTTCATGTGGAAGGTGAACCACGACTTCTCGTCAATCGCGCGCTCCAACCACTCGAACGCGCGATCGTACTCACCCAGCGCGGTCCAGACGAAGGCGACGTGACCAGCATCGGCCTCCTGAGTGATCGCCTTCTCCAGCAGTTCGGTACCCTTCTCCTTGTCGCCTCTGAGCGCGTAGATGGTGGCGCGGTGCGCGGTCACGCCGCCGTAGTCCTCGCCCCAGCGGCGCACCATCCAGTCGTTCATCTCGAACGCCTCGTCGAACAGCCCGCGCTTCGCGTACACGTAACCGGAATAGCCGATGGCGCTGGCAAAGTCGGGTTCCAGCTCGAGCGCCTTCTTCAGGTAGCGCAGCGCCCCGTCGACATCGCGGGACAGGTCGAGAACGATGGCGACGGTGACGAGGATGGCATGGGATAGGGGGTCCAGTTCCTCCGCGCGCCGCGCCTCGCGGACCGCCTCGTCCATGCGACCCAGGGCCGCCAGCAGCGTTGCGTACCACTGGTGGGCCGTCGCGTAGTTCGGGTTGAGCTCAATGGCGTGCCGATAGGCTCGCTCCTCGCGCTCGAAGTCGCGCTCACGGCGGAGCACCTGCCCCATCGACGTGTGCGCTTCCGCCAACGAGTCGTCCAGGCTACAGGCCTTCTGCGCCGCCACCTTGGCCTTGGCGTGCGCTTCGTCGCGGTCGATGATCTGGTACGACCCGAGAAGCAGATACGAGTCGGCAAGCCCGGAGTAGGCGAGTGCGAAATCGGGATCGCGCTCGATGGCGCGCTCGAAGTATTCGACGGACTTCTTCAGGCTCTCCTCATCACGGTGGTTCCAGAGGTGACGCCCCTTGAGGTAGAGCTGATAGGCATCGAGGTCCGACGTCGGTCGCTTAGCCGGCGTCGCCGCCGGCGTGGTGACGGGGGCCTCGAGTCGTTCGGCGATGGCAGCGGCGATCTCGTCCTGCACGGCGAACACGTCATCTATCTCGCGGTCCCAGCGCTCGGACCAGAGATGGTAGCCGTCGGCCGCGTTGATGAGCTGCGCGGTGACCCGCAGCCGATCCCCGGCCTGCCTGATGCTCCCCTCCAGCACCGTGGCCACGCCCAGACGCTTCCCCGCATCCTTTATATCTACGTTCTCTCCCTTGAACGCGAACGATGACGTACGGGCAGCCACGCGCAGGTCCGGGAGCCGAGTCAACGAGTTGATGATCTCCTCGGTGATGCCATCGCTGAAGTACTCGTTCTCGGGATCGCCGCTCATGTTGGCGAACGGGAGCACCGCGACGGAGCGCTGCGCCTGCGGCGCGCCCAGCGACGGCGGCGTGAACGAATCCGACCAGGTGCGGCGCGCCCCGACCAGCGCGGTAACGAGATCGGCCCCGGTGGCATAGCGGTCGTCCGGCGAATCGGCGAGTGCGGTCCGGAGGGCGGTGATGACCTCCTCCGCCACTTCAGCAGGAAGCTCGAGGTCGGGCAGCGGTTTGGTCGCGCGCTCCACCAACAACGCGATGGGTGTCGGGCCGCTAAACAGCGGTTTGCCCGCCAGCATCTCGTAGAGAACGAGACCCAGACTGTATATGTCGCTCCGCCCATCGATATCGGCGACCGCATTCGTTTGCTCGGGACTCATGTAGGCCGGCGTGCCGATGAGCATTCCTTCCTGAGTGAGGTTGTCCGCGTCGGCCAGGGCGCTGACTTCCCCACCGGCCTCGGAGAGTGCCTTCCCGATACCGAAATCGGTGACTACCGCCACGCCTTCGCTAATCATGATGTTGGCCGGCTTGATGTCCCGGTGGACGACGCCCAGGCGATGGGCGTAGTCGAGGGCGGAGGCCGCGGCGCGGGCGATGTCCACGGCCTCGTCCACAGGCAGCGGACCTCCCTCTTTGATCCGCTCGTCGAGCGCCGCGCCGGCGACGTACGGCATGACGTAGAACAACAGGCCGCCGGCATCACCGGAATCGTGGAGCGGCAGGATGTGCGGATGGGTGAGGCGCGCGGCCATCCGGATCTCGCGCAGGAATCGCTCGCGTCCGACGCGCGACGCCAAGTCGGGCCTCAGTACCTTGAGAGCGACTTCGCGGTCGTGTTTGAGGTCGCGGGCCAGGAAGACGACGGCCATGCCGCCGCCGCCCACCTCGCGCTCCAGCCGGTAACGGTCCTGGAGCTCTGCGCGCAGCTTCTCCACCTGCTGGGGCGCCAGGCTCGATTCGAGCTCCGGGTCTGAATGGCGGCCCCGGACCTTCTGGATGTTGCCGAATGCGGCTTTTAGACGGTTCGCTATGGCCGACATAAGGGGTCCAGATTACGTGCCGTTTTGTGCTTCGGCAAGTTTCGGAGCGTGGGTCGGGTGCGACGTGAGGCACTCGCTTCATGTCGCGCGGGTGGGGTCAAGATTCCGGATCGGCAACGGCGCTCCAAATGTCCGCTCCGTGCCTCACGCCGCACCCTGCCAAACATTGACGCTCGCTCGGAACCCTCAGGCTTCGATCTGTGAGAGATACGTCCGGCCAATCGCCAACCTCCATTGTGGAAGGGCCTCATTCCAGAACAACATATCGGGACATCATGTGCCCCAAGGCGGGACGTGTTAGAGGAAGCTCGAAAGGGGAGAGGTAAAAATGCGGCCGCGGAGGGAACCTCGATGGCCCCCTCCGCAACCTCGCTACTTGTGAAGGTGTCTCGCCCTCGTCAGAGCTACATCGCTCTGGCAATCGCGTCGTTCCTGACCAGCGCCAAGCCAGGACTGTTGAAGTTGTAGCTTGCGACCTTCTGGAATAGCGCCTTGGCTTCTTCGCTGTTCCCCGCCCCTTCCAAGGCCAACGCGTGGTAGTACATGTGGTAGGGGTTGTTGGGGTTGGCTTGCTCGAAATGCGCGATCGCCTCGTCGTAGTTCTCCTGCGACAGGGCGACGTAGCCCAGCAGAGCGTGAGCCGGCCGGTACCTTGTCGGGCTTGTATTGGGCTCCACGATGGACATGTACTCGTTGGCCTTAGCCGTCGCGGTCTCGAAGTCGCCCATGTAAGCAGCCAGCAAGCCCTCACCCATGACCACGGTCGCACGCGCGTTCCGGTCCGCCGTCTCCGAGCCGATCTGCACCGCCTGCTCCATGACCAGCGCATCGCGCTGCTCTATCGCCGCCTCGGCCTCTTCGAACATGCCCTCGTGCAGCGCGATCTGGATCATCGTGTTCAAGACGAAGATCTTCTGGCCGGTGGGCTCCGGGATCTCCATAGCATCGATCTCGGCGAGCAGCCCGTTCAGCTCTTCGACTGCGGCCGGCGCGTTCCCTTCGTGGACGCTAGTCAGCGATCGGTAGACCGCGAAAGCGACTTTGACGTTTCCGTTCTCCACGATATCGATCGCGGCATCGTAGTCGGCCCGCGCTTGGTCGTAGTTACCCAGGAACGAGTGCACGTGACCGCGCTGCTGAAATCCGTTCCCAGAGGTTGGGTCGAGCTCGGCGGTGCGCGTGTACTCCTCAGCCGCCTTCTCCAGCTCGCCAGTCGCTCGGTAGGCATCGCCGAGCAGGTCGTGTGGTAGCGCCTCGTTCGGCTCCATCTCTACGGCCTTCTGCATGTGCTGCTGGGCCTTGGCCAAGTCGCGCGGCTCAACCAACATGTACGAGTTACCCAGCGCCATATGCGCCGCCGCAAAGCTCGGCGACATCTCCGTCACTTTGAGCCAGGTCGTACGCGCCGCCTCCACATCGTTCATCCCGGCCTGCGCGTTGCCCAGCATCATCCAGGCGCGAGGGCTCTCGGGCGCCACCTCGACCAGTCGCTTCGCCACCTGCAATTGCCCAGCGTTGTCTCCGTCGAGCCCTCTCTGATTGAACTCGACCATCAGTCGCTCAGTCTCGCTGGCGCCCTCCGCGTTCGCCGCCGCCCGCTCCAGGTTCATCTGGAACGACTCCAGCGACGTCGCGACATTGGCGAGCCTCAAGTACGCGAGGCAGAAGCTCGGATCCAACTCCGCCGCGCGCTCGAAATACGGCCGCGCGTCGTCAGCCCGTCCCATGTCGAGCGCACGCTGGCCCTGCATGAACGCGTCCAGCGCCGCGTCGGACGATGTGCTCACGGGCATCGCCATGATGACGTTGGCGCTGGCCGCGGCCATCTCGACCTGGGCCCCCTCCTCTTCCGGGGCACAGGCGGCCAATGGTAACAGCAACACCACGGCCATGCTGGAAAGTGTGACTCGTCTCATTACTTACCTCCTGGACCTGGGGGATTCTGCCACTGTCGGTAGCCAGCGGCGTGTGACACCCAACTGATAGGGAAAACGGTCGTGGAACGCGGAAACCGGCCCGCATCCTCTGTGTTCGCAGAGGATTACAGAAGAAGACCATCCGGGCGGGGCGAACCGATACATACGACCATTCACAAGGTATGGACGCAAGATGGCTCAGCACGCCACGGCAGGCAAGGATGAATGGGCCGTCCGTCTATCGCGCCGTTCGGGCGATACTCTTATCATTAGTCACACATCTATTCCTAAAGGAGTACGAGTATGCATCACCCCCACAGAACCACCAGGCGAACCGTGGCGAGTGCGATCGTCGTTCTCTTGGTGGTTGTACACGCGCAGACGGCGCCGGCGCAGCAGCAGGATCTGCGCGGCATGCTATTCGGACCGGTCGACTCGCTACTGGCGACTGCCGAGCAAGCGCGAGCCGACGTCTTGGCCCCCAACGCCTACGAAGAGGGGATGAAGCGCTATCGTGAGGCAGAGCAAGACTTGGAGAGAGGCCGAAACATTGAAGGGATCCGCAATAAGCTGCGGGCGGCGAGCCAGTACTTCACGCAAGCGGTCGAGGCCACAAGACTGGCGGACGTGACGTTGGCGGCCGCGTTGGCCGCGCGGGACGATGCCGAGGCGGCCGAAGCGCCGACATCGGCGCCCCAGTTATGGAAAGAGGGAGAGGACAAGTTCAGGCAAGGGGCCATCCGGTTGGAGCGCGGCGATGTCAACGACGCGCGACGCCGAGCCCAGGAAGCCCAGGATCTATTCCGCGAGGCCGAGTTGGAGGCGATCAAGGTCAACTATCTGCAAGATACGTGGGATCTATTGAGTCAGGCGCGCGAGATGGACGTCGAGGACCGCGCTCCCGAGACGCTCGCACGTGCCGAGGCGTTGGTAGGCCAGGCCGAGCAGATGTTGAGTCAGAGTCGTTATGACACGGATGAGCCGCGTGCTATAGCTCAAGAGGCGAAGAGCGAAGCGATGCACGCAATCTACCTGGCCGGCGTCGTTCGTGCGATACGAGATGAAGACATGACCATGGAAGGTGTCATGCTGGCGGCCGAGAGCGAAGTACGCACGATCGCGGGCGCTCTCGATATCGCCGCGTCCTTCGAGACCGGGATGAGCGAGACGACGCAAGCTATCGTCGCCCAGATCGAGACGTACGAGGACAGCATGGCGAGCCTCAATCTTACCGTGTCCAACTTCCAGGAACAGATGGTCGGCTACGAAGGCCGCGTGGCGGAGTTGGAGGAGCAACTCGGCGGCGTCGCGGAGGAACGGACGGAGCTGGTGCGCCGTATGGATGCCCAGGCCGAGGTGCGGCAGAAGTTCGCGACCGTGGAGAGGATGTTCGATCGCGAGGAGGCCCGGGTACTAAGGGAGGGCGATGACGTCATCATTCGACTCCTCGGCCTGACGTTCCCGGTCGGCAGGTCCACCATCGAGCCGGGCCAGTTCGCGCTGCTGACGAAGGCGCAACAGGCGATCGCCGTGTTCCCCGGCTCGCGTATCACCGTGGAGGGACACACCGACTCCTTTGGCGGCGATGAGCAGAATCTGCAGTTATCGCAGGAACGGGCCGACGCCGTGAGAAGTTACTTACTGGCGAACATGAGTCTCGACGCATCGCTAATCGACGCCGTCGGCTACGGCGAAGCTCAGCCGGTGGCGAGCAACGAGACACCTGAAGGTCGGGCGAAGAACCGCCGCACGGATATCGTGATCCACACGGCCGTCGGCATGGAAAACTAGTTCCAGAGCGGCCGGCAGCCCCCTTCGGAGTCGCCGGCCGCTCGACCTACCCGAGCTCCGATTCCGTCCGCAACCGCTCGACCTGCAGGTCCACCTCTTCCGGAGGAATCCCACAGGCGCGCAGCGCATGGTCAACCACGCGCGTCGCGGCCTCCAGCTCCTCCGATACCACCACATCTGCGCCGGCTTCCGTCAACCCATCGACATCGATGATGTAGGGCGCACGGACGATGACCGGGACCGTAGCGCTGGCCATCTTGACCCGCTGCACGATGCGAGCGACGGCGTCCGGATCATTGATCGCTATGAGGACGAGCCGCGCCCGCTGGACACCCGCACGGCGAAGCACTTGGGTGTGGCTCAGATCGCCATAGATGACGGGTACGCCCAGAGCCTTCACCTCGGCGGCCGAGACGGGGTTGAGGTCGACAATCACGAACGGTATCCCGAAAGTCTCCAGCACGGTCTTCATGTAGTGACCCGTCAGCCCGTAGCCCCCGATGATGACATGATCGCTCAGTTCGCTGCCGCCGGCACCGTGCTCATCGAAGGCCGCGATGTGCTTTTGTCTGTGTACCACCAGCGCCCGCAACTTCGGCTCGACTTGCATGAGCAGCGGTGTGAGGATCATCAAGAACACGGCCACGGCGAGAAACGCCTGCTCGCCCGCCACGCCGAGGCCGGCCGGCGAGAGCCCTTCTCCTCGGCCCACCTGATGCAGGACCAGCGAAAACTCACCGATCTGCGCTAAGGCCAGTCCGACGCCCAAGGCAACGGCGAGCGGGTAGCGGAGGGCCAGCACGCTGGCTCCAGTGACCAGTGTCTTGAGCAGGAAGACACCGATCACCGCGGCCAGAATGAGCAGCGGCTGCGACACGACGAAGCCGAGATCGAGCAACATCCCGATGGACACGAAGAAGACGGCGTTGAAAATCGTGCGCAGTGGGATGATCTCGCCGACCGCGTGCTCCCGAAAGCGGCTACCGCTGACCGCCAGGCCGCCGAGAAACGCGCCCAAGGCGAGGCTCACTCCTCCCAGGCTCGCCAACCAGGCGATCCCAAAGCAGATGACGACGACGGTGAGCAGAAAGAGCTCCGGGCTGTGCACATGCGCCACGCGATCGAGCAGCGCGGGTACGAGCCGACGTGCCGCGATCAGAACCAGTGCGATGATGCCGCCGGATTCTAGCACCGCCAAGCCGATCTCCGCCGACGAGCCACCTCCCGCCGCCAGGATCGGGATGAAGAGCACCAGGGGGATGATGAAGAGATCCTGAAAGATGAGGATGCCCAGCGCGATGCGGCCGCCTGGCGTATCGGTGACCCCGCGGTCCGTCAACATCTTCAACACGACCGCCGTACTGCTAAGCGCGATCAGGCAGCCCGTGTAGACGGCGCTTCGCCAGCCGACACCGAAGAGCAGGAACACCAAGGAACTCAATGCGATGGTGATACCGACCTGAAGGCCGCCACCCAGCACGATATAGCGTTTGATGCGTGCCAACTTCTCGAGGCTGAACTCCACACCCAGGGTGAACAACAAGAGGATGACCCCGACCTCGGCCGTACTGGCGATCAAGTCGAGATCGGTGACCAGGCCCAGCGAGTGGGGTCCGATTAGAACACCGGCGACCAGGAATCCTACGATCGGCACCAGGCGCAAGCGGTGGCAGAGATAGGTCAGCACGACGCTTACCGCGAACAGCACCACCAGTTCTTGCAGGAACGGGACGTTCGCGGGCGCGGCGCTGGCAAGCCCGATCAACGGATCGTAGGGTCGGACCATACTTCAATCTGCGGGCCCGGTGTGGGAAATGGAAAGACCTCGGCCGCTCGAGCCCAGCGGCGGCTGATCTTCTAGGGAAATGTCTTCGGCCCTATTCCTGCCGAAGCACCTCCATGGGAGCCACGCCGGCGAGACCCTGCGGGCGGGCATGTACGGCAGATCTATGCGGCACACATGGCCCTTGGCGCGATCCCGCCCGCGTGCTACTCCCGCCGCACTTGCATCCTGATGTCCGCCCGTAGATCTTCAGGCCCTCTTGCACAGCACGCCAAATCCGGTCGTTACCGTTCAGCCCTGGAGAGCTGTCATGTCGCGTTTGATCGTCTATTCGCTCGTGATCCCGGTCCTGCTCGCCACCGCGACGCCGGCCCGCTCGGCCGTTCCGGCCGTCGACCTGCTCCCGCAGGCGCAGGATACAGCTCGAGCCGACTCCACGCAGGAAGAGAAGAAGAACGAGAACCTGCCGCTCGAGCCCGGCCGCACCGTCGCCATCGACACCGACGAGGGGACCTGGATCTCGCTGGACGTGAGCCCTGACGGCGAGACCATCGTCTTCGATCTGTTGGGCGACCTCTACCTGCTGCCGTTCGCCGGTGGTGAAGCCAGCCAACTGACGAGCGGTATGGCGTGGGATGCGCAGCCGCGCTTTAGCCCCGACGGTGCCAAGGTGCTGTTCGTCTCCGACCGATCGGGCGGCGAGAACCTTTGGACGATCGAGATCGCGAGTGGCGACACGACCCAGCTGACCAAGGGCAACGGTCGCATGTTCCTGTCACCGGAGTGGGCGCCGGACGGCAAGTACGTGGCGGCTTCCCGCGGCGCGACGCGTCTGGGCGTGACGAAGTTGTGGATGGGTCACATCGACGGCGGCTCGGGCCAAGAGATCGTCAGCGAGCCGGAGAACGTGAAGACGCTCGGCGCCGCCTTCACGCCCGACGGCCGCTACATCTGGTACGCGCGACGCAACGCCAGCTGGAACTACAATGCCATGCTGCCCCAGTACCAGCTGGAGGTCTACGACCGCGAGACCGGCGAACGTTACACGCGCACGTCGCGCTATGGCTCGGGGCTCCGCCCCACCCTCTCGCCGGACGGTCGCTGGTTGGTCTACGGTACGCGGTTCGAGGACCAGACCGGTTTGCGCATCCGCGACTTGCAGACGGGCGACGAGCGCTGGCTGGCCTACCCGGTGCAGCACGACGATCAGGAGTCCATCGCCGACCGTGACGTGTTGCCAGGCATGTCGTTCACTCCGGATTCGCGACAGCTGGTCGCCTCCTACGGCGGCAAGATCTGGCGCATCCCGGTGGAGGGCGGCGATGCCGTGCAGATTCCCTTCCGGGTGCAGGCCGAGGTCGAGATGGGACCGCTGGTCGAGTTCGACTATCCCATCGAGGACACACCGCGCTTTACCGTTCGCCAGATCCGTGACGCCGTCCCCTCACCGGACGGGACGCAACTGGCGTTCGCCGTCCTGAACGGCCTGTACGTCATGGACTGGCCGGATGGCACGCCGCGCCGGCTGACCGAGCAGGAATTCACCGAGGCACAGCCCACCTGGTCACCCGACGGGCGCTGGATCGCCTACGTCACGTGGTCGGACGAGGGCGGCCACATCTATAAGGTGCGCGCCGACGGCCGCGGCGACCCGCAACAAGTGACCGGGCCGGGTGGCATCTACCAGCGGCCCGCCTGGTCGCCCGACGGCGGACGGATCGTGGCGATCCGCGGACCGGCGCGCGCCTACCGCGAGTCCACGGGCCCGTTCGCGCCTGGCGCAAATGAAGACCTGATCTGGGTGAGCGCGGAAGGCGGAGAGGTTACGGTCATCGCGCCCACCGAGGGTCGCGGTATGCCGCACTTCACTGGCGATGCGCAGCGCATCTACCTCTACCACAACAGTAATGGGCTGGTCTCGATTCGCTGGGACGGGACCGACGAGAAGGCGCACGTGAAGGTCACCGGGTCCACGCGCCCGGGCGCCCAGCAGCCCAACCGGCCCGACGTAGTGCTGATGGCGCCGGCCGGCGACCAGGCGCTGGCCCTGTTGGACAACCAGATCTTCGCGGTCACCGTGCCCTACCTGGGCGGTGAGACGCCGACGATCTCGCTGGCCAATCCGGCGAACACTGCCTTCCCTGCCAGCCAGTTGACCGACATCGGGGGCCAGTTCCCGGCCTGGGGCGCGGACGGTCGCACCGTGCACTGGTCCATCGGCAACGCCCACGTCGCCTACGACCTGGACGCGGCGAAGGCGTTCGCGGACAGCGTGAAGGCGGCAAAGAAGTTGGAAGAGGAAGCTGAAGCGGAAGAGGCGCAGGAGGCCGAGGCGGCAGAGGCGACTGAAGCGGCGGAGAACCTGGAGGAAGAGAAGCAGGAAGAGAAGGAAGAGCCGAAGTACGAGCCGACGGAGGTTCGTATCCTGATCGAGGCGGCGCGGGACATACCCCAGGGCGTGGTGGTGCTGCGTGGGGCCCGGCTGATCACGATGTCGGGTGATGAAGTCATCGAGGATGCCGACCTGGTCGTACGGAACAACCAGATCGCGGCGTTGGGCCGGCGCGGCGAGGTGGATGTCCCAGCGGACGCCCAGATCATCGACGTGGCGGGCAAGACGATCGTCCCCGGGTTCGTGGACACACACTCGCACATGTGGCCGGCCTGGGGGATCCACAAGACGCAGGATTGGCAGTACCTGGCGAACCTGGCCTACGGTGTGACGACGACGCGGGACCCGCAGACCAGTACCACCGACGTGATCACCTATGGCGACATGGTGACGGCAGGCAAGATGATCGGACCGCGTGTCTACTCCACCGGGCCCGGCGTGTTCGGCGACTACGTGAACGCGGCCATCAAGGACCTCGAGCACGCGCAGAAGATCCTCAAGCGCTACTCCGAGTACTACGACACCAAGACGATCAAGATGTACATGTCGGGGAACCGCCAGCAGCGGCAGTGGATCATCATGGCGGCCAAGGATCAGGGTCTGATGCCGACCACCGAGGGCGGCCTGCGGATGGCCTACGAGCTGAGCATGATCATCGACGGCTACCCGGGGCAAGAGCACTCGTGGCCCATCTTCCCCGTGTACGGCGACGTCATCGCCCTGACGGCGGCGAGCAAGATTACATACACGCCGACGCTACTGGTGGCGTACGGCGGTCCCTTCTCGGAGAACTACTTCTTCGAGAACGAGAACCCGCACGATGACATGAAGCTGCGGTACTTCACGCCACACCGTGAAGTCGACCAGGCGACGCGGCGGCGCGGCCAGTGGTTCCTGCCCGAGGAGTACGTCTTCGAGGAGCACGGTGTCGCTCTCAAGGACGTGGTCGAGGCGGGCGGCCGCCTGGGCGTCGGCAGTCACGGCCAGCTCCAAGGCCTGGGCTATCATTGGGAGCTATGGGCGATGGCAGCAGGCGGCATGTCGAACCACGACGCGCTGCGTGCGGCGACCATCCTGGGCGCCGAAGGCCTGGGACTGGACCAGGACATCGGGTCACTGGAGGAAGGCAAGCTGGCGGACTTCATCGTACTGGACGCGAACCCGCTGGACGACCTGCGTCACACCCACGAGATCGGCTACGTCATGTTCAACGGGCGGCTGTACGAAGGCGACACGTTGAACGAGGTCTGGCCGCGTCAGCGGACGCTGGTGCTTCCCGACTACTGGCAGGACGATCCCGTCGATGTCGGCGCCGGGATCGGCAAGTAGCCCGCGCCGCTAGGCCCTAGCGGCCCGGATCTACAGCCTCCAAGCGGAGTATCGCAGCCCGCGCCGAATCGACGCGGACTTGCACGAGCAGACCCTCATCGGCGCCCGAGAGAATGTCGACGAAGCGCCGGTAGCTGCGGAGTGCGCCTACCCTGTCGCCCTCCGCCTCCAACACCCGACCCAAGATGTAGAGCCACGGAACACCGAACACCGGGTCACCGGGCCACTCCATTCCAAGAATGGGCATAGCCCGCGCTCGGGTCTCCGGGTAGCGGGCCAGCCATTCCAGCCAACGAAAGCGGAAAGGCTCCGTCTGCCAGTTGTGGTCCACCAGGGCGCTATCGACCCGGGCCAGGCCGGTAGCCGGCTCGCCATCGAGGGCGCGCAGGAACCCCTCACCGGCCCGGGCTCGCACACCCCAGATCGGCGCTCCGACTTCGTGTTCTCGAGCCGCTGCTCGCTCGATCACATCCTGCAGACCGTCCCGATTCGCCCGGTCCATCGCGGCCAGGAACTCGACGCGCAACCGCGCGCCGGGAGAGAGCTCGATGCCCTCACGATCGTAGTAGCCAACATCCACGTAACCCACATCGGAGGGCCCGAGGTGGGCGCGTTGCCGTAATCCGGGCGTGACCACCGCCTGCATCTCAGGCGCGTCCAGCAGCTGCCACACGTCATCGAGCCGGCCGGCTGCTACGTGAAGTCGCACCAACATGATCAGGGCGGACTCGTCGCTGGGGTCTTCCTCGACTCGCGCTCGTAGCCAGGTGACGAGTTCATGCTGATTCTCCGCCGGCAGAGTGATCGCCGCCCGGGTCAGCGGAACCTCAGCCGCACGCCTCACCTGCCAGGCCAGGTCGTGAATTGACGGATCCACCTCGAGTATCAGCCCAAGTGCGTCGATCAGGCGCACCAGGTCCTCCGGGTTACGGAGCGCCCGTGCCACAGCCTCATGGGTCCGTTGCGCCACGCTGTCCGTCGGCGCGGCGACCCGTACGGCCGCCAGATAGCGGGCGATGAGCGCTGAGTCGCCGGACTCGAGCGAGATATCCAGCGGGTGGATCAACGCCGGGGTGTAGGTGGGATCGAGTCGAAGCACACGGTCGAACGGGCTCAGCTTCTCTTCAGCCGGCGTAAGGAATGCGCCCAGCGGATCCGACTCCTCACGCCGGTGGTATTCTTCATCGACCACCACGAACAAACCCTCGGGATCGTCCGGGTAGCGGTTCAGATACTCCTCCAGGCTATCGCTCGCTTCGGCCCCGTGCCCGGTGAGCCTCAACTCCTGCGCCGTTACGAGAATCCGCTCCCGCGTCGGCAACCGATCCCCATAGCGGTAGGCCAGGTCCGCAGCCTCCCGAACCTGATCGGCGTTCGATCCGCTGGTCCAAAGCAAAGCTCGGGCGGTCTTGTAATGAGCGAGCGCGAAAGCGGAGTCGGCGGAGACCGCGCGCCGGTATGCGGCCACCGCTGAATCCCACTGGGATGCCCGGTAGAAGCGCTCACCCTGCAAGTAGGCCCGGATCGCCGCGGGATTGCCCGTCGTGATGGCGGCGACGTTGAAGCGTGGCACCGGCTGCTTCGACCGCCAGACCTCACGAAGCAGAACCACGCTGAAGCTGTCCACGAGGGCGAGGACGTTCTCTGACGACCCATCGACGGCGACGCTCGCCAGTTCGGCGCCGGCCACCGTGTAGAGATCGCCCGTGATGCGCACGTCACCGCCCACCGCGGTCACGCTGCCCCAGAGGATGGATCCCGCCTCGACCTCCGTCCCGAGCTGCAACGCATCGTCCAACTCGACACCGGCATCTACGCGCTGCTTCCAGCGCGACAGGACGGTCCTGGGATCGACGGTGCGGATGGCCCCCACTTCATCCAGGTTCCGCGAAAGGAGGTCCACCATCCCCTCCCCCATAGCCTCGACCCCTTCACCTCGCACGTCGAACGGCAGCACGGCGATCACGTCGGCGCCGGCCGCGACCTCGCCCACAGCGACACTCGGCCGTGCCCAGAGCCAAGCGACGGCCAGGACACTCACGATGGCCAGCAGGCCGACCCCATACACCGCCCAAGGCTTGAAGCGCGCCACCACGAGGTCGGCCTGACCGGCGGCCCGAGTGAGGCGCACGCCCTCCGGAGTCAGGTCGAACAGCCAGGCCAGCACCAGCGCCACCGGGAAGCCGGCAAGCGTGACGATGACCAGGAATCGGTAGAGAGAATCGGAGATTCCCAGAGCCGGGAAAACCAGGTCGGCGACCTGCAGCACCACGAAGGCGGCAGCGCCGTAGCCGATCGCGACTCGGATGACGCGGCGACGTTTGAGCTCGGCGAAGAAACTCGTCGTCTTTTCTGACTCAGACATAATGGATCGCTGGAAGTCGTGTCGCGCCCCTCAGACGAGGCTGCCCGCGCCGAGTAACAAACTAAGCGCTTCACCCAGCCTTGTCATCTTCACGTTGGCGGTACGCGCCAGTCCGGATCCTCGAAGCGAGAGAAGGCCCGATCGCTAGAGGCTGGTCCGCGCCAGAATCGCCGGGCTGCAGCTCACGCGCGACTACGGGACCCAGTGGCGTTTCTATGAGGAACTGCGGGCGCGCTAGGCAACGCCCGCAAATCTCGAGAGTCAAAAGCCACGCGGAGGGGGACGCAGTCGGATCCGTTGTCGTTCGAGGCCAGCGCATCCCCGAGGTCGATCATCCAAAGCGAGCTGCCCCGCTGGATCTCGCCCTGGTAGGCGATGTAGCGACCGTCGGGTGACAGCTGGCAGTACCAAAACTCCGATTCCTCGTCCCGGGTGATGGCCACAGGCTGCCCGCCTTCGCGGATCGGTATCAGCCAGACATCGGTGCCATAGTCCGGCAAGGTTTGCGCGAAGATCGTGACGGCTTGGCTGTCCGGTAGCCAGCGGATACCCCAACCGACTCCGATTCTTGTATCGATGAACGAGAAACGCTATCGGTCTGGGCATGATCATCGGTGTCACCGCCGCTTGTCCGCCTGCCGATCCCTGCGACGAAGGGGCGGTGAGCGCTATCGCCCTGATCGGTGGAGGCGGTGATTTCGACCTATTCGCGGGTCGCTGGACCCGGGGTTCGGGTGTCGCTGACCGTGCGGTAAGTTCGTGCATCGCCGGCTCCGGCTCGCACGAGAGTGTGCTGCCACCTGGAGACGCGAGCCGCACCGAGAGCTACGGTCCCGCTGAGAAGAAGCCCGGAGGAAATCCTCCGGGCTTCGCGCTTCGGTCTACGTGTCCGAACAAGTTACGGCGTCGGTGTGATGGTGACGCGTACGACGTCCGCCGTCGCCGGGTATGTGTAGCCATCATTCACGACCCGGACCGCGCCGTTCTCGTCGGCACCGGCGTCGGGGCCGGACTGGCGTGGGGCCGGGTTGAGCCCGATGCCCGGCTCCTCGTTGGTTTCCGTCCCGGTCTCCCACAGGGAGACCGGGACGGTGATGTCGCCGGAGCGGGGAGTACCGCTGGACGCAAACAGTGTGATTCCGCCACCGTCCGGGGCGGAGAACAGGTCGTTCGACTGCACGAAAGGCCAAGAGTCGGCCACCCGTCGGGCCGCCTCAGGCCCCCTCGCCGAACATCAACAGAATGCCCGCGCCGGGCTCACTGCCGCCGTTCCAGAACTCGTGGTTCACGCCAGGCCCAATGAATACGGCCTCGCCCGCAACCAACTTACTGTCCACACCGCCGATGCGACTGTCGACCGAACCCTGGGTGATGATCAGCATCGACGGGAAAGGGTTCTGCTGCATTCCCGCGTCCTCGTTCACGTGCTGCCCGGGCTCGATTTGGAACCACGCGGAGCGAAATCCTTCCTGGTAGTAGAACAGCACCGCGTTGCCGCCGTGCACCTCCCGCGTGTAGCTCTTGTCACCGAAGCGAACGATCTCGGGAAAGCCGCGCGTCCAGAAGTGGAAGCTCAGGCTCATCATGCTCTCGATCAATTCGGGCGTCGGCTCGGCGCCTTCCATCCCATCGACGTCCAGCGGCGAAGGGTCACTCGCGTACGCCTTCCCCATCGCGGTCAAGCTGGCAAGCTCGCCGCGATAGATCCTTCCCAGCGTCGCCGCATCGGTGAAGAAAAAGAATGTGGGTTCGTCGGGGAAGCCACGCCGAAGCTCGACCTCGGCCTCCTTGGCCTCGGCGGGTCGACCCACGACCTCGACGGTCCACTCCTCGCCGTCGACCCGCACACCAAAGGTTACAGGCTTTCCGGCGGTCGGGTCGTTCCGGAAGTCATCGACAAAGCCGCTCAGCATCTCCTCCACCGACTCGCTGGGAGAAGCCGTCGTGTACGCGGCTTCCGCTTGGCGGCGCGCAGATGGGTAGGTGCCAACCAGCAGCGATATTGCGCACAGCATCATGAGAGAAGTGAAAGCGAGAGTTCGTGTTTCGTTCATTTTGGGATCTCCTCGGTACTGGCTGGGCGCACGGACCGCAGATTCGCCAGATTCAATCCTCTGCGCCCAGGCCTCTTACGATCACGTCTTGGACTAAGCTCACATACATGTCCAGCTCGGGGCTGGACGCCGGCAACTTCTCCTCAAGATCGAAGCGCTCCCTGAGGGGTTGGCTCAGGAAGAAGAAGATGAGCGCACCGACCAGCATGAGGTGCGCCGCATGCGTGTCGACCTCGCGAAAGACACCTTGGCGCCGCCCCTCCTCGAGGATCTCCCGATCCAGGTTGAAGAAACCGGAAAGTTCGGCTAGAACCTCGTCGCCCATGTTGCGCGCTCCGGACATCTCTTCCCGGACCAGGATGATTGGGAAGTGCGGTAGCCTTTGGGAAAAGCGACCGAACGCCGCGATGAACTCGCGCAGACGCTGGTCGGGAGGCAGACGGGACGACCGGAGCCCTGCCAAGTCCTCCTTGGCATCCGCGATCGCTGATAGCAACACGGCCGTGTATAGCCCTTGTTTGCCGCCGAAGTGGTAGCTGATGAGCGCCGGGTTGACCCCGGCATCATCGGCTATCGCCCGGACCGTCGCCCCATCGTAGCCGCGGCTGGCAAAGAGTCGAGCGCCGGCGGCGAGCAGGGCGTCGCGGGTGGCGACAGGGTCACGTGTTCGAGAATCAGAGTTGACGGTCATAGTTATTAATTAAACATTTATTTAATACAATGATAGCTCACCCTCTGCTTCTCTGCCTGTCAAGTAGAGCATTGACAACCCGGTTTCTCCTAACTATCCTAGGGAAGCTCTCCTAGCTATTCTAGGCGAACGGCAACTCATAGCCCCGCCCACGCGAGGAACCGCGATGCTGATCACGAAAGAGCTGCTGCCCGGCACGCTGGACATGCTCATTCTCAAAGCCCTCTCCCTGGGGCCCCACCACGGCTACGGGGTGCTGCTGAAGATTGAGCAGACTTCGCAGGGCCTGGTGAGCCTGGAACAGGGCTCGCTCTACCCAGCGCTCAACCGACTGGAACATCGAGGGCTCATCACCTCGGAGTGGGGGACGTCGGAGAACAATCGCAGGGCCAAGTTCTACCGTCTGACCGCAGCCGGCACCAAGCGACTGGAGCACGAGACATCCCGCTGGAGGCAGATGGTCGAAGCGGTGACCAACGTGCTGGACACCCTGCCGATGGAGGCCTGAGCCATGCTGAACCGACTACGCTCCGCACTGGACACGCTGCTCCACGGCCGCCGTTTCAGGGAGGAGCTGGACGAAGAGATCGCCTTCCATATCGATAGCTACGCCGAAGACCTCATCGCTTCGGGCATAGAGCCAGCGGACGCCCGGCGACAGGCCCGACTGCGCTTCGGCAGCAGCGAAGAGGTCAAGACAGCCAGCCGGGAGGCGCACGGTGTGGCACTGATCGACGAGGCCTGGCGCAACCTGCGCTTCGCCTTCCGCAGCATGCTGAGGAATCCCCTCTTCACCGGGACCTTCGTGCTGACGCTGGGCTTGTGCATCGGTGCCGGTACCGCGGTCTACAGTGTAGTGGACTCGGTGCTCTGGCGACCGCTCCCCTACCCCAGCCCCGAGCGACTGGCGTTGGTGGTGACGTATAACCCGGAAACCGGAAAGGTGCCGGGGTACAACGCCGTCGATGGCCGCTCGTGGGAGTTGATCCGCGACGGGGCCCAGATGTTTTCTCGGGCCGTCTTCTCCGACTGGCCAGCCGGCGTGAATCTCTCCGCAGACGATGCGGCCGCCTACGTACAGCAGCAACGCGTCTCAGCCGGTTTCTTCGCCACTCTCGAGGTCGCCCCGCTCATCGGTCGCGAGTTCGAGGTCAGCGAAGACGTTCCCGGCGGTCCCGCGGTCGCGATCCTCAGTCACGAACTGTGGCAACGCACGTTCGATGGCGATCCGGGGATCGTCGGCCGCGCAATCCGCTTGAAGGGCGACGCTCACACGGTGGTCGGCGTGATGCCCGCCGGCTTCCGCTCCAGCTTCCCCACCGACGTGTGGACGCCGCTCCGGCCATCGACCGGCGGCGAGGGCAGCGGGACCAACTACAGGATCCTGGTTCGGCTTCCGCCCAGGATGAGCTGGGAAGAAGCCGACGCCCGCATCGCTGGAATCGAGACGCCGCCCTCGTCGCAGCCCGCGGCGCCGGAGATCCTCTTCGGACTGGTACCGCTGAACCGCGCTCTAACCGCCGACATGCAGCAGCCACTGCTTCTGCTTCTGGGTGCGATCCTGCTCATGCTGCTGGTCGGCTGCGCGAACCTGGCCGGTCTGCAGATCGCGAGGTCTTTGGCGCGCCGGCCCGAGATCGCCACTCGGCAGGCGCTGGGGGGTGGCGGCGGGGCCATCCTGCGGCAGATGGTGACCGAGAACCTGGCGCTGGGTCTTCTGGGCGGCGCAGCCGGCCTCGCCGTGGCCTACCTGGGTATCGACGGGCTTGAGGCGCTGGTGCAAGCGCACTTCGACACCTGGCAGACCATCCGCCTGGACGGGCGCGCCCTGGCCGCGGCCTTTGGTTTGACCGTGCTTGCAACGCTGCTGTTCGGGCTCGCGCCGGTGCTGCAGGTCCGCAGGTTCGACGTGCGTGGGGTGCTCGCCGGCGGGTCGCGCAGCGTTACGGGCGGCGGCGCGCATCGACTGCGCAAGGCCCTGTTGGTGGGCGAGGTCGCGCTGGTGACGGCGCTGCTGTTCGGGGCGGGGCTGCTGGTGCGGAGCTACGGCTACCTGGACCGGCTGGACCCGGGCTTCGACGCCAGGGGCGTACTGACGATACAGTTATCGATGGACGATGCCCGCTACTCCAATGCTGTGGAGGTGAATCGCTTTCTCGACGAAACACTCGCCGGCATCGAACGACAGCCCGGCGTCGCCTCCGCCGCCGTGGCGCTCACACTCCCATACGAGCGACCGCTCAACATGCCGTTCAAGATCGTCGGAGTGGAAGACCCGGAAGGGACGTACCGCATCACTAATCTGGTTTACGTCACTCCGGGTTTCTTCGAGACATTGAGTGTCCCCCTGCTCCGCGGCCGCAACCTCGAGACGGCCGACGGCCCGGATGCGCCCAAAGTCCTCGTCGCGAACCAGGCTTTCATCGACGCGAACCGGGAGGACGGAGTCACGATCGGGACGCGGCTGACCTTCGGCGGTAGTGAGCTCGAGATCGTGGGAATCGCCGGCAACGTGCAGCAGGCCCAAGGAGGTTGGGGCTCGTCCGAGCCGATCTGGAAATCACCGACGCTGTATGTGCCCGCCAATCAGACGGCCGACGGATTCTTCCGCGGCATTCACATCTGGTTCTCGCCCAGCTGGCTGGTGAAGACGACCGGCAGTCCCGCGGGCCTGGCCGCCGCCATCACCCGCACCATCCACGACGTGAACCCCGACATGCCGGTGGCGCGAGTCACATTGCTTTCGGAAGTGATGGCCCAAGCGCTGGCCCGTCCGCGCTTCGAGGCGATGTTCCTGGTGATCGTCGCCGCCTTCGCGCTCTTGCTGGCCGTGGTCGGACTGTACGGGATGGTGGCGAACGAGGTCGTGGAGCGCACATCGGAGATGGGGCTGCGGATGGCTCTGGGTGCCACACCTGGCAGGGCGGTTTGGACTGTCGGTCTGCCCGGCCTGCGACTGACGCTCACGGGGCTGGTCGCCGGCGGCCTACTCGCCGTGATCTCTGGTCGCTGGATCGCACAGGTCATCTGGGGCATCGTCCCCTACGACCCCCTCACCATGGGCGCGGTGGGAATCGGTGTCACCGCATTGGCGGCGACGGCCAGCTTCGTGCCCGCCACCCGGATCGCGCGCTTGGAGCCGTCCAAGATCCTGCGCGATGAATAACTGACGGAGAAGAACAAGCCGGAGGTCGGACATGTCCGACCTCCGGCCGCAGGTATCTCTGGGCGACCCTAGTCCGACCTGCGAAACCCCTTGCCTACCCGACCGTAGGGGACAGAGTATTCTCCTCGAAGCCCGGCCCCAACCGGCACCTGGCAACTGGAGAGGACCCATCATGCGCCCAGCCGGTCTCACCTTCGCTCTTGTGGCGGTCTGTATCGGGGCCTGGAACGCCGAATCGCTGCGGGCCCAATCTGCCGTCGAGGCCCCGCCCATCGTTCGCTTTCCCAACGCGAATTCGCGTCAGACGTATTTCACGATCCACAACATCTGGGAGGCGTGGGAACTCTCCAAGGGCACGGGCGTGAAAGTCGGCATACTCGACCACTCGTTTGGATACGGTCAGCACGAAGGCCTGTACGCAGGCGGAGAGAACTTCCAGACCGACGAATGGGGCGACTACTTCAGCGAGTCGAGCCATCACGGTTTCTTCATGGCCTCGACGCTGCGCGAACTCGCGCCGGAGGTGGAGATCTACGCGCTGGGCACGTACTCCAGCGACGAGAAGGCGAGGGTCGACGCGATGGTCCGGGCCATCGATTGGGCGATCGAGCACGACCTGGACGTGTTGACCTACTCTGCGCGTCGCTTCTCACTCGAGAACCGGCCAGCACTGGACGCAGCGGTCGACCGCGCGCTGGAGCACGGCATCGTAATCACGTTCATCCACTACCCGCACCCTGGGAACCTGTTTCCGACAGGCATAGTCCCTCGAGCCGGCGACGACGAGCGCGAGCCGGACCTGAACATCCTGCACTACGACTACCAGCTGATCTTCACCGAGCGCTACCTAGACTGGCTGGAGCGGGGTAAGGAGAGCGGCTATCGGCCCTACTTGTCGATCTCTTCCACCTCACCGGTCACGGCTGCCGTGGTGGCCATGCTCAAGAGCCTGCAGCCCGACCTGACGCCCACTGACATCAAGCGGATCCTGATGGAGACCGCTCGACCGCTAACCTTTGAAGGGTATGAGGCCCCGCGGGTCGTGGACGCGGCTGCAGCGGTAAGGAGCGTGATCCAGTAGTCGATGCCCGGGCTCACCCTTCCACGGGTAGGTTTTTCGCCGAATACTCTACCTTCGTTCGCTCCACCTGTGACGGTATGGGAAAGCGCGTCCAGAAAGTGCCGTCACAGAAACCCGGCGACCGGCACCCTTGAGCGCTGACCTTCGATCCCCTATAGTGGGCGGTTCCCGCGAGCCGTCGGCGACGACGGCGCGTGCGTGCGAGATCCCAGCCAAGCGGAGGCACTAGTGATGAGAGCCAGACTGGCAGTGCCCACATTTCTGACCGCGTTGGTCGCATTCACCTTCTCGGCACCTGCGGCGGCGCAAGACGCGAAGCATGTGTTGCAGGAGGCGATGGAGCGCTACGAGCAGCGCGCGGTCGATGTCGACAACTTCACTGTGGTTCAGGATGTGATGGGCTACGAGGTCACGAGCTACTTCGAGAAGCGGATCGTCGACGGCCACGCCGTGTTCGTCATGACGGACATGGCCGGCGACGAGACGGAAGACATGGGGATGCTGTACAGCGCGTTCATGGAAATCGCCGATCACGCGACGATCGAAGGCACGGAGACCGTGGACGGAGTGACCTGCTACGCCGTGCACGTGGCCGACATGAGCGTGGTCGACTGGGACCCGCAGGTGGGTGAGGAAGACGAGGACTTCAAGCCGAAGTCGGGGACCTTCTACATCGATCGCGACGACTCGCTGCTGCGTAAGATGGTCATCGACGCCGAAGGGATTCGCGAAGGCCGCACCGTGCCCGTAACCATGGAGATGATGCTCCGGGACTACCGGGAGGTCGACGGGCTCATCCACCCCTTCCTCACCGAGATGAAGATCTCCGGGTCCGACGGCGGCATGTCCGAGGAGGAGAAGGCCGAGGCGCGCGAGTCGCTGGACGAGATCAAGAAGCAGATGGAAGAGATGGACGAGGCCCAGCGCAAGATGATGGAATCGATGATGAAGGACCAGATCGAGCGACTGGAGGAGATGGTCGAGTCGGGCGAGATGAACTTCACCATCAAGGTCAAAGAGCTGAGGGTGAATTCCGGGGCGCCGGACTGAGCCTCGTATTTGATCGCCTTGGCTGAAGTCGAGTAGAGCGCGGCCATCCAGCATCTCACTCCTAATCGTACTCGTGAGGGTACTCGGGTTGTGGGCTTTGTCCGGCCGCTTGCCAACCTCTCGGACGCTCACCGCCGGGTAGCTTGATCGCCTAGCGCACGTGCACGATATTGGGCCGTTGTCAAATCCTCCAAACCGTGGCGGCCACAACGGCGTGGCCACCTCGGAGCCCCACAGGGTACCAGTCCGCGCCGGTCCCCTGCCATCCTCGAGCCGGGCTGTTCGGAGCAGCCTGAAGGAGGCTTTATGAGAAGGACTCATGTCACAGCACTCTCACTCTCGGTCATGCTCGCTCTCGGCGCCTGCTACCCGGCCGGATCGCAGGAGAGCGCCGAGCTGGCCGCGACCACCAACGTCTGGACGGAAGCGTTCAACGCAGGCGATCTCGATGCGTTGATGGGGATCTACGCCGAAGACGCTCGGATCCTGCCCCCACAGGCTGCAATGCTCCAGGGCCGCGATGCCATCCGACCGGTCTTCAGCGGAATGATCGACGCCGGTCTCAAGTTGGAGCTCGGGACGGTCGAGGCGGTGGTCGCCGCCGACGTCGGCCACAAAGTCGGTACCTTCACTATGTTCGGGCCGGACGGCTCGGTCATCGACCAGGGCAAGTTCATCGAGGTCTGGAAGCAGGTCGGCGGCGACTGGATGATCGCCAACGACATCTTCAACAGCGATATGCCGGCCCCGAGTATGATGATCACGCACGAGGTGGCCGATGCCGATCGTTGGCTGGCGGCCTGGCAGGGCCCCGACAGCCGGCGCCAGATGTTTGCCCAGAACGGCGCGCCGAGCGTGCGCGTGTTTCAGAGCCTCCAGGACCCGAGCCTGGTGGGACTCATGATCGGCGTCGCAGATATGGACGCGCTTCAGGCTTTACTGGAATCTCCGGAGGGGGCAGCCGCCAAGGCGGAGGACGGTGTGGCGGATGCCACGCTCCGAGTGTTCACCGAGGTTCAGTAGCCAACGAAAGACGCGAGGCCCCGGAGGAACGCTCCTCCGGGGCCTCACCACAAAGGGAGGGGGTCACACAAGTGATTGACCTTGCTGCCATTTGGCCTAATATTGACAGGTGGTTTCGGCGGGAGTCCGCCGCTGGCCCGGGGGAATCGATGCCGTATGTGGCAGGTCTTGCTGGATTCTGTCATGAGGCTAAAGCGTAACCCGAGCTGAAATCTTCACTCATCTGTGAGGGGGAGTCATGTTCAAGCGACTTGGTGTGTTTGCGGTTGCGGCGTTCTTGGTCTGCCTGATGGCCGTACCGGCGGCGGCGCAGAACATGAGCGCGGGTATTGTGGGCGGTGTTTCGCTCGCGAACCTAGGCGGTGACGTCGGTGATTTCACAAACACGAAGGCCAAGCTGGGCTTCGCCGGCGGCGCGTTCTTCGCCCTCGATCTGCACGAGTACTTCAGGCTTCAGTTCCAGGGGCAGTACGTGCAGAAGGGTGCAGAATTTTCGGATGTCGAGGAAAAGACCAAGGTGGACTACATCGAGCTGTTGGTCCCTCTCACCTTGACCATCCCGATCCAGGACAGCCCGATTGCACCGCGCCTGTTTGCTGGACCGGCTGTGTCGTTCCTCATGAACTGCAAGTTCACGAACGGTTTTAGTGAAGATTGTAAGGACATCACCACGAGCACCGATTTCGGCGTCTTCTTTGGTGGCGGCGCCGACTTCATGGTGGGCAACGGGGCCATCATGCTGGACATCCTGTATAACCTGGGCCTGACCAACATCAACGACGATGTCGATGCGGACGAATTCAGTGTGAAGAACCAGAACTGGCAGTTCATGGCCGGTTACCGGTTCTTCCTAGGCGGTTGATGCCGGGCTTGATCCAAGTCCTGACATCTTGATTGAATGGAGAGCGGGCCGGCTGCGAAGCTGGCCCGCTTGCATTGAGGGTTAGAGCTTCTCCGGCGGCTGAACTACGAACCCGTAGCGGACCGTCGTACCAGGTTTCGCCTCTCCCACTCAAGGCCGTCCTTGCACGGCCGAATTCTTGACCCGCGCTTGACTCTCCGACACCATACTCATGGCGGACCTTTGGACGGAGGACTGCCATGTCTACCCGGCTATCATCGATCGTAATGTTCGTCGCGCTGGGCTCCGCGCTACCGCCCTCGGCGGCTCTCGCGCAAACCGCCGGCACCACGATGGTCAGCCCCCGGTTCTCGGTGGCCAACCCAAACCCGTCTCAGGAGCCAGAGCTTCCAAGCCTCAAGTCGGAAGGCGCGGCGTTCACTTTGTCGCTGATCGGGACGCTGGTCCCCCTGGTGCTGGGCACAGCGATCATGACCACCAGCGACGACTTCTATTACTCGGACGCGGCCGGATCGGCTGGCGCCTTTCTGATTTACACGGGTCTCTACTTCGGGCCCTCGATGGGCTACTTCTACGCCGGCAAATCGGGCCGCGGCTGGGCGAGCTTCGGGCTGAGGAACGGCATCGCCATGGTATCGCTGGTGGGCGCTTTCGCGATCTGCTCACCCTCGGGCTGCTACGACGACAACCAGGCCACGGCGGCGCGTTTGATCCTCCTCGCCGCTGGCGTCGGCATCCTGGCGTCTGCCACCTACGACCTGGTGAAGATCAAGGGAACGGTCAGAGAGCGTAACGAGAAGCAGCTGGCCAGTCGCGTGGCATTGATCCCGACGTACTCCCGGGCGGACGGCCCCGGTGTCCGGGTATCGCTTGCGGTGAGGTAGAGCGGGTGATGAACGAAGCCGCACCGGACTCTGACGGTCCCGTTCTCGTCGCTCTGGCGATACGCCATAAAGCGGAAAGCTTGCCCAATACGCACCGTTCCGTGCATATTTGCGAAGCCGTCGGTCCGCGCACACCCCCTCACTGACGGGTAGCCCACCCCCGCGACACACCATCAGCGGAGTAGTCCCCATGCTTAGAGCACGACTCATCGTCGTTCTGATCGCATCTCTGCTGCTGCCGGCGCAGGCGTCGGCGCAGGACGAATGGGAACAACAGGTCCTGGAGCAAATCGAATCCGTGAGTACCGTCTTCGCCGCGGACGGCTATGCCCTGCACGGCGACGCCCGGACCGGTGCTCTCGGGTCCACCGCATCGGAGAGCTTTAGCCTGATACTGGAGAGCGGGTTCGACTACATGCTGGTGGGCGCCTGCGACATCGACTGCACCGACATCGACCTCATGCTGTTCGACGAGGCGGGCAACGAGGTGGACCGCGACTACGAGGAGGACGACGCGCCCGTCCTCATGGTAGAGCCGTCGCGCACGCAGAGCTACAGTGTGCACGTCTACATGGCCGACTGCTCGAACGAGCCTTGCTGGTACGCCGTCGGTGTCTTCGCGAGGCGCACGGGTGCCGAGACGGCTGTCGCGAGCTCGTCCGCTACTCGGTACGAGATTGGCTACCTGGCCGCCGGCGATGAGACGCTAGAGAGCGGCGAGTACTATGAGGTCTACTCGCTATCCGGTACGGCAGGCGACTACGTGGTGATCGACCTGCAATCCTCCGACTTCGATCCCTACCTCATCCTCGCCGCACCCTCCGGCGCGCACTTCGAGAACGACGACTACGAGGGCGACGCCAGCCGTTCGCGACTGGCGATGGAGCTGCCGGAGAGTGGCGACTACGTGATCGCGGTCACCAGCTACGAGGCCGGCGAGACGGGCGCGTACGAGTTGAGCATGGACTTGGGCGCGGCCACCGGCGCGAGCGCGTCGACAGCGCCCGAGGTGGTGGAGCTGGCGGTCGGCCAGAACGCCGGCGGCCGCCTGGAGGCCGGCGACGGGCGACTGGAGACGGGCGAGTACGTCGACGTCTACACGTTCGAGGGCCACAGCGGCCAGAACGTCGAGATCGAGATGACCTCATCGGAGTTCGACACCTATCTGGTCCTCATGACCCCGGGGGAGGACCAGATCGATAACGACGACTTCGACGGCCAAACGAATCGCTCGCGGATCGAGATCGCGTTGCGCGAGACGGGGCGCTACAGCATCGCTGCGACCTCGTACAAAGCCGACGAGACGGGCGCCTACGAGCTGGCGCTCAGTCCCGGCACGGCCGCGGCCGCGGCGACGACCGCGGCGGCTGCGGGAGGGGGCGGCCGCATCTACGGCGTGTTTGCGGGGATCAGCGACTACCCCGGCGAGGCCGATGACCTGGCCTACACGGCGCAAGACGCGCGCGACGTGCACGACGCGTTGACCCGCGTGGGCATGCGCCCGCAAGACGCCGTGGTGTTGACCGACGAAGCCGCGACGATCGGCGGCGTGCACGGCGCCTTCCGGACTCTGTCGGAACGCATGGGACCTGGCGACACCTTCGTCTTCTTCTATTCCGGCCACGGGAATCGCCTGCCCCGCGCGGACTACCAGCCCGCCGACCCGGACGCGATGGACGAGACCATCGAGCTTTATGACGGCCCGATCACCGACGACGAGATGAGCGACATGCTGGCGGGCATCGGCGCGGGTACATCTATAGTCGTGCTGGACGCCTGCTTCAGCGGTGGCTTCTCCAAGGACGTGATCTCGGTGCCCGGACGCATGGGCTTCTTCTCATCGGAGGAAGATGTCACTTCATCGGTGGCGGCCAAGTTCCGGGCCGGCGGCTACCTGGCAGCCTTCCTGGCCGACGCGGTAGGCGACGGGCTGGCCGACGGCGACGACGACGGCGGCGTCTCGGCGCTGGAGCTGAGCCAGTACCTGCACGAGCGCTACCGCGCCGACGTGAAGTCCACGGGCTCGTCGGAGATCGTGCGGACCGGCGGCCCACAGCTGGGCTACCAGCACCTGGTCGTGGATCGCGGCAGCATCAACCCGTACGATGTGCTGTTCTATTTCCAGGCGCGATGACGATCGCGTGATGCCGCGGCGCGATATTGCTCGCCATGAAACGTGGCGGCCACTATGTTCTGGATATGATCCAGAGCGGCCCAGTGACAGCGGACGAACTCCTTCGCCTCCACCTCCCCGACAAGCGCATCGAGCTGGTGAGAGGCGCGCTCGTCGTGCGAGAGCCAGCGGGCTATCTGCACGGCAGGGTCACAGCCGAACTCGCGAATCGTCTGACGAACCATGTGAAGAGCGGTGATTTGGGTCGCATCCTCGCGGCGGAGACCGGCTTCAAGCTGAGCAGCGACCCGGACACCGTGCGGGCACCAGACATCGCGTTCATCCGTAAGCCGCGACTACCCGATCCGCCGCCGACCGGGTATGCCGAGCTCGCTCCCGACCTCGTGGTGGAAGTTCTCTCACCCGACGACCGGCCCGGCGAAGTGCTGGCCAAGGTGGGCGATTGGCTGGAAGCGGGCAGTCAGCTCGTCTGGGTCGTAGACCCCAGGCGCCGCGTCGCCCGCATCTACCGGGCCGACGGCAGCGAGACCGTTCTGGGCGCGGACGGCACCCTGGATGGCGAAGACGTGGTCCCGGGCTTCAGCTGCCCGCTTGAAGGGTTCCTCTAGTCGATGCCAAGTTGGCCGCTCATACGAAACCCGCTCTCCTCGTAGTACACGCGAAGCCGGCCCTCGCCGGTTGCGGCCAAGAAGTCGGCGATCGCATCGCCCAACGAAGCGCGGCCCAGCACATCGCTCGACGCCGCCGTGAGCAATCCGGCCAGCGCGCTCGTCCTTATTAGAGCGATCTCGTCAGGCGGGCCGTCCGCCAGCGCCCAAGCGGGCGTCACCCAGGTCTCCGCCGAGCCGGCGAGCTCGACGCCGAGCTCCAGGGTGTGCCGGTTGGTCGCGACGACGAGGTGGTCGTCGACCAACTGGAAGACGGGTCCGCTCACGTTTACAAAGGGACCGCGGAAGTCGAGGCCGTGGACCGCGCCGCTCTCAGTCTCGCCGTCCCGGTTCTGGGGAAGCGCCAGCCCCAAAGAGCGTCCCATGATCTGCTCGGCCACCCAATTCCTGAGGTCGATCAGCGCGGCCTCGAGCCGGGCGGGGTCGTCCGCGTCGAGGATCACCACCAGCTCGAGGCTGCCCTCGTCTTCACCTTCCAGCAACAGCGAGGCTCCCTGCGCGCCCAATGCGGCGACGATATCAGATTCCACGTCGCGGCCGCTCCACGCCTCGAACTCGTCGATCCAGAAGTCCAGGTTTCGGAGTGGGCCGCCCGGATCGCGCGCGGCGTGCGCCCTTAGTGTCGCCAGGCCGGCTTCCGCCTCGGTGCGAAACGACTTGGCCATGATCACGCCAGCCGGCAGCTGGCTGGGCAACTGCGCCGGCCCGCGATGGGTGGCCAGTGCACGAGTGAGCTCAGGCGGCGCGACGTCGCCGTCGATGCCGACCCACACGTCCGTCACCAGCTCGCCATCTTCTATGTCGCGACGGAAGCCGGCGACCTCGATGGCGTCGCAATCGACGGCCAACAGTCGGGCCAGCTTGCCCACCGGCCGCGTGCCCTCGAATTCGGCGACGCGCCACAGCCATTCGCCAAAAGCTTTCGGGTTGAGGACCGCCCGAACGAGACCGCCCGCCGGTAGATGCTCCGCGAGCGCCAAGAAGTCGACCGCCTGTCGAAGCGAAGTGCCATCGCCGGCGGCGATACGTTCCAGCAGTCGCGCGTGATGCGCCGGCCCGGCCCAGATAGCGCCCCGCGACTGGGCGGCCACCAAAGCATCGCTCGCCGCCAAGCTCTCGAGCGCGGCCTCGTGCGAGGGCGGATCGAGGACGACCAGGGGCACGATCCCGCGTGATGCGTCATCGGCCACGAACGCGAGGACCGCTCGCGGACCTGCGATCGTGGGGATGGCCGCGGCGTCGAGCCCCAGCTCGTCCAGCACGTGGTCCTGCAGACGCGCCAGCGGAGCGATCGCCCGCAGCGCATCCCAGCGGCTGTCCAGATCACGAAGCTCCACCGCCACCAACGTGGAGCCGGGCAGTAAGTCGATCAGATCTTCCGCCGACGATCCCAGCTGCGGGGCCGCCGGCCCGGACTCCGGCGCATCGTCGCACGCGAGTGCTGTGCCGAGCGCCGCTATAATAAAGAGGGTCGCGATCCTTCTCATGGGTCCTATCCTCCTACTCACGCTGTGACCCTTCCCCACCCCGCCCTTCTGTTCTTACTCCTACTCGTACTCGGTGGTTTGAGTAGGATGACGAGTACGAGTAGGAACACAGTGCTCCATTGTCCTATCCCGGTTCATCTACGCATCGGGCGCAAGGGCGTCGGGCGCCGGGGCTGCTGCGGCATCGCCCCCCTTGCCGAACGCGGTCAGGCCGCCCAGCGCGCCAAGCCCCATCGTCTCCACCGCCGTCGACGGGACGATGATCATCGAGCCCTTCTGCCTCAGGCCCTCGTAGACCATGTTCATCGCCCGCAGGTGCAAAGCGACCGGGTTGTCGCGATAGTGCTCGGAGGCGCGGGCGAACTTCTCCGCGATCTCGGTCTCGGCCGTACCGAGGATGATGCGGCTCTGACGCTCGCGCTCGGCTTGCGCCTGCCGCGACATGGCGTCCTCGAGGCCCTTGGGGATGATGATGTCGCGGATCTCGACGGCCTGGGTCGTGACCCCCCAACCGCTGGTCTTCTCGTCCAGCGACTTCTGGATCTCGTGGCCCAGACGGTCACGTTCCGAGAGCAGAACGGCGAGGTCGTTCTTGCCGATGGCGTCACGCAGCGCCGTCTGCGCCGACATGATCACGGCGTCCTCGAAGCGCTCGACCTCGAGCACCGCCTTCTCGGCGTCCCAGACCATCCAGAACGCGATGGCGTCGACGTTCACCGGAACAGTATCGGCCGTGAGCGTCGTCTCGGCGCTGAAGTCGGTCACCCGCACCCGCTGGTCGACGAACTGGGCCACCTTGTCGGCGACCGGAACGATCACGAAGGGACCCGACTTCCTCAAGCCCCGAAACTTTCCGAAGCGAAGCAGCACCGCCTTCTCCCACTGGTAGGCGATCTGCACCGATGGTGAGACGATGAGCGCCACGACCGCGGTGACGAGCAGCACTTCGCTCTCCGGTCGCAGCTGCAGAAAGATCAACAGCGCATCGGCCGTCCCCAGGATGACCGCCGCCTCCCACACCTGGGTCACCCTCAGCCCAACCGCCAGGAAGAGGGCCGATCCCAGCGCCAGTTCCACGGCGATGACCGAGAACGGGTGCAGGCTCAAGTGCACGACGAGCCCGGCGACGTAGATCGCCACCAGGATCAACACGTTGAGCGGCGCGAAACGGAAGTCGGCGCGGTGCGACATGGCGAAGCGCTCGAGGGAGAAGCCGGGCAAGCCGCCTCCCAATCCGGATCTGCGGGCGAGCGAGGTCATGATACTTCCTCCTTCCTTTGGCGCAGTCCCGCGAGCACGTCGTCCAGCGAGAAGCCGTAGCCCGAGGCGCGCGCCAAAAGCTCCGTGAGTATTTGGTCCAGCATCCGCCGCTGCTCGAGATCATCGACCCGGGGCTTCTGCGTGCCCACGAAGGTCCCCGACCCCTGATGGGTCTCGATCACTCCCTCGATCTCGAGCTCGCGGTAAGCGCGGATGACGGTGTTGGGGTTGATGGAGAGGTCCACGGCCAGCTGGCGGACCGTGGGTAGCCGATCTCCCGCGACCAGGTCGCCGCGGGAGATGGCGAACTTCACTTGCTCGGTGATCTGCCTGTAGAAGGGTACGCCGCTCTTGGTGTCGATCTGGATAGTGCCCAAAAGTCAGTTCCCGTGCTGGTTACCAGGTGAGCTGTTGTACTAGTACTCTAGTGTTCTAGATGTATAGTACAATTATGGCTGCGACCCGTCAAGGTTTTCCGGTTCGGCATTCCCTGCCTCAGCAAACGGCTAGCGAGTGTCGATAAGTTGTCAAATAAACATTTTGACATATACTTGACACAGAGCGTGCCGGTACTATATCATTACGGCTAGTTTTCGGACGACAGAACGTTTTCAGTACTAGGGGGCATTCGATGTCGAACCCAGCGAAAGCCAAGATGCTGTTCTCAGCTGCGGCGTTCCTATCCTTCGTGTTTTCGGTGATCCTCTGGTTCAGCGGGGAGCGGGAGACCGGTCTGTTCGTGGGTCTGTGGGTGCCCTCGATCTTGTCGTTGGGCGCCCTGCTACTCACCGGCCGCAAGTAGAATGGGCCCCAAGCGCGCATCGCTCGGTCGCGCCGGGCGCACAACCGCGAGTGGAGGAGAGAATGTCTGATCTGGTCGTTTTCTTGTTTGGATGCCTGGTGACCTCACTGTGCATAGCGGCCGTCGGCCTTCTTCTGTGGGGTGCCACTCTCGACGAAGAGAACAACTTGCCGCAGGCCGAGGCACGCGATCGGTCGGGCTGAGTTCGTATCGATTCCTCAACCTGGCCTCGAGTGACGAACGGCAGCGCCCTCACTTTACCGCCCGCTTCTCGGCTCATTCCTTGCGACCCTCCCTGCACCCCCGACATCTTGTGGCATGGAATGCGCGACCCCGCGGGTGGCGTTCGCGGGGGACGTTAGCGAATGAACAGGGCAATCTGAAATGACGAACCGTTCGGGATACCAGAGATTCATGGCGGAGCTCAAGCGGCGCCACGTGCTCAAGGTAATGGCGGTCTATGCGGCGGCAGCGTTCGCCGTGATGCAGGCCGCCGACTTTCTCGTTCCTGCCCTGCGACTCCCGGAGGTGTTCGCGACGGCCGTCGCCTTCACAGCGATTGCCGGGTTCCCCTTCGCGATGGCCCTCGCCTGGGTGTTCGACCTCACGCCTCAGGGTGTAAAGCGCACCGATCCCGCAACGAGCGACGAGTTGGAGGCGACCCTCGCTGAGCCGCGCACGCGGCGCTGGGGGGCCGGGCTTCTGGCATTGCTGGCCACGATCGTCTTCATCCTCGGCGGTTGGTGGGTGTTGCGCGGTACGCCCGAAGACCCACCAGCGACCGGCGGCGGCATCGATCGCTCCATCGCGGTACTCGCCTTCGTCAACTTGAGCGGCGACCCGCAGGACGAGTACTTCAGCGAAGGCCTGGCCGAGGAACTGATGAGCGCGCTGGGTCGCATCCCAGGCCTTCGAGTGGCGGCCCGGACCTCAGCGTTCGCCTTCAAAGACCGAAACGTGGACGTGCGCCAGATCGGCGAGGAACTGGGCGTGGCGACGGTGCTGGAGGGTAGCGTGCGCCGCTCGGGCGACCGGGTTCGTGTGCGGGCGCAGCTGATCAACGTGACGGACGGGTTCCGGATGTGGGCCGAGAGCTATGACCGCCGACTTACGGACATCTTCACTATCCAGGACGAGATCGCGCAGGCCATCGTCACGGAACTGCAAGTCGCGCTGGCCCGCGAGCCGGGCACGCTGGTGCTAAGCTCGACGGAGAGTTTCGAGGCGTACAACCACTATCTGCGGGGGCGTTATTTCTGGAATCAGCGCACCCTTGTGGCCTTCTACGAGGCGATTGAGGAGTTCAACAAGGCAATAGCGCTCGATCCGGAGTACGCCCGTGCCTATGCCGGCCTAGCGGAGACCTATGTCCTGATACCCGAGTACGGCGGCCCCGCTGTCTCCGAGGTGCTTCATGATGCCCGGGCGGCGACCGAGAAAGCGCTGGCCCTCGACGCAAATTCGGCCGAGGCCTATGCGGCTTCCGGGTACCGCAAGTACCAGTTCGAGTGGGATTGGGCGGGAGCCGAAGCGGATTTCAAGCGGGCGATCGCGCTAGGTCCCGACTACGCCACCGCACACCAGTGGTACGCCGAGCTGCTACTGACGCTGCGACGTTTCGATGAAGCGCTGGTCCAAAGCCGGATAGCCTACGAGCTGGAACCGCTGGCCCCGGCCGGAAACTTGGTGTTAGCCCTAAACCTTGAAGTCGCGGGACGGATCGACGAGGCCATCGAGCAGTACGCAGCGGCCCTCGAGATCACACCCGACTTCAATCTCGCACGCTACTTCCTCGCCATGGCTTTCGTCCACGAGGGCGACCTCACTCGGGCGGATTCCGTCTTCCAATCACTGGCTCGGCGAACCGGTGGAGAAGCGACGCCCTATCGCCTCTATGTTGAAGCGCTGCGCGATTCGGAGAAGATCGACGCGGCTGTGTCCGCGCTAGCCAGCTACGAAGTCTTCCGATTCATCGAGATCTCGGGCTACCTGGCCAACCTGGGGCAGGTGGAGGAAACCATCGAGGTCCTCGAACAGGCCTACCGAGAGCGGCAGCCCTATCTGCCTATGACGAACGGCCTCAGTCCATACGAAGGGCTGCGTTCCGATCCCCGCTTCCTCGAGTTTCTCGAGAAGATGGGGCTCTGATCCTCCAGGTCGCTCAAGCCTTCATTCGCGGTCGTACCGTCGAGAGGCCGCCGTCGATACCCAGCACTTGGCCGGTCACCCAATCGTTGCCGGGGTCGAGCAGCCAAGCGATTACGGACGCCACATCCTCCGGCTCGCCCAGACGACCCAAAGCGTGCATATCGATGGATGCCCGTTCCGATGCTTCGTTCGCGGTGATTCTCTCGGTCTGTGACGTCCGTACCAGTCCGGGCGCGACGGCGTTCACCCGAATGCCGTAGCGCGCATAGGTCGCCGCCGCCGAAAGTACGAGACCGTTTATACCACCTTTGGCCGCGGCGATCGCCTCGTGATTGACGAGGCCGACCCGCGAGGCCGCCGACGACACCAGCGCGATCGAGCCGCCGGTCTTGGTCATCGCACGCGTGCCGGCCCGCACGACGGCGAAGGCTGAACGCAGGTTGAGGGCCAAAGTCTCATCGAACTCATCCTCGCTGGTCAGATGCGCCGGCTTCAAGAGCACAGACCCGACACAGTTGGCGATGCCATCGACGCGACCGTGCGCCTGCATGACCTGTGACACACAGCGCTCGACTTCGTCGAACCGCGTTGCGTCCAGCACGTATGGCTGCGCATCCAGCGAGGCGGCCAGCTCGCCCAGCCGCTCTTGATTGCGAGCCGCGAGGATCAGGCGGGCGCCGCCTGAGGCGAGCCGCTCGGCCAACGCCGATCCAATGCCGCCCGTGGCACCCAGCACGATGTACACGGCGCCGGTAGTCGGCTCGAGGGGTCCTGGACGGTGAGACATCGATCTATCCTTTCTAGCCCGACACTCGAGTCGGGGACTCATTCACCATCGGCGCTTCAAAGAGAAAGGGGAGAGAAGGCATACCCCCTCTCCCCGCTACGGATTCTCTTACTTCTACTGCATCTATCACTTCAACGGTCGAGAGCCGGCGCGGCGGCCGGCCCTCACCAGCTTGGGCGACCTACATTCCCGGTAGGATCACCGCGTCGATCACATGAATCACGCCATTCGACGTCTTGATGTCGGTCTTCACGATCTCGGCGCCATCAGCGTACGCCTTACCGTCCTTCATAGAGATCTTGATCTTCTCGCCCTGAACGGTCTCGAGATACTTCATGCCGACCACATCCTCGGCCATCAGCTCGCCAGCTACGACGTGGTAGGTGAGGATCGCCGTCAGTTTCTCCTTGTTCTCCGGCTTCAAGAGATCCTCTACCGTACCAGCAGGAAGCTTCGCGAACGCAGCGTCGGTCGGTGCGAACACCGTGAACGGACCCTCGCCCTGCAAGGTCTCGACGAGGCCAGCGGCCTTTACCGCGGCGACTAATGTCTCGAACGAGCCGGCGGACACCGCCGTCTCAACGATGTCTGGCTCAGACTCGGACTGCTCCGACATGTACTGCGCGTCCGCAACGTTGCCGAACGCGACCAACGCGGCCAATGTAAAAATGGGGGTGAAAAAGCGGGATTTCATTTTCTTTCTCCTCGTGGTTGTGACTGCATGATCATCCTCAGCCGATATCCCACCTGGCTGATCTTTGGGGGCCCGAACTGCAACGGCCCGCATCCTGTGTTCGATTTGTTGGGGAGAAGTTAGTGGGCCGGAGGCCTTCTGTCAAGGGTGTGTCTAAGTTAGAGAGTAGACATACACTGTACCACCTATTAGCGTGTTCTATCTTACAGACGACTGGGCTCGGGATAGTCGTGAACTAAGAGTGCAGAAGCGACCTCCGGTGGGTGCGGGTCTGGCTGAGAGCGCTAACTTTAGAGCTGATCGTTAGCATTCCGTGTCACCGTAAACTCGAGGGCGACGGCGTCGCGTCTTGCGCTGACGTCGCGCGCGGTCACCAGTGAGCACGTCATCGAATTTCCTGTATAAGTCGCGAATCGCCGCTTCGGTCGCGGAAGTCTTCGACTGGCACGCGCGGCCGGGTGCCCTGGAGCGTCTGATCCCGCCCTGGGAGGACGTACGGGTGATCGAGCGCCGGGGCGGTCTGGAGGATGGCTCGCGCACAATAATCAGCCTGCGGAAGGGCCCACTTCGCGTTCGCTGGACGGCGCAGCACCGGGACTATGTCGAGGGTCGACAGTTCATCGACGAGCAGGTCGAAGGACCCTTCGCCTTCTGGGTGCACGCCCATCGTTTCCTGCCGGAGGGCGAGGACGCCTGCGTAATCGAGGACGAGATCGATTACCGCCTACCGTTCGGTGCGCTGGGCCAGTGGCTGGGGGGCAGCCGAGTGCGGCGCGATCTCGAGCGCTCGTTCCCCTTCCGACATCGACGCGTGGCCGACGATGTGGCCAGGCACTCGGTCTACCGCGATCGCCGGCGCCTCAAGATCGCCATCGCCGGAGCCTCGGGTCTGATAGGGACGCAGCTCTCCGCGTTCCTGAAGACGGGCGGTCACCGGGTGTATCGCCTGGTGCGCCGACCCCCGGTCCCAGGAACGGACGAGATCTACTGGGATCCGGCGCGCGGCGACCTCGACCCGGCGGATCTCGCAGGCCTCGACGCGCTGCTCAGTCTTTCGGGCCGCAGCATCGGTAGCTGGCGCTGGACGCCGGCGATCAAGCGATCGATCGAATACAGCCGCGTGGTCAGCACGCACTTGCTGGCCGAAACCCTGTCCCGAATGGACGAGCCGCCGCCCGCGTTCCTTTGCGCGTCGGCGATCGGGTACTACGGGGACCGGGGGGATGACAGGGTGAACGAGGGAAGTGGACCGGGTACGGGATTCCTGGCCGAAGTGTGCGAGCGTTGGGAGGCGGCGACCGAGCCGGCCCGCGACGCCGGCATCCGGGTCGTGAACCTGCGGTTTGGGCTCGTACTTTCAGGCTCGGGCGGGGTGCTCAGGCAAATGCTCTTCCCCTTCAGCCTGGGCATGGGCGGCGCACTGGGAAGCGGCCGGCAGTACATGAGCTGGATCAGCCTGGACGATCTTCTCGGCGTGGTCCTTCACGCCCTCTATTCCGATGATACGACCGGCGCCGTCAACGTCGTGGCGCCCGGCTCCGTCACGAATGGCGAGTTCACACGAACGCTGGGAGCCGTACTTCGACGCCCGACCTTCATGCGCGTTCCCGCCGCCGCGCTGCGCGTCTTGTTTGGCGAGATGGGTCAGGCGCTGTTCCTGGACGGCTCCCGCGTCGAGCCGAGTCTGCTGGAGAAGGCTGGCTTCCGCTATCTGCATCCGGACCTGGAGTCGGCGCTGCGTTGGGAGCTGGGGCGCGCGTCGTAGTCGGATAGCTGGTGACGCCCAAGGCTGCTCTTAGGAAACTCTATCAAGGCGACGGAGCGACACGCTGCCGGTATGCCGCCTCACCCGCGGCTAGCACCCTTGGCCAGATCTCGGAGTGGATCTCTTCCACCGCGCGTGCGAACGCGGGATCGTCTCGCACGCGGTCGAAGAGGGCTGACCCTAGCACTCGTGGCTCCACGCCACTGGGCGATAGCTCGTAGGCTCGCCTCAGCCACTCGAGTGACTGGCGAGGATCACCGGTCCACCCATAATAGGCGGCGAGATCCTGTGCACGAACGACTTCGTTAAACACTGTATCGCTCAGTGTTTCAGTCTTCAACACGGTCACCACTGAATCAACTATAGCCTGGGCTTCCGATCTTCGGCCTAAGCTGTGCAGACAAGTAGCACGTACGACTGCATGCGGACCGAGTTCCAGCTCGACACACCTATCCGGCTCTCCGCCGAGTAGAAGCGCCCAAGCCGCCACGGCGCGTGGAAGCATCATCTCCGGCTCCAGCTGCCAAGCCATTCGCGCCTCGCTCGCCGCACGGGAGTAGCGCTCAAGTGAGAGCGCAACCCAGGCGAGGGCCGTGCGTCGACCCGCGGCCTGAGGATCTAACGCAGTCGCCTGCTCTGCTGCACGGAATCCCGCATCGGCATCCCCTCGCCGGCTCAACGCTGGGGCGCACCAGCTCAGGCCGTCGGCAGCCGCTGGCTCCAACTCAACTGCGCGCTCGCAGTCTGCCACCACGGCCGCTGCCGGCGCAAACGATTTGCGCCCGACCAGCGCGCGTGCCGAGTAGGCATCAGCGAGATGCGGCTCCAACTCGACCGCTCGATTGGCATACGCCAGAGCCAGGCCGACCGCTTCGTAGCCGTCACCCCCCAAACCATAGTGATACACATCCGCTAGCACGTAGACTCTTGCGAGGCCGCTGAATGCCAAAGCGTATTGTGGATCCCGCCTCAACGCGTCCTCAAAAGCCTCTCGCGCACGTGCCAATCCCTCAGGTGTTCGGCGAGCCACGCCCGTCTTGCCCACGAGATAGCTCTCATACCCAGGGCCTTGCGGGTTTGGTATGTCGCGTGACGACGCGAGCCGAATGGAGGAGCCGCGAAGGAGCTCACCCACGAACTCATCGGCGAATTCGGTGGCCGCCGCTTCGAAGCCTCGAGACGGATCGACCTGGTAGCGCCCCATCGTGAGGAGATCCCCGCTTCGACCGTCCGACACGAGCATGTTGAGGCGAACACCGTGCTCCGAGCGATACAGAGAACCACGGATCAACTTCGCCACCCCAAGCGAGTCCGCTAGTTGCCGTGTGGTGAGACTTAACGCCAGCAACCTCTCCACCGAATAGGGGTCGATGATCTTGATCGAACCCGCGCGCTTTAGCTGACCAACGATCTCCTCCGCTGTGCCCGCGCACAGGTAGCCCATGCTGGCTTCGCCCGTCCGGTTCTCGATCGGAAGTACGGCCATAGAATCGAGGAAGTTGACCTCCGAAAAGGCCGAGAGCTGATCTGGCTTCTCGAAAGGCCACCAGACCAACAAGAACAAAGCCGCCAGGACCAGGACCACCAATTCGGCCCGTCGTAGCCAACCGGGCACGCGCCGCAGCCGCGGCGCGACGGACTCAGCCGACTCGGTGCGGAGCACCCCCGCCGAAGTGATATCGAATGCCCATCCCAGGGACAGGGCGATCGGGAAACCCAAGAGCGTAAGAAGCACCACGAGCGTGAGGGACCAGCCAGGGAGATCGAGCGCAGGGACTGCAATCTCAGCCGCTTGCCAGACTATGAAGGCGACTGCCCCGTAGACGAAAGCCACTCGGAAGACGCGCCGCCGCTGAAGCTCGCGAAAAAATCGCTCTAGTTCAGCCATGTTAGCCGCGAGAAGGCATAGTTGCGGACAAGGGCTCCTGGAAAGCTAGAATCAAGATTGACTGCCAGGACTTCGAATGCAAGGGACGGCTCGTAAACGAAAACGGGGCCGCTGAACCGGGCCCCGCGCCCCGGCCGAGAGCTCAGTCCCGACCGTACTCCAGGTCGGCGCGGATGTCTTCTTCGTCGAGGCTCCAGTCCTCGAGGTCCGCGGCGATGCCGAGCGGGTCCCGGACCCAGCGGCGAACGGCCGTAAGTAGCCGAAAAGAGTGCGGGGAACGGGCACCCCGACCATGGGGCCAAAGTCCGCGCCGACGAGCCAGTCGCTCGTGAGTACGACCGATCGTGCTTCTAATTGACCCAGTTGAGACAGCACCCATCTTCGATTCCTCAGACTCAGCGGGACGCGGACACCAGGCGATCGAACGCCACCCGGGCTCGTGCGGCAGCGTCCTCCGCATCGAGCAGGCGGTGATAAAGGTGGTAGGCTAGGAAGATCCCGTACATCTCGTAGGCGAACTGGCGAGGGTCGAGATCCGCGCGGAAGTGGCCTTCGTCGGTGGCCATCTGCACCGCCTTCCCGATGTTGTCGACCCAGTCGCTTTGAACCGCCGCAAGCGCATCACGCACCCGCCCCGGACGGTCGTCAAGCTCGTACGAGGCCTCAACAAAGGGACAACCGCCCACTCGCCCCCTCTCCCAGGCGAGCCAGCGCTCGAACAGCGCACGGACGCGGGTCTCTCCGCGGGTCGCACGGAGCGCGGGCACGAAGACGTCGCGAGCGAACCGCTCGCGGGCAGTCTCGATGATCTTGAGCTGAAGGTCTTCCTTGGAGGCGAAATGGGCGAAGAGCCCGCTCTTCGACATACCGGTCTCGCGGGCCAGTTCGCCGATGGACAGGCCCTCGAGGCCGACGACGGCCGCCATGGCCATGGCGCGGTCGAGGATCCGCTCTCTAGTCTCGTCACCCTTGGTCACCATGCCGCAAAATAGCACGACCGGTCGTTTTTTGTCAAGCCTGGCGTCCGGCCGCGCCGGCCCGCTATTTTGCCGGACCCACACCATCGCTTCACCGCCTGACACGAGGACGTCACCATGTCGCGCAAGATCCTGCATGTCATCCCGATGCTTGCCGTACTGCTCGTCGCCGCCTGTGGGAGCGAGCGCGATGGCTCGCGGCGCATCACCGCCGAGGCGCTGATGCGCGAGACGGAGGTCCTGGCCGCCGACGACATGGAAGGGCGCGGGACAGGACAGCCGGGCAGCGAGAAGGCCGCTCGCTACATCGCCGAGCGTTTCGAGGATATCGGGCTCGCGCCGGTGAACGGCTCCTACTACCAGACGGTTGAGCTGGTGGGAATGACGAAGAACCCCGAGGCGTCGTCACTCAACTTGCGCAACCGCCGGGGCACGCTGGCCTACGAGTCGGACGTGACGCTCACCTACTGGTCGAGCGCGCAGGAACCGGTGGTCGACATAGCGAACGCGCCGCTGGTCTTCGTCGGCTATGGGACCGAGGCGCCGGAGCACGACTGGGACGACTTCAAGGGCGAGGACGTAGCGGGCAAGGTGCTGCTGTTTCTGAACGATGACCCGCAGGTCAGCGAGGACGGCGAGGAATTGTTCGGCGGCGAAGCACGGACTTACTACGGGCGCTGGACCTACAAGTTCGAACAGGCGATGAAGCACGGCGCGGCGGGCGCGGTGATCATCCACACCACAGAGTCGGCGTCCTATCCCTTCAGCGTGGTGCAGCGGAACGGCCAGCGCGAGTCTTTGGCACTCAACATCGCGGGCAGCGGATACCATGTAGAGCTACTGGCCTGGATCGACTCGACGACCTCCGAGGCGATTGCCGTGTCGATGGGCACCGACCTGGCGGGTCTGTTCGAGATGGCGCAGCGCAGGGACTTCAGACCGAGGGACACGGGCTACCGCGTGAACGCGCACATCGAGACGAACATCCGTGTCGTCGATACCAAGAACGTCTACGGCATGGTGGAAGGCGGCGATCCCGAGCTGCAGGACCAGGTGATCGTGTTCGTCGGCCACTACGACCACCTGGGTGTGAACGAAACGGTAGAAGGCGACGACAAGATCTTCAACGGCGCCTGGGACAACGCTGCCGGCACCGCGGCCATCATCAACATCGCGGAAGCGTTCGCCGCCCAGCAGCCCGCCCCGCGCCGCTCGCTCCTCTTCCTCGCGTGCGCCGCCGAGGAGGGCGGGATCAACGGCAGTAAGTGGTTCGTCGCCCGGCCACCCTTCGGCCGTAGCCGGCTGGTGGCCGCGTTCAATATCGACATGCCGCAGATCTTCGGGGTGACCTCGGACCTGGCGGTGTTGGGCGCCGAGAGCAGTACGCTGGGCGATGCGCTGAGAGAGGTCGCCGGCCAGACGATGGTCTCCATGCCCGACGGCTCCGAGGAGGTGCTGGTCCTGTCGGGCGATCCGAACCCGCGGGCTGGCAGCTTCTACCGTTCCGACCACGTGAGTTTCGCCAAGGCCGGTATCCCGGCACTGGCGATGCGGGTGAGCGGGAACTACGTGACGCCGCTCTCGTTCGACTCCGACGAGTATCGCGCCGCGCGCTACCACCAAGTGGACGACGAGATCACCGAGGAGTGGAACCTGGCAGGTCTCGTCCGAGACGTGCGGGTGTTCTACACGACGGCGCTACTGGTGGCGAACGCCGACGAGATGCCCCGCTGGGTGGAGGGAAACGAGTTCGAGTCGGAGTGGAAGGAGTTGCACCGCGTGTCGCAGTAACCGGGCGTCACAATCCTCGTGGAGGTTCGGATGGGGTAGGAGGGTACGGAAGGATGCTCAAGCGGACATTGAGAGCGCCTGGGTCGATCCGCGCTGCCGGCCCAACTCGCGCGACATGAAGCGAGAGGGTCCTCCCGTACCCTCCTCTGACCCCGGCCGCCTCAGTTACCTCCGCCCTGTCCTCTCTCGCCTCTCCTGCGAGGATCGCCCGGTTCGGATCCCGGCGGGACCGGTGCGCCCTGGGGCGGCCTCGACATCCCTCGGCCCTGTGGGCCCATGGCGCCGCCGAATTGGCCACTGCCGATCGCATTCCCGACCATATGACCCGCTTGCGTCGCCGACTGGCCCTGGCGCATCAGCTGCTCCACCGCGCCGGGGATGGCCAGCATCTCCTCGGGAGGGTGACCCTGGGCAAGGGCCTCCTCGACCATCCCTAAGGCCTGGTCCGCCGGTACGCCGGTTTCGACGAGGTCCGCCAACACGACCAACGGTACCGCGATATCACCTTGGTGCTGGTGCGCCAGTGTGCCCACCATTTGCTGCGGCACTCCGCGTCGCAATGCGTCGGCTCCGGCCACGACAGAAGCGACGCCTCGATCGCCGCCGACCAGTGTCCGCGTCTCCCGGAGCCGTGCGGCATAGGCAGAGAGCGCGACCACGACACGATCTCCAGGTACGCGCTTCGCCGCGCCCTCCAGGGCTTTGTCGACGAGCGGGCCGGAGGGAACGCCGGCTGCCTCAGCGTTCGCCAGGATGCCCTCGATCTCGACTACCGTTTCGGCGGGGAACGCCTGCCGGACCCGTTCCATGCGGTCATCCTGGGCCAAGAGCACCGCCGGGATGGCCAGAAATGAAGTCACGGCAAGGAAGCTGCCCCATTTCGTCACTATGTTCACCCTCTTGTAGCGGTCATTCACGTTCGTCGCTCGAACACACTCTGCAAACGCGCCTTCAATATGTAGACGATCCTCATCGGTCTCGGGTCACGGTTCGGGTACGGCCAGCGTGGCATTCGTCTGGCCGAACTCGTCGGTGACCCGACCCGGAGCGTTCTCCGGCACATGCCACTCGCCGTCCACCAGGAATCCGAAGTGGTACAGCCCGGGCTGTACCGGCACGACGGCGACCCAGTAGCCGTCCTCACGACTCATGGAGATGGGTTGCCAATCGGAGAAATCGCCCATCAGGCTCACCGCGTCGGCGTCGTCGTATCTCACTCGGAAGATCGCTTCCTTCACTCCGTCACCGGCCAGCGTAACCAGGCGCGGCGCCGGTACTGGCGCATAAGCGCTCCAACTCACCACGAAGCTGCCATCCACCGCCGCCGGGCTATTGAGCAACGGGTCCGGCCCCGAGCGGCCAAAAGTCGCCTCCGCCGTCCAACGGAGCGCCAAAGGCAGTGACAGGCTGACGTTGAACGTCGGCTCGACTCCCGTGGGGGTATCCCAGACCGCGAAGCCGGCGCCCCAGAGTCCTTTCATCAATGGGCCCACCGCTCTCGCGTAACCTCTCAGGTACTCACCGCCGGCCGACTCGTACGCTTCGACACCGGTCCAGAACCGAGCGCCTCGCACCGGATGAGTGACCTCGAGCCCTCCACCGTACATCCAGAGGTCCGTGCTTATCGATGTATCGGGCCCGCTGCTGGTGTCGGTCACATCCGAGCGGCCGATGCCGCCGTAGCCCCTGAGGATGACCGACGTCTGGCCCAACCTGGCCTGAACTTCCGGCACCACGCGCCCCATCACCGCCTTGTACGGCGTGGGATCGCCGAGCGCGAACGCCGAAGCGACGCCGGTCGCCGTCCACGCCAACCGTCCCCCGCCCGAGGAGGGGAGCCAGATTCCCACCTGGCCGCCGACCCAGTCGGCGACGTCCGGGTCACTGGCCAACCCACCGTAAAGCGACCCGAAGGCCGGACCGGCAACGAAGCGACCTCCCAGCAATCCGTAGGTACCGGGTTCCACGTCCACATCCGCAGGTGGTCGCGCGTGCGACACGCCCGCGTCTATGAACACTCGGCTGCCCTCCTGGGCCTCAACCGTGCTCGCAGCAGCGAACATCAGCAGTAACCCGAAAACGATTGCCGGAAGAGCAACATCCCCAACCTCAGGATCGTGTCGCCGGCTCCGAGATGACCAGTACGGCGTTGCGATTTCCAAACCCGTCGTCTATGTACCGATCCGCCTGGGGATCTGTCGTCCACTGCGTACCATCGATGACAAACATGTACTGATGGACTCCAGGCTTGAGCGCAAGTCGTCCTGTCCAAATGCCATCACCGTCGGGATCCGAGAGCACGACCTGAGGCGACCAGTTGTTGAAATCGCCAGCGATCGCCACCGTGCTGGCAGTCGGGGCCTCCAAGGAGAATTGGACATAGACCGTCGACCCGTCTTCCGGGCTTCCGACCCGCGAAGCGTCATCACCACCCAGCGGGAGCATGAGGACGAACGCGACCGCTGCCGCCGCGGCCAGGCCAGCCAACGGCGAGATTCGTACCGTGCGTGGCCGAAGCATCCACGTGGCGGCACGTCCCAGCACCAGCGGCCGACGTCTCTCCGGCAGCGCGGCGAGGACGCGCGCCTCGAGCCCGGCCGGCGCCGACTGGGAACCCACTTTCTCCACATCGGCCAGTAGCCGACCCCAGAGCTTCGCTTCGGCGCGGAGTTCTTCGGGCAACGCCTCGAACTCGAGCTCGCCGTCCAGATAGGCCTGCAGCTCTCTTCTCATCGGTAACCCTCCAACAGTTCCTGCAGCGATTCGCGCGCTCGATGTACGCGCATCTTGAGCGCCGGAACCGAAGCCTCCAGCAACACCGAGATTTCCTTATACGACAAGCCCTCGATGTGCTTGAGCACGAACGCCTCCCGCTCGTCCGGCGGCAGCCGATCCAGTGCCCTGTGAATCTGCTCCATCAGCTCGCCGCGAAGCGTCGTACCCTCGGGATTCTCGCTCTCGCTGGCCGGCGCAGACGTCTCATCCAGCTCCACCTTCTTGCGACGCCAATTCTTCAGGTAGTCCCGGCACTGGTTCGCGCCTATCCTGAAGAGCCAGGCGCCCACGCGCTCGGGGTCGCGGCAGCTGGCCAGCTGCTCGTACCCCTTGATGAAAGCAGCCTGCACGAGGTCCGCCGCCTCGTCCGGCTGCCCGACCATCCGTAAGGCATGCCGGTAGAGGACGTCCTGGTAACGTTGCACCAGAATCGCATAGTCCTCCTTGCGCCCGTCGGTTACGGCACGGACGACAGCGCCGTCGCTCGCTTCCATGTCACGCGCCGTCAACGTTTCCAGTCCTCAACTATCGAGACGATCGACGAGGCCGCCGGGTCACACGTGGCAGCCAGCCCCGGTGAAGACTCCCACCGGCTCGATGATGATGGCGACTTGGGCGAGCACCGTCGAGGCCTCTTCAGCGAGGACTCCCCAGCGCGAGGCTCCAGCCCAGCGAAACGGCGATGTCTGGGCTGGAATCCGTCAGCCCGATTGAGACTCCACCCATCAGACTGCGCCTCCAATCGATCAGATAGGAGAGGCTGAGCGAGGCCTGCACCGGCGGCGCGACTCCTTCGATCACCTCGGTGTAGCCGAACACCGACGCCAGCAGGCCGAGCTTGCCGCCGGCAAGCGGTCGGCCGAACCCCAGGCTGTAGGCCAGAGGGTCGAGATACTCGAGGCCCGGCGGATCGCCGAAGACCCAGTAGGCGACGTCGGCGAAGAGCAGCGTCCCCCCCAACAGACCGGATAGCGAGAGGCCGGCGGCGTAGTCCCACTCGCCGGTGCTGAACCCCCGCTCCACATCGCCCATGGGAGCCTTGACGCTTCCCGTCAAACGCAAGGACACGGGCAAGCTACGGCCGCGGAGAATCTCGAAGCCGGCATAGAGCATGGGATCGCCCAGCCCCAGCTGTTGCTGGCTGGCCGTGTCCACACCGACCTCGGAACCCGTACCGTCCATGACTCCCGCGCCCCCCGTCCCTCCGGCGCCGTAAACGAGCCACGGCGAGCTCTGCAGGATGAGGGGCACGCTGCCCGAGATCCGCAGCCGGCCAGCGGAGAGGCCCAGCGCGTTGGTGAAGAAGAGGCTGTTGCTGCGCTCGGCCAGAAAGTACTCGCCGGTGGCGTACTGCAACGACCCCGAGTAGTCCAGCGTCTGGCCGGCGGCGGGAGTGGCGACGGCCAGGGCCGCAACCACGACCCCGGCCAGCCCGCCATTACGACCCGGGAACATCAGCTGTCGCCCGGCTGGTTGAGACGGTTCTGCAGCCGCTCCATGATCCGCAGCGTCTCCTCCATTCCTTCCGCCATCTGGTTTACGCGCTCTTGCAGCCGCTCCATCTCGCGCACGGCCTCTTCATTCCGCGCGAACTCTCCGTCCTGCATCATGCTACGGGACTGTTCCATCAGCCGGTTCATGTTGCCTGCGGCTTCTTCCACCGACTCGCACATCTGCTGCATGTGGCGATACTGTTCCCTGTGCTGAAACTGCTCGCGGCGCATCTCCTGCTCGAACTGCTGATTGAGCTGGTGGGCACGCTGCTGGACGCGGCTCATGCGCTGCTGCGTCTCCTGCAGCTGCTGCATCTGCTGTTGCATCTGGTGTTGCATCTGCTGCTGTTGCTGCTGCTGCTGAATTTGCTGTTGCTGCTGCTGTTGCTGTTTCTGCTGCTGTTGCTGTTGCCCGCCGCCCTGCGCAAAAAGCGGCGTACCGACGAAGACGCTGAACGCCGTGGCGAGGGCGACGATAGAGACTTTGCTTAGACTGTGCATGCTCACCTCCGTGATTGCTCAACCTGGTGGATAGACGGTTGAGTGCTTTCACCGGGTAGACGATCGAGGCGGATGGGAGGTCACACGCGTGGCTGCGGTCGGGCGCGGGCCCGGTCGGGCACGCTGGGAGCCTCTCGCTCCAGGTCGCGCGTATTCAGGCCGGGATCACCTGCGGGCCACGGCGCGCTCCAACTTGCGCTACGAGTCTCCCAGCGTGCCCCCCTGCCGTGCCCTCCGGCTCCTCTCTTGGGTACTGGGGACGGCAGAAGTCGCAGTTCGACTGCATACGCTCACGTCAGTAACCCTTCCTTGGACTAGGCTTCGGTAGTCTTCACAAAGGGATTCACCGCGTGGGTAGGAGATCACGGGCTCCGTCAGGGTCGGGGCAGAAAGTGCCACGAGCGGACATTTGGAGCGCCCCGACCGATATGGATCTCTGCCCAACCGGCGCGACATGGAGCGAGGGCGCTTTGCGCCCCGACCCGGGATGCAAGATGTACCTCCATCCAACGACGCGTTGATTCTGGACACCCGGCCTGTGTATCTTGCCGCCGCATGACTGACTCATCCCGGAAGTACCGGACCTTTTTCGCCGAACTCAAACGGCGAAGCGTATTCAAAGTCGCGGCGGTCTATGGCGGCGTGACATTCGTCGTACTGCAGGTCGTCGACTTGATCGTCCCAGCGCTCAACCTACCGGAAGTCGTGATGAGTGCCGCCGTGGTGGTCGCCCTGATGGCCTTTCCCATCGCTCTGGCGCTGGCTTGGGTCTTCGACCTGACACCGCAGGGTGTGAAGCGCACCGACCCGGCCCAGTCGGGCGAGCTGGAAGCGATCGTGGCGTTGCCGGCCGGCCGCCGCTGGCCCGCCGGGTTGCTGGCTTTGACCGGAACGGCCCTGCTGGTCGGCGGCGTCTGGTGGTCCGTGGAGCGAAGTGGTGGCTGGGGCTGGATCGGCGGCCCGGCCACGGGAAGTGATCGGGCGGCTTCGATCGCCGTTCTTCCCTTCGTGAATATGAGCGGCGGACAGGAGAACGAATACTTCAGCGACGGGATCACCGAAGAGATCCTCAACGCTCTCGCCCAAGTGCCGGGGCTGAAGGTGGCCGCACGCACCTCGGCCTTCCAGTTCAAGGGTCAGCAGGTGGACCTGCGGGAAGTCGGCCAGCAGCTCAACGTGGCCACCATCCTCGAGGGCAGCGTGCAACGATCCGGTGACAACGTCCGCATCACCGCCCAGCTCATCGACGCGCAGACCGGCTACCACATCTGGTCGGGCAAGTTCGATCGGCGACTCGAGGACATCTTCGTCGTCGAAGACGAAATCGCCCGCTCCATCGCCGATACGTTACGCGCGCCGCTGGGCCTCGAGCCGGCCGATCAGTTGGTGATCCGGGCGACCGAGGACGCCGAGGCCTACGAGCTGTACCTGCGGGGCCAAGCCATGCTGATGGAACGGGGTCCGTCGCTCTTGCGGGCGATCAACCTCTACGAGCAGGCGCTGGCCCGCGATCCAAACTTCGCGGCGGCGCACGCGGGCCTGGCGGAGGTGTATGCTCTACTGCCGTGGTACGCCCTGGGCGACTGGGATGAATCGCTGACCAAGGCGGAGGGGTCCGCGCGGCAAGCGCTGGTCCTCGACAGCACGTCCGCACGGGCGCACGTAGCGCTGGCCAACCTGCGTCGCGACCTCTGGGATTGGCCTGTAGCCCATTCGCACTACCTGCGGGCGATCGAATTGGCGCCCAACGATGCCGAGGCCCGGCACCAGTACGCGCAATTCCTCAGCGTGGTCGGCAGACAGGACGAGGCGATCGAGCAGTCGCTTCTCTACCTGGAACTGGACCCGCTGTCACCCATCATGAACGCGGGTCACGGTCGCACGCTGATGTACAGCGCTCGCTACGACGAGGCCATCCGCTCGTTGAACAGGGGCGCCGAATTGGACCCCGATCTCGGCCTGCCTCAGCTGTGGCTGATGTATGCGTACCTGATGACCGAGCGATTCGACGAAGCCGAGGCGGCCGGCCGGCTGGGAGCGGCGTTGGTCGGCGAGAACCCTGAGAGCTACGCAGCGCTGGTGCGAGCGGTCGAGGGTAGTGGATCGAAGAGCGAAGCCCTTGCGACCCTGGAGACGGCCACCGACGAGTATTGGGAGCTTTCGCCGTCTGCCCGTTCTTTCTGGTACGTTCTGCTAGGCGAGAACGACCTCGCCCTGGAATCGTTGGGTGTCGCCGTGGACAAGGGGCTTGGCAACATGACGGTCCTCCGGGATCCCATCCTCGATCCCTTGCGCGGCGACCCGCGCTTCGAAGCTCTCCTGAGCCGCGTTGGCCTCCAACCCACAGCCGGCCGTTAGCTGGTCCTCACTCGGCTTGAAGCGCGATCATCGGGTCCACGCGTAGCGCTCGCCAGGCCGGCAGCAGGCAGGCGATCGCCGCCACCGCCGCGAAGAACAGGCTTACCAGAACGAACGTTGTGACGTCGACAGGCTCTACGTTGTAGAGCATATCCTCGATCAAGCGCGTGGCGGCGACGGCGCCCGCGAGGCCGATGACGAGGCCGACGACCACCAGCGCGATCCCGCGCTTCAAGATCATCTCCACGATATTGCCGGAGCTCGCTCCCAGCGCCACGCGAATGCCGATCTCGTGGCGGCGGCGGTTGACCCAGTAGGCCAGCACCCCATAGAGACCGACGGCGGCCAGCAGAAGCGCGACGCCACCGAAGATCGACAAGGCGACGGCTCTGACCCTGCGAGTCGCCAACGTGCGCCCAATGAGGTCTTCCATCGTCGACACATCGGCGACGGGGATGTTGGGATCGAGCCTCCAGACCGCCTCGCGCAGCGCCCCGACGACGGAGCCCGGTCCAACTGCGGTTCGCACCGCGATACTCATGTTCGAGTAGGGGATCTGCAGGTACGACCCGTACATGGTGGCGACCTGGATCGAGGAGAGCGAGTTCTGCTTGACATCACCCACCACGCCGACGACTTCGAAGGTCACCGGCTGGCCAAAGTCCACCACCGCACGCCGCCCGACCGGGTCGAGCCCCGGGAAGATGGTATCGGCCGTCGTCTGGCTGATGACCAGCACCGGCGGTGCGCCTTCCGCGTCAGACGCCTCGATGCCACGCCCCGACAGAAGCGGGATCTCCATGGTCTCGAAGTAAGCGGGCAGAACAGCGCGGATGTAGGCCGAGCGAACGTCGGCGGGATCGATGGGCGGGTTGTCGGCATCGTGCAGATATATGTTGTTGCCCGGGTTCCGGATCGGCAGCTGGTTGACCAGCGCCACGCCCTCCACGCCGGGGATCGCGCCCACGCTTTCCTCCAGAGCCCTATAGAACTGAATTCGCCGCTCCGCTTCGGAATACTCGCTGGCCGGCAGGCGAATCTCCGCCGTCAGCAGATTACGCGTGTTGAAGCCGGGATCAACACCCGTAAGACTCGCCAAGCTTCTGATCAGCAGGCCGGCACCGATCAGCAGAACGACCGTCAGCGCCACTTGGGCCACCACCAGACCACTGCGGAAACGAGTCCCGCCGGCATCCGTGGTCCGCACGCTCGACTTCAACTCCTCGAAGAGGCCGCCCCGAGAAGTTCGAATCGCCGGGATGATCCCGGACAGAACACCGGACGCCAGAGAGGCCGCGATCGCGAACACAAGCACCGACGATGGTAACCCCAGTGCCTGCCCCGCCGGGAGCTCCACCGCCAACAATTGCAGAAACAGAGGCTGCAACCAGGCGGCAAAGAGTGTCCCGAAGATCCCCCCAACGAGCGCCATGACGAGGCTCTCCGTGAGCAAGTAGCGCGTGAGCCTCACGCCGGAAGCGCCCAGTGCAGCGCGCACCGAAAGCTCGAGGCGCCGAGCCGAGCCGCGGGCGAGCATCAAACCCGCCACGTTGCCACAGGCGATGAGGAGAACCAGGGTCACCGCAGCCATCAACATCAAGAGGCTCTCCCGATAGCCAAAGACCATGGCTTCGGCCAACGGGGTCAACTGCAACGCCTTCCCCTGATTCGAGTCGGGGTACTGGGCCTCGAGCTGAGCCGAGATGACATCGACCTCGCTCTGCGCTTCTTCCAACGTCACACCCGGCCCGAGCCGGCCAAGCAGGATCCAGTTGTGAAACCGCCTCGCACCGATGAAGTCTGAGTCCGGCCGCATGGGGCGCCAAACGTCCACGTCATAGTAGAAGCGGAAGCCGGCCGGCATGACACCCACGACTTCAACGGGAAAACCGTCGATGGTCAGCGTGCTGCCGATCACATCGGGCGCGCCACCGAACCGACGCAACCAGTAGCCATGACTGATGAGCGCCACGTCAGCCGCGCCCTCGAGCGCTTCGTCCGGGTAGAAGCCGCGGCCCACCTGCGGGGCGACGCCGAGAGCCGGGAAGAAGTTGACGCTGACGACAAGACCCGGGACCTGTTCCGGCCGCTCACCACCGGTGACGGTGTGGTTGCGCGTGAAGCCCCAGGAGGCGGCGAGGTGCTCGAACGAGGCGCTCATGTCCCGCCAGTCAAAGTAGTCGGCGGCGGATGAGGTCCAGTTGACGTTACCATCGAACGTCGTGTTACCGAGGACCAGGCGGTCGGGATCGGCGTAGGGAAGCGAGCGAAGCAACGCCGCGTCGATGATGCTGAACATGGCCACGTTGGCCCCGATTCCTACGGCGAGTATGAGTATGACCACGGCGGCGAAGCCGGGCGCCTTGGTCAACGACCGACCGGCGCAGCGGATGTCCTGCCAGGTACCCATCGCTTGGCCTCCAGTTGACTACGACATGTACGACCCGACGGCCGATTCCCCGAAGTAGAAACGGCCCCATCCCATTACTCGAAGGCAATCTGCGTGCCCGGCCGAGCCGGCTGCCAACCAGGGCAAAAGCCCTGCGGTTCTTGAGGTTTCCGATCCGCGGGGCAACGCCAGGGCAGGCTCAGGCACAAGCGGCTGTCCGCTTGCGGACAGATCCGTACCAGAATCGAACAATGTCGATCTGCCGTTCCTTGCTTGCCGGGCCCTCCTCAACGCATCTTTGGGCCCATGTCCAATTTTTGGGAGCGAATCCGAGAAGCCCGTCTACTGCGTGTCCTCCTCTTCTACCTGGGAGCATCCTGGGGCGTCTTGGAGTTGACGGCGCTCATGAGGGAAGAATTCCAGCTGCCCCAGTGGCTGACTCCGGTGGCAGCAGTCCTCCTGTTCATCGGGTTGGTCATAATCGCGGCTACGGCGTGGATCCAAGCGCACCCGGCAGCGCGAAAGGATCCCGAAGCACCGACGCTGTGGGAAGTGGACCTGGTCGACCTCAAGGAGTCGGTCACCCGCGGTAGCCTTCCGCACCTGACCTGGGCGCGGGCGATCATCGGCGGCGTCTTCGTCTTCTCGCTCTTCTTCGGGTTCGCCGGCCTGTACGTCCTGTTGACGGGGCGGGCACCCAGCGTGCCTGGACCAAGCGAGGCGATAGCGTCGGCGGCCCCCGGAATCGCCGTGATGCCGTTCCGCGTCGTGGGCGGTCCCAAAGTCCAAGTTTGGCGAGAGGGGCTGGTGGATCTCCTCGCCCCCAACCTGGACGGTGTGGCCGGGCTCCGCGCCAACGATCCGCGCACGCTGCTAAACCGCTGGCGTCGCGAGGCCGGCGATGCGAACGACGAACCCGATCTCCAGGTAGCCCTGGCGATCGCCGAAGGGATTGGCGCTCGCTACGGAATTCTCGGAAGTGCCGTGGACCTGGGCTCCGGAGTGCGGATCACGGCGAACATCTACGATGTCGGCACCGGGGATCAGATCGGGAGCGCACAGGTCGAGGGCACGACCGACGACGTGTTGACTCTGGTGGACGAGTTGAGCATCCAGGTGATCCAACAGATCCTCGCGGTATCGCCTGATGAGCTCCCGCAATTCGACGTCAGCGAGATCACTACGACTTCGCTCATCGCTCTCAAAGCCTACCTGGAAGGCGAGCAGAAGTTGCGACGCGGGCTCTGGAAGGAGGCCGTCGCAGACTACGAGCGAGCCATCGAAGAGGATTCGACCTTCGCTCTAGCGCTGCACGGATTATCGCTGGCCTACGGCTGGGATGAGGGGTTCTCCCAGCGAGCTCGCGAGTATGGCAGCCGAGCCGCCAACCATGCCGATCGACTGCCAGAACGGGCCGCGGCGCTCGTCCGGGCCTACGCAGATCTTGAAGAGTATCGCCGCCCCTCTATCGAAGCGCTGGAGAACCTGACCAGACGTTATCCCGACGACGTCAACGCCCAGACCGCGCTGGGCGATGCCTACTACCACATAGGGGGCCGGGCAGGCTTCGGGTTCGAGAAAGCCGCTCAAGAGCTACGCCGCGCGCTGGAACTGGATCCGAGCCACGGACCGGCCTACATCCACTTGCTCGTGGACGCGTTTCAATGGCGGGACAGCACTGCAGCTCGCGAGCTGCTAGAGACATACGCAAACCTCAACCCAACCAGCGATCACACCATCGCCTACTCGTGGCTATTCGACCTGGCCTGGGGAGACAGCCTGGTCCGAAAGCGGGCCCGGTCCGCCGTGGATACTATGAGCGCCGACCTGGTGCACCGGGCCGTGGCGCTAGGCCAGTACACGGGTGCCTATCCTTGGGAGCCCAGCTTGCTCGCGGTGCGCGCGCTCACCGACGATCGTCATCCCACGGGTTGGAGGAACGACGGCCTTTTCCACCTCTACCAAGAACACGTCATGCGGGGCGAGCTGAACGAAGGCCAAGCGGCGCTCCGAACCCGGAACTCGTTGGCCAACGATTACACGCCGCAGACCCAAGAGGCCGTAACGAACGCGTGGCTCGCCGCGTGGGGCTACACTGCAGACGCTGAACCCCTGGAACCCGGCCCACAACTGATTCTCTACCGAGCCCTCAGGGCGGTCCAGGCCGCCAACCAGGGACGTTGGCAGGTTGTGGAAGACGAGATCCAGAGATTCCAGAATGAGGCGGAAGAGCGGGCGGCTGCGGGCGAGCAGGCCGCCGCGCGGACGCGGACTTCGTACGCTCGGATACTGACGGCCTACACGACACTCCGCCGGGGCGACCTGGACCTCGCCGTCGCCGAGTACGAAAAGCCGTTGCCGAACATCGCCGGATGGACACTCGCGTTGTTTCGGTTCTCTCTGGCCAAAGCGCTTCTCGAACGTGGGGACGCCGGAGAGGCGGAGAAGTACTTCCTCAGTCTCTACGACACCGCCGAGGCGGCCATCCCGGCGCAATACTACCTGGGCGAAGTATACGAGGCGCTGGGAGATCCCGAGAAGGCTAAGCTGCATTACGCCCGCTTCCTCCGCTGGTGGGAGAATCCCGACCCCGAGCTACAGCCCTGGGTCGCAAGCGCCCAAGCCGCCCTGGAGCGATTGGCGGGCGAAAGGTGAAGGCCAAGTCGCTCCATGAGTGAAAGGCCTCACGGCTTTCAGACCTTTTTCGCGGAGTTGAAGCGGCGTCAAGTCTCTAAGGTCGCCGCCGTTTACGGTGCCGTGACCTTGGTGGTGCACCTCACCTGGATCTACATGCGCCTCAGCAAGCGGGACCAAGCCATCGAGAAGCTGGAGCAGCTCCTGTCGATCCCGTGACCGTTGACGGCGGATCTCCTCCAGCTCGACCCCACTACCGGGATCTCCGGGGCGACCCTCGCTCAGGCTCGGACTGATACCGTGGATGTCCGGGCCAATCTCCGGGGATTTGCGCGAATTGGGGGTGTCTTCTATAATTCGCGCCCATGAGTTCCGACCAGACTACGAGTAGCTTCTTCGAGCGAGCCAAGTCCGCACGCCTCGTGCGGATATTGGTCGTATATCTCGCCGTATCCTGGGGCGTCATCCAGGCGCTCGATATCCTGTCCCAGCAATTCACGTTGCCCGACTGGTTCTTCCCTGCCGGGATCGGGCTGCTGCTGCTTGGGCTTCCCATCATCATCGCCACGGCGCTACTGCAGGGCGGTCACAAGCTAGCGCCTCAGGATGCGACACCGGCGGCGGCCGTCCAACAGCCACGTACATCGTGGAGTCAGCCACGCAGCTTGTTTACGTGGAAGCGAGCGATCTTCGGCGGCGTCCTCGCCTTCGCAGCGCTGAGCAGTATGGGGCTGGCGCTGATCCTCTCGCGCGACCCCGGCGGCGAGTTGCAGGACGACGTCGTGGCCGTGATGCCGTTCCAGAGCGTGGGCGACGAGACCGATCTGTGGCGCGAGGGGTTGGTGGACCTGGTATCGACGGCGCTGGACGGGACGGGCGCGTATTACGCCTCTGACCCGCGGGCCGTTCTGATACGCTGGAACAAGGAGATCGGCGGAATCGAGGAGCTCGCGGCGCCCGACGAGGCGGCTGCAGTCGCAGCGGACTTGGGCGCGGGCAACATGATCCTGGGCAGCGTGATCACGACGGCGCCGGGCGAGGTACGTGTCCACGCCGAGCTGTTCAACGTTCGTTGGCTGCGTAAGGATGCGTCGGCTGCGGTGGAGGGTCCCGAGTCGGAGATGACGTCTCTGGTGGACCAACTGACCGTCGACCTTCTCAAGTCCATCTGGCAGGAAGGAGAGGTCCCCGAGGTCCGGGTCTCGACGGTCACCACGGCATCGATCCCGGCGTTGCGCGCCTACCTGGAAGGCGAGCAGGCGTTCCGCCAGAGCCGCTTCACCGAGGCGCAGCAGTCCTTCGCTCGCGCGGTGGAGCTCGACACGACGTTCGCCATCGCAGCGCACCGTCTTTCATTCGCGTACGGCTGGGCGCTGGGTGCCTTCGAGCAAGAGCACATCCGGAACGCCGAGCTGGCCGCGCGCCACACGGCGGGTTTGCCGGCCCGGGATAGCCTGCTGATCACGGGCCACAAGCTGGTGGACATCGATGGCGATCTTCACACCATCGAGCTCTACGAGAACCTGACACGTCGTTATCCGGACGACTACGAGGCCTGGTACGGTTTCGGAGAGGCGCTTTATCACCTGGGCGACCAGGTCGGCTACGGGCGGGACCGGGTGATCGAAGCCATGGCCCGAGCTTATGCCATCGACTCGACCATCGCTCCCTCTCTTTTCCACCTCATCCAGGGCACCTTCGCCCAAGACGAGTTGGCGGAAGCCCGCGAGTGGACGGCACGCTATCTGGCCATCGACTCCACGTCCCCCTACTCGTACGGATTGCGTCTGGGCGGCGCGCTCAGACTGGGGCCGGCTGAGGACTCCGCTATGGCTGCCCAGGCGATGGACACGCTCAGCCTGCCGTTGTTCGGCCAGATCCGCTTCGCCGTTCCGCCGGGCCGTTCGAGCCTGCCGTACTCGGAAGCGGTACTATTGGCCGCCGGCGACCCCCGAATGCCGGCGCCCGCGCGGGCGAGCGCGCTGGAGGATCTGGGCCATCAATACCTGCGGCACGGTGAGATTGCAGACTGGCTGGCGCTCGACCGTGAGGCGGACCGGATACAGGGGCGCGAGAACGAGCTCTTCATCTTGACTATGGCCCGATTGGCCGGTTTGCTGGACGATCCCGCGGCCATCGCACTGCAAGAGCAACTGGCGGGACGTGAAGACTATCCCAAGACGGCCGACTACCTGGCTGCGCTGTACGCTCAGCAACGTCGTTACGCCGACGCTCAGCTAGCGGTGGATTGGCTCGAGGGCGTGGCCGACAGCCTCGATGCGGCCGGCAATCCCGCACGGGCTCGTGCGTACCGTGGAACAGCCCTGGCCTACCGAGGCCACATCGCCGCAGCACGAAACGACGGCCCTGCCGCTATCGACTACCTGCGACGCGGCCTCTCGCTCATCCCGGGCAATTGGAACGTCCCGCGTAACGCGCATCGATACCTGCTGGCCAACTTGGTGGAAGACAGCGACGAGCTGGAGGCGCTGCGGATCTACGGCTCGCTCTATTACTCGCCGTGGCTGGAAGCGTCGGGCTACCTGCGCCGCGCCAAGCTGCACGAGCGGCGTGGCGAGCTGGATGATGCGATCCGCTACTACGGCTGGTTCCTGGAGCTGTGGGGGAATGCGGACGAGCACCTGCAGCCGCAGGTCGAGTCGGCGCGGCGCGCCGTTGATCGATTGTCAGGTGAAAGCGTGGCGGATTGATTCAAGGCAGTTCATCAAACCAGAAGGTCGGATAATCCGGCTTGTCGCTGCCCTGAGGTTCCTCATCGGGAACTACTTCCCCCTGCCCGACATAGACGAACAGCTCGCCACCGCGCACGGTTAGCGTCTGACCGCAGCCGAAGCAGAAGCTCTCGCCACCGCGGGCGATGCCGGCGTGGACGCTGCCGCAGGCGGGGCACGACACGCGCATCTCCAGTTTCCCATACGCCGCTGGCACGACGAACGTGTATTCCGAGACGAAGTAACGAGGCATGGAACTCGACCTCCGGGACTAGAAGTAGAGTTGACTTGCGGGGGGCTTGTATGGCGGGGGGAGAAGGGTATCGGAAGGGGGGGGCGGACGAGTGTATACGCCGCCCGCCCTCCAGTGTTCCAGCCGGCTAGGTGCCGCGCTTCTTGCGCTGCATGACCTCGCCGAGGAACCCACCGAGCAAAGCGAGCAGAACACTGCCACCGAATCCGATTACGAGCATCGAGACCGGGGGCGGAGTCTCGAACCAGTAGCTCACGAACGCGGAATTGAGCGCGATCATGCCGGCCGCAGCGATGGCCGGCTCGACCACAGTCATGCCGGGCGAGAACAGCCCGACCACGTACCCGGTGACGAAGAAGCTTCCGGCGAAGATCGCCAGAATAAACACGCTCGAGAGATCAAAGACCGTGTTCGTCACGGCGAGCACGTAGGCGCAGAGCGTGAACCCGATGACCACGCTCACGAGTATCCAAGGCCAGTCCACGACCCGGTCGATGTGCGCTTCCTTCAGTGTACCCTGCAGAATCTCGCCGACCCAGCCGCCCGCCGCCGCCACGGCCGCCGAGTAAAACGGGGCGAGCAGCCACACCAAGACAGGGATACCGACCCGAAAGCCCACAGCCATAACCGCAGCCGTCAAGATGAAGAGGATGACGCCGACGATCGCCGCCTCGCGAATCGTATAACCGACCGAGTGGTAGCCCACCATCATGCCGATGAGGACCAAGGAGAGCGTGACCATCAGTCCGGCCGAAGCCGGTCTCTGTAGCTCCGGATCGACGATGAAGATAAAGGAGCCGATCAGGACAGCACCCAACGCCACGCCCGCGCCGACCCAAAACCAGCGGAACGAGCCCGACACCTGCGTCTCCACGCCAGCGGTCTCATCAGACGGCATGTGGTCCCCCCTGTAGACGGCGGCGCCACATGCGAGACCCGCGTGGTCCGCACGATGCACGCCGAGATTGCCGACGGACATTCTAGGCCTAAAACGGCTTTGCAGGCAATCGCTGGTTTGACTATCCTGGGGGGTCTCACAACGGAGCGCCGAGGCGCGGAAACAGAAAACGGAGGCTTATGAGCTCAGAGAAGGGAGAAGTCGCGACTTTAGCCGGGGGCTGCTTCTGGTGCCTGGAGGCCGTGTACGACGAGTTGAAGGGGATCGAGAAGGCGGAGAACGGCTACGCCGGAGGCCATGTGCCGGAACCCTCCTACGAGCAGGTTTGCACCGGTGACACGGGGCATGCCGAAGTCGTCCAGATCACCTACGATCCCGGCATCATCTCCTACCGCGAGCTGATCGAGATCTTCTTCACCATTCACGACCCGACGACGCTCAACCGCCAAGGGAACGACGTGGGCACCCAGTACCGCTCCGCCATCTTTTACCACACGGCGGAACAGAAGGCTACGGCCGAAGCCGTGATTGCGGAGCTGCAGGAGAAGGGCGTCTGGGAGAACCCCATCGTCACCGAGGTGACGGAGCTCGACGTCTACTACCCGGCCGAGGCCTACCACCGCGATTACTTTCAGAGAAACACGGCACAGCCGTATTGCACCGTGGTAATCGCCCCCAAGGTGGCGAAGTCCCGCAGCCTCTATCTGGAGAAGTTGAAGAAGTAGAGCCCTGGACCCTATTGGTGCGGAGGCGCGGGCGCGCGGTGCGTCGGCATCTTGCGAATCTTCTTCAGCAGATCGGTGAGGCGGCTGTCACGCCGCAGCGGATCCCAGATCGGGTCGCTGAACAGCGAGCCCAACCTGCGATCTCGGGCTTCATAGGCGCTTTCCAGATGACCGAGCGCCTCCTCGTACCTACCCAGAGCCACGAGCGCTTCCGCCACTTGCACGTGAGAAACCGAATCGCCGTGCTTCTCCGCGGCCTCGAGCTCTCCGAGCTGCCAACCCCAATAGTCACCCGACTCGGCGAGCACGCCCTCGAGCTCCCGGGCCGCGCTGACTTCCTCGCCGCTCGCGCCGGGCTGGCCGGCCCGCTCGCGGCGAACGGCCAGGGCCCCGTCGTAGTCCCCCTGGACGGCGTGAAGTCGCTCGAGCTCGTCCCAGGCCGCCGCATTGGACGGATCGTGCTCGAGCATCCGGCGCAGCAGCCGTTCGGCGGACTCGTAGTCGCCGGCGGACACGAGACGTCGCGAGATGGTCGCCTGCCGATCACTCGGCATGGCGCCCATCGCTTCGGCCTCACGTGCGATGGCGATCCGCTGTGCCTGCCGGCCGAACTCCGAGACATGGACCAGCCAATCCTCGTTCACGACGGCCATAGAATCGAGCTTGATCTGGATCGTCTGTTCCTCGCCGCCCAGTGAGTCGAGCGCCTCGACTAGCTGCGCCTTCACCTCCGCAAGTACGGCGTAGGCCTCGGGCGAACTGTCGGCCCAGAGGATCGCCTTCTCGGCCGCGTCCACCACCAGCGGCAGGATTTCAACGGCTTTAGTGGAATCATCCATACCGATGAGCAGCTGACTGCCCGCCAGGCCGGTGTACGCCGGCGCGAAGGTCGAGTCTTTATCGACCGCCTCCTGGTAGAAGCGGGTCGCCGCCTCGTAACCCTCGGGCGTGCCCTTCGATTGCTCGAAGCGGCCCCGCAGGTAGGCATCGGCGGCTTCGGGATTCACAGGCGTCGCATCGGCGAATCGGGTCTCCTCTTCCGGGGTGAGCTCGAGCTGGACTTCGCGGGTAATCTCGCGAGCGACCTCGCCCTGCAACGCGATGATGTCGGCAAGCTCGCGCTCATAGCTGCTCGACCAGAGGTGTGTGTCCGTGGGTCCGTGGATCAGCTGTACGGTGATCCGCACGCGGTCATCGGCTCTGAGCACCGACCCTTCGATGACACCCTGCACACCCAGCTCACGCGCTATCTCGGGGACAGAGGTCGTGGCACCGGCGTATTTCATCACCGACGTGCGTGAGACGACACGCAACGCCTCGGTCTGGCTGAGCTGCATAATCAACGCGTCGTGCATCCCCGCGGCGAAATAGTCCGGCTCAGGATCATCCGAGAAATCCTCGAACGGAAGAACGGCCAGCGAGCGTATCGGCGCGTTCGGGTCGGCGGAGGTCCGCACTGCACCCGTGGGGAGCCGCACGTCAGCGGGGCTCACGCCGCCGGTCCCACCCTGTGACGGCGTCCAGTTCATCGTCCACCAGCCGGCCGCGGCCGCGGTCACGAGAGTGACACCCAGCAACGCGAGCCGAGGCAGGAGCCGGCCCGTCCGCTCGCGACCGGCGACAACGGGCTCGAGGTCCGGAGTCCGCCGGATACCTCGGGGTGTGATCTCGTAGACCCAAGCCAGGGCCAACGCGATGGGGAAGCCCACCAGCACCACTACGACGAGCAGGCGCAGACCCCACACCGGCGCCTGGAAGGCCGGCAAGATGATCTCGCCCGCCTGGAGCAGTACGAAGGCCACCGCGCCGTAGGCTATGATGATGCGACCCACATGCCGGCGCCTGAGCTCCGCCACAAACGTCGCGAACCGGGACGGTTTATCGTTATTCATCAGACCCCGAATATAGTCTCACCGGAGGGAACGCGCTCGTCCCTATAGGATTGGATGCCCGAGCCGCCCGAGTCGTCGCGAGGCCCGGCCGCCTCCCACAAGCCTGACATACGGCTACGCGCGGACGTTAGTTCATGAGGCTCTCGCCCCCGCGGCTCGGACTAGAGGAGAAAGGTCACGTCGGGAAATCGCTCTGCGACTTTCTCCGCCTTCTGGGGCATGTCCCTCAGCAGGGCGAAGTCGGCGAAGTCGAAGCCGGGACCCACCGTGCATCCTGCCAACGTATAGGACCCGGTGGTCCGCGCGGCCTGCCAGTAGCCGGCGGGTACCGACGCCACCGGCTCCTGCGATTCGGCCGCCGCGCCCAGCTTCCGACTATCGCAGCTCTGCAGATATGAGTCGATCCAGAACAATTCGAGCGGCGCGCCGTCGATGAAGTGCCAGACCTCGTCCGAGAGCAGTCGATGCCAATGGCTGTGCTCTCCGGCTACGAGCAAGAAATAGATCGTGGTGAGAGCGCTGCGGGCGAGTCCGTGGCGATCCGGCGTGACCTCCTCAGTCGAGCGGAAGAGCTCGCGGTAGTATCCGCCCTCGGGGTGAGGCTGGAGCTCCAGTCTCTCGATCAGCGATGCGGCGACGGGGTCCATGGCCGCTAATACTCGGCCTATGGACTCCGTGGAGCAAGACCAGCCGCCGGCGCGGCTCTTCCTCTAGACTGGAAGGACGGCCAACGCGAAGATCAGCAGCAGAACCAGTACGACACCCACGATCCTGCCGGCGCCGAGCGGGTTGTAGTTGACGACGAGGTTCCCCTTGTGATCCCATGACGTCGTTCCGTCGCGCCGTAGCCGCCCGTGGGCGCGGGCCATGGTGAACAGGCTGATCAAGGGCAGCCCGCCCCCCATGCCGAAGAACCAGACGCGAAGGCTGCGTGCCAGCGCCTGATCGACCCTCAGCGAGCGACCGCTCTCATGCTTGACCGAGATATTGAGGAGAGCTTTGCCCGGCGTGCTACCGAACCACGCTTGCACAAAAGCTTCGGCGATGACCCAGAAGGCACAAACCACCAGCGTCGCCGTGATGTTGTTGTCGAAGATCGTAGACTCGGGCGCGACGAACGCGACAACGAAACCGAAGATGAAGGCCGCCACCGCGTAGTCGATGATCCGAGCCATCCAGCGACGCCACGGGTGGGGCTCGCCGGCCAGTGCATCGGACAGCTCGCTCACATCGCGCGCTCGACGCCAGTCTTCCATACCCGGCGCCCAGACGAGCGCGTCGTCAGCCAGCTCACCGCTGCGCAGCAAGTGCTCGACCTCCTCGAAGGACTGGGGGCCAACTTTGGTCTGACCCTCCAGGTAGTACCAGTTGGCATCCACTGCCGCCCTGGCGACTGGTGGCGCCGTGGCGACCGGAGAATCTTCCCGATAGCTCATACAGACCTCCTGGGGATGGCTGGCGGGGTGGCTACAAGCGGGGGGATCAGGCCGGAAGCGGGTCTTCAGACAGGTAGGGTATGCTGCGGGAGGGCAACCATATATTCTACCGCCCAGGCCCTGTGAGGTTCCGTGTGGGAAGTGATAAGTGGTCAGAGGCGAATTGCCGCTGACCACTTATCACCAATTACTCTTTCCTACTCACTTCCCGCCGCGGTGATCAATCTCCTGAGAAAGCAGGTTCCAATTCGACGCGACTCTTCTTTCTATGAAACAGCGCCCGTATGTCACTGACCACATAAATCGAGGACGGTAGCAACAGCAACGTAAGGAACGTACCGAATACCAGACCCGCAGCGACCGATATGGCCATCGGTACGAGGAACTGACCCTGCTCGCTCCGCATCAGGATGATGGGAGCTAGGCCACCTGCAGTGGTGATGGTTGTGAGCACGATAGGCCGGAATCGCGTCATAGCCGACTCGTACAGCGCCTCTCCGACGTCTACGCCTCGTGCGATCATCTTGTTGTAGCGATCGACGAGAACGACCGAGTCGTTGACGATGATGCCAGCCAGCGCGACGATCCCCAGAAACGACAGAATCGAGACCGGTATGCCGATGATGAAGTGGCCGAAGACCGCACCTATCACACCCATGGGGATCAGGCCCATGATCAACAAGGTCTGGATCGGTGACTTGAGCAGGAACAGCAGGATGGTGAACATCACGACCAGCGCCAGGGTCATCGTGTAGGTCATCGACCCGACCATCTTCTGGACTTCCTCCTGCTGACCGCTGCCTACCGCTCGCTGCACGCCGTCCACCTGCGACAGCACGCGCGGCACGACCTCACCATTGACTTCGGCCAGCACGACATTGAGGTCGTTCTGCGAGTAGTCGAGGTTGGCGTACACGGTCGCGGCCCGCATACCGTCGTCATGCCGAATTCGACGCACGCCGCGCTCGATGCGATACTCGGCGACTTCCTTGAAGGGTACGTAGTCGCCAGTCGGCGCAAGTACCTTCAGATTCTCGATCTGGGAGATCGATACCCGGTCGTCCTTCGGGAAGCGGGCCCAGACCTTCACTTCGTCGCGGCCCTTCTGCAACCGCATGACTTCATCGCCGTAAAAACCTTGCCGCAGCTGGGTGGTCAGGTCCCTGACCGTGAAACCTAACGCCTGGCCCTTGGGCTTCAATGTCACCACGAATTCATTGTTGCCCAGCGGCGTGTCATCGCGGATATCCTTCACGCCGGCAATACCGCGAAGCTCGCTCTTCAGCAGCTCCTTGGCCGCAAGCAGCTGCTGATAATCGCTACTCTGGAAACGCACCGCGATCGGAGTCCCGCCGAAGGAGAAGCCCCCGACTATGACGTTCTCGGCTTCCGGCACCGTGCCGATGTACTCGGCCAGAGCATCGGAGAACTCCCCAACGGTGTAGTCCCTGTCCGCGGAAGACGGGAGCACGAAGAAGATGCTCACCGTGCTGCCGCCCATCCACGAGATGTAGTCCTGAATCGGGTTTAGCTCGCCTTTATTCGGGTGTTCCCACTCTTCAGCGAAGGCCAGAGACTTCTCGATCAGCCGCGTGCGAATCGCGCTCGCGACCTCGGAAGACGTACCCGCCGGCACCTCCACCTGCACCCGAGCGTATGGCGCCTCGAGCTCGGGGAAGAATTGGGCGCGCACGTGCTGACCCTTGAACATGCCGGCCACCGCAAGGATCACCGCGATCATCACCGCAGTGACCGCCCAGCGATTGGACAGACAGAACTTGAGGACCGGGCTATAGATGCGGTCCACCCCGAACTGCAGACCACTGTTGATCCTATCGCGCGCCTTTGCGAGGAAATTCCTCGCCTGCGGCTGTTCTCGAAGTGCCCGCGAGTGGGCCAAATGCGCCGGCAGTATGATGAACGCTTCGATCAATGAGAATGCCAGTGCGATGATCATCACCGCGGCGATCTGCCACACGTACTTGCCGAGCATCCCGTAGAAGTAGAAATACGGCACGAAGGCGACCATGGTCGTGACCACGGAAATCGTCACCGGCTTGATCACGTCCAACGTGCCGTCAATCGCCGCCTGGATAGGCTTCTTCCCGTATCTCTCGAACTGTGAGTAGATACTCTCGCCGATGATGATGCCGTCGTCCACCAGGATTCCGATGACCATGATGATACCGAACAGGCTCATCTCGTTGATCGTGATGTCGAGCAGCCAGAGGACGAAGAACATCCCCAGCAGCGAGAACGGGATTCCCAGCGCGACCCAGAACGACAGGCGTACGTTCAGGAATAGGCCCAACAATACGAGCACGAGAGCCAAGCCGATGGCGCCGTTCAAGGTCATCAGCGACAGCCGCTCTTCGAGCTCGTCCGTGTCACGGATGAAGGTCTCGAAGTTGACTAGGCCCGCGTACTTGGCCTCGTATTCGCGGATGACGTTGTCCGTGACCTCGGTGACCTCGAGTACGTCCTCGTTATTGTTGTACATGACGTGGAAGCCGACGGAGACGCGACCGTTGTACTCGGCGTAGAACATGTTCTCCGGCCACTTCTCTTCGACCTCGGCGATGTCGGCCAAGGAGATCCGCGTTCCGTCGATGGACGAGACGACTTCGATGCTCTCGAAGTCGACGGCCTCATACTTCCGGTTGTAGGAGCGGATCAGGATCTCCTCCTGGTCCGTCAGTACGGATCCGGAAGAGATGTTGAGGTTGGAGTTGCGCACGGCATTGGCGATGTCGCCGATCGTCAGCTTGTAGCGCTGCAGATTCTCGGGAGATACCTCGATGGTTATCTCACGCGGAGGTAACCCCCACCAGCGCACCTCAGAAACCTTGCCCGTCGCCAGCAGGTCATCCCGGAATTGCTCGATGATGCTCTTCAGCGCGGTGAGGTCTTCGGGACCGTGGATGCTGAGCATCATGGCCCGATTCCACATCGTCTCCTGGAAGACCACCGGGTTTTCGGCCCCCGTGGGATACGAACTGATCGAGTTGACGGCGTTCCGGATACGCTGGAGCGCCTTGTTCATGTCGTATCCAGGCTGTACCTCCACATTGACGTACGCGGAACCGTCGCTGGAAATCGAGTAGACTTTTCCAAGGCCTTCGATCCCTCGAAGAGCCTCCTCGATCTTGATGGTGATCCCTTCCTCTACTTCGATCGCCGAAGCGCCAGGGTACGGCACCTGAATCGTCACTTCCTCGATCTCGAGCTTCGGATTCAGTCGTCGCTCCAGGTTGAAGAGGGCGAATACACCGGCCAGCATGACCGCGAGCATGACCCAGTTGGTCACGACTCTATGTTTGATGAAGTAGCCGAGGACGTTTTTCATCTATGGCACCCGTGTCGGTATTCGGTAATCGGAAATCGGTAATCTGCTCGAATCAGCCACCCGCCGGTGTCGTGCTGCCGCTGCCGGCCTCGCCCGCGAGCTCGGCATCGGCGTCGCTTACAGTCTCCGCCTCCGTGTCCTCAGCAAGCTCGGGCTCGGGGTTGAGCTCGGGCATGTTGATCGAGCGAATGTCCATTCCCACCAGCGGCTTTTGCAGAATCGTGGTGACGACCACGGTTCCGCCCGGTACGGTGCTCCGCACGATCGCTTCATCACCCTGGTAGGCCACGACTTCGAACTGCTGCCGGCTGAGTGTGCCATCTTCCATGGTGAAGACGAAGTCCTGGCTGTCGAGCAGATGCCGGGGGATCGGCGCTACGCCGCGCAGCATCTTGCCCTGGATGGCTACGTGCACGTAGCTACCAGGAAGGAAGTTCGGATCCAGCTTCTTGTTGGTGAATGAAACGTAGACGTTGACCGTCTGCGAGTTACGATCGACCATCGTCTCCTTGCGAAGAATCTTCCCTACTTTCGTCTCCTCGCTACCCTCGTCCGCGTAGATCATTACCTCCGGAACGCTGGAGAAGTCGATGGATTGACTCTCTTCGACTAGCAGCGGCACGCTCACCACCACGTTCTTGGGGTCGGTCAACGTGAACAGCTGTTGTCCAGTCGAGACGAAGCTGCTCTCGATGACTCCATGCGATGTGATATACCCGTCGAATGGTGCGGTAATCGTGTGCTTGGAAAGTAGAATCTCCTGGTTCCGCACCGAATAGTACTTCCCGATGATGTCCTTGGTGCTGACCTTGATCTTCTCCTGCGCGTTTGTGATCTCGGGCAGCTCGGGGATCGGCTTGCTTATGTCGAGCGCGTTGAAGTAGTCGAACCAGCGCTTGTAGATGCGCGCATCGTCCAACCGCAGCTCGGGCAACACCGACGCCACCGCATTCATGAAGTCCGACCGCAGTCCGTAGAGCTCGTTTGCGACATCCCGCGAGTCGATCGACACTACCTTTTCACCCTGGCGAACGAACGTACCGTCCTTGAGATCGTTCTTGGCGAACGTCACCTTACCGTTCGCTTCCGAGATGATGTTCAGCGTACGCTCGGATTCGACGACCCCGTTGCCCTCCACCCGCAGCTTCAGGTCCGCGAACTCCACCCGCTGGGTCTCCACCGCCCGCGCCTCGGGGGGCGTCGCTCGCCTGTTGGCTTCCCTCTTCGTCGAGCCCAACGCCTGCATGGCAAACACGCCGACCAGCAGGATCGCAGGTACGGCACTGACCTTAAGAACGGTGCTCTTTCTCATCTCTCGTGTCCTCTGGATGGGGACGTAGTCTCCCGGGCATTAGCGTCCAACGTCCTGTCAACATACAAACTGGACAATGAATGGACGTGCGCCGCTTCTTGATGCTTTAGACTGCACGCCCTGCCGCCCTTGTTCTCCGGGCAGTTTCCGCCTGCGACCAGCTCACACCTGCCCTACGGGATCATGCGGCTCTCAGGTTTCAAAGCGGTCAGCCTTGCCAGGTAAGAGGGTTGGACGGACAATTGCTGGCGTTGGTTGTCCGTGAATCGTGCGAAGATTCGTGAGCCCCGACGTGGCAGAGTCCCGTCGGTTTACCCGTTCCGATACCGGCCTGCCATCCACTCCGCGCTCCATGCCGGGAGGGCGGGAGGATGGCGTGGGCGGGCCTCACGATTCCTACTCTATCGCCGCCGTACCAGGGGAGGGACATCGTCCATGCAGGACCAGTTGCACATCAAGCCTATAGCCGAACGCAACGGAAAGGGCTACGAGAGCCCCGGCGAGTTCGTCGTCGGTTGGGGACGCGCGCTCTAGCCACGCTGAGCGCGGCATAGCATCTTTGGGGCGGGAGTTTCTCGCTGCGCCCCAGGCCTCTACACCCGAATGCGCTGGAGGGCATCCGGCATGGAATTCGAGACCGAAGCACAGAAAGAGTGCTACGAGAAGGTGGCACCGTGGGTAAAGGAGCTGTTCGGTGGCTCGGTGCTCCGGAAGCCGGACAGGCCTATCCTGGGCGTGATGCACGGCTCGGCTTTCGCCCAGGTCGGCGTGTTCCCGTGGGGCGAAGACGACGCGATCATCACCACTCGGTCCTACGTCGTGACCGGTGTGAAGCTCAAGCCCGAGTTGATGAAATTCCTCCTGCAGGAGAACGCGGGCATGCGCTTCGGCGCGTTCGCGCTGGACGATGACGGCGACATCATCTTCGAGCACTCCATCGTCGGCTCGACTTGCGATCAGCGGGAGCTCGAAGAGTCGGTGATCGCCGTGGCGCGCACCGCCGACGAGTACGACGACCAAATCGTGTCCCGCTGGGGCGGCGAGCGCGCGCTGGACCAGATTCGCTGAGCGCGGTCGGGACGGTCATTTTGACCGGTCCGAGGGATCCTTCTGCCCTTAGTCTCCCCCGGGCGCGCGTCGCCCATTAGCGCTAGCCCAGCTAAGTCCCTGTCAATCTTGGCCTTGGATCGTGCCCTCCACCCGGCCTTCTACTTGCACTAGCAGGTGTGCGGAAGTGCCGCGGGCCGCCATGGACTGCCTGCGGCGTGCGGGGCCGGGGTTGGGAGGCTGGGGATCCCGGGCTCCCTGCGGGGTGTAAGAATTGGCCGTGGCCGTGAGCAGCCGAAGCCGGCCCGAACGCCCAGTCCAGCTTGTTCCCCCCGTTCAAGAGCAGCACTTCACATTCTCAGGTCACTTGATGATCGGGAGGGCCGACCGTTGGTAGCCGTCGAGAGAGCGATCACGAAATTCTTGGGTCTTGTCCGGCTCAGCCGGATCAAGAGCAAGATCATGGTGTTCTCTCTCCTGGCCACGCTCATCCCTTCGTTCTTCATGGGTTGGCTGTCCTACCGCAACAACCGACGAGTGATGGAGCAGAAGATAAACCAAGAGCTCGTCAACCTGACATCGAACAGTTCGCAGGGATTGGACTACTGGTTCAAGGATCGAGAGTACGAGGTACGCGTCTTCGCCAAGTCGTATGAGGTCTCAGAGAACCTGGACAGGATCTACCGAGGAGAGGATGGCGGCGATTCGCGCGACACGCCGTCGCACAGACTGGAGACGTACCTGGCGTCGGTGGAAGAGAAGTTCACAGACTACGAAGAGTTGTTGGTGGCGGACCTGAGAGGCATCTTCGTCTCGAGCAGCCGGGGAGAGATAAGCGACAGTCGCATTCCGGAAGACTGGTTGCAGCGCATAGAAGCGGACGAACCCATCGTCGGCGCACTCTATTGGGATGAGCAGCTGAGCGCGCCGGTCGTACCGCTCGCAGAGCCGGTGCGGAATGCGCAGAACGCCTTGCTCGGGCTGCTCGTCGCAAAGCTCAACTTCACGACCGTCACGAACATCCTCAGCAGTTATGCTCCCGAAGGCGAGGACGAGCTTTACATCATATCGCAGGACGCGGTGGTGCTCACGAGCTCGTGGCCGATGACCGAGGCGTCCATGACGTCGACGCTGGCGCCCAGCACTGCTCGCGAGCTGTTCGAACACGAGCGGCAAACCCTCAAGTTCACGAGCTTCCGGGGAACCGAAGTCGTTGGAACGCTCGATCCGATTGCGCGACTCGGTTGGGGCGTCATAGCTCAACGCGGTCGGGACGAGGCATATGCGGAGATCGTCCGGCTGCGAGACGCGACCCTGCTCTTTGTGTGCGTGATCCTCGTCATCATTGGCATGGCGGCCTATTTCCTCGGGCTAACGATCGTGGGACCGTTGGACCGACTGACCGTTGGCGCAGCGAAGATCGCTTCCGGTAACCTGAAGGTGAAACTGCCCGTCTTCAGCGGGGGTGAACTCGGCTACATGACCGAAGTGTTCAACCGCATGTCGAAGCAGCTGCGCCTGGTCATGGGCGAACTGGACACGACAAATAAAGAACTGCGGGAGAAGAACAAGGAGTTGCACGAGCTATCTATCACCGACGCGCTCACGTCGCTGAACAACCGCAAGCACATGATGGACACGCTGGCCATGGAAGTCGCCCGTGGTCTGCGCTACGAGAAGCGTTTCTCGATCCTGATGATCGACATCGACGACTTCAAGAGATACAACGACACCCTCGGCCACCTTGCCGGCGACGAGGTTCTCCGTGAATTGGGCGCCTTCTTGAAGAGCACGCTCCGCACTGAGGACTATGCGGCGCGCTACGGCGGCGAGGAATTCCTCCTGCTTCTGCCGGAGACGGGCTCGGACGGAGCCGGACAATTAGCGGAGCGATTGCGCCAGCGATTGGAGGAACAGGCGATCGGGGCCAACTCCCAACACCCTGGAATCACCGTGAGCGTAGGAGTGGCGGCGTTCCCGGATACCGGTTCCGATCCCGAAGAGTTGATCCGGCGCGCGGATTCCGCCATGTACAAGGCTAAGCAGGCCGGTCGCAATCAGGTGATGGTCGCCAAAGGTCGGAGCGCTCGCAAGCGGGCCATGGGATCAGCTCAGCGGCCGTCCACCAGCGTCTGATAGACCCAGCCGCGCCGACCATCCTCGAGACTCACCTGGACCCACTTCCCCTTGTAGGAGTAGCCAGTCACCGGAGTACCCCGGTCAATGGTGGCTAGGATCCCGAAGTCGAGACCCGGTCCCTCGCGCACGTTGCTATTCGTCACTACCTGAAGCGGCAGCGGCTCGGAGAAAGCGCGCTCGCCGGCTGACGTCTCGATCTCCACCCGATCCTGCAGTCGCAGCTGTTCCAGGCTGATCAATGTCTTGGCTTGGCTGGCCAAGAACATAGCACCGCCGTAGTTCTCCTTCTCGAACTCTCTGGTGCTGTTCGCGATCATCTGCGAAGCGCTTGTGTAAGCTTCGCTCTCGGTGCCTCCCGCCAGATCAGCGAGGGCTGAGAAAGCGATCTCGGCCTCGGCCATCTGCGACGCCGCCTCCGCCCGGCTCTCCACGCTCATCAACTTCGCCTTCGCTCTCACGACCTCGGCGATCGTCTCGTCGATCATCCGCTGTTGGGACTGCAGGCGCTGCTCCAGGTCCTGGATACGCATGTCGCGCTCTAGCAGCAGCAGCTGAATCTTGATCGTCCGGTCCTGCAGCTGACGATAGGCCGTGGCGAGCCGCTGGTACTCGGCATCGCTTTGCTCCTGGACGGTCTGGTCCTCCACCGAATCCGGCGTTGGCTCTTCGGCGACCGGCTCCTGCGGCGGCGCAGGGTCCTCTTCTTCCTTGGGCGGTAAGATCACCGAACAGGCCATCCCGAGGAATGCCGATGCGACAAGAATACTCAGATAGGATTTTGGTCTTTTCACGATTGTGTGTACTAGGTTACGGGGAAAGCGTCTTCCGGCGGAGGGCTACGATCTGCCCGGATTTTGCCGGCAGCGTAGCAGGGGGTCCCTTAAGCTAGTCCCGGGGCCGCTTCCGGGTCAAGTCGTTTTAGTTTGGCTGTTTATGGGCTCCACGGCCGGTCGTCCGCTGGATAGTGATTGTTGATAGCGGATGCTCCGTTGCGCTGCGGTAATCGAACGGATACTCTGGCCTCAAGCGATTATTAGAAGCGGCCGTGTGGATCCTCCAAGCACCAATGGGAGGCTACCATGATTCTGCACAGCGTCTCTTACCCCCTCCTCACACTCGCTCTGCTATGCGCAGGATGCCAACCTCAAGCGCAGGAGCCGGCGGCTTTCTCCGCGGACGAGGTAGCAGCGATCAGCGGCGTTCTTGACGCCGTGCTCGAGGCTGATCTCGCCGGTGATTGGGCCGCAGTAGCCGAGCACTTCGCCGAGGAGTACGTGTACATGGCGCCGAACATGCCGGCTATAGAGGGCCGAGCGGCGTGGCTGGAGTGGGCGCAGGCTGGCGAGTTCAAGATCATCGACCTCACAGTCGATGTCCACGAGATCGATGGTAGCGGCGATCTCGCTTACGTGCGCGGTAAGTTTGCCGAGACCTTAGCCGCGGGTGATGCCGAACCGATTGAGATGCACGGCAAGTGGGTCTGGATCCTCAGAAGACAGGTTGACGGTTCGTGGAAGGTGGTCGTCGGTATCTCCAACTCCGACACACCGCCGGCCGAGGAAGGCCCGGAGACGTAGTTCGCTCGGCTCGATGATCTGTGCGCACCCGTAATCGTCATCACGCGACGGCTTCGGATTACGAGTACGAGTGAGAGCAGGATAGGGTTGCGAGGTCAGGGCAAGCCACACACCATTCCGACACACCAGCCGCTGTCTCAGCGCCACTTGCAACGAGGTTAAACGGATGAGCCAGTCAACCAGACCGCGAGACTTTCTCAGTACGGCCCGCACGGCCATGGCGGCAGCAGTGCTCGCTTCGGCGGCGACGCTCGCCTGTTCTTCGCCTTACCCGCCTCCACCGGAGACGCAGCGCAAGGCGGTGGTGGATACGATTCACGGGGTCGAGTTCGTCGACCACTACCGCTGGCTGGAGGACCAGGACAGCCCCGAGACCCGAGCCTGGATCGACGCCCAGAACGCATACGCGGATAGCATCGTCGGTTACGCTCCGGTCCGCGCGGAACTCCGGGACCGTCTCTGGGACCTGATGGACTATGATGACTTCGCCTCACCCAGGTCGGCGGGCGACTACGAGTATTTCATGATGCGGCGCGCGGGTACGGAACAACGGGTGCTCTATCGTCGGACGAAGCCGGATTCCGCCACACGTATCGACCCGGCGCTCGAGTATGATGTGGTCATCGATCCCACCGACTGGAGTCCGGGACACACGACCAGTATTTCGATGCAGTCTTTTGCACCTGACCACAGGTACATGATCTACAGCGTCAGGGACGGCGGCCAGGACGAGGTCACGATCCGAGTCCGGGATCTGGAGACGGGAGTAGATCTCCCGGACAGCTTGCCCAACGGACTTTACGGAGACTTCTCCTGGAAGGATGATGGCAGCGGGTTCTACTACAGTGCCCGCTCGCGGAAGACCGGCGCGCGCATCCGCTTCCACCGCATGGGCACCGACATCGCGGACGACGAAGAACTGTTCGGCGAAGGCTACGGGCCCGACAAGTTCGTCGGTATGAGCCAGATCTCTGACGGCCGCTATTTCCTTTACGACGTATCGCACGGCTGGACGCGAGTCGAAGTGCACGTGCAGGACGTGGAGAACGATGGTTCGATCGTCGCTGTGGCCGGTCCCGAACTCGACGCCCGCTTCAGCACACGCTTCATGGACGGCGAGCTGTTCATGCAGACCGACCTCGAGGCGCCAAACTACCGGATCGTCGCCGTGGACCTGGAGAATCCCGAGCTGGAGAACTGGCGTGAGGTGATCCCGGAGGGCGAGGACGTCATTCAGGATTACACGGTGATCGATGACAAGTTCTACGTCACCTATCTTCACAACGTCAGCTCGCAAATCAAGATCTTCGAGAAGGATGGGACCCCAGCGGGCGAGTTCCCGGTGCCCGAACTACACAACGCCAGTATCAGAAGCGCGGGAGAGGGTAAGGTGTTCCTGTCGCTCAACTCGTTCACGACGGTCCCGGTAACCTATCGTATCGACCTGGAGACGGGGGAACGCGAGGTTTGGCAGCAACGCGACGTTCCATTCGATCCGACCGGCATCGAGGTGAGTCAGGTCTGGTACACGTCCAAAGACGGGACGCGCGTCCCCATGTGGGTGATGCATCGAGAAGGACTCGAGCCGACGGGCGATCACCCCACCCTGCTCTACGGATACGGCGGCTTCTTGAGCCAACAGACGCCACGATTCGACCCTATGGCCACGATCTGGGTGGAGCGCGGCGGCGTCTACGCCATGGCTAACCTGCGGGGCGGAAGCGAGTTCGGTGAGGACTGGCACCGCGCCGGGATGCTGGAAAACAAGCAGAACGTATTCGACGATTTCATCGCGGCAGCCGAATATCTCATCGCGGAAGGCTACACCAACCCCGAGCGTTTGGCGATCCGCGGTTATAGCAACGGCGGCCTGTTGGTGGGCAGCGCGCTGACACAGCGACCCGACCTGTTCCGAGCCGTCCTCTGCGGCTTTCCCGACCTCGACATGGTGCGTTTCTACACGTTCACCGAGACCAACAACCTGCCGGCACTCCACGAATACGGGAACGCGGCGATTCCGGAACAGTTCGAGTTCTTGCGGCTCTACTCGCCCTATCAGGCTGTGAAGAAGGGGACGAAGTATCCGGCCGTGATCTTGAGCTCCGGCGATCTCGATACTCGGGTCCCCCCACTTCAGGCTCGGAAGATGACGGCCGCGCTGCAATGGGCTACGGGGTCTGACCTTCCCATCGTGCTCATCTACGACCCGAAGGCGGGACATGCGGCGGGCCGAGGAAAGTCATTCAGCCAGCGCGTAGAGGATACGGCGATGGAACTCACGTTCCTGTGGCAGATCGTCTCGCCGCCATCGGGTGTCGGGTAGCATGACGAATCCTACTCGTAACCGTGCTCCTATTTCGTGATCGTACCCGACATCTCGCGGAACGACTGGAGTACGATCATGATCACGAGTACGAGTAGGACGTTGAGAGGTGACTGACGATGCCCGCGAAAGAGCAGCGCACCGAAGTCCTGATTATCGGGGCCGGTCCCGCCGGCCTGGCTACCGGTGTGTGCCTGAAGCAGGAGGGGATCCCCTTCGTTCTGCTCGAGAGAGAAGATCGAGTGGGTGCCGCCTGGCATCGCCACTACGAGCGCCTGCACCTACACACCGACAAGTTCCGCTCGAGTCTTCCGCACTTCCCATTCGGCAAGCAGTATCCCCAGTACCCCTCGCGTTTGCAGGTGATCGAGTATCTGGAAGACTACGCCAAAAACTTCGAGTTGAAACCTATCTTTGGGCAGAACGTCGAATGGGCCAGCTTCGAGAGCGACCACTGGTACATCACGACGCAAGATAGCTCCTATCGCTCGCGATACCTCGTCGTCGCGACCGGCCACGCGGGGCGGCCCAACATCCCGCGCTGGCCGGGCCAAGGATCGTATCGCGGCCACATCGTGCATAGCTCGCAGTACGACAATGGCAGTCGTTACCGCGATTGCTCCGTTCTCGTCATCGGCTTCGGCAATTCGGGCGGTGAGATTGCCATCGACCTCTGCGAGCACGGTGCGAAGACGTGCCTCGCTGTTCGTGGTCCTGTGAACGTGGTTCCTCGTGATCTTTTCGGAGTTCCGATGGTCACGATCTCTGCGGCGATGCGCAAGCTTCCATCTCGACTCGCCGATGCCCTGACGGCGCCCGTCATGCGCAGCCTCTATGGGGACCTCGAGGGCTTGGGCCTCAGGAGATCCAGTCACGGTCCCTTCGCCCAGCTCGGACAGCGGTCCAAGGTCCCGGTCATCGACGTGGGCACTGTCGAGCTGATTCGGCAGGGGTGCATAAAGGTCTGCCCCGGCGTCGAGTGCTTCACGGAGAACGGGGTGGTATTTGCGGATGGATCGGAACTCGCCTGCGACGCGGTGATCCTGGCTACGGGCTTCCGACCGGCCGTCACTTCCTTCCTGATTGACTCACCGGCGCTAGACGGTGACGGGTCACCGCTCTACAAGGAGGGCGTGGGCGACTTGCCCGGACTATACTTCTGCGGATTCCACGTGGCCCCAACGGGTATGTTTCATGTGATAGCGAGCGAGGCCAAGAACATCGCACGGGCGATCGCAAAGAAATGAGCCGACCGCCGGTGCTGTCCAGCGTTGCCTGGGTAGGATGAGTCGCTCATGACACCTCGCCGGACAGCTTCCGTTTGTACTTACGAATCCAGTCCTCGATCTGGTCCGGAATGAGCAGCCGGTCGGCTATAGAGGCGACTTCTTCCGCCTCCCGCCACGCCGCCTCGAGGATCTCCAACTCGCCTTCCAGCGCGCGTCGTTCGCTCTCCTCGTGGGCCGCCATCTCCAAGGCGAGACGGACGTTCGCGTCCCTGCTACGCAACGTGCTGGTATCCCTGTCGAATCCCAGTAGCGTGGTCACACCGCCCTCCGCTTCCGCCACCCGGGCAAAAAGCCGCTCGGGGGCTCGAGACTCTTCGATCAGGCTCACAGCATGCCTCACCTGGGCTTCGGTCCCACCCCACGAGTTCACCTTCGGCAGGATGCGACCGGCCGCCCGGATGGCCGTGGGCCCCGTCAGGAACGCCGTCTGTGACTTTCCCTTCCCCCTCGCCGTGAACAGGCCGACTTTCTCCCTGGGATGATATGGGACCTTGAGGGCCCAACCGTCGGCCGCATCGAAGCGAATCAGCTCGACGCTCTTCATGTCCTTACGGGTGACTACGAGGCGCGTCCCGTCATCGTCGTGGGGGCGAGCCACCACACGATTCCCCTTGCCGGCGATGAAGATCCACCAGATGTCGGCACCCACGAGTGCGGCGCCCACCGAGACGGCGATCTGGGTCCCGGTGACCATCATGCTGTGGATGCGGCGGCGGAGAAACTCGCGACCGTAGCGCCAGGCAGCGAACTCTTGTCGCTTCGGCCGGCCGATGCGCACGAGCTCCGTTCCTTCCGGCAGACGGGCGAGCCCGATGTTGTCTGTGGAGAAGCTCTGGGAGGTGTCGTAGAACTGACGTTCGCATTCCTCGATGGCCTCCCAACGCTCATCGAGCGGCGACAAGTTCCAGCGGCGGCATGTCTCGCAGATCACCCAGAGGCGGCCAAGTTCCTGATCGAACGCGAGACGCCGACCCACCGGGAAATTCTCTACGGTCTGATTAGTGCCAAGGCTGCGATTACAGTAGATGCAAGTCTTGAACATCAGCTCAGGCGCCCCGAGCTAGCCGCGGTTTCCGTCGGTTCGGAATTGCCTCTTCCAACCGTCGATGATCTCCTCGACGCGTTCGGGGATGAGCAGTCGGTCGGCGATAGACGCGATCTCTTCCGCTTCGCTCCAAGCCGCCTGGAGTTCCGCTAGCTCGCCTTCCAACGCGCGGCGCTCGCTTTCCTCGTGGCTCGCCATTTCCAGCGCGAGCCGCGCGTTAGCGTCGATCTTGCGCAGCAGCTTGGGGTCGGCCATGAGCGCACCCTCGGCTCGCTTCTCGGCCTGCAGTGCCGCCACCCGTTCAAAGAGGCGCTCGGGGTTTCGGTTCTCCTCGATCAGCGAGACAGCTGCGCGGACTTGCGCGTCGGAAGCACCCCACTCGTTCACGCGTGGAAGCATCTGTCCAGCGGCCCGCATGGCGACGGGACCGCTCAGCACGGCCTCCTGCCGCTTCCCCTTACCCTGCTTCCACAGCAAGAACGTTCGCTCGCCGGGCCGGTAGGATACCTTGAGTGACCAGCCGTCCGGAGCAGCAGCGCGATGGATCGCCGCCTTTCTCAAGTCGTTGTGGGTGATCGAGAGGCGTTGGCCCTCGCTACCGCGCACCCGGGCGACGACGCGCTGGTTCCTAACAGCAAAGAAAAGCGGCAGCACGTTCGCCCCCGCGACAGCACTGCCTACGCCGAGCACGACCTGGACCGCAGCGGAGACCGCGCTACGTATTCTGCGCTGCAGGAACTCGCGACCGTAGCGCCAGGCGGCGAATTCACGGCGTTTCGGGCGGCCGATGCGGACAAGGTCGAGCCCTTCCGATAGCTGTGCCAGACCGATATTGTCCGTCGAGAAGCTCCGGGACGTATCGTAGAACTGGCGCTCACACTCCTCGATGGCTTCCCAGCGTTCTTCGAGGGGACTCAAATTCCAGCGGCGGCAGTGATCGCAAATCACCCACAACCGGCCCTTCTCCTGATCGAAGGCCAGGCGGCGACCGATGGGAAAATTCTCGACGGCGTCGTTGCTGCCGAGGTTACGGTTACAGTAGATACAGGTTTTGAACATAGGGTCTGGGCCAAGCTGAGTTTCCTACTATACTACACTACGCAGCGCAAAGTATTCGGTTTCCGCCATCCAGGACATGGAGGCAGTAATGCCATCTCTTTTGAAGCGAACCACCTTTGGATGCTGGGCCCTGGTACTGGCGGTCGTGCTGGCGACCGGGGCGTGCGATGATTCATCCACCGCACCGGCCGGGGAGGCGAGAGTTTCCATCCTGTTGACGGATGCGCCCGGCGATGTCGCCGAGGCGTGGGTGAACATCGGAAGCATCTATCTCCAGGGCCGGTCGTGTGACGCAGGCGGGGACTCGGACGGCGATTCGGACGGTGATTGCGGTCGCGCCTGGTTGAGGACGGACCCCACGGGATGGATCGATCTCATGGCGCTGTCGGACGAGGTCGAGCAGATCGTGGACGGGGTCGTCGCGCCGGCTGATACCTACTCTCAGCTGCGGTTCGTCATCGTTGAAGCCGTGATCGTGACGGTGGGTGGCAGCGTTTTCGCGACCGCCGACGCCGACATGGAGGCGCTGAACGCGGAGCGCGGCGGTGACCCGCTCGTCCCGACGGGTTCGCTGCACTGCCCGAGTTGCGGTCGGAGCGGTTTGAAGGTGAAGCTGTGGGAGGGCTACATCGTTCTAGAGGGCGGCGAGACGGTCGTGATCGCCGACTTCGACGTGACGCAGAGCTTCGGTCGCGAGCGCGGAAACTCGGGGCGCTGGGTGATGCACCCGTTGATTCGCGGCAGTCGCCTGCCTTTGGTGGGCGGTATCGCGGGTATGGTATCGTTGGTGGAAGGGGTCGAACTGCCCGCCGCCTGCGGGGCGAACGAAATCACGCTCCGGATCTTCAAGCCGATCGCTGTGGACGCAGACCAGGAGAGCTGGACCGGCAATGTATCTGCGGCCGGTGAGTTCTCGATCCAACCACTGTTACCCGGCACATACGGACTCTCGTACGAGCCCGACATCGACTTCGAGGACGGCTCAATTGTGACGTTTGCAGCGACTGCGAATCCGGGCTCGGCGACGGTGGAGGCGGGCATTGTCGCTCGAGCGGACTATACGATCAACAGCGTGCAGTGTAGCCCCGGCGGCAGTAGCTGAGCGGCCCGCGAGGCCGAGTGCCTTACGTCAGCCTCTTTCTTTGGCGCTTGATCCAGTCCTCAGCGCTCTCGGGGACGAGCAGCCGGTCGGCGATCGATGCGATCTCCTCCGCCTCGCGCCAGGCCGCTTCCAGCACCGCCAATTCACCCTCCAGGGCCCGCCGCTCCGACTCCTCGTGCGCGGCCATCTCCAAGGCGAGCCGCGTCTCGGCGTCCATCCGGGTGAAGCGGGTTTGTCCGACCAGACTGGGCGCCACGGCGAAGACACGCTCTGGATCGCCGACGTCCTCGATGATCCGGACAGCCCGGGCCACTTCCACGCGCGAACCGCCGAACGAATTGATTCTCGGCAGAATGTGACTCGCGGCACGAATCGCAGTCGAACCGGACAGTCGGGCGACGAGCCGCTCGCCGCGTCCGCGCTTTCCAAGAAACCCATACCTCTCTTCACGGGGCCTGTAGGGCACGGCCAGGTACCAATCATCGGCCGGGCCGCGCTCCAGCTGAAGTTCCTTCAAGTCTTTGCGCACGATGGGTAGGCGTGTACCGTCTTCGCTGCGCACGCGCGCGATGATCTTGGAGTTGTCATCGGTCGCGAAGAAGACGATCAGGCCAGCTGCCGATGTCAGCGTGTAGCCGATCGCCCGAACGGTGGCCCCGATCAGCTGACGCGCACGACGCCGAACGAACTGCTTGCTGTAGCGCCACGCAGCAAACTCGGGGCGCCGTGGCTGGCCGATCCGAATCAGCTCGAGCCCTTCCTTCATGCGCGCGAGCCCGATGTTGTCGGTGGAGTAGCGAAGACGTGTATCACGGAACTCGCGCTCGCACTCCTCGATAGCGTCCCAGCGTTCCTGCAGCGGACTCAAGTTCCATCGCCGACAGCGCTCGCAGATGACCCAGAGTCGCCCCTTCTGCTGATCGAAGGCCAGGCGGCGGCCGACCGGGAAAGTCTCGACGGTCTCGTTCGAGCCGAGCTTGCGATTACAGTAGATGCAGGTCTTGTACATGGCGCTCATCGGCAGCGGAATGACCGGGCAGAGACCTCGGGACTCGGCCAACCCTTACACCATATAAGACGCGGCGCAGCCGGTGTGTGTTTCCGAGCGAATCGCGCTACCCTAGCGAAGCGATGCCCGCTCTGCGACTATTCTAGTGCTGAACACTCCTCAGGGTGCGCAGGGAAGCGCTACTGGCTACCGATAACAAGTGCGATTAGTCGATGAAACCTATCTTAGCTCGGACTGCCCTCGTAGTTGCTCTTCTGGGTACGTCCGCCGACCAGGCGCACTCGCAAGGCCGGCCTTTCGCACGCAAGGCCCAACCGCCGGCCGACGCGGCGGCCAACGACAACCTACTTCAGATCGAGATCCGCTCACTCGAGGCGGCAACGGTCCCAAGGCGTCACGAGGTGGAGGCGGTACCCTATCCCGGAGCCGTCGTCGTCCAGACGATCGACGCCGCCGAGCGCGTGTCCGGCGAGGAGCGCTACGAGTCGCTCCCGATCATCGTTCTCTTTTCCAGCGACCCACCGGACCGGGTGGTCGATTACTACATTAAGAATCTGGCGGGTTGGAGTCACGGTGTGTTCTTGTCCAGCGACTACTTCTGGATGGGCGACGAAGGATTCAGTCCATTGGAGAAGTCGGGTGATATCACGGCGTCGGTCCAGATCAGAGACGCCCGCACCAGCCGACTCGTGCCGGACGCTAGGACTGAGATTCGCATCAGCTACTATCCGTAGCCTCTCGCAGCGCCGAAAAGAGCGGCGGCACCCGAAGGTGCCGCCGGTTGAAGTAGCCCAGTGCATTAAGTGTATATCGGGGCTAGTCGGTGCCCATCATCTCATCGCGTTTCGCCTTGAACTCAGACCCTTCCCTCCAGTTGGGGAAGGAGGACTCGCCCCCGATCGTGTAACCAACCATGAACCAGAGCCGGATGTCGTCTACCGCACCCCGGAGATCCCACTCTTCGCGATATTCGTCCGATGGCATGTGGTAGTGCGTCGCTGTGTACTCGTCCTTCCGCTTGCGAGTCCACTCGACGCCATGCTCCAGATGATCGTCACCGGTGTCCGTGTAGAGGGCCGGCACGCCCTGCTTGGCCAGCGAGAAATGGTCTGAGCGATAGTAATAGCCCTTGGCCGCATCGGGATCGGGCACCAGCACTCGATCCTGTTTCTCCGCTGCCGCGGCCAAGTAATCATCCAGCTCCGACGCTCCATAACCGACCACCACTATGTCCTTCATCGGCCCATAGATATTGAGCCCATCGATATTGATGGCGGCTGCCGTCTTGTCCAGAGGAAAGACCGGATTCTCTCCGTAGTAGGCCGAACCCAGCAACCCCTGCTCCTCAGCGGTCACGGCGATGAAGACGATGGAACGGGCCGGAGGCGCATCCAACGACTGGAATGCCTTAGCCAGCGAGAAAAGTGCGGCAGTTCCGGTAGCGTTGTCTAGCGCGCCATTGTAGATCTGGTCGCCCTCGAGGCTAGCGTCGCGTCCCAGGTGATCCCAGTGCGAAGTGTAAATCACGTACTCGTCGGCGCGCTCGCCGCCGGGTAGCAGAGCCAGCACATTGTTGGACGTGGAGTGCTCGATCGTGTTGCTCACGGCGATCGATGCGCTCACATCCATGGGGACTGCCTCGAAGTCGGCCTGCGTCGCCGTGACCTTCAGCTCGTCGTAATCCTGCCCGGCCAGCTCGAAGATCTCACGAGTCGTCTCGATAGTCAGCCAGCCCTCGACGGCGACCCGCGACATGTTGTCATCGTCGGCAACCATGGAAAACTGCGGACCAGACCAGCTCCCTTCCACTGTGTTCCAGCCGTAGGCGGCGGGCTCGGTCTCGTGGACGATGAACGCGGCGGCCGCACCCTGACGGGCCGCTTCTTCGTACTTGTAAGTCCAGCGCCCGTAGTACGTCATGGCGTTGCCGGTGAACAGCGCCGGGTCTTTCGTGGCGAAGCCGGGATCGTTGACCAGAATGACGACGGTCTTGCCCTCTACGTCCAGCCCTTCGTAGTCGTTCCGACCGTACTCGGGAGCCACAATGCCGTAGCCGACGAAGACCATCTCCGAGTTCATCACATCCACTGCGTCCACAACACGGGTCGTCCACGCCATGATCTCGTCACCGTAATCGAAATCCAACGTGGTCGTCCTCCGTCCGTCCCTGCGCGTTACGTTGAGGACGATATTGGGATCGGCAGTGATGGATACGAGCGGTACCTCCTGCACCCAGCTATCGCCGTTTCCGGGCTGCAGGCCCAGCGCCTCGAACTGCTCGATCAAATACGCGACGGTCTTCTCCTCGCCGGCACTGGAGGGGAGACGGCCTTCGAACTCGTCGGATCCCAAGACCTTGACGTGCTTCACCAGGTCCTCGATCGTGATGCTCGACAGCGCCTTATCCAGCTGCGCGTCGCTCGTCGCGCAGGCGACGGCGATCCCAGCGGCGATCACGGCCAAAATCAGCTTTCCGGGCATCCCTCGGGTCATTGTAACCTCTCTGCAGACTTGAAGTTCTGCGTTTCTAAATCCGGGCCCACAGGCGGAGCGCCATGCACGCCGTGCGGGCCAGACAGTCGGGGTCGTTTGATTGAGACACCGGGAACGTAGTGGCCGCGGATTGATTCGCAAGTACGGCCGCCGCCGTCAGGAGAGCGCCAGGGCCAGCGCGAGAACGACGTTCGTGCTCAAGTTCCAGATCACGTTGGAACCCAGCGCCGGTATCGGCACCGGTGTCTCCGGCCGCATGAGCGCCCAACGAACCGCCGCGACCAGCAGCAGGCTGGGCGCGATGGCGGCGAGCGAGAGCGGCGGAATGTAGTCGAGCGCTACGGCGGCGATCAGCCACAACGGCACCAGCAAGGCAAAGAGCACATAGAGCCTGGCTGCCTTCCTGCGCCCCAGGAGGAGCACCAGATTACGACGCCCGCCCGTTCTGTCCGCTTCTTCATCCGGGAACTCGTTGAGCAGCAGTAGGTTTAGCGTCATGCAGAACGCGGGGATCGAGGCGGCGATGGCGACCGTCTCGTAAGCGCCGGTTTGGACCAGAGTGGTTCCGACTACGGGCAGGGCACCCAACCCCAGCCCGGCGAAGAACTCGCCGACATAACCACGTGCCAGAAGATCGCTGTAGGCGAAGACAGACACAGCGCCGACGGCGAGGATAGGCACCAAGTTCACGCCGACCACGGTTATGAAGTAGAGACCCACGACCACACCGACGGCGCCACCGACCAACCCTATGGCTACCGCCTTTCTATAACTGAGCTTTCCGGCGGGCAGCGTCCCGCTGCCACCGCTGAAGGGCGTGCGCTCGGTGTTAAGATCGATGCCACTTCGGAAGTCGCTCGCTTCGTTCAGAGCATTTACCGCCACGTGGACGCCGACAAGGCCCAAGAGTGCCAGTCCGGCATGCGCCCAGTCTTCCATCCCCAGGTACACAGCGGCACCGGTTCCGACGGCAATCAACGTGACAGGAAGCAGTAGAAACGGCGCCCGAGCAACGGCAGCGTACGCGGCGACGCTCATGAGTCCCTCCGTAGTACAGACGATCCATACTGGTTGATCAGTTCAGCTTAGGGTCCGAATGCTGGAGGATGCAAGGCCGGACCAACTTGCATACATCAACGACGGGACTGGCCAACGGAGGAGTCTGACCCCCAGATTTCCCGACCGAACGAGAGCGACAGGAGGCAACGTGATCCGACGACCAGAAGCATCCGAACACTTCGAGTACTATCGCCGCTACATCGATCTCGTGCCGGAGGGAAACGTCCTGTCGATTATGGCGGG
>Ga0209536_100000265_pt1 | contig 82752 bp, 66 predicted proteins | sample DeeMarSeWOR28_12_FD_187461 | JGI IMG/M metagenome (GOLD analysis project Ga0209536, IMG submission 187461) | Marine sediment microbial communities from White Oak River estuary, North Carolina - WOR-2-8_12 (SPAdes) (version 2) | ecosystem: Environmental > Aquatic > Marine > Intertidal zone >...
ATTGCTCTACCTGTGGCCCGACAAGGTCAAGGTGACGCTGCCGTTTATCAAAAAAGCCGTTGTCGGTATCTCCACAACGCCGGCGCTGTTGGGCGTGGGTTACATCCTCGGACGCCGAATAGGAGCCATCATGGTCGGCGGCGGATTGATCTCGTGGGTGTTGATAATTCCGTTTATCGCCTACAAATTCGGCGACGCCGCCATCTGGGACAACACGCTCGCCTACCTGCGGTCCAAAGGGCTGGATCAGTCGATAACCACGATCGGCGATCTGTCCGCGCAACAGATCTGGGACGGGTATATACGGATTATCGGGGCCGGCGCGAACGGTCAGCCCGGCGGCTGCCGCGAGCGCGTCCGCGGCCTGGCGCTCCTCGACGGCCAGCACGAAGTCGGCTTCCGAGTCCGCAGCGAGACCCCGGCGGGCCGCGCGCAGGTGTGCCAGGGCGCCGGCGACGTGGCGGGCGACGGATCCGAGTCGGGAGGGGCCGAACGCGGTGAAGGCGTCCTCGACGGCCGCCTCGGCCTCCTCGAGCGAGTGAAGGACCTCCGGAGGCACCGTCTCTCCCGTCAGGAGGCCTACGCCGGACAGCGATGTGTCGAGGCCGTCGAAGGGCGACGGGCGTGTCTCGGAGGAGGTCGCGCCGGCCGGCTCCGGCCCCTGGCGCTCCGGGATTTCCGCTCCGTCGAAGGCGTCCACGAGCTCGTAACGGGCGGGCCGCAGCGGCGGGCGCGCAGCTCGAATCCTTCCGGCGGTCTGCGACCGCTGGAGGCTCAGACCGTAGGCCCCGAACGACTGGAACGTCTGCTGGAGCCACGGATCGACGCGGTGGGGGTCGAGCTCCGCGTCATGAGACTCGTCGTCCGTCAGGCGACCACGGTACAACCGACGGACGCGCCAGGGGCGCAGGCCTTCGTTCGTGACCTGCTCGCGGAAGCGGTTCGGGTCGGCTGCGGCCCGAACCGCCTCCACCGTGAGCACGCCGGCCGCCTGGTGATGACCATGTCCGTCACGCGCCGAGCCGTGCCATCGCGAAATCACGACCGTCGGCCGGTTGAGGCGGATGACGCGTACCATGTCGGCCAGCAGCGCATCGCGATCCCAGCTCCGCATGGCTTCGTCGAGCGTCTTGGAGTACCCGTAGTCCACTGCGGTCGTGAAGTACTGGTCGTCGAGGCCGTAGTAGCGCCCGGAGCGGCGGAGCTCCTCCGTTCGAACGAGGCCCAGGCCGTCGAACAGCTCGGGGCCCATCGCGTTGGCCCCTCCCTCGCCGCGGTTGAGCGTGAGGAGGGCGGTACGCACGCCCATGCCGCGTCCGAGGAGCGTCAGGACGCCCGCTTCCTCGTCGTCGGGGTGCCCCGCGGTGTACAGGACACTCGCGGTGGTTCTCAGCTTCTGGAGGCGGTACCAGAGCCCGGGCAGGCCCTGGTCGGCCGGGAGCGGGCCGTCGGGACCGACGTCTCCCGCTCGGGTCAGCACCCGGTCCGGCGCGCGCTGGGCGCCGAGGAGCACCGGTGCGGCAGCCAGCGCCCCGACCGTCAGGCACAGAGCGACGCCGGAGCGGACCCGCGCCGCCTGCCGCGAGGCGTCACACCGGGTGGCCGAGGGGCGCCTTGAGACGTGAACGAGGGTGAGCATGAGATCGGTGGCACGTGGGAAGGGCGGCAAGGTATCGCGGTCGCGTACCGCACACGACCGGGGGCCGGTTCTCGATCGGCTTCGCGGTGATATCATCCGTGCATGAAGGAGCCCATCCGCATTCGTGGCGCGCGGCAGCACAACCTCAAGGGGGTGGATCTCGATCTTCCCCGCCGGAGCCTCACGGTCGTCACGGGACCGTCGGGGTCGGGGAAGAGCTCGCTCGCACTCGACACCCTCTTCGCCGAAGGGCAGCGCCGCTACGTGGAGTCGCTGTCTACGTATGCGAAGCAGTTCCTGGATCGGATGGAGAAGCCGGACGTCGACTCCGTGGAAGGCATCTCTCCGGCTGTGGCGATCGAGCAGAAGAACCCCACGAAGTCGAGTCGCTCCACGGTAGGCACCGCGACGGAGGTGTACGACTACATGCGGCTGCTCTGGTCGCGCGTGGGGCGGACCCACTGCCCGGAGTGTGGCCGTCACGTGCAGCCCGACACGGTGAGCTCGGCGGTGGACCGGATCCTCGACCTCCCCGCGGGTGCACGAATCCAGGTGGCGTTTCCGCTGCCGCGAAGCGAGGAGATCACACACGAGCTCGTGGTCTCCAACCTGCGGGCACTCGGCTTCGTCCGACTCCTCGTCGACGGGAGGCTGTGCGACCTCTCGGGCCCCGAGGCCGAGACGGTGGCCGGTATGGGCCACGACGTGACCGCGTCGGACGAGCTGCTGGTGGTCGTCGACCGGCTCAAGGTGGATGCGAACGAGCGTGAGCGACTGGCGGATTCACTGGGGACGTGCTTCGTGGAAGGGGACGGTGAGGCCGTCGTCGTGATCGCCGACCCGCTCGAGGACGGTCCGAAGCGGCTGTTGTTCACGGAGCACTTCCGTTGTCCCGATCACCCGGACGTCGGCTTCCTGGATCCGACGCCCCAGCTCTTCTCCTTCAACAACCCGTACGGCACCTGCCCCCTCTGTACCGGGTTCGGGGCCACGCTCGACTACGACCCCGAGCTGGTCGTTCCCAACGAGGATCGCACGCTCGCGGACGGCGCCGTGGATCCGTGGTCGAAGCCCCGCTACAAGCGGGAACGGAAGAAGCTCGCCGAGTTCGCGAAGGATCGGGGCGTTTCGACCCGGGTCGCCTGGTCGAAGCTGCCGGAGGAGTTCCGCGACGCCGTCATGTACGGGACGAAGGGGTTCCGAGGTGTGATCCCGTTCCTCGTCTCCAAGGAGAAGAAGCGGTACAAGCAGTACATCCGGGTCTTCCTGCGCCAGTACCAGAGCCCGAAGACGTGCCGTGCCTGTGGGGGCGCGCGCATCCGCCCCGAGGCCCTGTTCGTCCGGGTCGGCGGACGCTCGATCGCCGACGTTGCCGAGCTGCCGCTGGAAGCGCTGCGGCCCTGGCTCGACGATCTGGAGCTCAGCGCCATGGAGTCGCAGATCGCGGAGACGATCCTGCGCGAGCTGCGCGCGCGGGTGGGCTTCCTCGTGGACGTGGGCCTGGGCTACCTCTCCCTGAGCCGACAGATGCGAACGCTGTCCGGAGGAGAGGCTCAGAGGATCAACCTGGCCAACTCGCTGGGGTCGGCGCTCGTGGACACGCTGTACGTGCTCGACGAGCCGACCGTGGGGCTGCACCCTCGTGATACCGGGGCCCTCCTGGAACTCCTGCAGAGGCTCCGCACGGCGGGGAACACCGTCGTGGTCGTCGAGCACGACACCCAGGCGATCCGGTGCGCGGATCACGTCGTGGAGCTCGGCCCCGCGTCGGGGGAGCACGGCGGGGAAGTGGTGTTCGAGGGTCGCCCCGATTCCCTCGCCGAGGTCGACACCGTGACGGGCCGGTACCTCTCCGGGCGATCCCCCATTTCCGCCCCGAGCCGCCCGCGGCCGCTCGACGGACCGAGCCTCGTGCTGCGGGGCGCCCGCCTGCACAACCTGAACGGCGTCGACATCGAGGTCCCGCTCGGGGCGACGACCGTCGTCACGGGCGTGTCCGGGTCGGGAAAGTCGACGCTCGTGCACGACGTTCTCTACCGGGCGGCGGAGCGGACGCTCGGATCGGGAGACACGAGTGCGAAGGAGCATCTCGGCGAGGTCGTGGGAGAGTACGACGCTCTGGAAGGGATGACGCACCTCGACGAGGTGGTCCTCGTCGATCAGTCTCCGATCGGTCGCACGCCGAGATCGAATCCGGTCACGTACATCAAGGCGTGGGACCACGTTCGCAAGCTGTTCGCGGCAGCGCCGCTCTCCCACGAGCGGGGATACGGGCCGGGCCACTTCTCATTCAACGTCGAGGGGGGACGGTGCGACGAGTGCAAGGGAGCCGGTGCGATCGAGGTCGAGATGGTGTTCATGGCGGACGTCTTCGTGCCTTGTGACAGCTGCGGGGGCAAGCGCTACAAGCGCGACGTGCTCGACGTGAAGGTTCGGGGCAGGACGATCGCCGAGGTCCTCGATCTGACCGTGGACGAGGCCATCCGCTTCTTCATCCGGGAGCGCCGACTCGGAAAGACCCTTTGGCAGCTGCAGCAGGTGGGCCTCGGCTATCTGCGGCTCGGCCAGCCGGCGACCACGCTGTCGGGCGGCGAGTCGCAGCGGCTCAAGATCGCACGCGAGCTCGCGCGCGTCTCGGGAAAGAAGGGGCGCAAGCTCTACATCCTCGACGAGCCCACGACCGGGCTGGCGGGCGAGGACGTGCGCAAGCTCGTCGAAGTGCTCGGACGTCTCGTGGACGCGGGCAACACCGTGCTCGTCATCGAGCACAATCTCGACGTGATCCGCGTCGCGGACTGGGTCATCGACCTTGGTCCCGGCGCCGGCGCCCGGGGAGGCGAGGTCGTGGGCATGGGACGCCCCGAGACGATCGCCAGCATTCCCGAGAGCGCGACGGGCCGATACCTGGCCGAGGCGATCCGGGAAGCCGCCGCCGTCTCGCATGCCTGATGGGCCCGGAAGGCGGTCCGGCGGGGAGGCATGACTTCGCCGACCGTGAGCGTGCTGCTTCCCGTGCGTGATGGTGCCGCGCACGTGGACGAGGCGCTGGCCTCCCTCGTCTCCCAGTCGTTCGAGGATTTCGAGGTGGTCGTGGTCGACGACGGCTCGACCGACGGCACCACGGCCCGGGTCGAGGCGTGGTGTGCGCGCGATCGGCGAATCCGTCTCGCCCGGCAGCGCGCGTCGGGGATCGTGGCGGCGCTCGAGCGCGGGCGCGCAGAGGCACGAGCCCCGTTCCTCGCCCGGATGGACGCCGACGACGTCGCCCTGCCGGGACGCCTGGCGGCCCAGCATCGGCTTCTGGAGTCGGCCCCCGACCTCGCGGGGTGCGGATGCGGGGTCGAGTACTTCCCGCAGGAGCGGGTGCGGGAGGGCGCCCGCCGCTACGAGGCCTGGCTCAACGCGACGGTCACCCCCGACCAGATCCATGCTTCCGTCTTCGTGGAGTGCCCGATCGCTCACCCGACCTTCTTCCTTCGCGCCGGCGCGGTGACGGCGGTCGGTGGATACCGCGACTGCGGCTGGCCCGAGGACTACGATCTCGTGCTGCGCCTGTGGCGTGCCGGACATCGCATCGGCAAGGTGCCCGACGTGCTGCACCGGTGGAGGGAGCGGCCGGATCGGCTGTCGCGCACCCACGCCGCGTACGCCCCCGAGGCGTTCGTGGCGTGCAAGGTCCACCACCTGGCGCGGAGCCTGCTCGCCGGTGGTCGAAGCGCGGTCGTCTGGGGGGCCGGGCCGGTCGGAAAGACGTTCGCCCGCGCGCTTCGATCGGTGGGTGCGCCGCTGGAGGCCTTCGTGGAGCTCGATCCCCGCAAGATCGGTCAGGAGATCCACGGAGCGACGGTGCTCGATACGGAGGGCGCGCTGCGCCGCCGCGGTCCTCTGCACGTCGCTGCGGTAGGGCAGGCAGGCGCACGCGAGCGGATCGTCGGTACACTCGAAGCCGCTGGTTTCGCTCCGGTCCGGGACTTCGTTCCGGTCGCGTGACGGGCGCCGCGGGGGAGGTCGCGGGGCGGCGCTCGCGATACCCCGTCGCAGGTGGCGAAAACCTTTGCGGCAAAAGGCTTTTCCTGCCTTGGAAAGGGGTCGCGGCAGAGTTATTTTAGAAGCTTGGACGGAGCCCTCCGAGCGGATCGAAACGAACGCTCGGAAATCCCTGCCGGAGCTTCGATGTCGGTGACCCTCTCGCGGTGCGGAAGGGGTCTGCGACCGACCCGCTCCGTGCTACGAGAGGAAGTGCGCGCGTATGAGTGACGAGCTCGAGCTCGGAGGTGGTGGGGGAGGCGGCCAGACGGTCCTGTCGCGCCTTCTCGAGGACGAGATGAAGGAGTCGTTCATCGACTATTCGATGAGCGTCATCGTCCAGCGAGCCCTGCCGGACGTCCGCGACGGCCTGAAGCCGGTACACCGACGAATCCTGTACGCCATGAGCGAGGCGGGGCTGAGCCCCGGACGCGCGTACAAGAAGAGCGCCACGGTCGTCGGTGACGTGCTCGGTAAGTACCACCCGCACGGCGACTCGGCCGTCTACGACTCGATGGTGCGGATGGTGCAGGACTTCTCCCTGCGCTACCCCCTCGTCGACGGCCAGGGCAACTTCGGCTCCGTCGACGGCGATTCTGCGGCCGCCTACCGCTACACCGAAGCGCGCCTCATGCCGCTCGCGACCGAGCTGCTGGCAGACATCGAGAAGGAGACCGTCAACTACGCCGACAACTTCGACGGGAGCCGTCAGGAGCCGACGGTCCTTCCCGCGAGGGTGCCGAATCTCCTCATCAACGGATCGTCGGGGATCGCGGTCGGGATGGCGACGAACATCCCGCCGCACAACCTCCGTGAGGTCGTGGCCGCGGTCACGGCCCTCGTCGACGACCGCGACCTCCCGCAGGAGGAGCTCGAGTCCATCGTCCAGGGACCGGACTTTCCCACGGGTGGCTTCGTCTGCGGTCGGGAAGGAATCCGGGACGCGTATCGGACCGGTCGGGGACGTGTGGTCATGCGCGCCCGAGCGGAGATCGAGCAGATCGACGCGAACTCGGAGCGCATCGTCGTCACCGAGATCCCGTTCATGGTGAACAAGTCGCGCCTCATCGAGCAGATCGCCCAGCTCGTGCGCGACAAGAAGCTCACGGACATCCGGGATATGCGCGACGAGTCGGACCGCGAGGGGATGCGGATCGTCATCGAGCTCAAGCGTGACGCGGTTCCGGAGATCGTCCTGAACCGGCTGTACAAGCACACGCAGATGCAGTCGACCTTCGGGACGATCCTGCTCGCCCTCGTGGACGGCGAGCCCAGGGTCATGTCGCTGCGAGAGATGCTCGGCCACTTCATCGATCACCGGCTCGAGGTCATCGTCCGGCGATCGGAGTTCGATCTGAAGAAGGCACTCGAGCGGGAGCACATTCTCGAGGGCCTGAAGATCGCCGTCGACAACATCGACGAGGTCATCAAGATCATTCGGGGCTCGTCCGACACCGAGACCGCTTCGCAGCAGCTCCAGGAGACATTCGAGCTCTCCGAGCGTCAGGCGAAGGCGATCCTCGACATGAGGCTCGCGCGGCTCACCGGCCTCGAGATCGAGAAGCTCGAGGAGGAGCTCGCCGAGGTGCGCGAGCTCATCGCGGAGCTGCAGCGCATTCTTGGTTCAGAGGAGGTCCGCATGGGCATCCTCAAGGACGAGCTGGCGGAGGTCGCCGCGAAATACGGCGACGAGCGCCGCACCGAGATCACGCACGCGGTGGGTCAGTTCAACGTCGAGGACCTGATCGTCGAAGAGGACATGGTCGTCACCGTGTCCCACCAGGGCTACGTGAAGCGCCTCCCGGTCGACACGTATCGCGCACAGCGCCGCGGCGGACGCGGGCTGCGCGGGATGGACACGAAGGAGGAGGATTGGGTCGAGCACCTCTTCGTCGCGTCGACGCACGACTACCTCATGATCTTCACGCGTCGGGGCCAGTGCTACTGGAAGAAGGTGTGGGAAATCCCGGTGGGCAGCCGGACGTCGCGTGGAAAGCCGATCGTCAACCTGCTCAACCTCGGGCCGGACGAGCAGATCGCGGCCGTCGTGCCGGTCCGCGACTTCGCGGACGACCAGTTCCTGATCTTCGGGACACGACAGGGCGTGGTGAAGAAGACCCAGCTATCCGCTTACGGGAATGTGCGCACCGTGGGCCTGAACGCGATGAACATCGCCGAGGGTGACGAGCTCATCGAGGTCCGCATCACGTCGGGCGACGACGAGGTCCTCATCGCCAGCCGCAAGGGGATGGCGATTCGATTCAACGAGACCGACGCCCGACCCATGGGCCGCGCCACCGGCGGTGTTCGCGGCCTGAATCTGCGCGACGACGACGAAGTCGTCGGCATGGTCGTCGCCCGCCCCGAGTCCACGATCCTCGTCGTCTCCGAGAACGGTCTCGGCAAGCGGACGCCGATCAGCGAGTACCGTCTCCAGAAGCGGGGCGGCTACGGGGTGATCAATCTCCGCATCACCGGGAAGACCGGTGAGGTGGTCGCCGTCCGTGCGGTTGCCGAAGACGAGCAGCTGATGATGATCACCAGGAACGGTGTCGTGAACCGTCAGCGGGTTTCGGAGATCCGGGTCATCGGCCGGGCGACCCAGGGCGTCAAGCTGATGAACCTCGACGAGGGCGACGTCGTCGTGGATGTCGCGCGGGTCGTCATCGAGGACGACAACGACGACGAGAACGGAGCGGGAGAGGAGGCCGAAGGCCCCGCTCCGGACGACGCGCCGGTCGGGGATTCGGCCGACGGGGAATCGTGAGGGACTTCGTCGGAGGGCAGGGACTCGTAGGGCTCACGGAGATCGAGTCCGCTTCGCGACGTCTGGCGGGCATCGTCGTGCCCACCCCGCTTCTGCCTGCCGATGCCGTGTCGGAGGCGGTGGACGCCATGGTCCGGCTGAAGTGCGAGAACCTCCAGTACGCGGGCTCCTTCAAGATCCGGGGCGCGTACAACTTCGTCTCGCAGCTCTCCGACGATCAGATCGCGCCGGGAATCATCACCTACTCCTCCGGAAATCACGCGCAGGCCGTCGCCCTGGCCGGGAAGCTGCGCGGGGTTCGTGTGGTGGTGGTCATGCCGACCGATGCGCCGAAGGTGAAGCGTGACGGGGCCGAGCGACTGGGTGCCGAGGTCGTGTTCGAGGGGACGACGTCCGTCGAGCGGAAGGCCCGTGCCGAGGCCATCGCCGAGCGGGAGGGGCTCGTCATGGTGCCTCCTTTCGACCACCGACACATCATCGCGGGGCAGGGCACGGTGGGGCTCGAGATCGCCCGGGCGTGGGCCGACGTCGACGTCGTGCTCGCGCCGATCGGGGGTGGTGGGCTGGCGAGCGGCGTCGCAGCCGCGGTGAAGCGCCTGCTGCCTTCGGCACGCGTGATCGGCGTCGAGCCCGAGGGCGCCGCCTCCATGCGTGCGGCCCTCGACAACGGTTCTCCCACGCTGTTGGGTGAGATCGATACCATCGCGGACGGGCTCAAGCCCGTCATCGCCGGTGAGCTGACGTTCGAGCATGCGAAGCATCTCCTCGACGACGTAGTGACCGTGAGCGACGACGCGATCCGCAAGGCGACCGCGATGCTCGTCCACAGGCAGAAGCTCGTGGTGGAGTGGAGTGGCGCTGCGACCACGGCCGCTCTGCTCTCGAATAAGGTGGATGTCGAGGGGAGACGTGTGGCTGCGATCATCAGCGGAGGGAACCTCGAGACACCCGCCGCCTGCTCCGACTGTCCAGCGGCGCCTCAGGTCATCGCCTGATCGGGGGACGCATGCGCAGAATCATCCTGTTCGACATCGACGGAACCCTCGTGTGGGGTGGGCCGGCGAAGTTCGCCTTCGTCGACGCAATGAAGGAGACGTACGGGACCCCGGGCGACTTCGAGCGGGTGAGCTTCGCCGGCAAGACGGACCCGCAGATCGCGCGGGAGCTGCTGCTGGCCGTGGGGCTCGGTCACGACGAGATCGACGAGGGGCTGTCCGATCTCTGGAACCGCTACCTGGGGCACCTGGAGGACCGACTGCCCTCGGATCCCGTCCGGGTCCTCCCCGGGGTATACGACCTCCTCGATGCGCTCTCCAACCTCGAGGACATCGGTGTGGGACTCCTCACCGGCAACATTGCGGGTGGGGCGCGACTCAAGCTGGCCTCGGGAGGGCTGTGGGGCCGCTTTTCCTTCGGCAGCTACGGCTCGGACCACGAAGAGCGCGACGAGCTTCCCGCAATCGCGGTCGATCGGGCCCGCGAGCTGTGGGGCGAGGCGGTGACGCCGGATCGGGCGATCGTGGTCGGAGACACGCCGCGAGACATCGCCTGCGGCAAGGCCGGGGGCACGCGAACGGTCGCGGTCGCGACGGGCAGCTTCAGCGTGACCGACCTGCGGGCCTCCGGGCCGGACCACGTGCTCACGGATCTGTCCGATACGGACCGCGTCGTCGAGCTGCTTACCGACTGAGAGCCCGGAGGCGCTTGATCGGCCTCGGGTCAGGAAACATTTTCCCGTTCCCGGCGAATCAAGGGCGTCGGGGAGAAGTCGCTCGAGCCGAGCGGCGCCCATGGATCGGTCCGCGGGGTCGGATCGACGTGCAACGGAGTGAGACGTGTCTAGAGGCGAAGAACGCCGGCAGGCCCGCGAGGCCAAGTCGGACATGAAGAAGTTCTACTACATCTTCGGTGCGGTCGCCGTGATCGGCATCGGGGCGGTGGGGTGGCAGGTCAGCTCCAGCATGCTCAGCGCGGCCGTCGCCGCTCCCATCGAGCTGGAGGTGGGGAGCGACGAGGAGCTCGTGGCGCTCGCGCAGGGCGTGACGCGAGGGGACGAGTCGGCTCCGGTGACGATCGTGGAGTTCGGCGATTACCAGTGCCCCGGGTGCGCCTCCTTCGCCCTCTCCGTGAAGCCTCAGGTCGACGGCACGCTCGTCGAGTCGGGACAGGCCAAGTTCGTCTTCTACGACTTCCCGCTCATCTCGATTCACCCCAACGCGTTCCTCGCCGCCCGAGCCGCCCGCTGCGCCGATGATCAGGGCAAGTACTGGGAGTACCACGAGACACTCTTCCGCAATCAGGCGCGCTGGTCTTCGGCTTCGATGCCCTCGAGCGCGTTCGAGCAGTACGCTTCGGACGTCGGAGTCGACGTCGGGCCGTTCAAGTCCTGCCTCAACAGTGACAAGCATGCGGACGTGGTCACGGCAAACATGCAGCTCGGGCAGCGCATGGGTGTGAACGGCACGCCTTCGGTCTTCCTCAATGCCAACGGGACGACCCGCAGGCTGAACAACTACGACTTCCGCAGCCTGACGGATGCGATCGCGCAGATCACCGGCTCGACTTCGGGGCAGGACTGAATGAGGCGTCCGGGCGGAGCGCTACGATGAGCAAGGGCATGGTGAAGGTCCGGCTCGTGTTCGTGGACGACGGGGACTACCACGACGAGACGATCGCCATTCCGGCGGCGGCGCTCGGGCGGCATGAGCGCCTCATCGACTGCCTGAGAGAAGACCCGGATGTTCTCGGACGGGTCTTCGTCGACGTGGATCGCCTCCTGATCGCGTCCGTCCAGGAGGACTGACACGCCGGCCTTGCTCGCGGCCCCGTCCCGGAATCGGGGGTAGAGCGACAGGTCAGTCGGCCCCGCGCCCGCTCCCGTCCACGGCGTTCAGGGCCCGCGCGAGCGTCCACTCCTTCACGACCGGTGGAGGCCAGCGGCCATCGACCGCGAGGTCGACGATGCGCACGGCCTCCTCGCGCGCGCGGCTTGCCCTCGCCTCGTCGATGTGCCCGGCCGCCAGCGCGTCTTCGAGCTCGTCCTCGTCCAGCACGCGGATCGGGGCGCCGGGCGGCCACCAGACGTCCAGATAGAGGTCGGTCGTGTCCCACCTCCGTCCGTCGATCCGGACGGGTGTGAGGATGTTCGCGTAGAGCCCGGAGAACGTTCCGTCGGCGCGGTGGAAGCGGCCGATGTCGTGCCAGAGGCCGGGAAAGGTGAACCAGACCACGATCGAGTCCTGCTCCAGCATCACCCTCTCGTCCAGGGTCATGGGGTGACGCAGCTCGACCGGCTCCGAGAGGGTCACGATCACGTCCTCGCGCTCGAGGACGACGCGCTGATCGTAGACTCGAAGGCGATCCGGGGGGCGACGATAGTGGATCGCTACGCGGCCCGGCTCGCTCAAGAGTCCGATGACGAGATGGACGGATCGTCGGGCAGGACGCGTTCCACGAAGACGTCCATGACCCCTCCACAGACGGCCGGGCTCCACGTGGTGAAGTCCTCGGTCAGGTTCACCCGGACGCGCTCCGGCGCGCCCGTGTCCAGGACCCGTCGAGCGGACTCGATCACCTCGGCCTCCCCGCATCCGCCCCCGACCGTGCCCACGAGGCCGACTGACGGGTCCACCACCATGCGTGCCCCGACCTTGCGGGGGGTCGAGCCCCGCGTACCGACGATCGTGGCGAGGGCACAGGCGCGCCCGGCGTCGCGTGCCTCGGAGAGGGCCTCGGAGATCGATCGGTCGTCTTCGTGTGTCACGTGTCTTTCTCCTCGCTCGTCGACGGGGTGTCGGCGCCGCCGGAGCCGAAGAACCGCTCGGCGACCCGCTCGACTTCCCGCAGCGGCGTCCCACGGCCGCCACGGTCCAGCATCACGAGCTCTGCGGCGACGGCCACCGCGATCTCCTCGGGGGTCTCCGCGCCGATGTCCAGCCCGACCGGCGCATGAATGCGGTCCAGGACGTCCGTGGCGAATCCGTCGTCCACGAGCTGGACGTAGGTGGCGCGCACACGGCGCCGACTCCCGATCATACCGATGTACGCGGGTGCCGGATCCGCCCTCAGGGCGCGAATCAGGCACTCGTAGTCGTACTTGTGCCCGCGCGTGACCAGGAGGAGGTGCGACCTCTCGTGCAGGGGTACCCCCGCGAATGGGTCGGAGAAGTCCACGCGGAGGAGCCGGTCGGCATCCGGGAATCGCTCCCGCGTCGCGAAGTCCGGGCGGTCGTCCAGGACGGTGACCCGGTAGCCCAGTAGCGCCCCGAGGTGGGCCATGGGCTGAGCGACATGTCCCGCACCGACCACGACCAGCTCCCGGAGCGGACGCCGAATTTCCACGTAGAGCTCGTACGGTTCCGCCCCGTCCACCGTCCGGATCCCGTCGCGGGCCCGAGGATCGCTCATGGCTTCGTCGAGGAGCTGTACAGCGAGCACATCGAGGCGATCGGAGCCGAGGTGGCCGAGCGTGCGTTCCGCTCCGGGCGGGTCGTGCGGCCGTAGCCGCGCCAGCCTGCTTCCGACCGCGGAGCCGTCGGGACCCCCCACCACCGTCGCGACGGCTGCGGTGCCGCCTTCGGCCGACGTCGTCAGCAGGAGGTGCGCTGCCTCCCGAGCTCGCAGCGGCCGTCGCTCGGACGAGGACACGGGCGGCGTTCCAGCCTCGGACGTCATGCGCTCCGCTCGACGGTCGCCCGGATGCGGGCGTACGCCTCGGGGGTGTCCACGTCCTCGATCACGCCCCGCTCCGCGATCTGGACCAGCCGGGCCTCCTCGAGGTGCCGGTGAACCACCACGCGGGCCCCGCCTTCCAGCCGGGGATCGAGAAGCTCCGGAAAGAGTGCGCTCCGGAAGAGGGCGGGGTGCCCGCGCTTCGAATCATGGACCGGCAGGGTCAGGGGTGCGTTCGAGCGGGTCGCCTCCGCGATGAGCGTGGCGACCGTGCCGGCGGTCACCAGTGGGTGATCCAGGGGAAGCCAGACGAGGCCGTCGACGTGCGGTCCGAGGGCGTTCAGCGCGATGCGCAGGGAAGTGATGGGGCCCTCGCCCGGATCGGGATTGACGAGAGTCCGGACGCCGATGCGCTCGGCCTCCTCGCGCACCCGGGCCTCGGAGGTAGCGACGACCGCGAGCACGGGATCGCACCCGCCACCCTGCAGCGCCTCGATGACCCGACGCAGGAACGAGCGACCTTCGAGCTCGAGCGTCGCCTTCGGGCGGCCCATCCGTCGAGAGGCTCCGGCGGCGGGCACCGCGCCCGCGAAGCGGAGCCCGTCAGCCACCGACGCGCCCACCCATCGTGCCGGGAAACGCCTGGTAGAACGTCCGATCCTCCTCGGCGAGACGCGTGATGAGCGGCGCGGGCGCGAAGCGCTCGCCCACCACCTCCCGAAGCCCCTGCAGTCGGTCGAGCAGCCCTCGGGGATGCAGCGTGTCGGCGAAGCGCAGGAGCCCGCCCCGGAAGGGAGGGAAGCCCGTGCCCATGATCATGGCGAGGTCGACGTCCTGGGCCGCTGTGACGATCCCGTCGTCGAGGCAGCGCGCGGCCTCGTTGACCATCGCCAGGACCAGCCTGCGTCGAATCGAGGTCCGCAGCTCCTCGATTCTTGCAGCCCCCTGGGCCCGCGCTCCCTTCACGAGTCCGAGCTCGTGGTAGACTTCGGGATCCACGCCGCTCTCCTTGGACCCTTCGTAGCGGTAGAAGCCGAGGCCACCCTTCTTACCCAGGCGCTTCGTGCGCCCGAGCTCGACGAGCAGCGGGGCGGGGGTGAGCCGATCGCCGAGTCCGGCGTGGAGCGAGGCTCCGGCGTGCTGCGATACGTCGATGCCGATCTCGTCGATGAGCCGCAGCGGGCCCATCGGCATTCCGAACGCGCGGGCGACGCCGTCGATCTCCTCGATCGACGCGAACTCGGCGAGAAGGTAGCCGGCCTCGTTGAGATAGGGTCCCAGGATCCGGTTGACGAGGAAGCCGGGACCGTCACCGACCACGACCGGGACCTTGCCGAGATCGACGGCCAGACGGTAAACCGTCGCCACGGCCTCGTCCGACGTGCGCGTGCCGCGGATCACCTCGATGAGCGGCATCCGATGCACGGGGTTGAAGAAGTGCATGCCGCAGAACCGCTCCGGCCGATCGAGCGCCCCTGCCATCTCGTCCACCGACAGCGACGAGGTGTTGGTGGCGAGCACGCACTCCGCGGAGACCAGCGCCTCCGTTTCGCGCAGGACGGCCTTCTTCACGTCCATCTTCTCGACGATGGCCTCGACGACCAGATCGGCGCCGGAGAGGCCGTGGTATTCCACGCCGCCCGAGATGCGCTCGAGAGCCTGGTCCGCCTCGCGACGCGTCATGCGCCTCCGCTTCACGGCCTTGTCGAACAGGCCGCGGGCATGCTGCAGACCTCCCGTGACCGCGTCGTGCTGGATGTCCTTCAGATAGACCCGGATGCCTCGACTGGCCGCGAGCTGGCCGATCCCTCCGCCCATGACACCGGCACCCAGCACGCCCATGGCTTCGACCGGGTGCGCGCGGGTCGTCGGGTCCGCGTCCGGGAACCGCTCGAGCCCCGTGCCCTTCCGCGCGGCTTCACGCATGTGAAAGACGTGCACGAGGTTCTTGCAGACCGGCGAGACGAGCAGCTGGGCCGCGGCGCGCGCCTCGGCCGCGAGGCTCTCCTCGACACTGCCCGTGGCGTGGTCACGGAGGATCTCGAGGATCCGAAGGGGAGCGGGGTAGTTTCCTCCGGTGGTCGCCATCACCTGCCGCCGAGCAGTCCTCAGCACCATCCACCGGCCCGGGCGGGTGTCGTCGAGAAGCCGGGTCAGGAGCTTCCGCTTCGGGGCCTGCGGACGGTCCTTCTCTTTCGACGCACGAAGAAGGGCGCGGACGCCCTCCTCCAGCCCCCCGACGGGAACGACGGACGAAGCGAGGCCGATCCGCCGTGCCCGGGCCGCGTCGATGCGCCGGCCCGTGAGGAGGAGGTCGAGGGCCGCCTGCAGCCCCACGAGACGAGGCAGGCGCGTCGTCCCCCCCCAGGCGGGGAGGATCCCGAGCTGAACCTCGGGGAGCGCCAGCCTGGTCTTCTTCGAATCCGTGACGACCCTGTGGTCGCATGCGAGCGACATCTCCAGACCGCCGCCCACGCAGACTCCGTGGATGGCAGCCACCGTGGGCACGGGCAGGGCCGCGAGCTCGTCGTAGATCCGCTGACCCACGATGACCTGCTGCTCGGCCAGCACGGGATCCTGGACTCCCCCGATGACGTCGATGTCGGCGCCGGCGATGAACGAATCGGGCTTCCCGCTCCGGATCACGATGGCCCCGACGCGACCCGCCTGTGCGGCCTCACGGGCCTCGGCGAGCGCCTCCCGGAAGCGAAGCATCACCTGCTCGGTGAGCACGTTGAGCGGACGATCGGGGTCGTCGAACGTGATCCAGCCGATACGGTCGGCGTCGACTTCGAAGGCGGGGCTCGGGGTGTGCGGCATGCTCTGACGAAGTGGAGGAGCGCGATCGCTCCACAATACGATGCCTCGGCCCAAAGGAAAGCCGCCCGGACGCGATGCGCCCGGGCGGCCGACCTTCGGTGCCGTGCGGACCGGTGTACGCTTAGAGCTTGACGCGCTCCTGGGCGTTCGAGCGGTTGAGCTGAACCGTCATCGGCTCACCCTTCTCGACGGTGATGGGGAAGTTCCAGTACAGCTCCGTGTACGCGAGCTCGTAGCGCGCGTGCACCCAGTACTGCCCCGGGGCGACCATCAGGTTGCCCCGCGCGATGCCGTTGGCGTCGGTCGTATCGACGACCCAGTCCAGCCCCGTGGCACTCTGGGCCTCGGAGAACACGGCGTCGATGTCGGCGAACGCTTCGTCAGCCCAGTTCTCCTGCATGATCCGGACGGAGTCGGACTCCCGAATCGTCCCGCGCTGCAGCGCGTCGAAAGCCTCGAAGGTGCGTTCGACGTCGCGCTCGGCAGCACCGTACTGGCTGTCCCAGTCCTGCCATTCGCGGAACAGCGCGACGTAGCGGGCTTCCCCGCGCGCGAGCGGCTCCATCGCGTCGTTCAGCTTCTGGAGCGTGTCGCGGATCGTCGCCCAGCGACGGTTGGCGGCATCCCACTCGGCCTGCGCCTCCTGAACCTCGGCGCGCCGATCGAGCAGCTCCTGGGGAATCTCGGGCTCCGGAACGCCGTACGCCGTAGCCATCTGATCGAAGAGCTCGTCCCGGTCGAACGGGATGAGCTGAACCTCGACGTCGGAAAGCGCCTGCGTGATCATGCCTTCGCCGTCGGGGTTCGGCATCTCGACCTCGATCGAGACGACGACTTCCGCCGGACCGCAGGCCGCGGCAGCGACCAACAGGCTCAGGGCGAACGGAAGGGACCTTCTCATGACACAACTCCGTCGATCGTCACACGTGGAAGATGAAGCCCACGAAAGTAGTGGCGCGCAAAACCGGTATCAACCTCGTGACGAACGGACCGAGCCGGGGTGACCGGAAGTCCCCCTGCGGGTGACGCGGCTGCGAGCCTCGCGAGGGCCCCGCGGAAATCAGTTCCGAATGTGATCGGGAAGGATGAATCCGGACGGATCCTGGGCGACCCCGTCGATCTTCACTTCGTAGTGCAGGTTCGGCGCGGTGGTGATTCCCGTGCTACCGACCTGGGCGATCACGTCGCCGCGGGTGACCTCGTCCCCGACCTGTACGATGAGCTTGGAGGCGTGCCCGTAGAGCGTGCTGAAGCCGAACCCGTGATCGATCTCCACGGTGAGCCCGTATCCGACGACCCACCCTGCCCGGATCACCTCACCCTTCGCCGCGGCGAAGATCGGTGTGCCGGTCGGCGCCGAGACATCGATACCCTCGTGCGGGAGCGGTCGGTTGTGGACCGGGTGCATCCGTGAATGCGAGAAGCGCGAGCTGAGCCAGCCGCGGGTCGGCAGGATCGAAGGCGTCGATTCGAGGAGGTCGCGGTGGGCGAGCGCGGAGTCGGTGGCTTCTTCGAGGCTCTCGGAGAGGAGCCGAGCCCGACGCTCCAGGGCTGCGAGGTCGTACCCCGTGGCGAAGATGGTCTTGGTCGTGAGCGAATCGACGGTCCACAGGGGGGACGATTCGGGCATCCCGAGGCCCGGTCCACCCACGCCGGCCTCGAGCACCTCGGCATCGATCACTTCCAGGCCCGCGATGCTGCGGAAGCGGGCGTCGTTCGAGGCGACGCGGTCGAGCGTCGTCTCGAGCTCGGCGAGTCGGCCCTGGAACCTGGACAGCTCCTCCTCGAGCACCGCGTTCCGCGCTGCGAGGCCGCGTGCCTTGAGACTCTGCGCCGAGTACGTGCCGACGATCAGGGCCCCGGCGAGAACCAGCACCGATGCGAAGCCTGCTGCCCATCCCAGCATGCGAAGCGACGTGGGTGACAGCGAGTACTGCTGGACAGGATCGTCCTCTCCACGCACGACGAGGAAGGTCCACCCGTCTCCGACCATTACGTCCGCCTTGTCTCCGAGATTCGCCTAGAACTGCGGGACTTCGGTAACGCTCTGGGGGGAGGAGCGAGCCTTTCCATGAAGAAAGGACCCGAGAGAGCCTTCAAGGCTCATCTTTCAAACCTAGACGGCCTTTGAAAGCGAAGTCAAGCCAGGAGAAGCGACTTCGTGAAAGATGGTGCGAGCGCGGGAGGCTCACCGATCCGAGCTCACTCGGCCCAGTCCGGTTCGACTCTGGGGAAGAGCGGGTCCCCCTTGCTGACCGGACGCCCGGCCAGGGGAACGTTCTCCGCCTCGTCGAGACGGGGGACGCGGTCCAGCCCGAGCCGGCCCACGAGCTCCTCCATCTTCGTCGGGCACACGGGCTGGAAGAGCGCGGCCAGGACCGTGAGCGCACGGGCGAGGGTCGCCAGCGTCACGTCGAGATCCGCGGCGGAAGCCGGGTCCTTCGCCTGGGCCCACGGCTGGCGCTCCTCCACGTAGACGTTGGCGTCGCGAGCCAGATCCATCGCCGCCGCCAGCGCGTCGTGGATGCGAAGGCTGCCCATCGCATCCCGAGCCGCCTGCAGCGTACGGGCCACGTGCTCCGACAGTCCGTCGTCGCCGGCGTCGGGGATGGTGGCGTCCCGGTACTTCACGATCATCGAGGTCGTCCGGCTCGCCAGGTTGCCCAGAACGTTGGCCAGCTCCTCGTACCGCGTGAGGAAGCGCTCGGGGGTGTATGAGGCGTCCGCCCCCGTAGGCATCTCGCGCATCAGGTACCAGCGGACGGCATCCGTTCCGAAGTCGTCGCGGAGGGCGAGGGGGTCGACGACGTTGCCGATGGACTTCGACATCTTCGTCTTGCCGACGACCCACCAACCGTGCGCCAGGATCTTGCGCGGCAGCGGCAGGCCCACGCCCATGAGCAGCGTGGGCCAGTACACGGCATGGGTGGTGAGGATGTCCTTTCCGATGACGTGCATGTCGGCCGGCCACCACGAGCCGCTCACGTCGTCGAAGCCCTGATCCCCGGGGGCGGCGGAAGGGTCGATGGCTCCCGATGCCGTGAGATAGTTGATGAGCGCATCGACCCAGACGTAGGCCACGTGCTCGGGATCGAACGGCAATTCGATACCCCATGAGACGCGGGACCTGGGGCGGGAGATCGAAAGGTCGCCGAGCGGCTGCCGCAGGAAGCCCAGGATCTCGTTGCGCCGGATCTCCGGCACGATCCACTCCGGGTTCTCCTCGACGTGGCGGAGCAGCGCCTCCTGGTAGGCGCTCATGCGGAAGAAGTAGTTCTTCTCCTCGACGTGCACGACCGGCTTGCCGCAGATCTGGCACTTGCGGTCCTCCCCGACGTCTTTCTCGGTCCAGTACCGCTCGTCGGACACGCAGTACCAGCCGGAGTACGTTCCCTCGTAGATCTGGTCGCGGTCCCAGAGACGCTGAAGGAAGGCGGTCACGACCGCCTTGTGCTCCTCTTCCGTCGTTCGGATGAAGCGGTCGTGCGAGATGGCCAGACGTCCCCACGCGGCCTCGAATCGCTCCGCCATCGTGTCGCAGAGCTCGATGGTCGAGACGCCACGCTTCTCGGCCTCGTCCTGGATCTTCTGCCCGTGCTCGTCCGTGCCGGTGAGGAAGAGGACCTCGCGGCCCTCCTGACGGTCGAACCGGGCGAGGACGTCCGTGAGGATCGTGGTGTAGGCGTGCCCGATGTGCGGCTCGCCGGACGCGTAGTAGATCGGCGTCGTGTAGTAGCTGCGTTTCCTTTCGCTCACGACCGTTCAGCCTCCGTATCCGGACGCGGCCCTCCCGGGGGGCCGACCTCGCGCTTCAGTTGATCCAGCGTGACCGTCCTGCGTTCACCCTGCTCGCTACGGAGCGTGACCAGGTCTCGCCAGATGTCCACGGCGACGACCTTCTCCTCGCCCAGCCCCGTGCGGATCTTCCTGCCCTCCCGCGGGAATCGGCGACGCGACTCCACGTAGGTGCGGTGCTCATACATCAGACAGCACATGAGACGTCCGCAGCAGCCGCTGATCTGCGCCGGATTGAGCGAGAGCCGCTGGTCCTTGGCGAGCTGCAGGGAGACCGGCTTGAGCTCCGGCAGCCAGGTGGAGCAGCAGAGCTCACGGCCGCAGCGGCCGACACCGCCGAGGAGGGCCGCCTCGTCGCGGACTCCGATCTGTCGAAGCTCGATTCGGGCCCGGAACGTGCGCGCGAGGTCGCGGACGAGCTGGCGGAAGTCCACGCGCTTCTCGGCCGTGAAATAGATGATCAGCTTGTTGCGGTCGAACTGCCACTCGGCCTCGGTCACCTTCATCTTGAGGCCGTGCTTGGCCACCAGCCGTCGACTCTCCGCCCGCACACGACCTTCGTCGCCACGGAGCTGGTCCAGACGGGACACCTCGTCCGTCCGGGCGTGGCGAATCACGGATCGGTCGGGCGCCGGGGTGGCGCAGCCGCCCTCCGACGAGGCGCACTTGCGTTCGGCGATGGCGCCGACCGCCGTTACCTCCCCGAGGTCTTCTCCCCGATCCGCCTGCACGATGACGTGCTGTCCCGGCCGCAGATCGAGGTTGCGATAGGCGTAGTAGCCCTTGCGGCTTCCCTTGAAGCGAATCTCCGCGAATCCTGCCATGGCGACCTTGGGGGACGCGCTCAGTCGACGCGCCAGGCGCCGATCGCCTCGTACTTGGCCCAGCGTTGTGCGAGCAGCTTCTTGGCGGAGTGCTTCTCGAGCTCCGTGAGCGTCCGGTCGAGGGCCCGTGCGACGTTGCTCGCCGCCTCGTCCCAATCCGCGTGGGCTCCGCCGTGCGGCTCGGGGATGATCTCGTCGCACACGCCGGCCTCGTGGAGATCCGTAGCGGTCAGGCGGAGTGCGGTCGCGGCCTCCTCCTTGTGCTCGGCCGAGCGCCAGAGGATCGCGGCGCACCCCTCCGGCGAGATCACCGAGTAGATGGCGTGCTCGAGCATGAGGATACGATCCGTGACGCCGATCCCGAGCGCGCCTCCCGACATCCCCTCGCCGATGACGACGGATACGATGGGCACGCGGATTCGAGACATCTCGCGAAGGTTGACGGCGATGGCCTCGCCGATCCCTCGCTCCTCGGAGCCGAGGCCGGGATAAGCCCCCGGTGTGTCGATGAAGGTGACCACGGGTCGACCGAACTTCTCGGCCTGACGCATGAGCCGCAGGGCTTTGCGGTACCCCTCCGGGTGAGGCATGCCGAAGTTCCGTCGGAGGTTCTCCTTCATATCGCGGCCCTTCTGCTGGCCGACGAGCATGACGGAGCGCCCGTTCAGCCGGGCCCAGCCGCCGACGATCGCCTCGTCGTCGCGGAAGTTCCGGTCGCCGTGGAGCTCGACCCAGTCCGTGAACGCGCGGTCGATGTAGTCGAGCGTGTAGGGCCGCTCGGGATGCCTCGCGACCTGCACCTGCTCCATCGGCTTCAGGTTCGCGTACGTCCTCTGCTTCAGGTCCTCCAGCTTCTGGCGGAGGACCGTGACCTCGTCGGAGACGTCGATCCCCCGGCGGTCCGCGAGGTCCAGAAGCTTGTCGATCTGGTTCTGGATCTCGACGATGTCACGTTCGAACTCTAGGTGCATGGCAGTCGCCACGGTCTTTCGGGTCATGGATCGTCGGCCGGGAGCGTGCGCGGCCCGCGATGGGCGTAAACGTCGCCGGAGGCCCGAGGGATCCGCAACCCGAAGAGGCAGCGCAGGGCGAGGCGGGTCGAAAGCCGGGCGGTGCCCGTGCCGTCGTTCCGGGAGTCAGCCGTCTCCCTTGAGGATCCACCCGTCGGGATCGAAAACGATCTCGTCCGGCTCGGGTCCGACGTATCCGAGCGTGATCGTGACGTCACGCCGATCCAGCTCGATCCGCTCCCGGGCCACTCGTCCGCCGGCCCGGATCTCGATATCGGCCGTCACTCTGAAGACGGGCCATGCGTCCGGCTGGGACTGCCGGAGCGTCACCTCGACGGTCCCCTCCTCGCTTCCGGGGCTCGGCGTCCACGTCCAGTCGACATCGAAGGTCGGGAAGCCCGGCTCGTGGATCCACTGCCGGAAGAACCAGGCGAGATCCTCTCCGGAGACCTCTTCCATCACCGCCTGGAAATCTTCGGTGAGCACGGCGGAGTGGAGATGACGCGCGTAGTAGCGACGAATGCCCTCGAAGAACACCTCGTCGCCCAGCTGCCCCCGCAGCATGTGCAGAACCCAGCCGCCCTTCGGGTAGTTGTTGTCGTTGAGCAGGGCGAACAGATCCTGCTCCTCGGGATCGACGACGGGGCGTGACACGTCGTCGGAGGTCACGACCCTTTGGCGGGCCTCCTCCATCCGGGCGCGGAAGCTCTCGACGCCGTCCGCGGCCTCGAAGTACTGGGCGCCGAAGTAGGTCGCGAACCCCTCGGAGAGCCAGAGGTGATGCCAGTCCGCCTCCGTGACCGCGTCTCCGAACCACTGGTGCGCGATCTCGTGCGAGACGGTGCCTTCGATGTTCCGGCCGCTGGCGATGGCCCGCTCGGAGTAGAAGATGGCCGAGGCGTTTTCCATGCCGCCGAAGCGCGTCGCGGATTGCACGTTCGCCAGCTTCTCGTAGGGAAACGGGCCGACGAGCTCGGTGAAGTGGTCGACCATGTCGGCGGCGCGCCGGAAGGACGACTGCGCGCGGTCCACGTCCTGAGGGTAGACCCAGTACGAGACTTCGACGCACCCGTCCTCGCGGCGCGAGGCCGGCGCGTTACCGCAGGCCGCGAGCCCCACCGTGCGTACCTCGAGATCGGCCGCGCCGATGACCATGTTGTAAGGCGAGATCGGGACGCCGACCTCCCAGGTCCAGGTGCGCCGATCGCCCTGGGGCCCGATCGCATCGCTCGGCGTCGGAGCCGGATCGCCGGAGCGGTGTCCGTTCGCGATCACCTTCCACTCCACTGGTGCGTGGACGGTATAGCGAACGGTGGCCTTGTCCGCCGGGTGATCGACGCTCGGCAGCCAGAAGCGGGTTCGGTTCGGCCAGTTGTCCACGAAGGCAGAAGGCTCACCATGGACGTTCTCCCGGATGATGAGGCCGTCGTCCGGAACTCCTTCGTAGTGAACCCGAACCCGGGCCGTGTCACCTGCCGCGTAGTCCACGAGGGGGATGCGCAGCACCCCCGTCGTGTGCTCGAAATCGACCGAGGATCCGTCGATCGCCACGTCGTCCACGGCAAGCCCGGTGAAGTCCAGGGGCAGAATCGACCCCGACTCGGTCACCGCCACTTCGATCTCCGTGATCCCCTCGAACCAGAGGACTCCGTATCCCAGGCCGATCTCCACGTCGTAGTGGACGACGTCCACGCCCGGAGCGTAGACGCCGGGTGGCGGGGCCACGCCGGCCGGGATGGGATCGGGCTCCTGGGCTCCCCCCGGACCAGCCAGGGCGGCCAGCATGGGGAGCAGTGGGAGGAAGGCGCGGGTGGGGAGGCGCCTCATGCCGACCCGTCCAGCTTCTCGAAGGCCTCGACGTCGGAGAACTGCCGGAGCCTTCCCCAGTAGCGGGCATACGCCTGCGCCATCCGGGGGCGGAGGTCCACGCGACGCTCTCCCGCGTTCTGATAGGCCGTGAGCGCTTCCATCTTCGTGACCATCTGTGATCGGATATCGGTGAAATGCGAGGGAGCGAACGTCGGTGCGGACGTCGCCGTCTCGTACCCGAAGACGTTCGGGGTCTCTCCCGCCGCGGCCAGGGCCAGCTCGGAGGCGCGGCTCCGTTCGGGGTCCCGATCGTCGGGCACGGGAAGGTAGATGGCCCAGGGCTTCAGCTCGTTGAGGGTGCGCTCGAGGAGATCCAGCTGGGCCGTGCTGTCGCCGAGCAGGGTCCGATCCACGCGGATCTCCGCACCCAGGATGCCGGCAGCGATTCCGGCCGCGGTCAGATCCGCTCGGGTGGTGTCACGTTCCGGGCCGAGGACGGGCAGGATGACGACGCGCGCGCCCCCTTCCGCGGCTCGGATCAGCGTCCCTCCGCACCCCATCTCGGCGTCGCCCACCTTCCCCTCGATCGCGAGAACGACTTCCGGCAGCGCCGGCTCGGAGCTCTCGGGCGTCTCGGCGCCGGCCATGACCGCGCGGACGTGGCCGAGGAAGTCGGTCTGATCCAGCGGCTTGACGAGGACCTGGCTCGCGCCGGACCGGAGCGCCTCCTCCTCGTGTCGGGGCTCCGCGTAGCTCGTCGTGACCAGGATCGGGACCGACGGCTGTCGGGCTCGCATCGCCCGGATCACGTCGAAGCCGTCCGCACCCGGGATGTTCAGGTCCGTGACGAGCAGATCCCATTCCTCGCTCTCGATCATCTCGAGCGCGTGATCCCCGTCCTGTGAGTGAGCCACGCTGTACCCGCCGAGCGTGCTGAAGAACGCCTTCACCAGGAGCGCCTGGTCGAACGCGTCCTCCACATACAGCACGCGGCGGATTCCCTTCACGGTCAAACCCGCGACTCCTTCGGCTCGGGTACGAAGAACCAGACGATCAGCCCCATGGCGAGGACCGAGCTCGCAGCGAGCACGGTGTTCGAGAAGAAGCCGATACCCGCGAAGAGCGGACCCGCCACGGCGCCGCCGAGCGCGAACCCGACCTGGCCGAGCGCCACGGTCAGGCTCATGAGGGACCCACGACGCTCGTCGGAGACGAGGGCCGTGAGCAGCGCGGAGAACGGACTGATGCGCGTCGCGACCAGGACCATCGCGAAAAAGAAGAAGACGTAGGCGCTGGTTGCATTCGTGACGACGCGGACGGTGGACAGCATCAGGAGCGAAAGGCCGACACAGCCGAGCAGGATGATGCCCTTGCGGCCGATCCGGTCCGAGAGCTTTCCGACCTGAGGGCCGGTGAGGACGTTGGCGATGCCTCCGATCAGGAACATGATCGCGATCTGGTCCCCCGTGATCCCCAGGTCCCGCTCCAGCCAGGTGGGCAGGTAGATGACGAAGATCGAGACACCGAGGAACATCGTGAAGAACGCGGCCGAGGCCCAGGCAATCTCCGGCCGTCGGAGCATCGCGAGGTAGTCGCTGGCTGCCTTACGGATCGAAAGAGGATGGTCGCTCCGCCGGACGTCGGGCTGTGGCACGCGCAACACGAGAAGAAACACCGTGGCCGCCATCGTCGCCGCGAAGAGGTAGAAGGGAGACCGGAAGCCCCAGCGGCTGGCCATGACGATACCCAGCGGGATTCCGAAGATCTGACCGAAAGCGGAGCCGCTCATGACCCAGCCGGTGGCCCAGCCTCGCTGCGTGTAGGGGAAGTAGTCCCCGATGTAGGAGACGGCTGCGCCGCTGAGCATGCCGCCAGCGCAGCCCGCGAAGACGCGAACGGCGATGAACGAGGTATACCCGGTGACGAACCCGTGCAGGGTCAGCGCGAGGGTCATCGTGCCCGTCCCGAGGATCAGGATGCGTCTCCGGCCGACGCGGTCCGAGACGGGCCCGGCCAGGATGGCGAAGATGCCGACCATGACCGAGTAGACCGAGACGAGCGTTCCGAGGACGGCATCCGCGATGTCGAGCTGGTCCCCGATCATGGGGAGGATCGGTGCCAGGATCATCGTCTGGCTCGCCGACGAGAACACCAGGAGCCAGAGCGTGAACACCACCACGTACGGCTCGGCCCCGCGGCTGGGGCTGATCGTGGCCGTCGCCCCCGACGGCGTCACCTTCGTGACCGTGGCGGACGCCGTCGGCGGGGAGGTCACGCCGGCGCTCTCCACTGCCGACGGCACCGGGCCGCCGGTGCTCGCGACCGGCTCTCCCTCGCCGTCGTGCCCGGTTCGGCTCAACCGCTCGTCCGGTCCATGTACCCGGGGTACCGCTGGACCGTCGGCATCATCACGAGGTTGAAGATGTCGACGTGCTCCGGCGCGTTGGCGACGTACACGCAGGCGTCGGCCACGTCGTCGGCCGTCAGCGGCTCGGTGTCGGAGTAGACCGCCTCGGCCCGTTCGTGGTCGCCGTCGAAGCGGACGTCGCTGAACTCGGTCTCGGTCAGGCCGGGATCGACGCTGGACACGCGGACGCGGGTGCCCAGGAGATCGATGTTCATCGCCTCGCTGAGCGCCTTCACGGCGAACTTCGTGGCGTTGTAGACCGCACCCTTCGGGTACACCCAGCGGCCGGCGATGCTGCCGATGTTGATGACGTGACCGGAGTTTCGCTCGACCATGTGCGGAAGCACCGCCCGGGTCACGTACAGCAGGCCCTTGATGTTCGTGTCGATCATCTCGTCCCAGTGGTCCGTCGATCCCTCGTGGAGCTTGTCGAGCCCCTTGGCCTTTCCGGCGTTGTTGATCAGGACGTCCGGGAGGAGCCCTCGGGCGAGCAGCTCGTCGACGTAGGCATCCACTGCTTCGCGGTCGGTCACGTCGAGCGCGTGCGCGTGTGCCTCGACCCCGTACTGCTCGGCGAGCTCGTCCGCGAGAGCCTGCACACGGTCGATGCGCCGGGCGGAGAGGAGGAGGTTCGCGCCTCGTGCGGCGAAGTGTCTCGCGCAGGCCTCGCCGATGCCGGCCGAAGCTCCGGTGATGAGAACGCGCTTGCCTTCGAGTCTGTTCATTCGGATGTGCGGGGTCGGGGGACGGACGTGCGATTTCTGTCGGCGCGGTCGAGCGGCACCGCAGCCTGCTGAGATTCGCCAAGGCCCGGGGCGGATGCAACGGTCCACACTTACGCCGGCCCGGCGGCCCTGCTACCGTGGGCCGGGCACCTCAGGGAGGAGACGGGGCATGGACAGGAAGCAGGTCGGCGCGTGGGCGATGTTCGACTTCGCGAACTCGGTGTACCCGGCCGTGATCACGACCGCGATCTTCTCCCGGTACTACGCGGGCACCATCGTGGGTGGCGAAGGCGGTGAGGGAACCGCGCTCTGGGGCTGGGCCGTCTCCACTTCGGCGATCATCGTCGCGCTGTCGGCACCGCTTCTCGGAGCCATCGCAGATCGAGGCGGCGCCCGGAAGCGGTTCATGTTCTTCTACACCGGGCTGTGCATTTTCGGCGTCGCGATGTTCACCACGCTCGACGTCGGGATGGCGCTGGAGGGGTTCGTACTCTTCGTGGTCGCGAACGTCGGGTTCGAAAGCGCGCTCGTGTTCTACAACGCCTTTCTCCCGGACATCGCGCCACCCGACAAGCAGGGGCGTGTGTCGGGCCTCGGCTTCGGCGTGGGCTACGCCGGATCCGCGGTCGGACTTCTGCTGGCTGGCCAGCTCGTGGACACCATCGAGCTCGTCTGGGTGATGGTCGCCGCCTTCTTCTTCCTCTTCTCGATTCCCGCCTTCCTGTTTCTCCCGAAGGACGAGCCGGGCGAGATGCCCCTCGGTGAGGCCGTCCTCTGGGGTGTGACCAATCTTCGCGCAGTCGTCGCGGAGGTCTGGGCGCTGCGGGACCTTCGCAACTTCCTCATCGCCTTCTTCTTCTACATCGACGGCGTGCTCACGATCATCGTCATGGCGGGCCCGGTGGCGGAGGCGACGTTCGACTTCACGCTGCTCGAGAGCACGTACCTCTTCCTGATCGTGCAGTTCTCCGCTCTCGCCGGTGCGTTCGCGCTCGCGAAGCCCGCCGATGTGTACGGCCCCAAGCCCGTGCTCCAGGGTGTGCTCCTCCTCTGGATCGTGTGCGGCGTGTCGGCCTATTTCGTGCAGGACAAGACGGTGTTTTTCGGGCTTGCGGTCCTCGCCGGCTTCGGGCTGGGCTCGGTGCAGTCGGCGAGCCGCAGCTATGTGTCGCTGCTCATTCCGGACGGGCGCGAGTCGGAGCTGTTCGGTTTCTACGCGCTCTGCGGGAAGTCCTCGTCCTCGCTCGGTCCGTGGCTGTTCGGAACCGTGACGGTGCTCGCTGCGGGCAACCAGCGTCCCTCCTTCCTGGTGATCACGTCCATGTTCGTCATCGGCCTGCTGCTACTCCAGCGCGTGCCGAATCCGACCGTGTCCACGGGCTGAGCTCGCGCTACGTCGCTCCGAACTGAGCCGTGTACAGCTCGGAGAACGTGCCGCCGCGGGCGACGAGCGCGTCCCAGTCGCCCTGCTCGATGACCTGGCCCTCACGCATGACGAGGATCTGATCCGCGTCGCGGATCGTGGAGAGCCGGTGCGCGATGATGATCAGGGTGCGACCCTGCGCGCGCGCCATGATGGCGCGCGCCACACGCTGTTCGACGACGCTGTCGAGGGCCGAGGTCGCCTCGTCGAGGATGAGGAGATCCGGGTCGCGCAGGAGGGCACGAGCGAGCGCCACGCGCTGGCGTTGCCCTCCCGACAGCTGAACGCCGCGGTCCCCGATCTCGGTGTCGAGCCCTCGGGGGAGACCCGAGGCGAAGTCGGCGAGTGCGACGTCGCCGAGCGCGGCCACGAGCTCCGCGTCGCCCGCGGCACGGGGCAGCCCGAAGGTCAGGTTCTCCCGCAGGGTCCGGTTGAGCAGCCAGACCTCCTGGCTCACGATCGCCATCCTGGCGTGCAGCGAGCCCAGCGCGTACTCGCGGATGTCGATGCCGTCGAGCAGGATCGTGCCGGGCGCGCAGTCGTAGAACCGTGCGATCAGGTCCACGAAGGTCGTCTTGCCGGCGCCCGTCGGACCTACGATGGCCGTCACCTTGCCGGCCGGGATCGTCGCCTCGATGTCGCGCAGCGTGTCCACGTCCGGCGTGTACCGGAAGCTGAGGCCGTGGATCGTGATCCCCTGCTGCAGCCGCCCGAACTCCTTCGGTCCGGAGGGCACCATGTACTTCCCTTCGTCGCTGAAGAGCCCAGCCACCGCGTCCAGCCTCGGAACCTCCTGCGAAACCTTGACGCTGAACTCGCTGAGGTACTTGTAGTCGCGCAGCGCCTGCTGGAGGATCAGGAGAAAGGCGCCGAAGGCGGCCAGATCTCCCGGTCGGAAGCTTCCGGAGACGAGGACCACGACGCCCTGCACCACGAGCATCGTCAGGAGGATGACCACCTCCTCGACCGGGTATCGGAGCCCCACGATCCGGTCGCGCCGCACTGCGAGCATCTCCGCCTCCCGCAGTACCTCGCCGTACGCGGCCGCCGCCTCGCGCTCCTGGGAGTAGGCCTTCACGAGGGGGATGGATCCGAGGATGTCGAGGATGCGCCCGCGGAGGCGTCGATCCACCTCGACCCCTCTTCGGGCCGTCCGCTCGACCTCGCGATTCACGGCGTTCATGAACCAGTTGACGAAGGGCAGCGACAGGACGAAGGCGACGGACAGGGGGATCGAGATCCCGAACATCACACCCGCCTTCACGGCCAGTCCTACGGCGTTCTTGAGCAGCCCTTCGGCGGCCACGAGCAGGGCCAGCACGGAGCTCGACCATCCGATCTCGGCATCGATGCGCCCGATCGTGTTCCGGTCGAAGTACTGACGCCCGAACTGGAGCACGCGCGCGAAGGTGGCCTCGCTGACCTGCGCCCGGTATCGCTCGTTCCTCGAGATGACGAAGAGCTTTCCCCCGTACTCGATACCGAGCTTGGCGACACGGCCGACGATGATCAGAGCCACGACGAGGACGACCAGGAAGGCGTCACGCGTCTCCGGGCCCTCGAGTCCTGCCGGGACGAGACCGAGGATCCAGCCGAACCAGCGGGACTCCTCGAGGAAGCCGAACGAGTTTTCGGATACCGCCTCCGTCAGGGGGATGAGGAGCGAGTACGAGGCGCCCTCGAAGGCGCCGGCGAGGAGGATGAGCGCGACGGGGAGGGCGAGGTGCCACCACCGGCCCTGCACGATGTGCCAGTAGTGCCGGAGGACTCCTCGTGTCGTGGGCTGCACGGCAGCTTCGCCGACTCGCGTCACGAAGGGGCCTCTACCGCCGAAAGCGCCCCGCCGGGGCCGTCCGCCGAGGGGGGCGCGTAGCCCAGGGACGCCGCCACGTCGCCCGCGGCTCGCGTGACGTGCTCGACGTCCTCGGCCGTGACACGAAACCGGCTCAGGCGGGGGGCCGTGCCGAGTCGTCGGGTGATGATCTCCTGCTCGCGCTCCGGGGCGTTCGGAATCCCCAGGAAGCGATTCAGGTCCGGCAATCGGTCCGGCAGATCTTCATAACGGAGGAGGAGGCACGACCCGTGCTCGTCCTCGTGGGCGATGCGAGCCAGCTCCGCCGTTGAGCGCGCCCAGCGCCGGGCCACGTCGTCCACACCGGCGAAATATCCGCGGCGGTCGATCCAACCCTTTCGGCGAACGGAGCGCGCGACGTCCCACGGATCGCGCACGAGGAGGATCAGGCGGATCTGCGGGAAGAGCGAGCGAACGAACTCGACTTCGCGCCGCCCGTATCCGACGCCCTTCCATCCCCACCCGTCGTAGCCCTCCGGAAGCACGTCGTAGATCGAGAGGATCGCGTCGTGAAAGGCGCGCTCCACGCGGCGTCGCGGCGGACTCAGATTCGGCATGTACCGTCGCTCTGAGTGCGCCGGGTCGTCGAGCACGCGCTCGTAGGCCCGTTCGTTGTGCGGCTGCTGGGGCCAGCCCTCCGCGGCCTGCAGGAGCGACTCGAAGAAGGGGCCGTTCTCCCCCCACACGAAGGTGGAAGAGCGAGCCGTCACGTACCGCTGTACGAGCGTGCTGCCGCTCCGATGGGACGACGCGGCGACGAGCAGGCTCGGCTCGGTCATCCGAGCCCGCGAGCGTCGATCTCGAGCAGGGTGCGAAGGAGCACGTTGCTCCCGTTCACGATGTCCTCGAGGTCCGTGTGCTCTTCCGGCGCGTGGCTGATGCCGGCTACGGACGGGACGAAGATCATCCCGATCGGGCCGAGCTCCGCGAAGCTCTGTGCGTCGTGCCCCGCCCCCGACGGCATGCGGAGTGCGCTGAGGCCCAGCTCCGCTGCGTGCCGCTCGACCATGTCCCGGATGCGGGGATCGGTCGGCGCCGCACGGCTGACGTAGAACCGATCGAAGCGGTAGGTGACGCCGGACGTCGGCTCGAGCTCCGACGCGCGCCGCCGGATCTCCGTGAACACGCGTTCGATTCCTTCCATCGACAGGTCGCGGATCTCGAGGCTCAGGGTGACCGTTCCCGGGATGACGTTCGGGGCGCCGGGGTCGGCTTCGATGCGCCCGACCGTGGCGACCTGGCGGCCCGGAAGGTCGTGGGCGATGCGATAGACCGAGGTCACCAGGCGGGCGGCCCCGACCATCGCGTCGCGGCGGCGATCCATGGGTGTGGTCCCGGCGTGGTTGGTCATGCCCTCGACCGTGACGTTCCAGCGCATGATCCCCACGATTCCCTCGACGACGCCGATGTCGATCCCGTCCTCGTCGAGGACGGCGCCCTGCTCGACGTGGAGCTCCAGAAAGGCCGCCAGGGACCCCGGCGGGCGCTGGGCCTCGACGAGCCGATCGGGGTCGCCTCCCAGTCTGCGCAGCCCTTCTCCGATGGTGAAGCCGGAGGCCGTCTCGAGGTCCAGCTCGAACGGCTCGACCTGCCCCGCGAGGGCGCGGGATCCGGTCTTTCCGCCCTCCTCGTTGGTGAAGATGACCACCTCCCAGGGGTGGCGGTTGCGATATCCGGCGTCTGCCAGCGTCTGCGCGACTTCGACGGCGCCCATCGAGCCCACCTGGCCGTCGAAGTTGCCTCCGCCGGGCACGGAGTCGACGTGCGAGCCGAACATGATGGGGCGGAGGTCCGGCTCGGTTCCCTCCTTCCGGCCGATCAGGTTCCCGGCAACGTCGGTGGAGGTCTCGAATCCCGCGCCGGCAAGCAGGTCCGCGATCCACTCGCGCGCCAGCAGGTCCGCCTCGCTGAACGCGACGCGATCGATGCCACCGTCCGCGTTGGCGCCGAAGGTCGCCAGCGTGCGCATGCGCGCGCCGAGGCGGTCCGCGTCGACCCGGGGCGACTGCTGCGGCCGGTGAGGGAAAAGGGTGGTCTCGGGGATCCAGAGTCCGGTGGCCCCGAGTGCCGTGAGCCTGGTGAATCGTCTTCGGTTCATGGTCGGACTATATAGGCCGCCGGACGTCGGCGCGCTCCCCTGCTGGCGTTCCGACTCGGCGATCACGAGGTTGAGCCGTCCGGACCTCGAAGATCCCGCGGGACTCAGGAGCAGTGATCCATGCACCGACGCCGACACCTCCGCACTGCGGCCCTTTCGGGTGCCCTCGCGGCGCTCTGCAGCACGGGGTGCACCATCGAGGAGCGGACCGATCGGGGAGCGGAGCCGGGCGAGTCGACCCGGCGCGAGATCATCCAGCCCGAGGGTGTGGCTCGTCTCCCGGTGTTCTCGTCTGCCGTGAGGAGCGGAGACTTCATCTTCCTGTCCGGTCAGCTGGGCGCACTGCCGGGGGTGAACCCGCCGCAGCTCGTCGAGGGTGGAATCGAGGCCGAAACGCGCCAGACGTTCGCGAACATCAGCGCGGTCCTGGAAGCTGCGGGTGCGACCCTCGCCGACATCGTGAAGTGCACCGTGTATCTCGTCGACATCGACGACTACGCCGCGATGAACGCGGTGTACATCGAGTACTTCCCCGACGATCCGCCTGCGCGCGCGGCCCTGGCGGGGAGCGGACTGGCCCTGGGAGCGCGGGTCGAGATCGACTGCATCGCGGCGGCGCCATAGGGGCGGGGCCCTGTCGCGGGTACGGCGGTCTGGATTAGGTTGAAGGATCGGGGATGGGATGATGACGACGATGTTCACACGCTGCCTCTTCTGCCACGGGTCGTTCGCGGAGAACGACCGGCTCGCGCACATGCCGCGAGGTCGCAGGATCGCGTACGACCCCGAGCAGGGTCGTCTCTGGGCCGTCTGCAGCCGGTGCCACCGCTGGAATCTGGCGCCGATCGAGGAGCGGGACGCCGCCCTCTACGAGCTCGAGCGTCTCGCGAGGGATCACGCCCGACCCCTCGGGCACACGGCCAACGTCTCGCTGCTCGGGGCCGGTTCCCTCACGCTGGTGCGTGTGGGCGACGCCGGGCTCGTTGAGCAGGCGTGGTGGAGGTACGGGCGGGAGCTTCGGCGCAGGAAGACCTCGTTCGAGAGCCGTCGTTCGAAGGTCGCCGCGTACACGTTCGGGGCGATGCAGTATCTGGGCGACGCGATCGGCTTCTCGGACGGAGACGTGGCGATCGACTGGAGCGACACGCCGGTCGCGGATGTCCTCCGCTGGCGTCGCTTCGGGTGGGCGGCGTGGCACGGTCGCGAGACGTGCCCCTACTGCAACAGCACGTTGAGGGCTCTCCGTTACGACCTCGGATGGTGGGTCTACCCGCTTCGAGGCGAGGACGGCAGACTGGGGGTCGGGATCCCCTGCCAGCGCTGCGACCCATGGACCCCGGAGAAGGTCTACGAGCTGCACGGGGACGTCGCGGAGAACGTGCTGCGGCGGCTCCTGGCGTATCAGAACATCGCCGGGGCCAGTGAGAGGAAGATCACCGACGCGGCGCGCGCCATCGAGGAGGCCGGGTCCGCGGGCGCGTTCGCGCTCGACGTCTCGGAGCGGCGACAGTCGCTCTGGAAGATGGGCAAGGTCGGGACGATCGGGCTCGAGATCGCCCTGAACGAGTCCGTAGAGCGCCGGCTCCTCGATCTTGAGGTGCGCGCGATCGAGTTCATCTGGAGGCGCGAAGAGGAGATCGCTCGCATCATCGATCAGGAGCTCACACCCCGCCGACTGCTCGAGGCGCACATGCGCAGGCTGCCGGTCCGCCTGCGACCGCGCCTGGGTCACCTCACCGCGGAGGTGGAAGGACGCTGAGGGCGGTACTCCTCAGTGGGCCTCGCTCGAGATCCCCAGGCTCTGCCGAAAATCCGCGAGCGTGCTGAAGCACTGGACTCCGGCTTCGCGCAGGCGATCTCTGTGGGGCTCCGCCCCACCTCCTCCGATGACCAGGCGAACCGTCGGGGGCAGCAGACGCCGGAGCTCGACGACGTCCTGTACGCCCGCAGCGTCGAGGCGGGGGTGGACGGCAGACAGCGCGACCATCGTAGCACCGAGCTGCTGAGCTGCCCTCGCGATCTCCCCGGGCGGTAGCTCGGGCCCGAGGAATCGCACACGCCAGCCCTCGTAGGCGGCGATCACGCCGGCGAGCAGCGCTCCGAACTCATGCCTCTGCCCCGAGGGCGTACCGGTGACGGCCAGGGGGGCCGAGCCCTCGGAGGCATTGGTCGCGGCCATCCACTCCAGGAAGCGGCGGATCGCGACCGAGGCCAGGTGCTCCGAGCTCGGCGCCAGGCGACCGCTCTGCCAGGCGCGGCCCACCTCCTGGAGCAGCGGTACCATGAGACCCTCGACCAGCTCGTGTGGCCTCAGCTCCATGGCCGACCGTGTGAGATACTGCTCGAGGTCCGCGACACGGAGGTCGCGAATCAGCCCGAGGGCGTGCTCGACCCGGACGACGTCGGGGGCGACGGCTCCACCCGGGACATGAACGGGAGTCTCCCGATCCTCGTCGATGAGCAGCTCCAGCTCACGGATGTCGAGCCCGGCGATCAGGCCGATGTTCCGGCCCCCGTCGACGGCGGTGGCGAGAAGCTGCAGCCGCCGGATGTCCGCATCCGAATAGAGACGCTGTCCACCGTCGGAGCGGGTTGGCGTGACCGCGCCGTATCGGCGCTCCCAGGCTCGAAGAACCGGAGTGGAGAGACCGGTCCGCTGGGCGACCACGCGAATGGGATGGCGAGGTTCAGTCGATTCACTCATGAGTCAAAAGTACTTCATTGTTTAACGGACGTCAAAATAAATCTCTCAACAATATATTGACAAATCACCTTTCTGTGCAGATTATGCTGGACAATACCTTAACAATCGTGGTTGAAGTCGTCAGGCCTTTGCGATTTTCGCGCTCCGGACTCGCCACGCTGCTGACTCGGGAGACATCACATGCTCAGGAAGCTGTTTTTCGCGGCTCTGGTCGCCGCTCCGATGATCATCGCGGCCCCCGCCGCCGCTCAGGACTCCGACATCGTCGCCACCGCCCAGGCGGCCGGCGGCTTCGAGACGCTGCTCGCGGCTGCGACCGCGGCCGACCTGGTGGCGGTGCTGCAGGGTGAAGGACCGTACACGGTGTTCGCCCCCACGGACGAGGCCTTCGCCCGCATCCCGGAGGAGGATCTCCAGGCGCTGCTGGCCGACAAGGAGGCGCTGACGCAGGTGCTGCTCTACCACGTCGTTCCCGGCAAGGTCGCGGCCGCCGACGTCGTGACGCTCTCCTCGGCCGAGACCGCGGCCGGTCAGGACGTGTCCATCGAAGTGGTCGACGGCTCGGTCAAGGTGGACGACGCGACCGTCGTCGCGACGGACATCGAAGCGTCGAACGGCATCATTCACGTGATCGACCGGGTGATTCTGCCCGAGATGTAGAGGCGGTCCGTCACCGACCGGGCAGATCGCCCGGCACGGACGGAGTTTCGGAACGGCTCCCGGGGCACGCCCCCGGGGGCCGTTTCTTCGTGCGCACGGAGCGTGGGCGGGGCATACCTCTGGCGTCGACGGAGCATCCGGTCGAGCTTCACGGCGATCCCGACGTCGCTTCATCCCGAGTCATTTCATGATCACCGGACTTCGAACCGCTTCGGCTGCCCTCGTACTCCTCCTCACCGCGCTGGCACTGCCGCTGCCCGGCATCGCCCAGAGCTCCGTCTCCATGGACGAAACGTGGGCCGACGCGCTCCGCTGGCGCCCGATCGGACCGGCGAACATGGCGGGTCGGGTCACCGACGTGGAGGGCCTGCCGAGCCCCTCGAAGACCTTCTTCGTCGCGGCTGCCGCAGGAGGGATCTGGAAGACGACGAACAACGGCCAGACGTTCCGCCCCGTGTTCGACAACGAGCGCGTCGTGTCGATGGGCGACCTGGCGATCGCGCCGAGCGACCCGGATCAGGTCTGGGCGGGCACCGGCGAAGAAGACTCCCGGAATTCGATCTCGCCGGGCGGAGGGATCTACAAGTCGGTCGACGGAGGCCTGACGTGGGAGCTCAAGGGGCTCGAGGCGACCGAGCACATCGGCCGGATCCAGGTCCATCCCACCGATCCGGACGTCGTGTACGTCGCGGCGCTGGGCGCCCTGTGGCGCTCGAATCCGGATCGCGGGCTGTACCGGACGACGGACGGTGGAGACAGCTGGGAGCGGGTCCACTTCGTCAGTGATCGCGCCGGCTTCGTGGACGTCAAGATCCATCCCACGAACCCGGACGTGCTGTTCGCCACGAGCTGGGAGCGTGAGCGTGGTCCGTATTACCTCCAGAGCGGCGGTCCGGGCAGCGGGCTCTGGAAGTCAGTGGACGGTGGGGACAGCTGGGAGCGGGTCGAGGGAGGCGGGCTACCGGAGACGGAGCTCGGCAAGATGAACGTGGCGTTCGCGCCGAGCCGCCCCGGCGTGATGTACCTGATGGTCGAGGCCGCAGCGCCGGAGGGCTCGGAGGAGGAGAACCTCAACGGGCTCTACCGGTCGGAGGACGGTGGTGAGAGCTGGGAGCGCGTGAACGACTACAACTCCCGCCCGTTCTACTACTCGGAGGTGGCCGTCGACCCCGTGGACCCGGACCGGGTCTACTTCTCGTCGCTCCGCTTCTCCGAGGACGGCGGGCGAACGATGAGCAACATGGCCCAGGGCGTTCACGTGGACTTCCACGCCATCTGGATCGATCCCAACGACCCCGAACGGATCGTTCTCGGAAACGACGGTGGAATCGCGATCTCCTTCGACCGTGGCGGTAACTACCACTTCCCGAACGTCTTCGCGATCGGGCAGTTCTACAACATCAGCTACGACATGGACACGCCCTATCGTGTCTGTGGAGGCCTGCAGGACAACTACTCGTGGTGCGGGCCCAGCCGAAAGGCCGACGGGGACATCACGAACCACGACTGGTTCCGCGTGAGCGGTGGCGACGGTTTCGTGACGCAACAGGATCCGCGGGATCCGAACCGTGTGTATTCCGAGTCGCAGGGCGGCAACATGGGAAGGTCCTACCTCGCGACCGGAGAGCGCACCTCGTTCGGGCGACCGGATTGGCGGGAATCGTACCGTGTCTTCCAGGACTCGATCGCACTCCTCTGGCCTGACTCGACGCAGCCGATGCCGGCCGAGCATCGGAGCCGCATCGAGGACCTCCAGGCACGGGCGAGCGCGGATTCTGCGAGCCTGCAGCTCCGATACAACTGGAACACCCCCTTCTTCCTCTCCCCGCACGATCCCGACTTGGTCTACGCGGCAGCGAACCGCGTGCTCAAGTCCGAGTGGCGGGGAGACGACCTGGTGCCGATCTCGCCCGACCTGACCCGCGCGGACGCCGAGAAGATCCGCATCAGCACGACGACCACGGGCGGAATCACGCCCGACGTGACGGGCGCCGAGACGTTCGCCACGATCGTGTCGCTCGCGGAGTCTCCGTTGATGGCCGGATTGATCTACGCCGGTACTGACGACGGGAACCTCTGGGTGACCTGGGACGACGGCGAGAACTGGATGGATCTCACCGAGAGCACGGCGAGTCTCGTACCGGACGGCACCTACGTGAGCCGGATCGAGCCCTCGAAGCACGTCGCCGACCGGGTCTACGTGACCTACGACAACCATCGCCGCGGCGACTTCACGCCGTACGTGCTGGCGAGCGAGGACGGCGGGCGCACGTTCCGCTCCATCGCCTCGAACCTGCCCACCGGCAAGCCGGACTTCGCGCACGTGATCCGGGAGGACCACGTCAATCCCGACCTGCTCTTCGTGGGCACGGACGTGGGCGCCTATGCCTCGCTCGATCGGGGCCGGTCGTGGCAGCGCTTCATGACCGGGCTGCCGACGGTGCCCGTGCACGACCTGCAGATCCATCCGCGTGACGGAGAGCTGATCGCGGGGACGCACGGGCGGTCGATCTGGATCGTCGACATCAAGCCGCTCCAGCAGTTCACCCCGGCGGTGGCGGACGCCGATGCCCACCTGTTCGAGCCGGCCCCCGCGTACCAGTTCGGGACGCACCCCACGGGCGGCGAGTTCACCGCGCAGCACTATTTCGTGGCGCCGAGCCCCGGGTACGGGGCCGAGCTCACGTACTGGCTGGGCATGGATGCCGAGGACGCCTCCATCTCCGTGACGGACGCCGGAGGCACGGAGATGTGGTCGCAGGACGTGACCGGCACGCGCGGGCTACACACCGTGCGCTGGAACCTCCGCGGCCCGTCGGTGGAGCTTCCGCTCTCGCCCTCCGAGGTGCGTGACAGCATCGCCATCGAGGGACGCCTCCGCTCGGTGGCGGACTCGCTCGTCGCCGCGGGCGAGGACCGCGAACAGGTGGAGTCGGCCGTCGAGGCGCTCATGAGCCGCCCCGGTGGGGGACGAGGATTCGGTGGTGGCGGTGGCGGCTCGGGCCTGCCGTTCACCGATGACGGTCAGTTCCTCGAGCGCCCGGCTGAGGGTGGTCCGATCGAGGCCGCGGACCGCGGTGAAAGCCTTCAGCAGACGATCCGCGGCCTCGTGGTTTCGACGGAAGGCCGGGGACGCCGCTTCCGCCGGGGCGGCGTGTTGCCCGGGCGGTCGGAGCCGGCCCCGATGGCCGAGCCCGAGACCTACACCGTCACGCTGACGGTCGGGGGAGTCGAGCACGTCCAGACCGTCGAGGTGGGCTGGGCGAGCACGGCGCCCTCGCGGTAGTCGTCGACGGCGCGTGCCCGGCCGCCGCGGGGGCGGCCGGGCTCGTAGCTCAACCCGTCTCGATACCCGCTGCGCTCAGCACGGTCTGCAGGGAATCGCTGATCGCGTTGTGATCTTCGATCGTCTGGCGACACGCGGACTCTGCGGAGCGCAGGCGCCGCTCGCGCCCCTCCCAGACGTCGACCGAGTCGTTGTAGCTGTCGAAAAGCTCGAGGTACTCGGGATACTGATCCACGGGCACGCCGCGACGGTCCAGCGCCTCGAACGAGTCCACGCGGCTCCTCATGGAGTCGATGGCGAGGCCGAGGTCACGCAGCGCCGCTTCGCTCGTTTGAAGTGAGCTTCGACACCGGTCCGCGGCCACGCGCGCCCGGTAGAGCTCGTCACGCAAGCGGTTGATCTCCTCGAGTGTCTGCTGCCGCTCGAGGATGCGTGACCACGCCGAGACGACCACGGCACCCGCGACCACGGCCCCGAGCACCATGAGCCCGATGCGGACCGGCGGGCTCACGGAGCGGGCTCCTCGACGGTGAAGCTGAACATCATTCCGGCGTGGAGGTGCTCGGCGATGTGGCAATGGACCATCCACTCGCCGGGATTGGACATCTCGATCAGCATCTCCATGGTGGAGCCGACGGGCACGATCGCCGTGTCTTTCCAGACCAGGTTCTCGTTCTCGACGCCGTCCATGGACAGGACGAGGAAGCGCTGACCGTGGACGTGGATGGGGTGGTTCATCGGGTGGAACGAGTCGGGTGTGTTGTAGACGCGCACCTTCACCACGTCGCCGACCTCGAAGCGCCAGTCGATCTCGTCGTTCTCCGCTCCCGTGGCCCGGTCACGCAGGATCCACGTGACCTGTTCCGCCGTGGAGAGCCAGTTCATCATCGGCATCGCGTCGTTCCACTCCATGGGCGGCACGTACAGCGTGTCGGCCTCCATGGAGAGAACGATGGACTGCGGGAGGTCCTGCACCCGAACCGTCGTCTCGAGCTCGTAGTCGACCGCCTTCCCGAACCATGGCCGGAAGGACTCGATGTCGGCCACCACTTCCTCGTGCTCCCTGAGCGTGTCGAAGGCGCTGGTGATCGACTCGCTGGCGAGCTCCTCGGTGACCGTCACGAGCGAAAGCGTGTCGACATGGGGATAGAACTCTCCCCGGAAGTGGTTGATGGCCTGGATGGTGTTCGCGATCACCACGTCGCCCGGCTCGTCGAATCGGACGTCGACCACGTACCGCTCGGCGGGCGCGATCACGACGGAGCCGACCCACTGCTCCCGCTCGAAGCGGCTGACGTCCGACGCGACGATCTTCACCTTCGCACCCCCGAACGTGACGTTGAACGTCCGGGAGTTGGCGACGTTGGTCAGGTAGAAGCGAACCACCTCCCCGCGCTTCGCCGACAGGCGATAGTCGGTCTCTCCGTTGACCATCATGACGTTGCCGAAGCGGCCCATCAGCGCGTGGGTGGGCGCCCGATCGCCCCAGGGTAGAGCGCCCTGGTCGTCGATGAGCATGTCGTCGAGGACGAAGACCTCTTCGCGGTGCGCCGGCCCGTAGTACTCGGGGTCGGGCGAGGTGACGAGCAGGTTGCCGAAGAGGCCGAGGTCCTGCTGCACGTCTTCCCGCACGTGGGGGTGGTACCAGTACATGCCCGCGTCCGGCACGTGGACCTCGTAGGTGAAGCTCTCGCCCCGCTCGATCGCCTCCTGCGTCACCCCCGGAACGCCGTCGAACCGATTGTCGAGCCGGACGCCGTGCCAGTGGATGGTGGTCGGCATCTGGATGTCGTTGGTGACGCGCACGACGACGGTCGCGTCCTTCTCCGCCTGGATGAGCGGCCCCGGATACTGACCGTTGTAGCCGAACATGACCATCTCGTGTCCAGCGATGGTCCGGCGGACCATGGAGACGGAAACGTCGAGCGTGTCCATGTCCGCGAGGGCCACGACTTCCGAGGGGCGCGCTTCGGGCAGCATCGCCGGGTCCATCCCCATTCCGGGCACGAACGGGCCTACGACCGGGACCGCATCCTCGAGCCCGGGCAGCATGGGCATGTTCGGGTCCATCGGGACCATGCGCCAACCGCCCTCCATGGTCATGGTGCCGTGACCTTCATGCATGTCGTGCTGTGCCAGGAGGCCACAGGGCGACGTCACCATGAGGATCGAGGCGCAGAGGAGGACCTGCCACCCGTTCATCGAATGCCTTCTCATTGGGTTGCGAGGGGAGATCACGGGATCGGACCGCGTGCGTGACACCGCAGCGCCCGGATCAGTTCCCGTACCCGTAGGCCGCGCAGTTCTCCTGCTGCAGGGCGCCATGCCCGACCATCGTGTGCATCATGCCGCTGCGGGACATGCCCCGAAACACGATCGGTCCGGTCCACATCTCGGAAGAGGGGTCGTCGTCCGGCTCGAGCGTGATCACCACGATGAACTTGTTCCACGAGACGGTGCCGGAGCTGCGCAGGTTCTCGTCGAGCACCCCCATCCGCGCGACCTGGTCGATCTCGGGTGTGGTGACCCATGCCACGAGCCGACCCTGCCTCGGGGGCTTCATGCGCTCCAGGGCGATGCGGAGATCGTACACGTAGCTTCCGTCGGGTCCGAGATCGACCGCGAACGGAGACGCCCCCGAGGCCGAGACGTCGACGGTGCCGCGGGCGAGGCCGGTACCCGGGATGTTCCGGGTCGTGTACAGCTCGAAGGCGTAATAAGGAGGACCGTCCGAGCACCACGCGTCGGAGCCCGAAGCCGGAGACGCGCCGAACAGCGACAGGAAGGTTACGATGTGGAGCATGAATGAGCGTAGCCGGGCGGTCTCCCACCGACAAGCAGGCTCGTCCTTCGGCATGGAGAACTCGATGAGACTCGATCGCGTCCTTGGTATCCCCGCCTTGCTCTTTGGGTCCGCCGCCTTCCTGACCATGCCGGCAGAGGTCCGGGCGCAGGAGCCGAACGAGGCCGTCGCCGGGGCGGTGAGACCCCTGCCCACGGAGCTCCGCGACGGAGCGACCGTCTTCCGGTACGACCCGGAGACCGGAGCCCGGGTGGTGATGCGGGAGGGCACCAACGGCCTGGAGTGCAGCCCACCGGACGATGCGGGCTTTACCCGCTGCTATCCGACTTCGAGCGCTGCATGGCGCGATCTCCGGGCGGCCCTCGCGGCCGAGGGACTCGAGGGCGAAGCGCTCGGGGCCGCGATGGCCGAGGCCGTCGCAGAGGGAAGGGTCCAGCGTCCTCCGTTCGGCTCGATGGCGTATCGGCTCTCGGAAGAATCCGATCGAATCCAGCTGCTCTGGATGGTGCTCGTACCCGGCGCGACGGCGGCCGACCTCGCGATGCCGACGGGGAGCCAGAGGGACGCGTCTCTGGCGGGCCGCGGCACGCCCTGGATGATGAACGAGGGGACGCCGGGCGCGCATCTGATGATCCCGATCAACGGGACGGACTTCTCGAACCCGGGTGCGCCCGCCGAGCTTCTCGACGCGCGCGGGATCTCCGACCCGGTCGAGCAGGCGACGTTGCCGCTACCGGAGGACCTTCGGGCCGGGGCGACCGTCTCGATGCTGGACCCGACGACCGGTGAGCGAAGGGTGCTACGTGAGGGTACGAACACGCTCGAGTGTCGTCCCCGCAACAAGGAGACCGGATACACGCGATGCTACCACCGCTCGGTCTGGCTCGGACGTGATCTGGCTGCGCGGCTCCGGGCGGAGGGCAGGAGCGAGGAGGACATCTCGGAGGCGATGGCCGCGGCGGGGGCGGACGGGAGCGTGCCGGCCACGACCTTCGGCTCTCTGGCCTACCGACTGTACGAAGAGGACGACCGCATTCGTCTGCTCTGGATGGTCAGGGTCCCGGGAGCGACGTCGGCCGAGCTCGGCATGCCCACGGGTCCGCAGCGTGACGCCGCGCTCGCCGGAAGAGGGACGCCGTGGATGATGAACGAGGGGACGCCGGGCGCACACCTCATGATCCCGATCAACGGGACGGAGCTCTCCAACCGCTAGGTGAGGCGGGCCGCCGCCGGGCCCTCACGCGTTGCTTGCACCGCCTCGACGGTCCCGCGCACCTTTCGATCAGGGACCCGATGAGTGCAGATCAGAGCAGGAGAACAGGAGTGGTTGCGGAGCCGTTCGTGACGATCCGTGGGCCGGAGGTGGTCGGTGCCGCGTCGTAACTCGGTCGAAGGCGACGCCGCGGTGCGTCAGGGATCCGACGGAACCATGGTGGTCTCTCGCTCAACCCCGTGTGCGCTCTTCGTGTACTACCGGGAGTGGTTCGACGAAGTCCGTGTCGAGTGGGAGCCCATGGCGCGGGCTGCAGCGATGGCCGGAACCACCGCGGTGGTGGCGTGCTGGGAAGACCTGGAGGCCGAGGCTGGCGTGGCCCGGGTGCGCGACGCCTTCCTTTGCCCGGCCGGGGCCGACGGCTGCACCCGCGTGCCCGCCGTCGAGTGTGCACCGACGATCGTGTTCACGACGTGGGGCTCCGCGGGATACCGAGGGGTGCTCGCCGAGCTGCTGGCGGCGGGGGCGTTGAGCTCCGAAGGCGAGGTTGTGGCGCATATGGACGGCAAGATCGAGCTCGAGCGTTGCCTCCGACGCTACGAGCAGGCGTCGGGTCGAAGCGTGGACCGGCCAACCACCTATCTACCGGACGAACCGCTCCCGTCGACCGCCGATCCGAGCCGGCTCGTGGTCCTGAAGCCTTCCGGGGGTGGGCAGGGGAAGGGCATCCAGATCGTCGAGGCGGGTGAGGTCGCGGCGTACCAGCAGCGTGTCACTGACGGCGACTTCGATCCGTTCGTGGTGCAGGAGCTGATCGGCGACGCCTTTCTTTACGACGGGCACCGGTGGGGGATGCGCCTGAACGTCCTGATCACGTCGTTGACCCCGGTGCGGTACGTGCTGTACCCGGAGGGTGTGGCCAAGGTCTCGGTGCGGGCCGCGAGTCCCGGGGGCCGCAGCCTCGACGAGTGGATCGACAACGACGCACCCAGCCGGCCCGCCCGGCTTCCGGTGACCAGCATGCTGCAGCATCTCGAGCGTGAACACGGGGTCTCGTTCGACAAGTTCTGGCCGCAGGCGCGCGAGCTGGTGGAAGACGTGGTCGGCGCCATCGCGCTCGAGGCCCAGCGGTTGTCCCTCCCGCTCGGACGGACCTTCCTCTACCCGGGCCTGGACCTCCTCCTGGAGCGGCGTGGTGAGCGGGAGCACCGGGTCTGCCTTATCGAGCTGAATTCGCACCCCGGCCAGGACTGGCGGGATGAGCCGGTGCAGGCCGGGCTGACTCCGGTGTGGATGGCCTGGTTCGAGGAGCTGGAACAGCGCGTGCTGTCGGCCGCGTCACCGGACGGCGACTGACCTTATCGCTGTCCGGTCCGGTTCCGTTACCGGTCTTCGCTCACCGGCCTCGTCACGAGCGGGCGGTCCCAGTCCTGGGCGGACGAGATGTTGGGATATCCCCAGTCCTCGCCGTTCCACCCCTGGAAGCCGTCCATCCGGAAGGTCCAGAGCCCGGTCGACATGTCGCTGATCACGATCAGCCCGTCCTCGTTGCGCACGTCGATTCCGAACGCGCCGTTGAACTGCGAGTAGCGGTCCGTGTTCGGAGGCCCGAGATAGGTGTCGTAGTACCCCACCGTGACCGGGTTGAGCGGGTCCTGCAGGTTGAAGATCTGCAGGCCGTCGAGGTATCCGGACACGAAGACGTACGGCCAGCGCACCTCGTGGTTGTGAACGAGGTGGCGCCAGTCGGCCGTGAACGCCGAGATCGGGTTGCGGATGTTCTGGGCTTCCCCTTCGAGTGCAGGCTGGAGGTCGAAGATCCGAAGCGGGGCGTACTGGTACTCGGTCTCCGCGATGACGTAGCGACCATCCGGGCTCGGCGTGAACGTGTGCCCGTAGCTCACGCCGCTGATGCCGGTGAGCGTGATGCGCAGCTCGGGGCTCTCGAGGTCGGTGACGTCGTAGATGTAGTACCCGCCGGTCCCGCCGCCGTAGAAACGGTCTTCCCCGGTGTCGGGATGGTAGCCGACGTAGAAGTCGTGGTAGCCGCGGCCGCTTCCGCGCCCGAGCGCGGTCTCGGGGACCGGCACCATGCCCACGCGGGCGTTCTCGAGGTCCCCGTCGACGATCATCCCCAGGTCGTAGATCAGGGCGCCGGGGGCGTTGGCGGTCGTGAACAGATAGACCCGATCGTTCGAGTGCTTGTAGATGAAGATGTTGTGGAAGCCTCCCGGCATGTCCGCCTCGCGGATCCGGGCGACCTCACGAACGGTCGACGGGTCCGGTAGCCCGGTCACGTCGAGGATGACCGCGCCCAGGTCGTTGTTCGGGCCGCCCGCCCCGAACTGGAGGGACTGGACCAGGTAGTAGCGGTCGTCCCATTTGAAATGCTTGACGTCCATCCCGCCTGTGCGCTGGTGGAGATCCTGATTCTCGATCCTCCACTCGTACAGAAGCTCCGGGTTTTCGGGATCCTCGATGCTGATGATGTCGGTGCCCTTGGGCCCCTCGTCGCCATATACCATGCGGGCGACGTAGGCGTACGGACGGTGCATCTCCTGCTCGACGTCCATGTCCGCGACCGACAGGCGGGCGCCCAGAGGGAGGTGTCCGAGGACCTCGATGTTGTCGCTCCCGCGGTTCAGCGGCGTCCAGGGCATCTCCTGGGCGGAGATCGGCGCAGCGACCAGGGTCATTGCAATGAGCGGGACGGCGGGAAGGCGTCGGTGCATGATGTCGGTCGCTCGGTTCGGGGTCCGCGGCTGAACGGCCGAAAAGTGGGGCTCGCTGCCTGCGGAAGGCAACCGCGTCCACGGTGCGGGATGTCTCGGTGCCGCGATCGTGGCGGTTCGGCGCAGAGGGTTCTGTCGTCGCGGGGATGAGAGTCCGGTCGCGCGCTGATCCGGGCCAGCGCGTCAGTCTTCCCTGGTGACCGTGAAGTTGAAGCTGCCCACCGTGTTGTCGAGGCTGACCTCGATCTTCCAGGTGCCGGCGACACCGGTCGCCGTGACCGTGTCGTTGTCATCGGCGATGTCGTCGCGATACAGGAGCGTTCCCTCGGCGTCCTGGATCGCGAGCAGCGCGGCGCCCTGCTGGATCCCCTGCAGGATCTCGATCCTGGCCCGCGTCCCGGTGTTCTCCCAGTCGAAGCGGAACGCGTCGGTCACCTCGCCGAGGTTCTCGATCGTGAAGCTGAAGAGGTCCGTGGTGTTGACCACGGTGAGCTCGTTGTCCGGCCCGACCTCGTTCGCGCATCCGGAAAGGGCGAGGAGCCCCACGAGGGCGGCAACGGCACGTCGGCGCAGTCTCATCATGGTCTCCGTCATCTCCGCTCCTGCCACCATTCGTCCCTCAGTACTCGAACCATACGTTCGCGGGTCTCACCGTCCACCGACAGGACCACGCGGTACTCGCCGGGTGCCGCATCGCTGATGGCGTAGCGGGCGCGGTCCTCCGCGGACGGCCCGCCGCGCCGGCCCCCGCCCCTGGATTCCTCCTGCTCCGCACGGAGGCGCTCCTGCTCCTCGGGCGCGCGCTCGATCCACTTCTGGAGGTCCCACTGCGCGACGTTGATCCCGGCCGTTCCCTCGGCCTGGATGGTGCGCACAGGGAGCTGCCCCTGGAACACCGTCAGCGTGACGGGCGCGGCCTCGCGAAGGTAGAAGTAGAGCGACGCGCCGGATGCCTCGCTCTCTCCCGCGAAATTGGAGAAGGCGTAGTTGGTGCGATCCGAAGCGACCCAGCGGATCTCGGGCTCCGGCTGGAAGAGGTGGACGTCCTGCGCCAGAACGTCGGGGGTCAGCTCGGCGAGGGGGGCGATGTCCGCGATGAAGATGCCGCGACCATGCGTGGCCACCACGAGATCGTCGTCGCGCTCATGGATCTTCAGGTCGTGAACGGGGCTCGTGGGCATGTCGAGCTTCATGCTCACCCACTCCTCGCCGCCCGTGTTCGACACCCAGACCTGGAACTCCGTGCCGAGGAAGAGGAGGTCGGGATTCCGGTGATGCTCGCGGACGACGTTGACCGGGCCGTCCGGGAGACCCCCGGCGATCGACGTCCAGGTAGCTCCGAAGTCCGTCGTCTTGTAGACGAAGGGGCGGAAGTCGTCGTTCCGGTATCCGGTGAAGGAGACGTACGCCGTGCCCAGATCGTGGTGGGACGCCTCGACCCGGCTGACCCAGTACTCGGGATTGCCCGGGATGTTGGCGTTGAGCAGCGTCCACGTTTCTCCACCGTCCTGCGTGAGCTGGACATTGCCGTCGTCCGTGCCCACCCAGATCACGCCCGCCTTCAGGGGAGACTCGTCGATCGTGGTGATGGTCCCGTACTGGATGTTGCCGTCTCCGCCCTTGCCCGTCGTGAGCGTCGCCGGATCGTTCTTCGACAGGTCGGGGCTGATGACCTGCCAGCTCTCTCCGCGGAAGTCGGAGCGCATCAGCCGGTTGCCGGCATGGTACACGACGTCGCAATCGTGCGGTGACACGAGGATCGGCGCGTTCCAGTTGTACCGCATCTCGTCGTCTTCGTACCGGATCATCTTGGACTCACCGGTCAGGAGATCGGTGCGACGCAGCGGCCCGAACTGCGACTCGTTGTACAGGTAGCGGTTCTCGCACCAGTCGAACTCGTTGTACATCCCGTCGCCCCCGCCGACGCGCTCCCACGCCTCGAAGTAGATCGGGTCGCCCGACGGGTTGGTGTGATACGTCATGTGCGAGCCGTTGTCCTGCAGACCGCCCGCGACGCGGTACGGGAACGACTGGTCGATTCCGACCGCGTAGAACTGGGCGAGAGACTGGAAGTCCGGATGATACCAGTTCTCGCCCCCGTCGTAGGTGATCCCCATCCCGTGATCGTAGCCGAGGATCATGTGCCGCGAATCGTCCGGGTTGATCCAGAGTGCGTGGTCGTCGCCGCCGAACCCGAGCGGCCTCCGCTCCCAGGTCTGACCGCCGTCGTACGTGCCCCAGGAGGCGGCCGAGAGGACATGGACGACCGCCGGGTCGTTCGGATCGATGATGATCTGGCCGTAGTAGTAGGCGGGCCCTCCACCGATGGACTCGCCGTCCGGGCTGACCTTCGTCCACGTGAGACCTGCGTCGTCGGAGCGATACACCTCACCGCCGATCATGCCCTGGCTCGACTGGTGCGCCAGCAGCTCCGCACGGCGCTCTTCGTCGGAGAGCCCTTCCTTGTTCGCATTCTCGATGGTGACGTAGAGGATGTTCGGGTCACGTTGGTACACGTCGACACCGATGCGCCCGAGCATGCCTTCCGGCAGACCCTGGCCGATCTGGATCCAGCTCTCTCCGCCGTCCGACGTCTTCCAGAGGCGGCTGCCGGGCCCGCCGAGGTCGAAGGTGAAAGGAAGCCGGACCTTGTCGTAGCTGGCCGCGTAGAGCGTCTGCGGATCGGTGGGGTCCATGACGACGTCGACCACGCCGATGGTGCGTCCCTCGACCTCCGGCGCGAGAAGCTGCTCCCAGCTTTCGCCTCCGTCGTCCGACCGGTAGAGCCCGCGCTGGCCGCCCTCCGAATAGAGGGGGCCCAGCGAGGCCACGTAGACGACGTCCGGATCCGTCGGGTGCACCACGATGCGACCGATGTGATGGGACTCCGGGAGGCCCACGTTCGTCCAGGTGGCTCCTGCGTCGGTCGACTTGTAGACGCCGTTGCCCCAGTACGAGGAGCGCGAGTTGTTGGCTTCTCCGGAGCCCAGGTAGAGGACGTCGGAGTCCGAGGGGGCGACGGCGATCGCCCCGATGCTGAAGACGTCCGGCTGGTCGTCGAAGAGAACCTCGAAGCTGATGCCCCGGTTCGTCGTCTTCCAGAGGTGTCCCGACGCGGTCGCGATGTAGAAGGTGTGCGGATCGTCCGAGGGAACCGCGATGTCGACGAAACGGCCGCTCTGCCGCGTGGGGCCGATCTCGCGGTACTCCAGATTGGCCAGCAGCCCCTCGGTGAGGGTCTGGGCTGCGGTCGGCGTGCCGCCGCCCAGAATCAGCCCGAGGGCGAGAGCGACGGGGGCGGGGATGCGGACGGACTTCATTCGAACGGACTCCGGCTCGTAGCGACAGAAGGGAGTGCGCGCCTGCGCCCTGCCTTCCTCAGGACTCCCCGACCGTGCGAAGCGCTCCGGGCGGGAGGAAAGCGGAAGCCGGGAGGCTAGAGGAGCGGAGGGGACGGGGCAAGCGGGGCGGGTCGGTACGCAGGCGGGCGCACACCTCGGCCCGACGACCTACGTTGGGCGATCCCTCACACCGTCCCCATCAGGAGGTACCGATGCACTCGATGCAGGTCGCAGTCCGCCGTTCGGCCCGGATCCGAGCCGCCGTCGCGATGACGGTGGTGGCCGTGCTCGCTTCGACGAGCCCGCGCGCCATCCAGGGCCAGGAGCCGGACTCCGGGGATCCCGTGGTCGAGGCGCTCGAGGCGCAGAACGAGATGCTTCGCCACCGGCTCGACCAGGTCCAGCGCATGGTCGACGACCTCATGTTCTTCAACCGCCTGGGCGACATCGCCGAGATCGACGTGGTGCGCCTGACCGGCCCCGCGCTCCGTCATCAGCCGAACCCCACGGCGCAGGGCGCGGGCAACCCGTTCCGATTCACCTCGTACGTGTTCGTCCCGCGCTTCATCGACCGGGACCAGGAGCACCCCCTCATCGTGTTCCCGCATGGGGGCGTGCACTCGAACTTCAGCACGGGCGCGGTGAACGTCCTGCGCGAGCTGCTCGAGCAGGGGTACACGGTCGTGGCCCCGGAGTACCGGGGCAGCACCGGCTACGGAGGAGGGACGTATCGCGCCATCGACTACGGGGGACTGGAGATCGAGGACACGTACGCCGCCCGGAACTTCATGCTCGAGAACTACGACTTCCTCGACGACGACCGCGTGGGGATCATCGGATGGAGCCACGGTGGCCTCCACGCCCTCATGAACATCTTCGAGCACGGGGAGGACTATCAGGTGGCGTATGCCGGAGTCCCGGTCAGCGACCTGATCGCCCGGATGGGCTACAAGACTCAGGGTTATCGAGACATGTACTCCGCCGACTACCACATCGGGAAGACCGCCTACGAGGACGTCGAGGAGTACAGGCGTCGCTCCCCGTCGTGGAACACCGACAAGTACGACGGGACGCCGCTCCTCATCCACACCAACACGAACGACGAGGACGTGAACGTGTTCGAGGTCGAGCGGCTCATCCAGGCGCTCGAAGCCGGTGATCAGCGGGGGTACGAGTACAGGATCTATCAGGACGCTCCCGGCGGGCATTCCTTCAACCGCCTCGACACGCGGCTGGCCAGGGAATCTCGCCTCGAGATCTGGCGCTTCCTCGCACCGCACCTGCGTCCCGCCAGGCCCGCGGGCTGAGCTCGGGACCACCGGCCCGGGAGCCATCCACGATTGACTTTCGGCCGCGGTGGGCGAACGATGCGCCATGTCGCATTCCGTACGCAGGCACCTTCGTCTCGACGTCGAGGACTACGATGCCACGATCCGTCGCTTCATCCCGGGCTACGAGGAGATGTTGTCCGTGGCGGCGGAAGCGGTCGCATCCGTCGACCCCGAGCTCGTGGTGGATCTCGGGGCCGGCACCGGGGGACTGAGCGAGGCGCTTCTGGCTCGACCCGAGGTGTCGACCGTGGAGCTTCTCGACGTCGATCCGGAGATGATGGACCGGGCCCGCGCCCGCCTGGAGCGCTTCGGCGATCGCGTACGCTTCACGCTGCGATCCTACGACGAGCCGTTCGCGCCCTGCGACGCGTTCGCGGCCTCCCTGTCACTGCACCACATTCCCTCGCTCGAGCGAAAGTCGGCACTCTTCGCCCGGGCGCACGAAGCGCTCCGCCCCGGTGGCGTCTTCGTGAACGCCGACGCCAACATGCCCGCGTCGTCCGAAGAGAGAGAGCCGCTGTTTCGGATGTGGGCCGACCACCAGGTCAGCTGCGGGATCCCGGAGGCGCGGGCGTGGGCGCACTTCGAGGAGTGGGCCGAGGAGGACACGTATCTGCCACTCGGCGACGAGCTCGAAGCGCTGCGCAGCGTCGGCTTCCGGGCGGAGCAGGTCTGGTCGGTCGGGCCCATCGGTGTGGTCGTGGCGCGCAAGCCCGAGTAGGACTTCCGTCAGGGACGCCAGGCATACCCCAGCTTCAGGAAGAGCGTCCGCCCCCGGACCGTGATCGGCGTTCGCCGCCGGTCGAGGTCGATGGCGCCGACACCATCCTGCGAGTATCCGAGAAAGAAGACGGTCTGCGGGTTCACCTTGTACGCGTAGAGCAGCTGCGTGAACAGGCCCTCGTCGCGCCGATCCACGTCCGAGATCCAGACATCCGTGTTCCGGTCCGTTCGCCGCACCTGGACGAGCGCGCGCACGAACGAGCGCGTGCTGAAATTGTAGATGGCGCGCAGCTGCCCGAGGCTCGCCGTGAACACCCTGCGGTTCTCGTGGTCCAGGCGCTGATGGGTGAGCGAGAGCTCGAGCTGGATCTGCCGACCCAGGCGGAGGGACGCCATCGGTGACAGCCTCACTTCGTGTCCCAGGCGCTCGTTGGCGAAGTCGATCGCGTCTCCGACGTTGCCGTTCAGACCGATGGACCAACGCCCGCTGGGCGCTGCGCGGACGTCGAACCAGAGCTGGCTCATGTCGTCGTAGGTCCGTCCCGCGTAGAACTCCTTCATGAAGAGATTCGGCCAGACCCCGATCGAGATCTGCCCCGGGCCCTGGTAGCCGAGCCCGAGCCACATTCCACCGTTCAGCTGGTTCCCGTCGAAGTCCCTGTTGAGCCAGCTCCCGGCTTCCACCCGCAGCTGGCTGAACCAGCGGTCGGCGTCTCCCCACCACCGCCGACTCACGTTGACGTTGCCCCCCCGCACGCCGGCCTGTGTCACGAAGCCCGCGTCCGCCCGAAAGTCGGGGTCGGCCTGACGGAAGTCGCCGCTCACCTGCCACTGCCTCGTGCTCCAGAGCGCGCGGAGCTGAAGCGCTTCGCCGGCGAGCCAGCCGTCCGGCTGGTCGAACTGCTCCACCACGGAGCCGGGGTAGCGTGTCCGCGCGTGGAGCAGCTGAGCCTGCAGGGTCACGGAGGGCACAGGGCGGTAGAACGCGTCGACCCCACCGACCCGATTCGCGTAGCCCTGTCCTTCCCGGCCGGTGTAGAGCGCGCCGACGGTCGACGTGCCGCCGACGTCCCGACGGAATCGGCCGACCGTGGTGACGACCGGCTCGTCGAGCAGCGCCGTGCGGGAGAACTGGCTCCCCGGAATCAGCAGGCTGTTGGAGCGATCCTGAGCCACGAGCAGGCCCAGGGCGCTTCCGCCGAGCTTGCCGGTGACCTTGGCCCCCGCCGTCGGATCGACGATCGACCGGGTGAAGACGGCCCGGATCGGGGTGCCGAAGAAGTCGGCTCCCTCCAGAAAGAACGGCCGCTTCTCCGGGAAGAAGAGTGCGAACCGGTTGTTCACATCGAGTTGCGCTGCGTCGGCCTCGACCTGGGAGAAGTCCGGGTTCGCCGTGAGGTTGAGCGTCAGGTCGGAGGTGATGCCCCACTGGGCGTCGAGCCCCACCTCTCGCGTGATCGGGTCCGCGATCAGTCGGTCCCGAGGCGTGGCGCGCGCCTCGTGCCGCGCGCTCGTGAACGTCGGTGTCAGCTGCACGTTGGCGCCCGGCGTGCCACCGCTGATTCCCGTGACCGCGTTGGCCTGGCACAGGACACACGAGTCGTCGCGATCCCAGGGGGCACTGCGAAGCTCCACATTCGAGCTCCGCGGCCACCAGCGCGTGAAGTAGGCGCCCCACGCCCGTCCTGCCGCGTCACGGGGGAAGCGGAGCGACTGGAACGGAATGGCGGCTTCCACGACGAAGCCCGTCTCGGTGATCCGGCCTGCCGAGGACCAGATGGCGTCCCAGGACGGGTCGGCCGGCGTCGCCCCGGGGCCCGCATTCGGGTTGCCGGCACCATTCTGCGACAGCACGGCGTCGGACTGGACCCCCAGGGCCGAGACCCCGAACTGGAAGGCGCGGCGTTGATCGTTGAACGGGTCGAGGGTGAGCGTGATGCGATCGTGCCCTCCGATGCCGTCCCGGTCGACGATGTAGGCTCGTATCCGTTCGGGATCGGGGTCCTGCGCCATGCAGCCTAGATAGAGGTTGTTCGCGTCGTGCGTCAGCCGGCACTCGGTGCTGACCGGTGCGGTGCCGTTGTCTGCGGGGCTCACTTCCCAGGACAGCGGGATCACCACGGCCCCGGCCCAGCCGGGATCATCCAGATGACCGTCGACGCTGACGGCGCGCTCGGTCGATGCGACGGCGTAGCGGAGCCGACCGTCGGTGCCCGGCGGTGGAGGGGTGACGCCGACGATCGTGACCGATCGTGAGGCGGTTCCCGTGCTGTCCCACGGCGCTTCCTGGGCCGAAACCTCACCGCCCGGTCCGGTCGCGAGCCAGGCCACCGCCAGCAGCCCCAACCCGCACAGGGATCCCCCTCTGCATCCGCCCATCCCCGCCTCCCCTTGTATCCCGGCCACCACGGCCGGAGGTGCGTCCGCACCTACTACTCACATAATACTATGGGTATAGTAGGTGGGATGCAAGAAGCTACTACAAGTCTCGTTGACGGGTGTGACCTCGGTCGCTAACCTGCTACTAGATGAGTCGTAGCAGGAGGGGCGTGGACCATCATGGGTGAAGCAGTCTTCACGGATCGCGAGCTCGACATCATGGCCGTCCTGTGGGATAACGGGCCGTCCACGGTCGCCGACGTGCGCGAGCGGCTCCCGGTCGACCTCGCGTATACGACCGTCCTGACGATCCTCCGCACGCTCGAGGACAAGGGACACGTCGGTCACGAATCGGAAGGCCGCGCGTATCGTTACCACGCACGGGTCGAGCGGGGTGAAGCGCGGGTGAGCGCGCTGGACCGGATCACGCGAAAGTTGTTCTCCGGTTCGACGGAGACGCTACTGTCGCACCTGGTGTCGGATCAGGACCTGACCGATGCGGAGCTGCAGCGCATCCGGGCCCTTCTCGACGCCCGGCTGGGGGACGACGAAGACGAAGGGTAGGGAGGGGGTGGAAGGATGATCGCAGCCTGGATGCTGTACTCGGTCGTGCTCGGCAGCCTCGTGCTGGTGGGCGCCATTCCTCTGGACCGGCTGATCCGGGATGGCGGTGGAGAGACCCGGAGAGTGTGGGCCGGGGCCCTCTGCTTCGCCGTCCTGCTGCCGCTCGTCGGAGTGCTGCTGAAGGACTCGGCGGCCGCGGTGGAGATCGGGGACACGCTGGTCGTCGCGTCGCCGACGGCCGGACTCGTGATGAGTGGCGTCGAAACCCTCGCGGGGCTGGACTGGCCGCTGCTTTCGCTCTGGGCGGGACTATCGACCCTGCTCGCGTCGGTCCTCGTGGGAGGGCTCGGCGCCACCGTCGTTCGGGCCCGTGGCTGGCGCGAAGCCGAGGTCGACGGACACTCCGTGCTGGTCTCGCGGGAGGTCGGTCCCGCGGTCGTGGGCATCTGGCCCGGCCGCATCGTTCTTCCGCAGTGGGCGCTGTCCCTCGATGCCCGGCAGCGTGCCATGATGCTGCGCCACGAGCGTGAGCACGTGCGGGCCGGCGATCCGGGCCTCATGCTCTTCGTGGCTCTGCTCCTGGTGGCCTTCCCCTGGAATCCGGCGCTCTGGTACATGGCCACGAGAGTCCGGCTGGCCGTGGAGGTCGACTGCGATCGCAGGGTGCTCAGCGGGCAGGCTCCCGACGTGCGGGGCTACGCGGAGCTCCTGCTTTCCGTGGGTGCGCGGCAGAGCCGGCTGGCCTACGGCGTCGGGTTCTCGCTCGGGCGCCCTTTCCTCGAGCAGCGGATCGACTGCATGACCTCACCGCGCTGTCGGGGTAGCCGGGCGCACGCGCTTCTCGTCGGCGCCGGGCTCGTCGGGGTGCTGGCCGCCGCCTGGGCGCTACCTCAACCCGTGCGCGCCGCCAAGATCGGAAACGCCGTCCCGATGTGTGTGAGCGACACGGCAGAGCTCACGGCGCACCTGCTGGCGGGACTGGATCGGAGCAGCTGATCCGGACTGGACCGGAGCAGCTGATCCCGGTGCGGCATCGCGCGTTTCGCATTCGGGAGCGCTAACCGCGGGGCGACCCCTCGAGCAGACCCTCCAGCGGCTCCTCCCGGGCGCCGTTCTCGTCGCACACTGCGAACATCGACTCTCCGGAGCCGTACATGGCGACGCCCGCGTATTCGCCGGCCTTGTTGAGGATGAAGAAGCGGACGTCGAAAGCGGGAAGCCCCCGTTCGTTCAGGAGCCGGGACTCCACGGTGTTGTCCTTGATCCGCGTCAGCGCAGCCATGCCGGCATCCCTGGGTGCCATGCCCTGCCGCATGAACTCCACGATCAGGAACGACGCGCAGTTGTAGAGATTCGCCTCGCCTCGGCCGGTCGATCCGGCCGCGCCGACGGCGTTGTCCACATACTGTCCCGCGCCGAGGATCGGCGAGTCACCGGCCCGCCCGGGGATCTTCCAGGAGAGGCCGCTCGTTGTGGTGACACCGCAGATGTCTCCGTCGGGCGATACCGCCTCGACGCTGGTCGTCCCCCAGAACGAGTCCGGATCGATCAGCCCGTCGTCCACCATCGAGAGACCCGCAGCAAGCGCGGCATCGTGAAAGCGCTTCAGGCGGGCCTCGTGCTCCGGATCACGGAGCCGCCCCGGTTCGCGGCGTCCACGGCGCCGAATCGTGTCGGGGTCGGTGTCCTCACCCATGCGGCTCTGCCCGCTCAGGCGCTCCTCCGGATCCAGCCAGTGGCTCGGGTCCACGCGTCGCCGCCACTCGAGCCACAGCTCCCGCGAGGCAGGTGTGTTCAGATCGTCCTCGATCTCGAAGCCGAGAGACCGGGCGAACTCCTGTGCTCCCTTCCCGACGATGAGGTGGTGATCCGTGAGCTCGGCGACCGCCTTGGCCACCACAGACGGTGTCCGGATGCCCTCGATGCCGGCCACGCCGCCGGCCCAGCGTCGGGGACCGTGCATGAGGCAGGAATCGAGCTGAACGACGCCGTCTGCGTTGGGCAGGCCCCCGTATCCGATGCCCCTCTCTTCGGGATCCAGCTCGGGGATGTTGACGCCGGCGACGAGCGCGTCGAGGACGTCCTCACCCTCCGTGATTCCACGAAACGCCCGCTCGATGGCACTCTCCGGTCCACCGTTTCGGTACCGGATGCTGCTCACGTCGGAGACGCACAGGGGACGGGAACGGCGGAGGTGCACGGCCGGGGAGCCGAGGAAAGCGTCGGAAGGCGTGCGCCCTTCGAGGGCTGCGGGAGTCGCGGCGGCGGCGACGCCTGCCGCGGTGGTCCGAACGAAGTCGCGTCTGTCCATGGAGCTCGAAGTAGGTGCGGGAGCGAGGTATCGGGCACCACGATAGCATGGCCCCCGCACGGGCGCCTCCCCTCGCCGACTGGGACCGAGCTGGACCCTTCGGGCCGCTCCGTGTCAGCTTGATCGTGTTCGTGCGTACGGGAAAGCGACCATGAAGACTCCTCACGCGGCCTGGCTCTGTCTCTTCGTCGTCCTGCTCGGGGCGCCGGGGCGGGGAGCGGCGCAGACGCTCAACGGCGCCGTGCTCGATGCGGCCACCTCCGCGCCGCTGTCCGGGGTCCTCGTGTCGTTGCTGGACCTGAATGGCGAGCGCATCCGCGCGACGCTCAGTGACGAAGCCGGACGCTTCTTCTTCTCGCTCGACCGCTTCGGTCGGTATTCGCTTCGCGCCGAGCGAATCGGCCTCCAGACGACGACGTCGGAATCGTTCGATGTCGTCTCGAGTGAACCGAGCTTCCAGCGCATCATGATGGGGAGCCGGGCGGTCGAGATCGCCGGCCTGGTGGTGGACTCGAGGGTCAAGCAGTGCAGTCTCGACCGAGACGAGGCCGTGCAGATCCAGCGATGGTGGAGGGAGGTGCGGACCGCGCTCGACGTCAGCTCGGTCGTCCAGTCATCCGGCATGGCTCAGTTCGAGATCGACCGATTCGAGCGCGAGTGGGACGCCGATCTCGAGCGCGTGGTCTCGGACCAGAGTCGGGCGGAGGTGAGCATCGCCAGTCGTCCGTTCTCCTCGGCCGAGGCCTCCTTCCTCGCGGAGGGCGGCTTCGTCCAGGGAGAGCTGACGGGGCAGCGCGAGTACTATGCGCCGGATGCCGACGTGCTGCTCTCCGGGACTTTCCTGGCCGGGCACTGCTTCTCCATTGCCGAGAGCGAGGGAGACCCCGAGCTGGTGGGGCTCGCGTTCGAGCCGACCGACGATCGCGGCGTGCCCGACATCGCCGGCACCATCTGGGTGGACAGCACCACGGCCGAGCTCAAGACACTCGACTTCCGCTACACCGATCTCGGAGAGGTGCCGGACAACGAGGCCGGCGGGTCCGTGTGGTTCGAATACCTGCCATCCGGGGCGTGGATCGTCCGCTACTGGTACATCCGCATGCCGAAGTTCGGACAACGCACGCGCCGTGGGCGTCCCGACCTCGTGCTGCTCGGATACGTCGACGTCGGTGGCCAGGTGCGGCCCCTTGCGACCGCCGACCTCTCGATGACGTCGTCCGGGGCCCGCGGCGCCGTGCGGGGCGTGGTCTGGGACAGCATACACGGGCAGGGTCTCGCAGGCGCGACGGTGACGGTATTCGGAACCCGTCAGCAGGCGCGGACCGATGCGGAGGGGCGTTTCTACCTGGCCGGCGTCCCGCCCGGAGAGCAGCGCCTCACCTTCTTCCACGACGTGACGGAGGCGTGGGGCCTGGGAGCTTCGCTGGTCACGGTGTCCGTCGCGCAGGGCGGTGAGGCCCAGGCCCGTCTCGCCGTCCCTCCCTTCCGGCAGGTCGCGAGGGTGGTCTGCCTGGGGAGCGGGGGCGAATCCGAGACGGTCCTCATGGGAAAGCTCGTGAATGCCGAGGGGCAGCCGCTGGGCAACGTTCCTCTCGAGATCGCATGGGTCGCCGAGGTCTCCACGGACCTCTCGCTGATCGACAAGGTCGTCGCCCGGACCGGGTCCGATGGGCGCTTCGTCATCTGCACCCTTCCGTCGGCCGTCGAGGTCTCCGTGAGCGCCGAGGTGGAGGGTCGCTCGCTGGACCTCTTCGCGGTCACGCTGCCTCCCGGGGACATCGTGTTCCGGCAGGCCATGATCCCGGTTCGCCGATGATTCCCGAAGGGCCGCGGGCATCCGGGCCGGCCCCGCGCACGGGGGCGTCCGGAGTCTACCGTGAGAGCGGAGGCGTCGTCGGGGGCGGGCGCCGGTGCTTCGTCGCCTGCTCGTAGGCGTAGGCGATCCGTATCAGGAGCGGCTCGGACCAGGCGTCTCCCAGGACCTGGAGGCCTGCGGGGAGCGTCCCGTTCATCACGAAGCCCATGGGAACCGTCAGCGCGGGGAAGCCGGTGGGAGGGGCCGGGTACTGACTGTTGTCCCCGTGAGGCGTCGTCATGTCACCCACGAGTCGCGGCGGATTGCTCCAGCTCGGGTAGATCAGTGCGTCGACCTCATGCGCCGCCATGGCTGCCCGGAGCCCGTCGCGGAACGCGGCCTCCTTCTCGCGCCCGCGGATGCACTGCTCGTTGGTGTCGGGCGTGCCCTCGAACCGGAGAAAGCGCTCCACGGAAGGCATCACGGTCCGGTAGACCTTTCCGCTCTCCGCGATCTCCTCGAGCGTCCGGTACGGTGGGTCGGGAATGTCGGCCAGATACCGTTCGATGTCGTATCGGAAGCGCGGGCAGCCGGTGCCGCTTCGAAGCTCGTCGAGATCCTCGACCTGGAAGTCGCGCACCACGGTCGCGTCGAGACGCTCGAGATCCCGGATGGCCTCCGCGAACCGGATCAGGATCTCCGGATCGGCCGTACGCTTGTAGGCGATCTGGCCGACCACGCCGATGCGCAGGCCGGAGATATCGGGGTCGAGGAAGTCGAGATACGAAGCCGGCCGGCGGGCGTCGGCTTCCGTCGTGACGGGATCGGCGGGGTCGGAGCCGGCGATGACGTCGAGGATCCGCACGGCATCTTCCACCGTTCGCGTCATCGGGCCCCCGACGTCGCGGTGCGCATAGAGCGGCATGATCCCGTCGCGGCTCGTCAGCCCCTGCGTCGAGTGGATGCCCACGAGCGCCTGGTGGCTGGATGGTCCGCGGATCGAGTTGCCCGTATCGGTGCCAAGCCCGACCAGTCCGAAGTTCGCCGCGACGGCGGCGGCGGTGCCCCCGCTCGATCCAGCCGTCACGCGGTTGAGGGCGTAGGGGTTGAACGTCCAGCCCGGAAGCATGGACCCCACGGTCTCGAGCGCGGTGAACGCGAACTCGGCGAGATTCGACTTCGCGAGCACGATCGCCCCGGCCTCGCGGATCTTTCGGACCTGATACGCGTCGTCGGCGGCCATCGAGCCGGCGAGGGAGGCCGAGCCGCCCGTGGTCGGCATGTCGTAGGTGTCGTAGTTGTCCTTGACGATGAACGGAATCCCGTGGAGGGGTCCGGTCAGGGAGCCTGTTCGGCGGAGCTCCAGGTCGAGCGAGTCGGCGCGCGCCAGCGCCCGAGGATTGAGCAGGATGAGCGCGTTGACATGAGGGCCCGCGCGGTCGTAGGCCTCGATTCGGCGGAGGTAGGCCTCCGCGAGCTCCCGGGCCGTGAGCGTGCGGGCCAGCATCGCCTCGTGCGCTTCGGCGATCGTCAGCTCCATGAGCTCGACGCCCCCGACCCGCTGAGCGCGCGCCGGGAAGAGTGATCCGGAGAGGAGCAGCAGGGCGCTCGCCCCGAGGAGGCGGGGGAGGACCGAGCTCGCGAGCGGACGGCGGCAGTTTTCAGGGTTCATGCCGAGAAGCTACGACCGGATCAGCTCTCGGGCACGACGCCAGATCGCGTCGAACATCTCCTCGGTGAGTCGCCCGGTGAAGGTGTTCTGCTGGCTGGGGTGGTACGAGCAGAGCAGCGTGACGTCGTGCCCACCGAAGGGCCTGTCGGCGGTGGGGGCTCCGGCGCCGGACCGAAGGTGCACTTCCGCACCGTGGCCGAAGCGAGGGCGGGGCCGGGGCACGTCCAGCCCTCGGTCCGAGAGGATACGAAGCGCCTGCTGGTAGGCGAAGCCACCGAGTGCGACCAGTACGCGCACGTTCACCAGCAGGTCGAACTCGGCTTCGAGCCACGGGCGGCAGGAGGACCGCTCGGCCGGCGTGGGCTTGTTGCCCGGTGGGGCGCATCGGACCGCGGCAGTCACGACGGCGTCGTTCAGCTCGAGGCCGTCGTCCCGGGCCGTCGAGGCCGCCTGGTTCGCGAAGCCCACCCGGTGGAGCGCCCGGTAGAGCCAGTCCCCGGATCGGTCGCCAGTGAACATGCGTCCGGTGCGGTTCGCCCCGTGGGCGGCCGGAGCGAGCCCCAGAACCAGGAGCCGCCCGTTCGGATCCCCGAAGGCGGGAACGGGGCGACCCCAGTACGTCTCGTCGCGGAAGGCGGCTCTCCTGTCACGAGCGACCCGCTCACGCCACTCGACCAGGCGAGGACACGCTCGACACGCCGTGACGGCGGCCTGCAGCTCGTCGAACTCCGAATTGCCGGTCGCGAGAGGGATGGGCGCGGTCCTTTTCCCGGTCAGAGCGCGTTGGCGGCCTCGACGGCACGGTCGAGCAGCGAGACGACGTCCTGGGCGTTCACACCTCGCTCCAGCGGCGTCGGGGTCGGCACCTCCTCTTCGGTGCCCGCCGACTTCCAGCGCACGATTCCCACGTGAAAGGATGCGTCGCCGTCTGCCTCGATCACGATGCCCCGCTCGAAACCGTCCGAGAACCACTCCAGGCGACGGTACCCCTCGCCCTTGGCGAGGTCGACGCCGTTGGCGAGCGCGAACACCGTGAGCCGTGGATCCATCGCGGCGAAACCGTCTTCACCGGCACGAACGTCGTCCATACGTCACACCTCCCGAACCCGTACTCCCATCGACCTCCGCTGCATCGGCAATGTAGGGCGACGAAGCCCGTCGCGCTCAACCCCCGCCCTCGAGCCACGCGGCCTGCCATAGGGCGGCAAGCATCTCGGAGCCGGCTGCCAGGCGGTCGACGGCGAAGTCCCGGGCCTGCTCCGATGCGGGGCCGCGCGGATCGAAGCCGGCGTCACGGTCGATGCGATAGAGCTCGGGAACGGTCGCGAAGGTGGTGCGCAGATACTGAACGACGGTGTCGCGGATGGGGCCCTGCAGGTCCCGAGGAGCGACGGGCATGCGCCGCCGGAGGTCCGCCTCCTCGACGTGGGCCTCCACGAAGTAGCGCTCGAATCGGCTGTGGAAGCCTCGGTCCGTCGTGAACCGCTCGGGGTTCGGCGTGCCCCTCGCCCATCCGTCGAAGTGGATCGTCGTGTGGTGAGGCTGAGAACCGTCGGTGACGTAGTGAGCGAGCAGGCCCGCATCGTTGAGAATGCGATGCTCGACCCATCGACGACGGTCCGAACGAGGCGGGGCCTCGTGCCACAGTCGCCACTCGGTCACCAGCCGTTCGTACAGCTCGACGATCCGGTACGGGAGGAAGCCCACCTCGGCCTCGGGTCGCTCGACGCCCGCGGCGTACAGTCTGCGCAGGAAGGTGAAGCGGTCGGCGGCATCGAGGGCGCCCGAGGGGACGTTCTCGAAGTCGATGTAGTGGTCATACGACCACGCCTGATCCATCGCCGGTCTCGAACGCACCCTCCACCGGTCCGGCTCCGGGGCGAGGTAGGCCAGATGGTCGGTCGCGTCGCGGAAGAAGGCCGGCATTGCCTCCGGGAGGATCCCGACGGCGGCCCGAGCCGCCATCTCGTGCCCCGCGTAGCCCCACCGGAGTGACGGGGACGCCGGCACCGCGGACTCGTCGCCGCCGGCCGCCTCGGTTCCCCACGACGGAGGGCGAGCCCCCAGGAGGCCGCAGCCCAGCACCGCGCCGAGCCCGAGGAGGAGTCGACCTCGTGTCCGGGACCGGACCAGGTGCCTCGTGACGTCGGTCGCGCCCACGGGTCAGCTTCGCCGGGCGAGCGCGCCCCGGTCTACCTTGCCGAGGTGCGTGCGAGGGAAGTCGTCCACGAACGACACGTCCCGCGGGTACTTGTAGGGCTCCAGGCGTTCGCGGGCCCAGGCCTTGAGCTGCTCGGCGAGCTCTTCCGATGGAACGGCGCCGTCGACGAGCACCACGAAGGCGCCGGGTTTGACCAGACCCTCCGCGGTGCGCTGCCCCACGACGGCTGCTTCCCGCACCGCGGGGTGTTCGAGGAGGCAGTCCTCGAGTTCCTTGGGCGACAGCCACTTCCCGCTGACCTTCAGCATGTCGTCCGCACGTCCTCCGTACGTCACGTAGCCGTCCGCGTCGAAGCTGATCATGTCACCCGAGACGTACCACCCGTCCCGGAACGCCTCCGCGCTTTTCACTCGGTCCTGCCAGTAGCCGAGTGCGATCGAGTCTCCGCGGACGCGCATGATCCCCATCTCGCCGGTCGGCACGTCGTGCCCGTCCGCGTCGCAGGCCCTGACCTCGAACCCCTCCACGGGGCGGCCGAGCGTGCCGGGACGCACGTCACCCGGTCGGTTGGAGATGAAGATGTGCCACATCTCCGCGGTGCCCAGTCCGTCGAGAAGCGGAACTCCGAACATCTCGTCCCACCGGCGGTGGAGCTCGACCGGAAGGGCTTCGCCCGCCGAGGTCGCGAGGCGCAGAGAGCCGAGATCCTGCCTGTGGGCCGATCCGTGGCTGACGAGGTTGTTCACCATCGTGGGCACGTTCACGAGCACCGTCGGCCGAAAGGAGCGGATCTTCCGGAACAGGGTGTCCGCGGTGCAGCGCTCCGGGAAGAGCGACGACGTGGCTCCCACCGAAAAGGGGAAGAAGAGGTTCGTGCCCGTCGCGTAGCCGAAGTAGAGCTTCGGCACCGAGATCGTCACGTCCTCCGGTCCCAGCCCGAGGACCCGCTTGCCGTAGAGCTCGGTCGTGTTGGCAAACGAGCGATGACTCTGGACGACGGCCTTCGGGTGGCCGGTCGTTCCTCCGCTGAAGAGGAAGATGGCCGGGTCGCTCGCTCGCGTGGGATGAACCGGCACGTCCGACGGTGCCGCACCGAGGCGATCCCTCAGCTCCGGGGCGCCAACGGCGAGGAGGCGGGGGGCGTGACGGGCGGCGTGACCCGCTCGCTCGAATTCGGAGGAGGCTTCCGCAGCCACCAGCGCCACCCGGGGTGTCGTGTAGTCGAAGAAGTACGCGACCTGCTCGGCGGCGAGGTGGGGGTTCACCATCACCACGACCGCTCCGAGCCGCAGGATCCCGAAGAGGGCGGCGACGTAGTCCTCCCCGTCCGGAAGCGCGACGAGCACGCGGTCGCCCGCCTCTACGCCCTCCTGTCGAAGCAGGTACGCGAAGCGTCCGGCGGCCTCGTGCACCTGCAGGTACGGTGTCTCACCCGAATCGGTGAGCAGGGCGCGTCGATCTCCGATCCCCTCGGCGATCCGGTCTCCGAGGAAGTAATCGTAGATGTTGAACGTCTCGTGCGGTTCCCGGGTCATGGCGTGACGATATGCGGACGCTAGAATGGAGGTCAAACGCGGACCCTTCGGGGTCCACCCCGTTCACCCTGAGCCCCTTCCCATGAACCCACGCACCCTCGCTCACATGACCTGGGAGGAGGTGCGGGATGCGCGGACGTCGGACACGGTCGCGATCCTGCCCGTCGGTGCGGTGGAGGCGCACGGACCGCACCTGCCCATAGGCACGGACGTGATCATCGCGGAGGCCATGGGGCGCGCCTGCGCGGAGCGGCTCGAGGAGCTCGGGGACTCCGCCTTTCTGCTGCCCCCCCTGTGGTATACCGCCGCCGGCTTCGCCCATACCTTTCCGGGAACCGTGAGTGTCCGCGGGCAGACCGTGACGGATCTCGTCGTCCAGATCGCCGCGTCCCTCCGAGATCAGGAGATCCGAACCCTGGCGATCGCGAACGCACATCTCGACCCCGAACACCTCGCTTCGCTTCGTGCGGCCGCGGAGGCAGGCGTCGAGGGTGGACGCATCGTGTTCCTCGATCTCACGCGTCGGCGTGTCGCCGAGCGGTTGACCGAGGAGTTCCGGACGGGCGCGTGCCACGCAGGTCGATTCGAAGGGAGCGTCGTGCTCGCGGAGCGGCCGGAGCTCTTCCGCCGCGATCTCGCGGAGCGGCTGGAGCCGAATCCCGCGAGCCTTACGACCGCCATCCGGGCCGGAGCCGGCTCCTTCCAGGAAGCCGGCGGTCCGAGGGCATACTTCGGTTGGCCGGCGGAGGCGACGGCGGAGGAAGGACGGGACACGGTGCGTACCCTGGGAATCATGTTGGCCGAAGCGATCAGGGAGGAAGCGACGTGAGCCGACTGGGAGGCTACAGCGCCCTCGTGACCGGGGGCGGTCGGGGGATCGGGGCCGCCGCTGCCCTGGCGCTGGCAGAGGCCGGCGCGAAGGTCTCCGTGGCGGCCCGAAACGAGGCTCAGGTGGTGAAGGTGGCCGGTGAGCTCCGAGACATGGGGTACGAGGCATTCGCCTTCCGCTGCGACGTCACCGACCCCCATCAGGTCCGGGATCTGGCACTGTCTGCGCGCGAGGCCATGGGGCGCATCGACATCCTCGTGAACAACGCGGGGACGGCGACGTCGAATCCGCTCCTGCGCGTCACGCTCGCGGAGTGGCAGCACATCATGGACGTCAACGCGACGGGCACCTTCCTGTGCACGCAGGCTGTCTACCAGGGGATGCTCGAGCGACGCTGGGGCCGGATCGTCAACGTGGCGTCGACCGCTGGGCTGAAGGGGGACAAGTACATCTCGGCCTACACGGCGGCGAAACATGCGGTGGTCGGCTTCACGCGCGCTCTGGCTGTGGAGACGCGCGGAAAGGGGATCACGGTCAACGCGGTCTGCCCCGGCTACGTGGACACGCCGCTCACCGACGAGACCATCGCGCGGATCATGCACCACACCGACAAGTCCTGGGAGGAGGCGCAGGCGGCGCTCCTCGAGCAGGCGGGGCAGCCGCGCCTGATTCGGGCGCACGAAGTCGCGGCGGTGATCCGGGATCTGTGCCTCGAGGAGGCGTCCAGCCGGTCGGGCGAGCTCGTGGTCATCGACGGATCCGGGGCGGAGTGATGTTCGACCCGGTCAATCCGGAGGAGCTCGGACCGCCGCGCGGATGGACCAACGGCATGCTCGCGAGGCCGGGAGGGCGGATCCTCTTCATCGCCGGGCAGGATGCGGCGAACGCGGAGGGCGCGGTGACCACCGACGACTTCGTCGAGCAGTTCGATCGAGCGCTCGCCAAGACGTTGGCGGTCCTCCGGGAGGCAGGAGGCGACCCGAAAGCGGTCGGACGCATGACGATCTACGTGACCGACCTCGACGCGTACCGGTCGAGCCGGCGGGCCATCGGAGAGGTGTATCGGGCGCGGATGGGAAAGCACTATCCCGCCATGGCGCTGGTGGAGGTGTCCCGGCTCGTCGATCCCCGCGGCAAGGTGGAGATCGAGGCCACGGCCGTGCTCGGCGGGAGCGGCCCGTGATCGAGCCCCGTTCCTTTCTGTTTGCGCGCGACGCCGAGTCGGGAGTCGCGACGCTCACGCTCAACCGCCCGGACCGGCTCAACGCGCTGACCTTCGAGGTCTACGACGAGTTGCGGAACACGTTCTACGCGCTCCACGACGAACCCGACGTCCGGGTGATCGTGATCACGGGGGCCGGCCGCGGGTTCTGCAGCGGTGGAGACGTCGAAGACATCATCGGGCGCCTTTTCGAGCGGGACATGCGGGGACTTCTCGAGTTCACCCGCATGACCTGCGACCTCGTGCTGTCGATCCGGCGGTGTCGCAAGCCCGTCATCGGTGCGCTCAACGGAACCGTCGCCGGGGCCGGGGCCGTGATCGCCACCGCGTGCGACATGCGGGTGGCCGCCACCAACGCGAAGATCGCCTACCTCTTCACGCGCGTCGGACTTTCCGGAGCCGACATGGGCGCAGCGTGGATGTTGCCACGCATCGTCGGGCTCGCAAAGGCGAGTGAGCTGCTCATGACCGGTGACTTCATCGACGCCGACGAGGCGCGTCGTATCGGGCTGTACAATCGTGTCGTGCCCGAGGGCGAGGCCCTCGAAGCGGCGACGGAGCTCGCTCGGAAGCTGGCTCGGGGTCCGTCGTTCGCGTTGGAGATCACCAAGGACGCGCTCAATCGCGAGGCGAGCATGGACCTCGCGGGAGCGCTCGAGGCGGAGGCCCAGATCCAGGCGGCGCTCATGCTGCACCCAGACTTCCGAGAGTCCTACGACGCGTTCGTCGAGAAGCGCGACGCCCGCTTCCTGTAGCCCGTCGCCGCCATGTCCGACACGCACACGGTTCGCGCATTCCTCGAAGCCGGGCACCATCCGTGGGGTGCGGACGTCGCCGCGTTCGTTGCCCGGGAGCTTCGCGGTCGCCCGCACCCCACCGACGACGACACGGCCCGCTCCGAGGCTCGAGAGCTGCTTCGCCTGATGGGCGACGAGGGTCTGTACGAGCCGATTCGGGACCGCGACCTGAGGGCGTGCTGTCTGGCTCGAGAGCTCGTTGCCGCGGCCTCGCCTCTGGCCGACGCAGTGTGGGCGCTGCAGGGGCTGGGTACCACGCCGATCCTCCTGGCCGGCACCGATCGACAGCGGGAGCGCTGGGCAGAGCCGGCTCTCGCCGGCGAGATGATGGGGGGCTTCGCCATCACGGAGCCGGGCGCCGGCTCGGATGTCGCGGCGATGACCACGCGAGCGGAGCGTGACGGAGACGCGTATGTCCTGCAGGGCCACAAGTGGTTCATCAGCAACGCGGGCATCGCCGACTTCTACGTCGTGTTCGCGTCCACAGACCCGGACGCGGGAAGCCGCGGCGTGAGCGGCTTCGTCGTTCCGGCGGACACCGAAGGGCTGGAGTACGCAGGACCGCAGGTGATGAGCGCTCCCCACCCTCTCGGCGAGCTCCGGTTCGAGGGATGCCGTGTCCCCGTCGACAACCTCCTCGGGGAGGAGGGCCGCGGCTTCAAGCTCGCCATGATGACACTCGATCAGCTGCGACCGACGGTCGGGGCCGCCGCGTGCGGCATGGCCGAGCGTGCGCTTCGGGAGGCGCTCGGGCACGCCGTCCGGAGGGAGCAGTTCGGGAAGCCGATCTCCGACTTCCAGCTCGTTCAGGAGAAGCTGGGTCGGATGGCGATGGATCTCACCGCGTCGCGCATGCTCGTGTATCGGGCCGCGTACGAGAAGGACCTCGGCGCCGAGCGGATCACCACGGAGGCGGCGATGGCGAAGGCGTTCGCCACGGAGGCCGCGCAGCGCATCATCGACGACGCCGTGCAGATTCTCGGAGGGCGGGGCGTGATGGCCGATCATCCGGTGGACCTGCTGTACCGGTCGATCCGGGCGCTTCGCATCTACGAGGGAACCACGGAGATCCAGCACCTCATCATCGCCGGGATGCTCGTCGCGGAGGCCAAGGCAGAAGAGGAGCCGTCGCCACGCGGCGCGGGATCCGATGGTGGAGCGTCGCGGTGAAGATCCTCGTTATCGGCGGTGGCCCGACCGGGCTGTACTTCTCGATCCTGATGAAGCGGGTGGACCCGTCGCACGAGATCGTCGTGCTCGAGCGCAACCGCCCCGACGACACCTTCGGCTTCGGTGTCGTGTTCAGCGACAAGACCATCTCGGAGGTCGAGAGCGCGGATCCGGTGACCTACGCCGCGATCACCGATCACTTCGTTCGCTGGGACGACATCGACGTCCACTTCGGAGGCGAGGTCGTCCGCACCACGGGTCACGGCTTCAGTGGCATGAGCCGCCAGACGCTGCTGACGGTGCTGCAGGAGCAGGCGGCCGCCGTGGGAGTTCAGGTGCGCTTCGAGACGGAGTTCGAGGGTTTCGACGCGTTCGACCGCTCCTCGTACGACCTCGTGATCGGGGCGGACGGGGTGAACTCGCATGTGCGCGAGCAGCTCGCGTCCGCCTTCGAGCCTTCGTTCGACTGGAGGCCGAATCGATTCGTCTGGCTCGGTACCACGAAGCCGTTTCCGGCGTTCACGTTCTACTTCCGGGAAAACGAGCATGGCTTGTGGCGCGTCCACGCGTACCAGTACGAGCCCGGCCGTTCGACGTTCATCGTCGAGTGCACCGAGGATACGTGGAAGGCGGCGGGGATGGACGCAGCGACCGAGCCCGAATCGGTCGCGTACTGCTCGGACCTGTTTTCGGAGGAGCTCGAAGGTCACGAGCTGATCGCCAACAGGAGCGTCTGGCGCAGCTTCCCGACGATCCGATGCGGTCATTGGTCCGCGGACAACGTCGTGCTCATGGGAGATGCGGTGCACACGGCGCACTTCTCCGTCGGTTCGGGGACGCGCATGGGCATGCTGGACGCCATTGCGCTGCGAGACGCGCTGGTGACTCGGGACACGGTGGCCGACGCGCTGGAGGCCTACGAGGAGGAGCGCCGACCCGCCGTCGAGTCACTTCAGCGCGCGGCCCAGGCCAGCCTCGAGTGGTTCGAGGCCACCGAGCGATACATGGACCTGGATCCGACCCAGTTTGCGTTCACACTGCTCACGCGCAGTCTGCGGATCACGCACGAGGACCTGCGTGTTCGGGATCCTTCGTTTCTGGCCAGGGTCGACGGATGGGTGGCGGAGCAGGCGGAGCGTCAGAGCCGCGTGCCGGTGGCGCGTGACCCGCTCCCTCCGCCGATGTTCACCCCCTTCCGGCTCCGCGAGCTGGTCGTGCCGAATCGGGTGGTCGTCTCGCCGATGTGCCAGTACACGGCAGACGAGGGCACCGTCGGGGACTGGCACATGCAGCATCTGGGAAGCCGGGCGGTCGGGGGCGCCGGCATGGTCTACGCCGAGATGACGGACGTTTCCGCGGATGCCCGCATCTCGCCCGGCTGCGCCGGCCTCTACAGGCCCGAGCACGTCGGGGCCTGGAAGCGGATCGTCGATTTCGTCCACGGGCACACGGCGGCCAGAATCGCCATGCAGCTCGGGCACGCGGGGAGGAAGGGCGCGACGAAGTCGCTATGGGAAGGCGACAACGAGCCGCTCGACGAGGGCGGCTGGGACATCGTCTCCGCGTCGCCCATCCCCTACCTGCCGGGCCGGAGCCAGACCCCGCGGGAGATGACGCGCGAGGACATGGACGAGGTCGTGCGGGACTACGTGCGCGCGACCGAGTACGCGCTCGAGGCCGGCTTCGACCTGCTCGAAGTGCACATGGCGCACGGCTACCTCCTCGCCTCGTTCATCTCGCCGCTCACGAACGAGCGCACGGACGAATACGGCGGCTCGCTCGAGAACCGGATGCGCTTCCCGCTCCAGGTCTTCGACGCCTGCCGAGCGACGTGGCCTGACGAGCGCCCGATGAGCGTACGGGTCAGCGCAGTCGACTGGGCGCCGGGGGGTATCGAGCCGGAGGATACTGTCGATATCGCGCGCATGCTGCGCAAGCACGGCTGTGACGTGATCGACGTGTCGTCGGGACAGACCGTGCCGTATCAGAGGCCGGTGTACGGCCGGCTGTACCAGACCCCGTTCGCCGACCGCGTACGCCACGAGGTCGACGTGGCGACGATGGCAGTCGGCAACATCTCGTCGTGGATGGACGTGAACACGATCATCGCGGCGGGGAGGGCGGACCTGTGCCTGATCGCGCGCGCACACCTGTTCGATCCGTACTGGACACGCCATGCTGCGCATATGCTCGGATATGCGCTTCCGTGGCCGAACCAGTACGCTTCGGTGGCGCGGTACACTCCGCGCTTCGAGTTCCACTTCGGTGGTGAGTAGGCGGGGAGGAGGCGACGAATGGACATCCGGACCAAGCTGGTCTTCGCGCTGGTGGGGTACGCGCTCCTCAGCATGGCCGCGCTGGGCGTCTTCACGGTCTGGACCGTAGAGGGCGCCTTTCGCGAGCAGACGGAAGAACAGCTCAACGGCCTGGCCGTCTTCAAGCAGGAGGCGGTCGAGCAGGTGCTGGCAGGATGGAGGGACCGCGTCGCACTCGTGGCGAGCCGCACACAGCTGCGCCTCAGCCTGGTCGAATATGAGCGGACGCGCAGCCCCGCGTCGCGGGACCGCATCCGCACGATTCTGGCGGACGCCGCCGATGCCTCCCCGGTCTTCGCCGAGCTGCTCGTCCACGATCGGGACGGGACGTTCGTCGCGGCAGCGCGTACGGGGCTGGAGGCTCCGGTGGTCGACGAAGGCCTGCTCGCACACGAGGAAGAGGCGATCGAGATCCGGTACAACGGGATCGCGTTTCGCGAGGGCGCCCTTCCACTCGTGGGGTTCTCGGCGCCGCTCGTGCTGGACGGAGAGGTCGTCGGAGCGCTGCACGCAGTGCTGAACACGGCCGAGATCGAGGCGCTCTCGGACAACTACGACGGCCTGGGCGACAGCGGAGAGACGATCGTCGTGGCCTACGACGCCGACGAGGTCCTGCACGCCCTGCATCCCCTGCGCTTTCCGCCGGAGGGCTCGGAAGCGGGGAGCTTCGTGATCCCCACGGACCGGGCGGCCGCGCAATCGCTCGCCGGCGGCTGGGTGCGCTTCACCGACCGACTCACGGACTATCGCGGAGAGGAGGTCTACATCACCACCCGATACATACCCGAGACGCAGTGGGGTCTGGTGGTGAAGATCGACGAGGCGGAGCAGCTCCTGCCGATCATGGAGGCGCGCGAGCAGATGACGAACGTGGCGATCACGCTCGCCGCCTTCGCGATCCTTTTCGGGACGTTTCTCGGGATCCGCTTCGCGCAGCCGATCCACCAGCTGGCGGAGGCAGCCGGCAGGATTGCGGGTGGGGATCTGGGTGCGAGGTCGGGGCTGAAACGGGAGGATGAGGTCGGCCTGCTCGGCCGCACGTTCGATCAGATGGCCGACTCTCTGGAGGAGCAGGTCGAGCTGCTCACGGAGTTTCGACGCTTCTTCGACGTCTCGATCGACATGATGTGCATCGCCTCGATCGACGGGTACTTCAAGAAAGTCAACCGGGCGTGCGTTCGTGAGCTCGGCTGGTCGGAGGAGGAGCTCCTTTCCCGGCCGTTCATCTCGCTCGTGCATCCGAATGATGTGCGCGCCACCGCCGCCGAGATCCAGAAGCTGTCGCGCGGGACGCCGACCATCCGATTCACCAACCGCTTCCTGTGCATGGACGGCTCGTACAAGCGCGTGCGCTGGAACGCCTTTCCGGAGGCCGAGACCGGGCGACTCTACGCCATTGCCCGCGTACGGAGTGAGCAACCCGATCGGGCCGAGGGCGACGCCCGAAGCCGGGCGGCCGAGCCGGCGTCGGCCGCGTCGGATGCGGCGGCCGAGGCCACCTCGAGGGAGGCGTCCTGACGTACCTGCAGCTGGTCGCGGGCTTCATCTACCTGCTCATGGGTGGAGACCTGCTCGTCCGGGGCGCCGTCGGACTCGCGCGCAAGCTCCAGATCCCACCGGTGGTCGTCGCAGCGACAGTCGTGGGATTCGGGACGTCGCTTCCCGAGCTGGTGGTCTCCGTCCAGGCGACGTTCTCGGGGGTGCCGGGGCTGATCCTGGGCAATGTGGTCGGGAGCAACATCGCCAACGTGCTGCTCGTCGGCGGAGCTTCCGCGGCCGTTTACCCCCTCGTTTACGAAGACCGGGCCGTCCGCCGCAACGTCGTCATCATGATCCTCGCGACGATGGCCTTCTCCGCCTTCACCGTCATGGGCGAGATCGACCGGGTGATGGGAGGCGTGCTCCTGGGATCCTTCTTCCTTCTCATGGCGGCCACGGCGCGCTCCACGCTCCGTGCTCAGAAGGAGGTGGACGCGTCGACGCCGCTGGACTGGGTGCTCGGCCTGCCGAGCAGGAAGGGCACGATCACCGTGTTCATCCTCGGGGGCGTGATCATGCTTCCGGTCGGCGCCCAGCTGCTGGTGGATTCGGCGGTCGAGATCGCCCAGACCCTGCAGGTCCCCGAACCGGTGATCGGCCTCACGGTGCTCGCGATCGGAACGTCGCTCCCCGAGCTCACCACCACCGTGCTCGCTGCGCTCGAACAACGAGAGGACGTGGCCGTGGGGACCATCGTCGGCAGCAACACGTTCAACCTCCTCACGATCATGGGCGTGACGGCGCTTCTCAGCCCGCAGCCCATTCTGGTGTCGAACCGGTTCATCACGCTCGACGTTCCGGTCATGATCGCGTCGAGCGTCCTCCTCGCCGCGTTCGCGTGGAAGGCCCGCCCCATCGGCCGCTTCGTGGGCGTTGCGATGCTGCTGGTGTATGCAGCGTATCTGGGGGCACTCTACACACTCGTTTGAGCACGATCGCAACCACGAAGCGACCCTTTCGGAGCCTGGCATGACGTCCGAAGCCGTGACCTACGGCCGATACCTGAAGATCGACGAGCTGCTATCCCTTCAGCAGCCCAGGGCAGACGTGGAGCACGACGAGATGCTCTTCATCGTGATTCATCAGGTCTACGAGCTCTGGTTCAAGGAGATCCTCCACGAGTTCGACTACCTCCGGCGACTCCTCGCGGAGTCCGACGCGCCGCGCGCGCAGCACACCCTCAAGCGCATCCTCACGATCCTGAAGGTACAGGTCGCCCAGCTGGACATCCTGGAGACCATGACCCCGACGGAGTTTCTGACCTTCCGGGAGCGTCTCGAGAGCGCCAGTGGCTTTCAGAGCGACCAGTTTCGCCAGCTCGAGTTCGCCATGGGGCGAAAGTCCCGCTCCGCGGTCGAGCGCTTCGCCGAAGGCACGCGCAGCCGCACGCAGCTCGAGGCCCGGTGGGAGCAGCCCACGATCTGGGACGCGCTGGTGCACTTCCTGGCCGAGCAGGGCTACGCGGTACCCGAATCCGTCCTGCACCGTGATCCGACCAAGCCGATCGAGCCTTCTCCGGAGCTCCAGGCCGTGCTCATCGAGGTCTATCGCAACGATCCTCGGAACGCGGAGCTGTGCGAGCGCTTCGTCGACCTCGACGAGGGCATCCAGGAGTGGCGCTACCGCCATGTGAAGATGGTGGAGCGCACCATCGGCAGTAAGCCGGGGACCGGCGGCTCCGCAGGGTCGGGGTATCTGCGAACCACGCTGAACGTGGCGCTGTTCCCGGATCTCTGGCAGATCCGCGCCCGTCTGTGAAGATGAGCGCCCCGCACACGATCGACTCCCTCGCCTCGAGCCCGAATGGGCTCGCGCGTCACTACTCCGCCTTCCGCGTGTCGGAGCGTCTCTTACTGACCGGTCACTCGCATCAGGCGTGGCCGGACGTGGCGTTCGAGGGGCAGAAGCGGGCCTGGCTCGATGCCGCGGCGCATGCCGACGGGAAGTGGACGTACGTCGCGGAGCAGGTGGACCGGGTCGCCGCCGGATATCGGAGTCTCATGGGTGGTGCCTCGGGAGACATCACGCTCGAGACCAACACGCACGCGCTCGTCGTCCGCTTCCTTTCGGCGCTGCCGCTGCGCGACCGACCCCGCATCGTCACGACCGACGGCGAGTTCCACTCGATCCGGCGGCAGCTGGACAGACTCACCGAGGAGGGACTCGAGGTCGTGAAGGTGCCCTGGGCCCCGGTCGACACGCTCGCGGAACGGGTTGCGAGCGAGATCGACGAGCGGACCTCGGCCGCGATGATCTCCTCCGTCCTGTACGGAAGCGGCATCATCGTGCCCGGGCTCCCCTCCGTGGCCGAGGCGTGCACCCGCCACGGCGCCGAGATGCTGGTCGACGCCTACCATTCTCTCGGGGTGGTCCCGTTCTCGCTGGAGGGGATGGAGCAGGCGTTCGTCGTGGGCGGCGGATACAAGTACCTGCAGCTCGGGGAGGGGAACTGCGCCCTTCGCGTCCCGCCGGACTGCGCGCTCAGGCCTGCGATCACCGGATGGTTCGCCGAGTTCGCGGAGCTGGCGGATGCGCGCCGTCCGGGGGAGGTGCGGTACGGCATCGGGCCGGCACGCTTCGCGGGCTCCACGTACGATCCGACGTCCCCCTACCGTGCCGCCGAGGTGATGGACTTCTTCGAGGCCCAGGGGCTCACGCCCGAGTTCCTGCGCGCGGTGAGCCTTCATCAGGTCGGACTCCTCGTCGCCACGTTCGAGGCGCTGGACCTCGCCCCCGGCGTCGTGCGGCTGCACACGGACGTCACCCCGGATCAGCGGGGTGGCTTCCTCGCTCTGGAAGCGCCCGACGCCTCCGGGCTCTTCGAGAGCCTGCTGGAGCGGGGCGTGCGAACCGACTACCGGGACACGGTGCTCCGCTTCGGCCCGGCCCCGTACCTGAGTGACGGGCAGATCGTCGACGCGATGGAGGCTCTGGCGGAGGTGGTGCGCGGACGGGTCTAGCGGGCTTCCGTCCAGCGGTGCACGGGCGCCGCGTCAGCCTGCTTCTGGCGCCTCGAGTCGAGCCGTATCGCCCACGTTGACTTCCCCGTCGTCGAGCACCACACCGTTGACGCCGCCGTTCCAGTCGGGGTCGAGGGCCTGGGTGAGCCCCGGCACCTGGGCGTCCATCCGCTCGCACGGGCGCGTCTCCCCATGGAGTCGGATGCGGACTCCGCCCAGTGTAAGCACGTGATCGCGCGTCTCCTTCAGACGGATGCCACTCACCATCACGTTGGCGCGGCGCATGTACGGCTCCGCGTCGGGGAGTCGTGTGCGGATGCGATCGAAGACCTCTTTTTCGATCACCGTCACCTGCCGCCTCGAGCGTCCGAAGTTCGCGTCGCCGTCGATCCCCTTGCCGGCCACGAGCGCGCACGAGTCGACGGGGTCCATCACGCCCCGATGCGCTCGCTTGATCCAGAGTGCTTCGATCGTTCCGGTCATCGGATCATCGCCTCGAGAGCTTCAGGAGCGCGGGGAAGCCCGGCCGTCAGGACCTCGGCGCCCTCCGCGGTCACCAGCACGACGTCCTCGACGAAGACGCTGATGCCGAGGTCGTGATTGTAATACCACGGCTCGACCGTGAAGACCATGCCCTCGCGGAGGGGCTCGTTCGGCAGCGCCGGATCGCCGGCGTTCATCCCGATATGGTGCCCGAAGAAAGACGGGGTCTGCATGTACCGTTCCTCGTCGTCCGGGATGGCGTCGTAGGCGATCTCGGTCAGCTCGGCGAATGTCACACCCGGGCGGATCGCGGCGATGATCGCGTCCGCTGCGCGCGTGCTGACCATCAGCTTCTCGCGCTGCTCCTCGGTGAACCGCCCGCTCGCGGGGAAGGTGCGTCCGACATCGCTGATGTACCCGTCCACCTCGCAGCCTACGTCGAGGACAACCAGCTCGTCGGACTCCACGGGGCGGTTCCGGCGATCGTAGTGCGCGGCCAGCACCCGCCACGGCCACAGGCTGTTCGGCCCCGACTTGACGATCGGCGTGAACGGGATCGTCTGGGCTCCTAGCGCGCGGCACGTCGATTCGAAGACGCCCTGGAGCGTGCGCTCGTCGATGCCCGGTCGGATGCGGACCGCCGTGGCGCGAATGGCCTGAACGGTCGCCTCGGCGGCCGCGCTCATCTTCTGGATCTCGTAGCGGCTCTTGATCATCCGACCCTGCGCGACCTCCTCGAATGCGTTCAGGAGTCGAGCCTGCGGATGGTCTGCCCGCACGCGGAGAATCATCACCTGCAGCGGATCGAGGCTTCCGAAGAGCGGTACCTCGGGCTCGACGAGCGCTCCGGGCGCACCCCCGTTGACCCGGATGGGCGTTCGGGCACGAACGCTCTGCGTCAGGTACGCATCGAGCTCCTCCATCGAGCGGTACTCCTCGACGCCGCCGATGCTCCGCAGCTGGAAGTCGTCGAGCAGGGGCCGCCCGGGAAAGTCGTTCGGGCGACCAGGGTTCTCGAATCGATAGTCAGTCTCGGGCAGGAAGAGGATCGAGCGGTCTCGCTCGACGTCGAGCACGAGCATGGAGTTGGGGACTTCGAGGCCGGTGTAGTACCAGAAGTCCTCCAGCTGGCGGAACGTGTCTCCGTGCGTCGTGCCGTCCGACGACGGGACGAGCAGGATCCCCCCGCCGCTCTCGCGCAGGAGCCGGATCATGTTCGAGCGCCGGAAAGCGTATTCCTGCGGCCGGAAGGGTAGCCGGCGCACCCAGTCGCCGTATCTCTGCTCCGGCGTCGGCGTCGACTGGACCGAGTCCGTCGCGACCTGTGCGCCGGCCCGTCCCGCGCTCCCGAGAAGGCAGAGCGTCAGGAGCAACATCGGAGCTGCCGGGATGGGAAAGGTGGGTGGTCGCATCACGAAACCGTGGCCTTGGGTCGGGGGGCGGCCGTACGTTGGCCGTGCGCCTCGGCGCCCGCTAGCCCTGGAGGCCAAGCTGTCCCTGAAGCTGCAGATCGAGCTCGTGTACGATCCGGGTTGTCCGAACGTGGACCAGGCCCGTGAGATTCTCACCGAATGCTGCCGGGATGCCGGAATCCCGGCCGTGTGGAGCGAGTGGAGCTCGGATGACCCCTCGTGTCCGGCCTACGCCCGGAACCTCGGATCCCCGTCCGTGCTGGTGAACGGAGAGGACGTCGCGCCGGGACCCCACCCGTGGGCGAAGCGCGAGCCGGACGACGGACCCCGGTGTCGGGTGTACCGCGACGGGGACGCGATCGTCCGCGCGCCTCCGAAGTCACGAGTATCGGCCGCGATCGAAGAGGCCCTCAAGCCGGACGTCGGTTGAGGGTGGCAGCGCGGATCGCGCGTTGACCCCGACGGCAGGTACGCCGGAGACCGGACGGCGTCTCGACTGGCTCGTCGTCGCGCTCCTCGCCGCGGCGGTGCTCTTGCAGGGAGGGACGAGTCTGCGGCACAAGTCGCTGACGTTCGACGAGCTGACTTACATCCCCAGCGGGTTCACCTACGTCACGACGGGCGACTACCGGCTCAACCCGGAGCACCCGCCGCTGGCAAAGCTCCTCGGTGGGCTGGGGCTCGTCCCGCTGGCGCCTGCGCTCGACACGACCGACGTCTCGTGGCGCACGGCCGACCAATGGGCGTTCGGGCGGCACTTCTTGGAGACCGCAGGAGTGGACGCACCGCGGCTGGTGACGGCCGCGCGATTGCCGGTGCTGGGCCTCCTGGCGCTCCTCGTCTTCGTGGCGTGGCTGTTCGCGCGAGACCTCTACGGGCGCGAGGCCGGGCTTCTGGCCGCGTGGCTCTGCGCCTTCTCACCCAACCTGCTCGCCCATGGGCGGCTGGTCACGACGGACTTTCCGCACGCGGTCTTCGTCCTGGTGGCGTCGTATGCGTTCTTCCTCCTGGCCAGGGAGACGTCGGTCAGGACGGCGGCGGTGGCCGGCCTCGCGCTGGGGCTGGCCCTGGTCACCAAGTATACGGCGATCCTGCTCCCGGCCCTCGCCGTCGTCTGGGTGGGAGGGGGCTGGTGGATGCGGCGGCCGCTTGCCCGCGGGGACGGGGCGCGCCTCGCCAGCGCACTCATCGGCTCCTTGGTCGTCGCGGCGCTCGTGGTCACCCTGACCTACCAGGCGCCGGGCCGTATCGACATCTACATCCGCAACCTCGGCGCGCTGTACACGAACGTGCACGGAGACCTGCCCGCCTATCTCGGGGGGCGATTCCACGAAGGGCGGACGTGGTACTACTTCGTCGCGGCTTTTCTGCTCAAGACGCCGACAGCTCTTCTCGCCCTTCTGGTGCTCCGGGTGGCTGATCTGATCGTGCGGCGTGATCCCGACGTCCCGGGCTCGCTGCACCTCCTGCTTCCCGCGGCGCTGTGGTTCGGTGCGATGAGCGCGACGGCCCTGCCGTTCGGGATTCGATACGTCCTGCCGGCCTATCCTCTGCTCATCGTATGGGCCGCGGGCGTGGCGGCGTCGCCACATCTGCGAGGCCGGGCCCGCCCCGGGCTCGCTCGGGTATCGGTCGGGGCGCTCGCTCTGCTCTTCGCCGCCGGATCGATCCGCGCCTGGCCCCACTACCTGCCCTACTTCAACGTCCTCGCGGGCGGGCCCGAGCGGGGGATCGAGTGGCTGGACGACTCGAACGTGGACTGGGGGCAGGACCTCCCGCTGTTGCGGGACTGGCTCGTGGAGCACGGGGTCGAGGACGCGGTGGTCGTCCCGATGGCGCTTTACGATCCCGGTCTCTACCGTGTGCCCGGCCGGGTGGCGACTCCGAACGAGGTGCTGCCTCTGCTCATGCGCCCGGACCCTCCGCCCGGGGTCTACGCCGTGAGCGCGCACCTGCTGACGCGAGCGCGATGGGGCGGGGTTCCCGAAGTGGACCCTCTTCGCGACCTGCGGCCGGCGGCCGTCCTCGGGCACTCGATCTACGTCTTCGTCATCGAGGGTTGATGAGCGAGGGGCGCACCGCCTTGCGGCGAGCGGATCCGCGGAGGCCACGACGGATCGAGGTCGCGCTGTTCGCTCTCGTCCTCGGCACGTGTGGGTACTTCTACAACGGGTACGGGTGGAACCAGACGGCGCGGTACGACTCGATCTGGGCGTTCGTCGAGCCCGGACCGAACCAGGGCACCGTCCGGATCGACGACTTCCTTTCCGATCCCGAGGCCGGTCTCAATACCGGTGATTGGGCGCGCAGTCCGGAAGAGGGCCGACACTTCTACTCTAACAAGGCACCGGGCACCACCCTTCTGGGCATCCCGTTCTACTGGGCGCTCTTCCACGTGGAGCGCGCTGTCGGGTTCGATCCGCTGTCGGTGGAGGCCGTGCTCGTCAACGCGTGGCTCATCCATTTGTGGGTGACCGTGCTGCCGGTCGCGGTCTCGTCGCTCTTCTTCTTCCGGCTGCTGCTCCACCTGGGCGCGGGGGAGCGAAGGGCGTTTGGCCTTGCCGCGGTCCTCTACCTCGGCACCCTGATGCTTCCCTTCAGCACGATGTTGTGGGGCCACACGACCGCAGCCGCCTTCGTGGTCATGGCCGTGGCGTGCTTCGTCGCCGGCGGGGCTGGCGGAGCGCTCGCGGCCGGCTTCCTCGCCGGGGCGGCCGTGCTGACGGACTACGGAACGGCATTCGTAGCCGTGAGCCTGCCGGTTCTGGCACTCACCGTGGAAGGACGCCGTAAGGACGCGCTGAGGGTCGTGGCGGGAGGGTTCGTCCCGTTCGTGGTGTTCCTGGCCTACAACGACGCCCTCTTCGGATCCCCTCTTCGCCTCGCAGCGGCATACGCTCAACCCTTCATGATGGAGAGGGGCGGCATGGTCGGACTGCTGGGCAACCTCCGGTCGGGAGCGCTGTGGGGCCTCACCTTCGGGCGTGCTCGCGGGCTGTTCGTGTACATGCCGGTTCTGCTCCTCGTCGTGTTCGCGATCCGGCGGATCCGCGGGCATCCCCGGGAGGAGTACGCGTGGTTCGCCCTGGCGAACATCCTCGTCGTGTTCTTCGCGAACCTGGCGTTCAACGGCTGGTGGTGGGGCGGGGTCAACGCCGGAGCCCGCTACCAGATCGTCGCCCTTCCGTTCTGGGTGAGTCTGCTGGTGCTGCTGCCGCCTGGCGGTCGACTCCGCGGCGGACTGATGCTCCTCACGGCGGTTTCGCTCGCGAACATGCTGGTCATCGCGGCCGTTTCGCCGATGGCTCCCGACGCGCTTCGCGGATCCCCGCTTCTCTTCGCCTGGGCGAAGCTGGTCGGAGTCGTGCGACTCGATCTGGGGCTGGACGCTCTGGTCGCGAGCGGAGGGTCGCTCTCCCGAGGCAGTCTGCACATCTACCCGACCTTCCTCATGCGCGACTGGCCGATCGGTCTGCAGGACGGCCGTATCGCGGACTGGGCGGTCTTCAATCTCGGGGAGCGGCTGCTCGGGCTGCGCGGGTCCGTGTCTCTGGTTCCCGTTCTCGCCTGGATCGGCGTGTTCACCTCGCTCGGCCTTCGCGCGCCCGTGCCCGAGTCGGAAGCGAGCGACACCGAGCCGTAGGCGCCGACCGACGGCCCCTCGTGCCCAGGGTTCCGACCCGTGGTAGCTTCTCTTCCGGACCCTGCCGAACCCTTCAGCACCGTGCCTGACCATGATCTCGATGCGCATCTCCTTCCCAGGTTCCGCGGCTCTGCTCACGGCACTTGCCCTCATTCCCGCAACCCCGGTCGCGGCCCAGCAGGCCGGAATCGACCAGGTGCTCGAGGCCGCCCTCCTCGATGGCTACGCCTGGCGCAACATCGGCCCCGATCGCGGCGGCCGCTCGATCGCGGTCAGCGGCGTGGCCGGCCGCCCCGACGAGGGCTACTTCGGCGCCGTCGGCGGCGGGCTGTGGAAGACCACGAACGGAGGCGAGGACTGGTTCCCGGTCACCGACTTCCAGATCAACTCGGCGTCGGTCGGCGCGGTCGCGGTGAGTGAGACGAACCCGGACCTCGTCTTCATCGGGACGGGCGAGACGTGCATTCGCGGCAACATCCTTCCCGGCGACGGCGTGTACCGCAGCCGGGACGCGGGTGCGACGTGGGAGCACGTCGGGTTCGGTGAATCGCACGGGATCAGCAAGATCCGCATCCATCCGACGAATCCCGACATCATCTACGTCGCTTCGTTCGGCAAGTACTCGGCGTCGAGCGAGGAGCGCGGCGTATTCCGGAGCGTCGACGGCGGGGACTCCTGGGAGAGGATCCTCTTCCGGGACGACAAGACCGGCGCCATCGACCTCGCCATCGACCGGAACGACCCGAACGTGATCTATGCCTCTCTGTGGGAGGCCTTCCGGAAGGAGTACACGGCTTCGTCCGGCGGTCCCGGCAGCGGCATGTTCAAGAGCACGGACGGCGGTGACACGTGGACGGAGATGACCCGCAATCCCGGCATGCCGCAGGAGGGCATGGTCGGGCGCATCGGTCTGGCGGTTTCCAGCGCCGACTCCGACCGCGTCTACGCGCTCTTCGAGAACGACGACGGCGGACTCTTCCGCTCGGACGACGGCGGCGACACGTGGGAGCTCGTCAACGACGAGCGCCGGATCCGCCAGCGCGCGTTCTACTACACGCACGTCTTCGCCGATCACCACGACCCCGATGTCGTCTACCTCCAGAACACCCGGATCTTCCGCTCGACGGACGGGGGTGAGACGCTCGAGGTCATCGACAACGGCACGCACGGCGATCACCACGACCTGTGGATCGATCCCGACGACCCGTCCCACCTGATCGACGGCAACGACGGAGGCGGCGCGGTCTCGTTCGAGACCGGTGAGCGCTGGACGGACCAGGAGTTCTCGACCGCGCAGTTCTACCAGGCGGTCACCACCGCGCACGTGCCCTTCCACGTGTGCGGCTCACAGCAGGACAACTCGACGCTCTGCATCCCGTCCGCGTGGAACGCGAATCGGCTCGACGACGAGGACGTGAACCTGCTGGCCGGTCAGCCGAACTCGATCACCGAGGGGTCGATGGAGGTCGCCTATCGCGTCGGTGGCGGCGAGCCGGGCTACATCGCACCGGATCCGACGGATCTCGACGTCTTCTTCTCCGGGACGAACAACGGCCGCTACATCGACAAGTACAACAAGGAGCTCGACACGCGGCGCGAGGTGAATCCCTTCCCGTGGTTCTACTCGGGGGAGCCCGCGATCGACATGGAGGACCGCTGGCAGTGGACCTTCCCGATCATCTTCTCGCCGCTCGACGAGAACGTCCTCTTCACCTCGTCGAGCCGACTCTGGAGGTCGACCGATCGCGGCAACACGTGGGAGCAGCTGAGCCCGGACCTCACCCGTGCCGACCCGATGACGCTCGGCCGCTCCGGCGGACCCATCACGGGCGACATGAACGGGCCCGAGGTTTACGCGACGATTTTCGCGGTCGGACCCGGCAAGGTGGACATCGACGTCATCTGGACCGGCTCCGACGACGGACTCGTGCACGTGACGCGTGACGGCGGGGCCAACTGGGAGAATGTCACGCCGTCCGACATGCCCGACTTCGGCCGGGTCAGCCAGATCGACGCGTCGGCGTTCGACGCCGGTCGAGCGTACGTCTCCGTGCGTCGCCCGCTCCTCGACGACTTCGCTCCGTACATCTGGAAGACGGACGACTACGGACAGTCGTGGACGAAGATCGTGGGCGGGATTCCGCACGGCGCCTACGTGAATGCGGTGCGCGAGGATCCGAACCGTGCCGGCCTGCTCTACGCGGGCACGAATCGTGGCGTCTTCATCTCGTACGACGACGGCGCGAGCTGGCACGAGCTCAACCCCGGGCTGCCGACCATCCCGATCACCAATGTCGTCGTCGAGCACAACGAGCTGGCGATCGCGTCGCACGGACGCGGCTTCTGGGTGCTCGACAACATGGCACCGCTGCGTCAGGCCGAGGCCGGCATGACCAGCGAGGCGATGCGGCTGTTCGAGCCGCCTACGGCGTATCGCTCGGCGGACGGGGTCATGCTCTCGTACTGGCTGCGGGACGAGCCGACCGAGGCGCGGCTGGAGGTGGTGAGCGCGTCCGGAGAGGTTCTGCGCACGCTCACGCCCGCAGTCGAGGGCGAGGAGCGTGACCGCTGGTCGGGCGCCGCTCTCCCGGTCGAGCCGGGGCTCAATACGCTGCGCTGGGATCTCAAGGCCGACGGCTGGACCGCATTCCCGCGCATGATCCTCTGGGGCGTGCGGACCAGCGCGCCGACGCTGCCGCCGGGCGACTACGAGGTGCGGCTCACGGTGGACGGGGCGACGCAGACCGCTCCGCTCGAGATCGAGCCGCATCCGTGGATCGACGACGTCACCGTTGCCGACATGCGGGCGCAGTTCGATTTCGCCATGGAGATTCGCGACCGGGTCGAGGACGCCAACCAGGCCGTCATCGCCATCCGGCGGATGCGCACCCAGGTGCTCGAGCGGCTCGAGCAGAGTGATGACCAGGAGCTCCGGGAACGGATGCACGCGCTCATGACCGCAGCCGGAGAGGTCGAGGCGAACATCTATCAGGTGCGGAACCGATCCGGCCAGGACCCGCTCAACTTCCCCATCAAGGTGAACAACCGGCTGGCCAACCTTCTCTCGATGGTCGAGCAGGGCGACGGGGCGCCGAACCAGGGTATGCGGGACGTCTTCGACATCATGTCCGGCCGGCTCGACGGGTATCTGGAAGCACTCGAGGGTGTCTGGTACGGCGAGATGGCCGCGGCGAACGACCGGCTGGAAGCGCTGGGCATGGACGCTCTCGACCCGTGGGACGAGAGCACGGTCATCTGGAGGCCGGAGGGGCTGTAGGGGTCGGCCCGGAAGACGGGACGGAGCTC
>Ga0209536_100000266_pt1 | contig 82667 bp, 64 predicted proteins | sample DeeMarSeWOR28_12_FD_187461 | JGI IMG/M metagenome (GOLD analysis project Ga0209536, IMG submission 187461) | Marine sediment microbial communities from White Oak River estuary, North Carolina - WOR-2-8_12 (SPAdes) (version 2) | ecosystem: Environmental > Aquatic > Marine > Intertidal zone >...
GGCCAGCCGCAGGTTCGGACCACTGAGATAGGCTTCGACATAGATGGCAAAGTCATTATTCTTGTCGATGATGTTTTGCACACCGGCCGATCGACGCGGGCGGCGATGGATGCCCTGATCGATCTGGGCCGGCCGATGGCGGTGAAGCTGGCAGTTCTCGTCGACAGGCTTGGCCGAGAGCTGCCCATACAAGCCGATTACGCCGGCTACATGTGCGATGCCGCCGCCGATAAGTTGGTGCAGGTAAGATTTGTCGAGCCGGATGGGAAGGACGAGGTCGTTATCGAATAGCCAAACACAGCGTGCCAATCACGGCGAACATTCTCGTGAAGAAGAAGAGTAAGCAATTAAAGTGGCATCGCAAACATTTGCTGGGATTGCGCGAACTCAGCGCCGAAGAGATTGGCTATATTCTCGACACGGCCGTCGGTTTCGAACAGGTAAGCACTCGCTCGGTCAAGAAAGCGCCTCCTCTGCGGGGAAAAGTCGTGGTGAATCTGTTCTTTGAGGACAGCACGCGAACGCGGAACAGCTTCGCCCTGGCCGCAAATAGGTTGAGCGCCGATATCATAGAGTTCACGAAAAAGACCAGCTCGGTCAGCAAGGGCGAGACGCTCCTGGACACGGCGAGAAATCTGGAAGCGATGGGGATCGACATAGTTGTCGTGCGCCATAACGCCGGTGGGGCGTCGAGATTCTTGAGCAGGAACGTAAACGCCTGTGTGGTAAATGCCGGAGATGGATTTTGCGAGCACCCGACACAGGGTCTTCTCGACGTTTATACGATTCGCAAGATCAAAGGGACACTCGAAGGCTTGAAGATAGCGATTGTCGGCGACGTCGCGCACTCGCGCGTGGCTAGAAGTGACATGTGGGCGATGACGAAGCTGGGCGCGGAAGTGACATTTGTCGGCCCGCCCACACTGATGCCCGCACAGGCCGAGAGATTGCCGGTGAAAGTAAGCTACTGCCTCGACGAGGTTATCGAGAAGGTTGACGTCATCAATATGCTCAGGATTCAGTTCGAGCGGCTGGGGGGTAATCCTTTTCCATCGATCAGGGAGTACTCGCACTATTTCGGGCTGACCGCCGAGCGCATGAAAAGGGCCAAGGGTAACATTCTGGTTATGCATCCCGGGCCGATTAATAGAGGTCTTGAAATCGAAAGTGAGGTTGCGGACGGTCGCAACAGTGTGATTCTCGAGCAGGTCACCAATGGTCTGGCCGTCAGAATGGCCGTGTTGTTTCTGGTGAACCAGGCCGCAGCACAAAGAGTTGATTAATGATTATTTATGATTGATTACTTTACGACGAACTGGCAACGATGCATTCCGGACTGTTGATAAAGAATGGGCGTCTGATTGATCCTGCGAACGGGATCGACAAGAAATGTGATGTGTCGATCGTCGAGGGAATAATCGCAGAGGTCCGGGAGGAGATCGCCGATAGTGGGCGCCAGGGCCGCAACTTTACGGTCATTGACGCCGCGGGCAAGTTGGTAGTGCCGGGCCTGATCGACATTCATGTGCATTTTCGTGAGCCCGGCGATGAAGAAGAAGAGACGATAGCGAGCGGTTCGGCGGCTGCGGTGGCGGCCGGTTTCACCTCTGTCGTATGCATGCCGAATACTAACCCGGTGATAGAGAATGAGACGGACGTAGAATATGTTCACAGGAAGGCCAGGCAGGCTCGAAAGACCCATGTCTACACGATGGGCGCGATCACAAAAGGGCTCGAAGGGGTTGAGCTGGCTGAGATGGGATTTATGGCGCAGGCCGGGGCAGTGGGTTTTACAGACGATGGATGCGGCGTCCAGGACCCTGCGGTCATGCTCAGGGCCCTTAAGTACGCCACCATGTTCGACGTGGTCATAGCTGAGCATTGTCAGGATGATCGAATTGCCGGCAAAGGGGTCATGAATGCGGGTTACCAGTCGACAATACTCGGTTTGCCGGGAATAGACTCGCTGGCCGAGGAGGCTATGCTGTGGCGTGACATCCAGCTTATCAAGAAGGCGAAGGTCCGTTACCACGCCCAGCATATCTCAACGGGTGGGTCCGTAGAGCTTGTACGCGCGGCCAAGAATGATGGTCTGCCCTTGACCTGCGAGGTAGCGCCCCACCATCTACTCTTAACCGAAGATTGCTGCGGTGAATACGACACCAACTTCAAGGTAAATCCGCCTCTGCGAGGTCAAGAAGACGTCGATGCTCTCAGACAGGCTGTTGCCGACGGCTTGGTCGACGCCTTAGCTAGTGATCACGCCCCCCATCTGCAGAGCGAAAAGGAACTGGAATTCCTGGCTGCTCCCTTTGGCATTGCGTCTCTGGAATGTGCGCTCGGTCTTTATGTCAAGGCACTAATTGAGCCGGGCATTCTGGACTGGCCGGCGTTGATACATCTCATGACGGAAAAGCCGGCAAAGGTAATCGGCATCGACAAAGGTACGCTTGGCATAGGCAAACAAGCTGACGTGACCATTATCGACCCGAACGCCGAGTATAAGATTGACGTGAGCACGTTCAGATCCAAGAGTCGAAACTGCCCGTATCACGGATGGACGGTCAAGGGCAAAGTGGACAAGACCATAGTTGGCGGTGAGATACGATTCGAAGCATGATCTACGATGGTAGGCGGTTTGGAGTTCGGTTGCGATAATTGCGGACAATTGGTCATGGGCTATTGAGCTGTGTTTGTTATTGACGGGTACAATTTGCGACACGCAATTCGCAAGGCAGAAGAAACCTCTGAGGCAATCGGCGATCTTGAATTGTGCATGGTTGTGAGCAGATATCTGAAGCTTATCGGTCGGGGCGGGGAGATGATTTTTGACGGCGCAGGGCCGCCGGATAAAAGCAGCTTCGACAGCGTCGGTAATCTGGAAGTTGTTTTCGCCGGTCTTGGAGCCGATGCCGACACGGTAATTGAGGATAAGATAAGTGCGAGCACCTCACCGAGAAGACTGACTGTTGTCAGCAGCGACCGGAGATTGCGAAAGGCCGCCCAGACTAGAAGGTGCAGCTCGTTGAAGTCAGAAGCCTTCTGGGACAACGTACAGAAACAGCTAAACCGGAAAAGGCCGGTCAGAGAGCCCGCGGCAAAGCGGCAGGGGCTCAGCGAAAGCGAAACGGACCAATGGCTTGACTTTCTCGGTTTTAAACAGTAGTGCGACGTGCGGAATCTCTCTGGGGACGGCTCCTGATGCCGTGAATTATCGATCATTCGCTCAGTTCTGTACATGTACTTTTCCACGGAAATGCTTTTCTGCTCAGGCTGGCCCGATTCGCTCCTCGTGTAATTTGGAGATTGACCTCGATAGGGCAAAGGCCGCCTCAATTTTTCTGCCGGATTCGGTTGCTCGCAGATTTTGATATTGCCTAATCTGATGAAAGATTGTATAAATCTGTTTTCCGGTGCCCCGAGCACTGCAAGTGAGGTTTGTTGGGAGGGGTGTTTTGAAGTGCATGCCGGGGTTTTTGTTTTTGGATTCTACATGGAGAGACTATGAAGCGCAAAATGGTAATAATTGAAGGCAACACGGCTGCTGCGTATGTTGCTCATGCCACGAATGAAGTTATCGCAATATATCCAATCACTCCAAGCTCGCCCATGGGGGAGATTTCCGATGCGAAAACTGCCAAAGGCGAGGTGAACATCTGGGGTACGGTTCCCTCGGTCACGGAAATGCAGTCCGAGGCCGGGGCTGCCGGCGCCGTCCACGGCGCGTTGGCAACAGGCGCGTTGACGACGACCTTCACGGCTTCGCAGGGCCTGTTGCTGATGATTCCCAATATGTACAAGATCGCCGGCGAGTTGTTGCCCACTGTTTTCCACATCTCGGCTCGCTCGCTGGCTTGTCAGGCACTTTCGATATTCGGCGACCATTCTGATGTGATGACCTGTCGCGAGACGGGTTTCGCCATGCTCTGTTCGAACAGCATCCAGGAGGTGATGGACTTCGCACTCATCGCCCAGCAGGCCACGCTGGCTTCACAGGTGCCTTTCCTACACTTCTTCGACGGCTTCAGGACCAGCCACGAAGTTCAGAAGGTTGAGGAACTCACTCTCGACGACATGCGTGCAATGATTGATGACGAGCTGGTCGCCAGACACAAGGCCCGGGCGCTTACGCCTGACAGGCCGATGATCTCCGGCACGGCCCAGAATCCAGACGTTTACTTCCAGGGCCGCGAGACGGTCAACAAGTACTATCTGGCTGTTCCGAAAATCGTTCAGGAAACCATGGACAAGTTTGCCAAGATAGTAGGCCGACAGTATCGCCTGTTCGACTATGTAGGGGCGCCTGACGCCGACAAGGTCATCGTTGTGATGGGCTCGGCTGCCGACACCGCCCATGAGACGCTCGAATATATGGTGTCCAAAGGCGAGAAGGTCGGCGTGGTGAAAGTCCGGCTGTTCCAGCCATTCAGCATCGAGGACTTCATAGCCGCGATACCGCCAACAACTACCAAGATCGCGGTTCTTGACCGGACCAAAGAGCCGGGATCGATTGGAGAGCCGCTGTACTTGAACGTGCGCACCGCAGTCGGCGAGGCCATGGGCAAGGGCGAGGCGCCTTTCAAGGGCTATCCGGTCATAGTCGGTGGTCGCTACGGTCTTGGTTCGAAGGACCTTACACCGGCGATGGTCAAAGCCGTCTTCGATAATCTGGACGCCGACAAGCCGAAATACGAGTTCACCGTGGGAATCACCGAAGACGTAACTGGCACAAGTCTGGAGGTTGATGAATCTTACGATGTCCCAGATGAGGGGTTCTTTTCGGGGCTCTTCTATGGTCTCGGTTCGGACGGCACAGTCGGCGCCAACAGAAACTCGATCAAGATCATCGGCGATTTGACCGACAACTATGCCCAGGCATACTTCGTGTACGACTCCAAGAAGGCCGGCGCGGTAACGGTCTCGCACCTTCGATTCGGGGATAAGCTGATTCGCAGACCGTATCTCGTGAGCAAGGCCGATTTCGTTGCGTGCCACAACCCGGCGTTTCTCGAGCAGTTCGACATGCTGACGCCGGCCCGCGATGGCTCGACGTTTCTGTTGACCAGCAGCCACGGGCCCCAAGAGGTCTGGGATACGCTGCCGCAGGAAGTTCAGAAACAGATTATCGACAAGAAGCTGAAGTTCTATGTTATTGACGCGATCGGCATAGCGCAGGACCTCGGCCTGGGCGCACGGATCAACGTGATCATGCAGACGGCGTTCTTCAAGATCGCCAACGTCATTGCGATCGACACGGCAGTCAAAGCGATCAAAGACGCTATCAAGAGCACGTACGGCAAGAAGGGCCAGAAGATCGTTGATATGAACAACGCCGCGGTTGATGCGGCGATTGACAAGATCTATGAAGTTGAGGTCCCCGGCAAGGTGACCAGCAAGACGCATATGCGAAAGCTGGTGCCAGATGATGCCCCTGACTTTGTCAAGGAGGTCACGGCCGAGCTTATGGGCTTTCACGGCGACGATCTGCCGGTGAGCAAGATGCCGGACGATGGCAAGTTCCCGACCGGCACGACAAGATATGAAAAACGTAACATTGCCGTCAATGTCCCTCAGTGGGAACCGAACATCTGCATTCAGTGCGGTACTTGTTCATTGGTCTGCCCGCACGCGACCATAAGAATCAAGGCCTATGACGAAGAACATCTCAAGGCTGCTCCGTCACATTTCAAGTCCGCCGACGCAAAGGGCAAAGACTTCTCCGGAATGAAGTTTACGGTTCAGGTGGCTCCGGAAGACTGTACCGGCTGTGGCGCCTGTGTGCTTGCCTGCCCGGCAAAGGAAAAGGACGAGAGCAAGGAACCGACCGGACGAAAGGCAATTAACATGGTACCTCAGGAGCCGGTTCGCCTGCGCGAGCGCGAGAACTATGCTCATTTCCTGTCGATTCCAAATACGAACCCCGAACTGTTCAAAGCAGCGAGCGTAAAGGGCAGCCAATTGGTCGAGCCCTTGTTCGAATACTCAGGCGCCTGCGCCGGTTGCGGCGAAACAGCCTACGTCAAGCTGATGACGCAATTGTTCGGGGACAGGGCGTTCATCGGTAACGCTACCGGCTGCTCTTCAATCTATGGGGGCAATCTGCCCACGACACCTTACACCAAGGACGTCAACGGCAGGGGGCCAACTTGGAGCAACAGCCTTTTCGAGGATTGCGCCGAGTTCGCTATGGGTATGCGATTGACTGTGGACAAGTTCAGGGAGCGTGCCCTTGGCTTGCTGGAAATAGTCGCCGACAAGGGTTGTGTTGACCGACAGTTGGCGCGGGAAATCCGGGAGGCCGCTCTGGCTGACGATCCGGCGCAGTCTTCCGTCGATCAGCAGCGGGCGCGAGTGGATAAGCTCAACACTCAATGCCGCAAAAGCGGTTGCGCCGAGTGCAGGCATTTGTTGGACGTCACCGACTATCTCGTGCACAAGAGCGTCTGGGCTCTCGGCGGCGACGGCTGGGCTTACGACATAGGCTACGGCGGGGTGGACCACGTGCTTGCCAGCGGAGCCAATGTCAACGTTTTGGTTCTGGACACGGAAGTGTACTCCAACACGGGCGGGCAGATGTCGAAGTCAACACCCAGAGCGGCTGTTGCCAAGTTCGCGGCCGGCGGCAAATTGATGCCGAAGAAAGATATGGGGCTTCTGGCCATGACCTACGGCAATATCTACGTTGCAAAAGTCGCAATGGGCGCAAATACCAGCCATACTGTGAAGGCCCTTGTCGAAGCCGAGAGCTATCCGGGGCCGTCGCTGATCCTGGCATACGCCCACTGCATCGCCCATGGCATCAATATGACGGCAGGCTACGAGGAGCAGAAGAAGGCGGTCACCTGTGGCCACTGGCCGTTGTACAGGTTCGATCCACGGCTGAAGGCCGAGGGCAAGAACCCGCTGCAGCTTGATTCGAAGGCGCCCACGACTGAGTTCGAGGATTATGCTTACGGCGAGAATCGTTATCGAACGCTCAAGCAGGCGAAACCGGAAGTCGCGGCCGACCTGATGAAGCTGTCGGCTGCCGACGCAACCCAGAGATATGCTCTCATGGAGCAGCTTGCGAACTTGAATTGCGACAAATAGGAAACTGCAGGTCCGGAGGAAAGAAGATGACCACAATCAGAGATCAAGAGTCAAAAGTCATGGTGTTACACATCGCGCTTTGCGTGCTCATTTTTGCATTGACTGTTCCGGGCTGTCAGCAGCAAAAACAACAGGAGGTTGGCCTGGCTGTTGCGCCTGAGGCTGCGACTGTGTCTGTTGCGTCCGATTACGCAGCGCGGGCAATCGATGCAGCGGGAGGATTGGATGCCTGGAGCAAGACAAGAGCGCTGCGCCTCGACTGTGTGGTCACTCTCTATCAACCTGACGACAGCTACTACCTGAGCCAGCAGAGCTATCAGGTTTATCCGTGGTCGAACTCGATTCGGATTTCAGCCGCCGAGCCGCAGGGCGCAATTCTCTGGCAGTTGTCGGGAGGGCAATTTGACGTGCTGGAGGGCGGCTCGCGGATAGATGAGTTGTCGGAGGTCGTGCCGGGACGCTGTCTCGCTGAAGCGATATTGAATATCGCCACGGCGCCGGCGCGCTTCCTCGACACTTCAGCGCAGTATGTCAGGCAGGATTCGGCGGTGAAAATCCAGGGGCAATGGTATTACCCAATCGACCGGCAACTCGAGTCGGAAATCGGCTCTGGCCAGCACATGGCGAAAGCGGTCTTCTACCAGAACCGGGACAGCTCTCTGATCGATCTGCTTCAAATCGGCTGTGCTGATACTGGCAGATCGTTGGCGGTTCGTGGGTACGACTACGATGAGGTCGAGAAGGGCGGACCGCTGGTTCCGACAAGAATCGAGGTTTTCACTGCTGATAGCGCGGGTGGTTCGCAGACGCGACTGGTCAAGATCGACTGTAAGAAGGCGGCAGCGGCGAAGTAGGAGCCGCCTGCTTGGGTCAATCCTGACTTTTCAGGAAAGGGGCGGGCTCGGCACTCGCTACTTTCGGCAGGTGGTGGCACGCGACCTTTTGACGGTATGACATGTTTTTCCTCGCACGGCGCGGAATTTCTGCCACCGCTCTACGGAGTTCCGCCGCAAGAGGTGCTTTCGGCGCTGTACTAGAATTGCAGCGATTATCGGCCTCAAAATGCACGGGCGGTAGTTGGCATCTCGGCTGCGAGGGCGGTTCAACCACTTTGGACCGGAGGCATTTGCGAGTGATCAAAGGCTGGCAAACCATGCGGCTGGCTTATTGCGCCTGATAACTGCATTATCAGAGTGCTATTTGCCATTTGGGCGGCAGAATCACTGCAGCTGAGGGATTTCTTGGCGGAGAAAAAAACGGGCCGCGCGCGCCGCGGACATGCGTTGATCAGAGCTTTACGGCAGGGGTTTTGAGAGCAAAATTAGAGTTAAGCAAACACGGCTTTCAACCGATACATTTCATCGAGTGCAAGTGTTTTCTCAGGTAGCCTCCCTGGGTTCGGCGAAGAGCGGAAATTCGGGGCTTTTTGGAAGTTTAACGCTATGAAAAGGATGATAGTCAAAGGCAGAGGCGGGAGTCTACGGCTGTTGTTCGCCGGGTTTCTTGCGCTCTGTCTTGGGCTGTTCTCCGGCTGCGGTAACAAGTTTTTTGATCCGACCCAGATAGGCCGATTTGCTCGCTTTCCGGCGGTCAACGTGATTCTGGATTCCCTAGGTGTCGCCGAGGAGACGCCGTTGGCCTGGGAAGGCGCCGAAGAACCGTTGCCGATAGACCTTGTTGCGACACAATCCGATTATGCACTGCGATCGGGTGATCTTGTGCGTATCGCCATTGTCGATTTGCTTCGAGAAGGAGTGACCTACGTAAACGATCATCTCATTACCGAGACAGGTAAGATATCCGTCCCTGAGGTTGGGGTTGTTCAGGTGGCGGGCTTGACCGAGACACAACTCGAGGAGGAGATTAGGAAGATCTTATCGCCGAGTATACTCAAGCAGCCGTCGGTGACCGCAACGTTGGTTAACTCTCAACAGCGGGCGTTTTCGATACTAGGTGACGGCGTGCGCTTTCCGAGCAGGTATCCTATTCCGAGGTACGATTTCAGACTTGCCGATGCTCTTGCGACAGCGGGCGGGTCGAGTCAGTTCAATGTCAGTTACATTTACGTTTCGCGGTCGGTTGGCGGCCCCGGCAAGAGCCCTGACGGCATCGATCCGGGGTTTGGCGAGCTGGAATTGCAGATCATTGAGCCCGAAGCTGCGGTACCGAAACTTCAAAGCCCCAAACCACTGGCCGCGCGGGTCCAGCACCAGTGGCCGACAAGCAAAGTGGTCATAGCATCCTCGGAGATGGTTAGCGAGACGCAGTCTTCCACGCCGCCAAAACGTTCCTGGCAGTTCGATCCGAGCACCGGTACGTGGAAGTACGCGCCGGACGCCGGTGAGCTGCGTCAGTCGCCGGAGCCTGCTGGGGGAGAGGGCAAGCCGGTAGATGTTGAGGAAATACTAAAGAGTATGCGCGATAGGTCGGCCCCTGGGTTGAGCAGTTCGCGTGCGGGCGGTGCAGATTCGTTCACATCGCGCGCAGTTGCTCCCCGCGGTGGAGGCAGAATTGACGATCGAGCGAAGCTGGAGGAAGCATTGACGTCCACCGTGACGCCGACGGGTGCAAAGCTGACAAATGGATCGTTGTCTCAGGAGCCACCGGCGGATGTCGAGTGGGTCTTAGAGGACGGGATTTGGGTCCAGAGGAAAGCCGAGAAGCCCAAGCCGGCCGAGAAAGAGCCGGCAGGACACGTCGAGTGGGTATTCCGCAACGGCAAGTGGGTGCCCGTTCAAGTGGGCGTGGCAGAAGCCCGCGAGCCGGTGATAAAGGTTCAACCCGATCAGGGGGTGGACGCGGCGCCCGGAGAGACGCTGGTGGCCGCCGGCGATCAGGCGAGAACCCGACTGATAAGGATTCCTGCAGACAAACTATCCATCGGTGACCCGCGCTACAATATTGTGATAAAGCCCGGAGATTCTATCTTCGTGCCTGTCGATGTTGTCGGTGAATTTTATGTCACGGGCAACGTCAACAGGACTGGAGCAGTCTTACTGACAGGCCGGCCCATGACTCTCAAGCAGGCGATTGCTGCTGCGGGCGGCCTTGGCCCTCTGGCATGGCCAAAGCGCTGTGAAATCGTCAGAAGAATCGGCAGGGCGGAGGAAGAAATCGTGATGGTTGATCTGGACAAGATAGCCAGCGGCGAGCAGCCGGACTTTTTCATCAAGCCTAACGATTTGGTCAATGTCGGGACACATGCAACCGCCAGATGGCGTGCTGTTCTGCGAAATGCATTCAGGGCGACCTATGGCTTCGGTTTTGTTTATGATCGCAATTTTGCCAACAAGGATTTCTATGGACAAACATTCAATCCTGTAACGCCCTGGAAGTGGGACAAGGTATTCTAAAGAAGAATCGTCAGTCATGCTGGAGAATACTGTTTCATTTACTGCGCCGAGCCATGGCAGAGAATCACATCTTACAAAAGAGCACTGGCGCGAACTTCCAATACATGCCTATGTGAAAATATTCATCATAGGAGTGCTATTTGGCTTCCTTTTTCGCGGCGAAATTCACGACATCGTCAGCCGATGGGTTACCGACAGCAGCTGGTCGCACGGTTTTCTCATTCCGCTGTTCAGTGTGTATTTCATCGATCAGCACAAACATGAGGTTTTGAACCTTCGGACTAGGCCCAATTATCTCGGCCTGCTCTTGTTGATTTGCTGCATTGTCTTCTATCCCTTCAACATCGTTCATTTGCAATATGGTTACCTGCGTCCGATGACTATGATTGGGACACTCGGTGCGATCGTGCTGTTTCTGGGCGGCTGGCGTCTGGTGAAATACACCTGGCTGCCGATCGCCTTTCTGGTCTTTGCCGTCCCTTTGCCTCAGAGATACTACAATAGCCTCACAGATCCGATGCGACGGTGGGCTGCGACGATTGCCAGCGGTCTGTTGAACCTCGTTCCCGATCTTGAAGCTTCAGCCAATGGCAAGATCATAGATGTATTTTACAAAGGTCAATCTCTTGAACCGGCCCTTGACGTCGCCGAGGCGTGCAGCGGGATGCGGCTTCTGCTGGCGTTTATGGCTTTGGGGGTAGCGATGGCTTATCTGCACGAGCGTAAGCTTTGGCAGCGGCTGGTGCTTGTGATCAGCACTGTGCCGATTGCAATACTGTGTAACGTTGTGAGGGTAACGGTCACGGGTTTCATCTACATCCTGATACATCCGAAATACGCACAGGGTATTTACCATGACATGCTCGGCATGGCGATGCTGCCGCTTGCCTTCGGTCTGTACGGGTTTCTTGCATTGTTCATGTCGAATCTGTTTATAGACGATGACTTGGATGCGGGCGCTGAGGATATCGTGGTTCGTAAACGTGATAGATGATGAAGCACGCTACTGGGAAAATACGAATCTATGCGCAGCCGGCCTTCTTGATCTGTGTGCTTGTACTGGCTGCGGGCGGGGCGGGCATGTCAATGACCATGAAGAGGCTGGGCGTGGTCCTGGAGAAGGAACCGCTGCCGCTGCGAAAGTCTCTCGATCTTCTGGACGAGGCAGACCTGGGGCCTTACAGAGTCGTGCCTCCGAAGCTCAAGATAGAGAACAAGGATGTACTCAAGGCGTTGGGCACTGATGACTACATTCAATGGGTCTTGGAAGACAGTGAAGAACCAGCCGGCAGTCCGGTCAAAAGATGTCTGCTGTTCATTACCTACTACAGGTTTGCCGACAGGGTACCACACGTGCCGGAAGAATGCTGGACCGGCGGCGGCTATCAGAAATTGCCATCGCAGCACATAACGCTCGAGATAGACGATAACGTCAGCTTTCAGGCGAAGATCCCTGCAAAGTACATTGTCTTTGGCCCCAAAAGGGCAAGTCATTGGCTGGACAGAGTGAGAATCCCGAATGTGTACTTCTTCAAGGTAAACGGACAATATGCCGGTAGCCGCGAACAGGCCCGGATCGCCCTGAACAAGAACCTTTTCGGCAGGTCTTCGTACTTCTGCAAGGTAGAGCTGGTTTTTAACAGGAGTGCGGCCGTACCGGGCAAGGAAGCTGTGATCAGGGCGAGCGAGAAGTTGTTAGCCGTGATTTTGCCCATTTTGGAACGGGAGCATTGGCCGAAATGGCAGAAGTAATGTTCAACCGGCTGGCGCATCCACAGGAGAAGATAACATAGCATGTGAGGTTAAGTTATGGCTATAGGCAGGCTCAACAGGAAAGTCGCGTTCACAGGTTTCGCAGTCGTTGCATTTCTGCTGCTGGGTATCATCGCAGTTGTTCTGCACCTGAGTCAGGACCCGCAGGAATTCATCAGGGATGCCGAAGTTGCGATCAGTGCTGCCCGTGAGGCGACGGATGCACAGACAAAGGAGGAAAGCTACAAGAAGGCCGGGCGCAGCTTTCGCAATGCGTACGACAGGGCGAAGACCGATTCTCTCAGGGAAGAAATTCTTCTGAGGATGCTGGATATGTATGTCGAGACCAACGAGTGGAACTTTATCCTGGGATGCTGGGAGGGGTTGATCAAGGTAAATCCGAACAATGCTAACGCTCGATACGGTCGGCTGCAATACTTCTACATACTGGCCGACAGCGGTGACCACAGATATTGGCCGAGGGTTCAGGAACATGCGTCCGAGTTTTTGAAAGTGGCAGAGCAAAACGATCTGCTCGCAGAAGACAGAGCCAGGTGGAGTATCCCAGAGATCGAGTCTGAAGCGACTGGCCCGCGGCAGCTGGGTCCGTACTTGTATCTGCTACGGGCAAGAGCCGCCTTCGAGATGGCGCGTCTCGGTGCAGTGACAAACAAACTCGAATCGCTTGACCAGGCCGTTGCTGATTTGAAGAAGGTGCAGGAGCTTGAGTCGAACAGCATCGACGCCTACCTGTATCTGGCCCGGGTGGCTGTCACGAGAGGTGACATATTCGCCTCTCAGGGCAACCTTGAAGAAAGAGACAAGGCTGCCGTGCAAGCCGAGTCGCTCCTGGCCCAGGCGGTTGACGTCGCCGGTGACAATCCGCAGGCTCATATCAATCTGTTGGGTTTGAAGCTTGCACTCGCCGGAAGCAGCAGCCCTGAGGCCATGGCCGAGCGGATTGAATCGATCGAGCCGGAGTATCTGTCGTTGATCGAGAAATTCGGTTCCAGCCCGGAGGCGTATGCTGCCGTATCGGACTTCTACCGCGTAAACTCTATTTACTCGGGCCCTCTGCTGGGTTCGGACCATCTTGATAAGGCGATCGAAACTGGCGGCCAGGCGATCCGTCTGGACGAACAAAATGTTCCCTACGCGATAAACCTGGCCAATCTGCATTACCGCAGGTTCTCAGTTTATCAACGGGAGGGAGAGATTGACAAGGCGATGGAGGTGGCCAACTCTGCGCTGAAGCTGCCGGGCGCACAGGATACAGCCGGGCCGCGCCGCCTAGTCAATCGTAGCAACAGGTACAACCTGTACCAGCTGCTGGCAAACTGCTATATCGAACAGATACTCGCAGCTCGCGAATCGGGCGCCGAGTCCGAAATCCACGCCTGGCTTCTCGGCGCCGAAGAGGCCGTGCATGAGCTTGAGCAGATCCTCGGCAGTGATGAGGATCCGCGGCTTGTGGCTTGGCAGGGAATGCTCGAGCTTGCCAGGGGAAACAGACAAATCGCCGTCAAGAAGATGTACACAGCTTACGGCCAGCTCAAGGCTGTCAAACCTCCTGAGCCTCCCTGGCCGCCGGATCCGGAATTTGCGCGACTGTCTTATGTGCTTGCGACCACTCTCAGGGACAGTTCAGAAATCGGTGCCGTTCACGAATTTCTGACCAGTGCTCTTATTTCGCGAATTGACTGGACCAAGCCTCAGGCGAGTTTGGACTACGTCGCTGTTCTACTGAAGTACGGACACTTCTCGGAAGCCATTGAGAATCTGGAAGCGTTCGAGAAGCGCAGCGGCTCCAATAAGAGGAGCCTGGGTCTTCGAATCAAGGCTCATATCGGCGCAAAACATTTTGACCAAGCCGACAGCCAATTGGCGGCGATGCCGCCGGATGAACGTGATACGATCGAACTGCGTCTGGCACTGACCCAGGCGCGAATTCGCCATGCCCAGCTCGCTGAAGCGCAGAAGAAAATGCAAGAGATTTCAAGCGTTGCGCCCTCGCAGACCACCGACGGCGACGGCGAACCAACAGACTCACAGGCGGACCTTGCCCAGCTCATGACCGAAGAGCTAAAGAGCCTGACGCGGCTTGAAGCCGAACTGATGGAGAAATTGCTGCCAGCCGAACTGGACAATGTCGAACAGGGTGCTGTTATGAGCGCCTGTAGAAGCTATATCGCACAGGGTCAGATCCAGTTGGCCAGGCATCTGGTGAGCCGCTTTTTGGAATACTATCCGGACAACACGTCGGCTCTGGTCTATGACAAGATGCTCTCGGAGCCTGACCCGCGAGATGTGCCGCAAGAGAGACTCAGGAAGATTGAAGAGCAGGCATTGTCGAGAATTGCCGAGCCTATTCGCAAAGCGGTGCAATTTGGAATTCACTATCGCCGGTATGGCGAGGGCGAGAAAGCGGTGGGCTATCTGAAACAGGCTCTCGATTCGGTGAGCCTGCAGGGGCAGACTGCTGAGGCGCGCGACTTTGAACAAATAACGCTCGCCGCAAATCACCTTCTTGATATCGCCGTTGCAACCGAAGACTGGCAGCTGGCGGATGAAGTTACCAAGGCGGCTCGAGAGGGCAATCTCGACAGCTGCCAGGGGCAGGTCTTTGCGACCCGACTGGCCGTGGCCAAGGGCGAGTATGGACAAGCTCTATCGAGAATCGACGAATGTTTGGCACAAAAACCGATATTCTCGTTCGGCTATATGCTTAGAAGTAATATAAATGCGGCTCTGGGCAACGAGCATGCCTCTGCCGAAGATATCCAGCAGGCTGCCTCTCTCAATCCTCTGGACGGAACCATCGCCAAGGCATTGGCGTCTCTGTTATATAGTCGAAATCTGGCGCTTGGCGCCGGCGTTACCGCCTCGCAGGTAGCCGAAACTAGAGATGCCGTGGAGAGAGCTGTTGCGCTGAATCCCCGAGACCTGCCTCTGCTCGGCCTGTATGCAGATTACATAGCCCCGACAGAGCCGCTCAGGGCGGTCGCGATTCGGCAGGATTTGTTGAAAGCTGAACCGAGTGTCGACAATGCAGTCTTGCTTGGTAGACTTGCGATGCAAGCGGCTTCCAAGGAGACTTCGCAAGACAACAAGGACGCATTATTTGCCGTAGCCGACTCGGCTTTCGAACAAGCCAGGCAGATGAATCCCAGTGACAGACAGATGCTCTATCACTATGCCCAATACCTGCGCGCGCGAGGCAGAAGTGAGAAGGCCGAGAGGCTGCTGGAGGCCTCGAAGGATGAGGAATTGCTGTGGAATCATTATTTCCAGGCAGGTCAGTACGAGGATGCCGGCAGAGTGTTGGAGCAGCTTTACAACAGCGGCGACAATGGCGGCGCCGTGCTCAGGGGCCTGTTGCTGGTTGCGGAGAAGACCTTCGATAAAGAGGCCGTAAAGAGATACTCTGAGGAACTTGTGAAAGTCGAGGATACTGCCCAAAACAATCTTGCTCAGATCGGGACGTTTCTCAGGGTGGGCCTTGTCAAGGAGGCCGAGCACGAGCTGCAAAGTTTCAAAGAGAAGTATCCGGAAGAGCCGAGAATACTGCTGCTCCAGGCGTGGCTGCTGATGAGACAGGGACAGTTGGACAAGGCGCTGGAGCTGACGACCAGGAACCTCCAGAGCGATCCGGACAACTATCTAGCCTGGCGGCTGAAAGGCGAGATAAACTTCTTCCGCGAAGACTATGACCGGGCGATCAGCGACCTGAGAAAGAGCAAAGTGTTGTTTGACGAGCCCGCCACACGCGTATCGCTGGCAAAAGCGTATCTGCAGGCCAAGCGATACGAAGACGCCATAACCGAACTCAAGAATGCGATTGATGCGCCCGGAGCGCCTCTCGAAGCCAGGTCGTTGCTCGAGCACGTCTACTATGAGCTCGGCAGGAAACAGGCATTGACGAAATTCTATGCTGAGACTCTTGAGAAGTTCCCTCAAAGCGCCAGATGGCTTAATCAGGCGGGCGCATTTGCCATTAAGACGGGCCAGTTCGACAAGGCCGAACAGTATTACGGAAAAGCTCTCGAAACCAGGCGCCAACTGCATTCGGCCGGTGCCAAGACCGATCAGATAGCAGACGCCCTTTATGCAGCAGCTTTTGACGGGTATTTGAAATCGCTCGTGGCCGGGGCCGGAACGCCGGATTCGAAGGACTTCGACCCCGCCAAACTGGACAAGGTCTTTGCCGAGGCGGGCAAGTATACGGACAGCGCTTTTGCCCCTATGGCGTATTTCCGAATGGCCCAGGCCAAATCCACACTCGGTGACAGAGCGACTGCTATTGAGTACAGCCGAAAAGCCGTTGACAAGGCCGGTGCCAACGAGACTCTCGCCGCCGAGGTCTTGCAAAGAATGTACCTGTTGCTGGGATACGAGGAAGTTCTGAAGTACTGTCAGCAGAGGCTTGGGAGCGATCCAGAGTCGCTCATTGCCAATTTTACCATGTTTTACCTTGCCAAGATCAACGGCGAGTACGACAAGGCCATAGGATATATCGACAAATGCATAGAACTGGCCGCCGACGATAGGGCCCGCCGAATGGCCTACAGCATGAGAAAAGGGAACATTCTGATTCTGGCCTATGCGAAAAGTTCCGATAAAAATTACCTGAAAATGGCCGTCGCAGATTACGAAAGTCTGCTCGTCAAAATGCCGAATAGTACCGGTGTTGCAATGATTTGCAACAATTTGGCATACTTGCTTGCCGAAAATGACGAAAGACTGTCGGACGCTCTCAAATATGCCAAAAGGGCGTTGGACCTGCGGCCAAACGATCCGGGCGTACTGGATACTTATGCTTACGTGTTGCTCAAGAACGGCGATTTTACAGAGGCTGGCGAGTTCCTTGCGGCGGCTCTGCAACAGTATCAGCAGGACAAGATTACCGTTCCGGCAGAGATCTACGAGCACAAAGGCATGATAAACGAGAAACTCGGAGCGAAAGCTGAAGCACTTGCTGCCTACAAACGAGCGCTGGAAGTGGGAGCCGAGACGCTGTCACCGAAGGTGCGGCAGGAGATAGAAAGAGCTGTTGATCGTCTCTCGCCGTAAGTGCTTATGTGAAAGGCGCAGCGTAGGTTGACGTGCAAGGAGCGACGCCTTTGCTCGTTGACTGTGAATGGAGACTTAGATGGCGCAAGAAAGATCGGCAGCTTCGAAGCGCAGGCTACCGCCGGCAGGGCAAAACCCGGCGGCGAGCTCCGCGCTGACACCGAGAGAGGTCTTCGCAATTCTGCGCCGACACATCTTGCTGATAATCTTTCTGACTCTGCTTGGTCTGGGAGCAGGAGGCGGAACCTGGAAACTGCTGCAGATCAAGTTTCCGAGGTATACCGCCAGAACCTACATTCAGGTTCTGCCCCCGGTGGAAACTGATCCGATGACCATCAGCACCGTGCAGTTGCAGCGCGATGTCCTGTACGGTCATCGTCAATCGATCGCAAACCTGATCAAGCAACAGAGCACGATGGAGGACCTTCTCAAAAGGGACAAGGTCAGAGAGACACAGTGGTATCAGAGCTTTCGTGGCCAGCCGGCCAAGAAGGACAGGAAGCGCGTCAAGTACTTGAAAAAACACTTCGGCGCGTACGCTCACAGAGATAGTGACTTTGTTGAGATTTCGATGAGCTGCCGTTCGCGCGCCGAAGCGGCGGACATAGTCAACGAAATGCTGGTCTTGTTCCTGGCTGGCCGGGGAGTTTCCGAACAGCGGGAAATATCGGAAAGACTCACGCAGCTCGATGGGCGCCGCCAGGACGTTCAGGCGGAAGTCGACGCCGCCGAGAAGGCGCTGGACGATGTTCGTGCCGCATACGATCTGACCGACATTGAAAGGCCGTTGGACCGCAACTTCCAACACACCATCACGCTGAGGCTTAACAACCTGGAACTTCAGAAAGACGAGCTTGACCTGGTGATAAGACAACTTCAAGCCGACATAGGCAATCTCGAACAACTGGCCACCGGTCCGGTTACCGAGCAGATCGCGGCCGTTATAGAAGCAGATGCGATCATGACGTCACTTGCTCAGCAGCTTGCCTTACAGGAGGCGGAACTCTCAGGCAAGCTCTCGAAGTTCGGCGACAATCACAGGGATGTTCGCCGGATAAGAGATTCGATAGAAAAGACCAGGATCGAAAGAGAGCTTAGGAAGGCCGAAATCGCCGAGCTGACCAGGCGGGCTAATCTCCAGCAAGCACAGGACACTTTGATCGTGCTGCAAGAGAGATTCGAGAAGCTGGAAGAAAGCCGGCAGGAGGCGGAGGCCAAGAAGAAACAGCTGGATATTGCCCGCGTGCAGTACGACAAGGGCGCGAAGATCAGAGACGAGAGACTCGCCAGGCTCGACTCGATCAAGGAGCAGATAGAAAAACTTAAAATAATGCACGATGACCCGAAGACACCCAAAGTGCTATCTGTCGGGCAGGCTCCGCAGCCGCTGGAGATGGTGTTCAGCCGGCAGTGGTGGCTGTGGTTTCCCAGCGGCACGGTATTGGGCATGCTGCTCGGGTTAGGCCTGGCGTTTCTTGTGGAGCTGGCCAACGATTTGGTTCGAACGCCGCGCGACGTCGCAAGATTTGTTCGTGTTCCGCTTCTTGGCGTTATCCCCAACGCCTCTGAGGACCGCCAGGTGCGACGAGTCGACCTTGCCCACGTTGTTCGCCAGGCGCCCTATTCCGTTTTGAGCGAATCTTACAGGCGGTGTCGAACGAACCTGAAGCTCTCGGGCCCTGCCGGACCTTCCAGGACTTTGCTCGTTACCAGCGGCATGAGCGGCGACGGCAAGACTTCTGTCGCGTCCAATCTGGCAGCCACCTTCGTCGCCTCGGACAAGAAAGTCCTGCTAATAGATGCAAACTTCAGAAAGCCGAATCTGCACACGCTGTTTCCCCAGGAGCAGGATTCGGCCGAGCGTTTCGATTTTGGATTGAGCAGCGTGCTGACGCACCAGTGCTCTTCGGGGGAAGCCGTCAGGTCCAGCGGCATTGAGGGTCTCGGCATAATCGATTGCGGACCGGCGCCTGCGAATCCGGCCGAGCTGCTCGGAAGCGCCCGCATGGAATCGCTGCTCGCCGAGCAGCGCACAAACTACGATTACATCATAATTGACGGTCCGCCCTCGCTGCTGGTAAGTGACGCCAAAGTGCTGGCCGGACTTGTCGATGCAACGGTTCTGGTCTTCAACGCAATGGCGACAAGCAGGGGCGCTGCCCAGAGGACCGTCCGTGAACTGGAACAAGTCGATGCCAAAATCATAGGCTGTGTGCTCTTTGCAGCAAGGTCTATCAAGGGCGGCTATTTCCAGGAGCAATTCAAGTCGTACAGAAGATATCACAAAAAAGCGAGACTTGCCGGTAGTGCAGCCTGAGAGCTGCCAGTATACTGCTCCTGATTGAAAATTCGTGTTCTTGCGCGGGCAAGTGGCTTTAAAATAATAGGTTATGGTTTTGCTCGCGGGAATCTACTACCCTGAAGGGTATATACTGGTTAGCGCTCTTGAGTGTCATTGACTTTGAACTGTTGAATTTCTTTGTTAGAGGCTCATTTTATGGATAAGTTCCTGGTGACCGGTGGAGCGGGCTTTATTGGCTCGAGTATCTGCAGGAAACTCGTCTCGCAAGGCTGCTTTGTGAGAGTCGTCGACAATCTGATTACCGGTAAGAAGAGCAACCTTGCCGAAGTTATCGACAAGATCGAATTCATTGAGGCCGATATGGGCGATTCGGAGGTCGCCCAATCGGCTGTTAAAGATATCGATGTCGTTCTACATCAGGGTGCGTTGCCCTCGGTGCCGCTGAGCGTCGAGGACCCCGCCTCCACACACAAGCATTGTGTAGACGCGACTTTCACGCTTCTGCTGGCTGCCCGTGATGCGCGTGTAAAACGCTTTGTCTATGCGGCAAGTTCTTCGGCGTACGGCGATGCGCCGACCTCGCCGAAGACCGAAACGATGCCCGCCCGCCCGCTATCGCCTTACGCAGTCGGCAAGCTGGTCGGCGAATACTATTGTTCGGTCTTCTCTGGCGTCTTCGGCCTTGAGACGATTGCGTTGCGGTACTTCAACGTCTTTGGCCCTCGTCAGGATCCGAAAAGCCAGTACGCCGCCGCCGTTCCGGCTTTTGTAACCGCCATATTGAAGGACAAACCGCCGACCATCTACGGCGACGGCGAACAAAGCCGCGATTTCACGTATATCGACAATGTAGTCAACGCCAATCTACTGGCGGCCGGCGCCAAGCAGACCAACGGCGAGGTCATAAACGTTGCTTGCGGCCAGGCCGTAACCGTCAATGAAATCATCGCCATGATCAACAAGCTGCTCGGAAAGAACGTCAAACCGATCTATACCGATCCGCGCGCCGGAGACGTGAAACACTCCCTCGCCGACATTACCGCTGCACAGAACCTGATCGGTTTCAAACCTACAGTCTCATTCTCTGAAGGCCTGCAACTGGCGATAGACTGGTATCGCAACAACCTCGTATGATTTCACGCGGCCGGGTCTTTGCGACAGGGGTGTAGCTCAGCCCGTCATTTCTGCGACTGCCTTGGCGTCCTTGCGGCCAAAGACCGGTAAATAAGCCGACACAGAAGCAGCAGGGACCAGACGCGGGCAAAAGCAGACAATGGCCTGAATTTTTTGGTTTTGAGGGATGACTTTTTTGCCGATACATATCGAGATAGTACATTATGAACTCTTCTTAAGGATCAAAGATTATGAACTGTCCTGCTTGCGGAAATGTGTTAGAGGAAATGAAAATCGACGATGTTCTGGTTGATGTTTGCCAGGGTGGCTGCGGCGGCATCTGGTTTGACAATTACGAGCTTCAGAAATTCGATGAGCCGCATGAGTCTGCCGGCGAGCAGCTATTGGAAATCGAACGAGACCAAAGCATCGCAGTCGACCATACCAAGAGGCTCAGCTGTCCGAAATGCAGCGGCATGGTCATGATGCGGCACTTCTTCAGCATCAAGAAGGAAGTCGAGGTCGATGAATGTCCGGGTTGTGGAGGCTTTTGGCTGGATGCCGGTGAGCTGGGCAGAATTCGCAGTCTTTTCGATACGGAAGAAGAGCGGCACCGGGCAGCTCATGAGTACTTCTCGGAAGTTTTTGGGGACGAATTGGCCGCGGCACAAAATGAAAGCGAGGCCAAACTCAACAAAGTACGGCAGATTGCAAATATGTTCCGCTTTGTTTGCCCGAGCTATTACATCCCGGGAAAACAGGATTGGGGAGCCTTTTAGCCCTCCGTCGTAGCGATCAAATAAGAGACGCTGTGTCTGAGGCGTACTGGACTGCCGCACCGCAAATACATGAACAGCACCGGAGCAGAAGCAGTGCTTCGAGTTCTTCACGAATTGACGGTCTTGGCTGGTCTGTCACGGCGGGCGCGTTGCCTTCTAATTTGAGATTGCCTGAGATTCCTTGTTGAAGAGCCTTTCTGCCGGGCAGCCGAGCTCTCGCTGTTTGCAATGCTTGCACGCGAACGAACCCCTGATTACGGCATTTGCCCCGAACGACAACATCAACAAAAGCACTAGCAACACGAGGACGGACCAGGTGAAATCCCTGATCAGGAGAATGAGCGCTGCGACCGCGGGCAATATAGCGACCATGAAATCCGGCAGCAGATCGGCCCAGGATACTTGCTTTTCAATGAATCTCTGAGGGTCGCCCTTGCCGAACACAAGTGAGCACAGTTTGCCTCTGCCCAGGCCGCATAGCTTGCCGTAGTAGTAGCAGTCAACACAACTGTGTTTTAGAATCCTGAACTCGATCCAAGCACAGTACAACACATACAGGACGCAGAGCCAGACCGCCAGATCTGCCAGAATGTAAGCGCCAACGGCATAAATGGATATCGAAACAACAACGGCCGGCATGACCATCGACGCCGGAAAGCTCTCATATTTTTCCGTATTCTCCATGATTCTCCCTTTCTGTCTCGGCCAACACAATACAGCAATGTCCTGCCGAGCACAATTGAAAACTCTGCGATGGCCCACTCTGCGATGGTCCAAGGATTGACTTCTCCGGGCAAAGACGGTCAAATTCACTATCTTTCCGAGATAACATGCTCGCTTAGGAGACGCCATGGTCAACGCAAGAACAACTCTACTATCGACGTTTGTCGTGTCTCTGTACCTCTGCAACTGCATCTTCAGCGCCGAGAAGGTTGTTTCGCACGAGTCGGCGCCGGCAATATCCGTGACGTTTCTGGATATCGAAGCGGGCAAAGCCGCGATCATGGATGAGTCGCTCGATTCCTACTTCGGTCAATTGCAGCCGATGGAAATGTCGGCCAAGACCGGCTCGCCAATCACCGGAGATACACTTGAAGATCAGCGAGCGGAGTGCCGGACGCGCTATCAGGCGGGTGTACGTCAGTTCGCCGACGATGAAAAGCAAGCCCTCCGTTTCTGTGTCGAGAAGCTGCACAGGGCTCTCAGCGAGAAGTATCCGCGCTTTGCCGAGACGCCGTGGAGCTTTCTCAAGGTTTCGAACACGATCATGGGCGGACTGCCCCACACCCAGGCCGGGCACATTGTGCTTTGTGAGGGCGTATGCAGGCGCTTTGCCTCACGGTACAAGACGGCGCCGGAGAAGGCGGTCATGTCACTTGCCAGCTTGTTGATACACGAGCAGGTGCACGTCTTTCAGCGCGCGAACCAAGCCATGTTCGATTCGCTGTATACGGGGATCTGGGGATTCATCGAGGCCGAGGAAATCTCGGGCTGCCCGTGGCTCGAGAAGCATCACCTGGTTAACCCGGATGGGCCCGATTGCTGCTGGGTGTTTCCCATTGGATCGGCTGCGGACCGACGCTACATATTGCCGCTGCTGGTTTTTGCCGAGGGCGAGCATCTCAAGCGGATGCCGCAGGACTTTCGCACGATCGCGGTTGAGCTTGTCGGTGGCGACGGGCGCTTCGCCCCCAACCTCGATGCCGACGGAAGGCCCGCCTATCAGAATCTGCACGAGGTGTCCGAATACATCGAGATGTTCCCGACGACCGGCAACATCTACCATCCCAATGAGGCATGCGCCTCAGTGTTCACGACGCTTGCAATGGCTGAGGTGCGGGCGCGCCAGAGCGGTAGCCGCACAACGCGAAAGGGCAGGGTACCCGAGCCGTTGAGAAAGTGGTTCTCTGAGAACCTTGGCCCTACCCCGAGCCTGCCCAGTCGATTACAAGTGCAGTGATGTTGTCGTGGCCGCCGGCGCGGTTGGCCGCGGCTACGAGCGACCTGCAGGCGGTCTGAGGATCGGCCTCGGCCTTGAGAACGCCGGCGATGTCCCGGTCGCCGACCATGTCGGTCAGGCCGTCGGTGCAGAGCAGGATGCGATCACCCTTCTTGACAGCGAACGAACGGACATGGGAACGGACTTTCTCCGGCATCCCGATATATCGAGTCAGCTGGCCGCTGGCGACGTGGTCGGGTGCCTCCTCAGGTGTGATGTGGCCGCGTTCGATCAGCTCCGAGACCACCGAGTGGTCCCGGGTCAGTTGCATGAACCGGCCTGCCCGCAGCCTGTACGCCCGGCTGTCGCCCACGTTGGCGATGAAACAACGTCCCTTTCTGAGTAGGGCGATCACCAGTGTTGCCCCCATGTCCTCGTAACCGCTCTCACTGGTCCCTTCGAGCTGCAACTGTCGGCTCTGCTCGGCTATCGCCTTTTTGAGCAGAGACCTGATCGTTCGAGTGGTGCCGACCTTGAGTCTGTCGAGCGCGTTTTCGATCATTACGGGCAGATCTTCGCTGATAATGCCTGAGGCGATGGCCCCGCCGCGATGGCCGCCCATGCCGTCGGATACGACGAACAGGCCGGTCTCAGGATCGGCCAGAAACGCGTCCTCGTTCTCTGGACGTGACATGCCGGGATCTGTCTCGGCGGCCCAGCGAAAGGGGCCGGACGGGCGCACGGCGATCTGCGGTGGTTCTGTTATTCGGCTGTCGTTTTGTGGTTTCTCAGACAAGGCTGTGTTTACACCAGGGACAATGATTCCAGAAGGTTGAATCCACCGACCAGCCGCAGCTCGTACAGATTTCCGGGAATGGCCGGACCTGCCACGGCCGGCGGATCTTGCGGCGACACCAGGGGCAATAACGCATGAAACGCATGAGCTTTCCGTCACAATGTTTGCAGCGGCTATGGTATCGCGCGGCCGCCTTGGCAGTGGTAGCCGGCGACGCGAAACCCGGCCCGAAACACCACGGACAGAACCGCCACTCGGGCAGAACGCCCTTGTGACAGCGCGTGCAAACATGGCTGAACGGCGTATCGTTATCGAAACGATTGCGGTTGCTGCCGCACCATGGGCAGATCGACATGCTCTCGGCAATTGGCTCGCCGCAATCGGCGCAGCGGAAAATGATCGGCACGACGGCGCGATATCGCTTGATGAAAGCGCCGCGGCGCAACTTCAGCCAGTCAAGTCTCTTAGTGCCGGTCGGTCTGACAACGGCGTCGAGCTTGAGATTTCTCGGAATCGCCGCGAGCAAGGCCGAGCGCATCTTCTCGGCGTTTGCGAATCGCTTAGACGGATCGATCATGAAGGCCTGCTTGATAAAGGCGAAGAACGCCAGGCTGGTTCTTTCGCGCAGCCGCCTGTGGCCTCGAGGAGGCCACCGGAAGGGCCACCTCGGCAGAACGCCGGTTATGTACTCGTATAGGATCAGACCGACGGCGAAACAATCGCTGCGATACGTCGGTCTGCCGTAAGCCTGCTCGGGAGCAACGTAACCGGGCGTGCCGAAATCATCGACGGTCCTCATCCGGCCCTTGACTTGCAGGCCGATGCCGAAATCGCCGAGCGCGGCGCGGCCATTGGGGAAAAGAAAGATATTGCCCGGTGTGACGTCGCAATGAACCATTCGTTTGCGGTGGGCGTAAGCCAGGCCGTCGAGGACCTGGGCCGCAATTGAAAGGATCCTTCGCACGGACATGGGCCTCGAACAGTCATCGAGCGTGCCGACCGACAGTTCGGTCGCCAGCACAGCGTGCTCGCCGATGATGTCGGCGTTCTTGACTGGCATGATGTGTGGATGCCGCAGTTGAGCGACCAGCCTGATTTCGCGGAGCAGGGCCTGGTTGTCGCGCTTGCCATGCGCGTCGGCCAGCGGAATCTTCAGGGCGACCCAGATCCCCTCGACGCTGTCGCGGGCCTTCCAGACCTCGCAACTGCCGCCTTCGCCCAGATATTTGGCCAGCCGGTATTTGCCCAACCTGCGCCCGCGCTTTAGCGCCAGGCTCGACGAGCCGGTTGTCTTGGGCTTTGTTGTATCAATTGACCGGGCCATAAGTTCTCATGCCGATTTAATCCAAGCAAACAACATCCTCTACAAACCGCAACAGGGATTTCTTGCATAGATTCGGCAAAAATCGACACTAAGTCAACAAAATTCTCCTGAGACTATTCTCCTGAGACTGTTAGTCCGACAAAGTCGGGATCTCAACGCAGGAGAATGGCTCAGTCGTGCGTCTTGTCGGTCCGCTTGACCAAAGGTCATATACTCAGAGCCAGAATGAGAACCTGCCTGTGACGACTGTCAGGACAGTAGTCTAAAAGTTTGCACGGGAAGGGATATGTTCTATCCAGTCATGGTCAAGGTCCAAGACCGGACTCGGATTACTTGTCTGATCCTACTCAGAATCTTGTCGGCGATCCTATCGGCCAGAGGGCCATCTATGCTACCGGGGAGCATCGATCAAGATCCTCCCGATTGGGCGCGATGTTGCGAGGGCCCGTTTAGAAGCCGATGGGATTTGTCATAGGGAAACGCAGATGGCACCACGCAGAAGATATTGTATATGAATTCTCTTGAAGTCATGCTGAATCATCACGATGCCGGTCACCTCGGCTCCGTGCATACACCCGTTCGGCCAGACGACTGAACCTTTGTCAGCGCTTTCGACCGAGATGGAGGGTAACCGTTGCCGGCACGAATCGAAACCGCCAAGTGTCTTGAAAAAACGGGTACTTCACTTTCTGGGTCGTCTTGCCGTCTCTACGGGCCTTCACTTGTCCTGCTCTCTATTACAGAGGCCATGCATTTTGCTTCTGTATTACGTCGAGACTCGCGAAACGAGCTACTCATTTTGCTGCTTGAAGCTCGACGGCGACATTCTTACCTGACGCCGGTAGGTCTCTCTGCAATGGTTCGTCATCTGCGAGCCTGATGCCCAGACGTTCTTCTGCTGCGTTGAGAATAGCACCGAGCATTTGTGAGTAGGACATGTCGGCAATCTTGGACATCTTTGCGAGGTGTCCATCCCAACACCATCCTGGATTGGGGTTGACCTCAAGAATCTTGGGGCAACCTTCTGAATCAATGCGCCAGTCAAACCGGCAATAGTCCCTGCACTCAAGTCTGTCAAAGAGTTTCAGGCAGCACTCGACAACAAATTTCTCCATCTCATCAGGCAAGTCGGCCGGTATGGACTTCAGGTTCCAATATGGCGAATCCGGCAGCCATTTGGCTTCATAGCCGCAAAGCCTTGGAAGTCCCGGAGGCAGCGCTGAATAGTCCTCCTCAATAATCGGCAGCACCGTATAGGCGTCAGGAAGGTTGCCGATGATTCCGACGGTAAAATCCTTGCCGGTGAGAAATTCCTCAACCAGGATAGGCTTGTCGTACCCGAATTTCTCTCGTATCTCGGAAATGGCATTGACGACCTGTTCAATAGTACTGGCGACACTTCGTGTCGTTATTCCAAAGCTGGAATCGCCGAAGTTCGGTTTGACAAGGACGGGGAAGCCAAATGGCAGCTCAAAAACGTCGTCGCCGGGTTTTATGAACACTGCCTCAGGCACGGGGATCTGCATTTCCTTGCCAATTCCACGAACCAGCGACTTGTCATAGCAGAAAGCGAGGCACTGCGGTCCGCCGCCCGTGTATGCCAAGCCCACCATCTCGAGCAGAGAGGGTATGTGCAGTTCCTTCCTGGCATCATTGCAGTAGCCTTCGTCACAGAGATTAAAGACAAACTGTGTCTTGCTTTTCAGCTTCACGAGGTCGCTGTACAGACCGTCATGATTATTGAGGTAAGTAATGTTGTACTTGTTCAGACTGCGTAACGCGTCTTTGAGCTGATCAATTGTGTAGAAGTCATCGTCATCAAAAACACACAGTGGCTTCAGAGAATCTGGTTTCGTTGGGTCCCCAAGGATCACGACCAGATTGTGGCTTGACTCTTTTCTCTTTATAAGGGTCCAGTCCTTCTTGACCACTCCGGTGACTGTAATTCGTCTCTCCATCATCCCCAGGTCTTGGTTGCGACGTGAGTCGCCAAAGATCTTTCCGTGTATTGACAAGTCCGTAAAGTTGGCCAAGCCCAGCAATTTGTGCATGTCCTTACCTGTATAGAGTCGTTCCGCGTAAAACTGGTCAGCAATCACCCCCTTTTGAACGTGGGTGATGACCTCTCTGGAGATAAGACGGTTTTTGTCCAGTGAAAGACAGCGTTCCCTGCAAACGAAATAGTTCTTGTCAATCCACTCCCAGGATCTCGGCTGGAATCGCTTTCGCAAATACTCTCCATCAGCAACGTCTATGAGAATCCTTCCCCACGGCTTCATTACCCTGAAGACTTCCTTCAGAACTCCTACATCGTCCTGAGGAGTCTCGAAATAGCCGAAACTGTTGCCAAGAATCATGACAACATCGAATGTATCCGTCTGGTACGGCAGCTTCCGAGCATCTCCTTCCTTGAACCTGATGCTCAGACCTTCCTTCCTGCTTTCGGCTTTTGCCTTCTGGATCAAGTACCGGGAGCGGTCGAGCCCCTCAACGTTATCGAATCCTCGCCGGGCCAGCTCAAGGGATATGCGCCCCTGCCCGCAGCACAAATCCAGAATCCGGTCATCCGGAGAGAGATGGACTATTTCGGAGAACACATCAACCTCTCTGGAGGTGACCCCCGGATCATCAACGACGTCTCCATCGGTCTTGAGATAAAGCGAATTGAAGATACGCCGCCACCAATCTGGCTGAACGTGTTCTTCGAGATTGGAGACTGGCCCAAGCGACTTGGCCGTTTTGGATGTCTCCTTGAGCTTTTGCGGTGATTTGGTGTCAATAGCTTCAGTTCTTTCTTTCATGGCAATTCTCCCTCACTGCTCGAATTGTGAATTACGATTCGCAGAGGACATGGGCTCTTGGCTGTCTTGACAATGGAAAAGCCGCGCACTAGCGTGGCCCCAAGAAGAACGGCTAGTTCATATGCGCCGCCACCCACTGTGGTCCATTCGAAAAGGTGGCACTCTTTGTAGACATATTTTTCAGCTTTCACAAGCCAATTGCCGTGTTATATACTATCTTCAACATCCTTTGGTCTTTGATTTGAACCTGATCGCCTGGGCAATCTCCTCGAGCAGCTCTTGCCTTCATCTGAGGCTGTCAATATCCAACACACAAATGCTACAATGAACGCCAGCAGCCCGACTACTAGTTCTTCCCTTACATACATAATGTCATGGCTCTTTCCCTCGGTCGGGCAGAATCTCGTAAATGAGGCGGGATCCAATCAGACGCTCTGTGGCGCAGGCCGCCATTGCTCGCTTGCAACCCCCGAGGTCACTTCATCTTTTCGGAGGTCTGCCGACGTTCTGGGCCTGAGAGTTCTTCACAGAGAGTTTCGCTTTGGCCTTGGGTTTCACAGTCTTCTTGCGTGCCATCGTCAATCTCCTTTCAAGGTTTAGACTTAATCCTGCTGCCGCCCGCCACAGGCGGGTCGGGCGATCAGTCTATCCAACAACGCACGTGCCAGGATGGCGGACAGTCATGACTGGTGATCGTAAAGGAGTTCAGATTCAGGACTTAGAAAAACTCAAGCACGCAAGACATTCAAAACAGCTTCCGCGCATAAACACAGATTCGGAATGCAGAACCCGAAAACAACGGAGGCAGAATTCCGGTTTAGTGAAAAACTGCTCTTGTTGGCGCGACAACACTTTCTGCAAAAGATCGTTTCTTTCGCTTCCAGTCCCATTCGGTTGCGCCCTGCGATTAGAGACTCTGCTCGGACAGACGTGCCCGGCCCCACGTGCTACGCAACGTCTTCATTCGCTGTCAATCTGCTCGGCCTGGCGGACTTCTTAAAGCTGAACACCTTAAAAAGGTCAAAACCGTCCTGTGGATCTTTGTGTCTGCGCCAGTGTTCCTCGCAGACCTGACGGCCGTGCTGTTCGGTCAGGGGTCGCCAACCAAGGCTTACAACTCCTTTGCATCCCGGCACATCACATATTCCGTACATGACTAACCTTTTCCTCTTGTTGTTTGCACCACAGCCGCCATGGATGTCGGCGACACCCATAGACTCATATTGGCCATTTTCCACAGGCCAAAGGCCCAGAGAAGGACCAGCACCGAGTATTTCTGATCTGGTAGCACCCGATCATTGTTGATTTCTTGTTGTCGCTTGCGAAACGAGGGCACGCGATCTGCCCATTAGAAGCGACGCCTGCGAATACTCCGGAGCGTTGCTTCACAGGTCAAGGAACAACGCACGTGCCAGGATCGCAAACAGTCTGAATGGGAAATCGCAAATGACTGCAAGAGAATGACCTATCGGATGCGGCGAGAGTCAGGCACAGTATGCTGTTTCCTATCTCAGATGTGAGAACCGGAGGTTGAGACCCGAAAAGAACGGAATCGCAATTCCGGTTTTCGCAAAACGTGTTGCTATTGTCCATACTTCGCTTTCGATTAGCAGTGCCCAAGAATGGTTGGGATATACCTAAGTCTGTGGGCCGAAAGGATATATGAATACTCCAGTCATCTTCTTACAGGACAGGCATGGGTTTTGCTCTTTTTGCTCCCCAGAGGCCAAAAACCTCATTGCAGCGTTAGAATCGTGACGTAATGGTGCTGGAGAAAGATGAACATGTCTGGCATGAAAGGTCCAGGAATCAATCCTGGTCAGCTGCCATCGTCTCCGTTCCACCATGAGTGCTGACCTCGATATAGATAGGTCAAAGATATTCTTGCCGCGAAGGTGAAATAGACTTTCGTACAGGACGAAAAATATGCCGCTAAAAGCAATTGCCGCATTAGCCAGAAAAGGTGGCCTGCTTGCGAGTCCAGATCGAGCAGTGACCAACCGGGTCGGTCCTGAGTGTGGCACAGCTATCGCGGTGGTTGACTGCCGACGAGATTCCGGTGCCCGTTACGCAGGGTATAGGTGTTCCCTCAGATCCGGTGATGGACAAGGCGGTCATCGGAAAAATGGGCGGGCCGCGAGGTTTCATGCCAAGCGATGCAGACATATTATCGCTGGCAGGAGCACAGATCTGATCGGAGAGAGGACAAGACTTGGCGGGTGACCCGCTGTGTGTTGAGAAACGCAAGCGGTCACTGCCTCGCTCGACTGACTGTTATGCAGGGTCGGGCGAGGCGTTTATACGAGCGCATTTCTGTGCTCATGGGCTGTAGAAAGACATGAGTGAGATTGGCTATGCATTCCAGGTTCCGCGACGGCGAAAAGACACACCTAATCCACGCGAGAATGTTTTGTCCAGGGGAATGTCTATTATGAACAAGGGCGACATCAGTGCAAAGAAGCTGAAGAAGTTCAGGAGACTCCTCCTGGCCAAACAGAACGAAGTTTTGCAGGACGCGTCGTTTTCCGAGCCAGACAAGTCCCGTCGTATGCCCGCAGAGTTGTCGGACACGCCGGACCACACGGTGGATTCTGGCGCCGGTGGCCTTGGCTGCGACAAGGTGAACCGGTTCAAGCATGGGGGTAAAAGGCTTCTAGCGAGCATCGCAGATGCCCTGGCCAGGATCGATGCCGGCACCTACGGCATATGTGATGGAGACGGGGAATTGATTGCGAAGAGTCGGTTGGAGACGGTTCCATGGACGCGATACTGTGCCAAATGCGCCAGGTTGGCTCAGATGGGCCTTCTAAGAAGCGAGGATTCTTTCGAGGGATCGGACAATAATGAGTAAAGAATTCAGGGCTGCAACCCATGCGTCCAAGTGGGAAGTTGAGCCCCAAGGTGCTAAGAGAATACCGCGGGGTTTCATTCTTCCAAGTGCGGCCTTCACCGTTAAGCTGAGTCGGATAAAGCGCTACAGGCTTTCCGATAAACCCCCTCAGCCGGGAGACGTTGTCTACGGAGTGGTCAGTCGCATCGGAGAGCACTCGTCTCTGGAGAATGCTTCCGGCCGTATCCATCGGATACACGATGGAACCAGAGCGGTTTTTGTGTTCGGCAACAGATATGCGCCGGACTATTACGAAGGCCGGATACCCGACAGGATGATGGACGAACTTGATCTTCTGGCCCGCTCCGGCATGGTCGGCCTGGTTGAGACAAAGAACACGCTCGTCAAGGACCCGACCAAAGTTCGAGTTCTGGGATACGTTTATAGCGAGGCCGATGGAAAGGTACTGAACACACGAGATTTTTCCCTCATTGCGCCCAGTAAGACCGTGAAGAAACAACCTAGGTCGCCAATGATTCTGATCTGCGGCTCCTCTATGAACTCCGGCAAGAGTATGGCCGCGGCAGCATGTTGTTGGGCTCTGAGCTCTTTGGGACACAGGGTAAGGGCCGCCAAGGTGACTGGGACGGCAAGTCTCAAGGATATCCTTCACATGAACGATGCGGGAGCTCATCCATATGCCGATTTCACGTATCTTGGCCATCCTTCAACCTACATGCTGCCTGAGGAGGATCTGTTGGCTGTCTTCAATCAATTGGATCTCAAATTTGCCAATAATCCGAACAATTTCTGGGTAGTGGAGTTCGCGGATGGAGTTATGCAACGCGAGACCGCTATGCTGCTGAACTCTCCACATGTTCGCGAGAGGATTCACAAGCTTGTCTTTTGTGCCAGCGATGCCTTTGGAGCAATTGGCGGCCTGAGCATTCTGGCACAGGAGTTCAATTTGGTGCCGGATTTGCTCTCCGGCGTGTGCTCGAGTTCTCCTTTGCTTATCAGAGAACTCTCAGAGTTCACCGATATCCCGGTGTTCAACAGTGCCGAGGTGGATGTCGGCGCGTTATCAAGCATTCTGACAAGCTGAGGGAGGCCAAGGCAACAGTAAGCCGTACCTGGCCCAAGGGTAATGTGGGAAATCGGCTGTTCTTCCGGGTTTTGGGCACCTGTTGCTTCTGTAGCATTCGGGAGCCCGAGCGCACTTAAGAACTTCCTTAAAGAACCTTCACGCTAGATCCGGCTCTGGGAATTCCTGCAGATGACTGCAACCGCCCGTTAACTGCCCGGCCCAAGAAAATCTCGCCTACTGCCCACGGCTTCTCGTCGTGAGAACCAGCTGCAACCACTGCAAATCTCTAAGAAGACCAAATCCGCTGCGATTGTTGAGAAGGCTGATCAATCCAAATCGGATTCATTGACGTCTTCGTGTTCTTGTTGATCTGCTTGTTGTTCCTCGACGGACTGCTGCTGAATTTCAATGGTCTTAAGCAATTCAGCGATGATAGCTTCCTGCTCTGCGATGGCCTTTTCCTGCGATTGTATGATCGACGTCAGCTCGTCAATCTGGCTCTGAAGCGTGGCCATATCCTCGGCTTGCACAGTTGAGCGTGTGGTGAGACTTCCAATGCCCTGCCTTGCCTCTTGGGCAGTGGCAAGCTCCTTTCCCTGATCTTCTATAAGTTGCTTGGTCTGGACGTCAAGCTTATCACGTTGATCCGTGACTGCGTAAAGCAGCTCCTGGAGGTCGGCGATTTCTTTCTGGGCTCGTGTCAGCTTCGCCTCTACTCTTTTCAGCAATTCCCTTGATTGCCCGGCTTCCTCGATGGCCTTCTTCTTCTCCTCGTCCTCACAACCAACCAGAAGAAAGGCACAAGCAAGTAGCGGCAGGAGCCCCAAGCGGTGCGAGTTTCTAAAGTCTCTCATCTTTTAGTATCCTATGTTTCTTGCCCTCTGAACTCACAAAGCTGGCTGTGCCGCCCGGCCTACAAGAACCGGATAACAAGCGCCGGGCGACACATAGCCATTGACTGGTCTTTATCTGGCATTAGATTTTGTTCGTGGGGCTAATCCCTTCAGAGACGTTTGGTCTATGCTGCAATTTCTGCCTTCGATATCAAGGGCCAGTTCCTGGTTACAGCAACGTATGTCGCATACCAGGAAGGGATCTGCTCACAATCCAGAAGGGCATGCATAATCAGCAGGTCAGTTGGCTCTTTCAAGAAAGATCTGACCACGGTCAGACGGTCATCCCTAAGTACACAATCCCAATTCGTGGCCCTAAGAGTATCATTTCTCTGCGCGAACAGGCTGCGAATATGGTTGATGACGTAAAGTTGTTCACCCAGTTTGCGAAGCATCTGCCGTTCCTTGGATCCATTGGACCAGGTCTTTGACGGCATCGTGCCCGCCACGACCTGACAGTCCTGCCGAGCGACAACCTCAGGTTTGTACAATCAGTGTCAATTGCTTTGCACAACCAAAGAGATTCATATCACTCGTTCTTGCCAAGCACACTCTTAATGCTACCCAGAACCGCACCACCTCATAAGTCGGCGCCATTGCAGCAATCGGCGCTCTTAAAGGAGCAAAAGCTGTGCCATGAGAGCTGCCGGGCACACGGTGTGTGTCATAAGGGATTCATGTAAAAGGAGTTATGGAGTCAGGGGTTGGTGGCTTGCAGCGCATGGCGAGGCACGCCTTCGCAGCAATCAGAACCTGGCACCCGAAAAGCTTCTGCGACAAGTAGAGTACTAGTAGATCCAGCCATTCGCATCACGGCATCATGCTCAAGGCGGATTCATGGCTAGGCTCTGAAGCTTTTCTTGTCCAAGCCATAATACTTCATCTTGTCAAACAGTGTTCGCGAATCTATACCTGCTTGGTTTGCGGCTTCACCCACGCGGCCGTTCGTAGAGGCCAGTAGTCTCGTCAGATACCCTTTCTCGAACTGTTCCAGGACTTCCCTGCGAGCCTCCTTCAGTGGTTTCTGCGCCAGTTCCTCAGGGAAGACCTCAGGATCGTGAGACAGCTCCCGTATAGACAATCCTTCATGTCCGCTAATGGCCGCAGGCAGATCATCTGTTGTGATCGCATCGTTCTCACAAAGCAGCATTGCTCTCTCAAGTACGTTTATCAACTCGCGCACGTTGCCGGGCCAGGAATAACCGCACAATGCCTCCAGCGCGCTGTCGCTTACGCCTGAGACCGCGCAGCCTATTCTCGAGCCCAAGTGCTCTACATAGCTGTCAATGAGATCCGGAATATCTTCCATTCGCTCTCTCAAGGGCGGCATCTTCAGGGACACCACATTCAATCGATAATACAAATCCCGGCGAAACCGACCAGCGCCGACTTCCTCCTCGAGATCTCTGTTCGTTGCAGCCAGGACCCTGACGTCCACCGTGATCAACTTCTCTCCTCCGACACGTCGGATTTCTTTGTTTTCGAGCACTCGCAGAAGCTTGCTCTGCAGATGCAGAGGCATCTCACCTATCTCATCCAGGAAAAGCGTGCCCTGATGCGCCAATTCGAAGCAACCCCGCCGAGCCTTGGTGGCGCCTGTGAATGCTCCCTGCTCGTGCCCAAACAGCTCGCTCTCCATAAGAGACTCCGGCAGCGCGCCACAATGGACTGCGACGAAGGGGCCTTGAGAGCGGGGGCTCTCAGCGTGCAGCACATGAGCCAGCCGCTCTTTGCCCACGCCTGTCTCGCCGAGTATCAGAATGGATGAGCCGCTCGCTGCTATTCGAGGCAGCGGCTTGAGAAATCTGTTCATCGCGCCGCTCTTGGCGACAAAGTCGGTTATCTGGGCGTAGGGCTGTTGCAGCGGGATCGATACCACGTCGGCGGCCGTCTTGGCCCTCCGTTCGACAATGGCTCTCAGTGCTCGCCCAAGCTTGGCAAATGGAAGGTCTACGTTCAGGACCGCCTCACAGCCTGCGGCAACAAGTTCGGCTCGATCCTTCTCATCCTCGAATTCGGTCAGTACGACAATTGCCGGAATATCAGACGAGGTTCGCAGATCTTGAATTCGGCCAAGGGCCTGGTTCGTAACAAGGGCACGACTGACAAGGATCAAGTCACATGCTTTCTGCCCGAGATCCTTCCAGAAGGCTCTAGGCTGTTCAAGTGATTCGACGACTGTATCGTTTCTCGTCAGAAAGTCGCGTAACCTGCAGTTGAGTTCCGGTTCTTCTGTCGCTGTGAGAATATGTAGGAGCATTGGGTAAACCAACCTATAACTATTATCAGTTTTCGGTGGCAGAGACCCGATTTTTTCGGGTATCGACTGCCGGCCATTTCAAGGGCTAAGCCATCAGGGCCCACATGGAGAAAGCTCCGGCCAATAAGCTATTCTATAGACGGTGCTTATGGTGAGCAACGAGAAAATACCCTGTGAATGGCACGGCGGTTGCTCCTAGGGATCGCCATGGGTAACAACAGATCCAGGCGAGTGAATGCAATACTTCACGTGCCAAGAGAGGTTTGAGAATGAAGATAATGTTTGAAGATTTGACCTATGAGGCACAGGTAAGGCTGCTGGACGAGGCAGGCATATCATCGCCTGTTGAGATGAGGTGGCACATCCTGCCGATAGCCGTTGTGGAGCTCAAAACCAAAATGCCGGCTATTGAGCAGGATGATTTCACTGGCGGTATCTACGGGCAGGATGACGATTACTAACAAGCTGCCAATCCTCTGTTTCTTTGCAGTCGGCAGATGCGTGGGATGGCCTGTCAGTGGGCACAAGTTTGGCCTCGCCGTTGGTTACCGAAATGATCAGGTTGAGACCGCGGATCTATGTGGAGAGAAGACCGGTGGATCAAGTGACAGTCCAAAGTCTACGCATACAAGCAATCGGCCGACTCCAGGCGGACTGAAAACCTGTGTTGTTGCCGGGCTCGCTCACCCTGCAAGGAGTGCATGTGGTTAATTGGAATCTGAGATATGAGACAGGCATGTCAGTTTTGCGAACACTTCAAATATGCCGAAAGCGACGTCTACGGCCGTTGTCAATGCTACGAATCTGAATGTACCTTGGGGGGAGCCCCCAGGATCCCCTGGGCAGTAGCTTGTGAGTTCTTTCGCGCCGGGGCGAAACTGGACAGGGGCAAGTCAAACGGCCGCTGCAAATTGGATGAAGTTGTTGCTCCAAAGCCAAGGCAGACAGGCAGCGGCGATCGAGCCTACTGTGATCCCGAGTCGAAATAGACCAGACTGCCATGGATAGAGAATCGCTCTCGTTGGCTGAGTCGATTCAGCTTCGGACAATCTGGTGACTTTACTGAAGAGACTGATTTGTCAAGCCTTCCTCCATTGAGCAATGTGCCGGCCACTCTGGGGTGACCTTACGAACAACTCTCAGGAGCCTGCCGACTCTCGTGCGAGGAATCTCCCTGCTGCCCACAAGCATCGGCAGCTGCGGCACTTCGCAAACTGCCCCACTAAGTCCAGATTCAGCAGCGCGCACATCAATTTTTCGGGGGTCTATCTCCGATTGGATCCTGAATACTGGAGTCTTCACCACAGCAAGAGAAGAGGCGAGATTTCTAAAGAATTGTAATGTAGTCACTTACGACAGGTCAGATCGATAGCCTTCGCTTTGGCATAACGGTTGCTTCGAGAAGGGCAGATGAGGACGAACTGATAATTCGGCGACTCGTAGTTGGAAAGGAAAATCGAATGGCACGTAGGAACAAAAACAAATCACACTTAAAGGCAAAAGGGGCGGCCGAGAAGAGACCCACGATGGACGCTGATAAAAGACCAAAAAGGTAAGGCAGTCGAAGTCATACTGAGACACGATGGATATTTTCGAAAAGCCTTGACTCTGCCAAAAAGCGAGAAAGCCAAACCTGTCAAGGTTGAGTTCAAGGGTTCGTAAGCGCCCATCGGCGTGGAGAACCTCGGTCACTGCAAACCAAATGACGACGGCGTGGTCCGACTATATCCCTGTAGCTGCAGTGTTGATCCGAGTTCAGCAGCCGAAAAGAAGACTGGGGTGATGCGGTTCTGGATAGGATCGGGACGGTAGCCCCATTGGTGACCGGTGAGGGCATAGGAGAAGTATCATTAATCTTATCGTCAAAAGACAGGGAAAGTGAACATGGGATACAAGCAGACTAATTCTTCTCAACCGACCCCTACCGACCTGAGAAGGTTCAGGATCGTTCTACTGGCAAAGCAGAGAGAAATACTGGGCAATGTAATCTACATGGAAAACGAGGCACTGCGCAGGTCTGATATAAGTCCATTGCTTCAGCCCTGTGATCTGGCAGACCTCAGTGCGGACAACTACGAACTGGAAAATACTCTGGGTCTGGTCGGCAGCGAAAGGGGTCTGCTCGCAGAAATCGAACAAGCTCTGGCGAGAATTCAAAGTGGCACATACGGTGTCTGCGAGGGCGATGGACAGTTCATTCCCAGGGCGAGACTTCGGGCGATTCCCTGGACTCGCTATTGTGTCCACTGCGCCAGCCTTAGCGAGCGGGGTATCCTATACAGAGAATCGCAGTTAATCGACACAGATCAAAACGCCGGTGCAAGGGATTCAGGCTGATCGACTGTGTTCGGGATTGGCTGCTGCTCATAGCTCTGCGCGGCCATACATTGCCGGATGTCAGCCCCAGTAATCCTGAATTGACCGAATCGTCCAGGGACGGTATAAGAAGCATAATAGGGAATTGGGCAAATGTTGATTGCTGGAAAATGTGCTGTCATTGTAGCTCATCCTGACGATGAAACGCTATGGGTGGGCGGTACCATGCTGATGCATCTGGATTGCCAGTGGACGGTCGTCACCCTTTGTAGAAAGAGTGACGCTGATCGTGCACCGAAGTTCTTCGAGGCCCTGAAGAGATTCGGGGCCAGCGGTGCCATGGGTGATTTAGACGACGAACCGGACCAGATTCCGCTGTCCAGCCTGGAGGTTCAGGATTGCATACTGGAGCTGCTGTCTTCGAAGCGTTTTGATTTGATCTTCACGCACAGCATCGGAGGAGAGTACACTCGACACCTCAGACACGAGGAGGTTGGCAGAGCCGTTCTGGCCCTCCGCAGAGGCGGCAGATTGCACTGTGAGAGACTGTTCACATTCGCGTATGAAGATGGCGGAGGCGAGTACCTGCCGACAGCAGTAAAGGATGCCGACTTGGCAATAAAGTTGCCGCAGCAGATCTGGCAGCGCAAGTACGATGTAATCACTGACATATATGGCTTTGCTCCGGGCAGCTTCGAGGCCAGGACGACCCCGAGAGAGGAAGCTTTCCTGCAGTTTGGGGGCACGAAGCAGAACTGAGCCAGTTCTGCAGGTTTCAGGAGAATTTGGAATGAAAGTATTGGTACTTTATGACTATCCGCCTTCCCCGGCAGGACTTGCCACGCAGGGCAGCCTGCTTCACAAGGGGCTTGAGGAACTCGGAGTAGACGTCTGTTCGGTCAATTTTGAGTCAGCGCAAGAGAAAGAGTGGTACTACAGGTGGTTCGAGCCTGATGTTGTTGTAGGTGTCGGATACTGGGGCCATTGTCCCCATCTGGTGCTCCACCCGCAACGATACGGGCTCAAGGTAGTGCCCTGGCTCGTCGCAGATGGCTATATGGCAAACTATCAGGAAATCCTCGAGGCTTGTCCGCTGATGCTTGTGACCTCCAACTGGGTCAAAAAGGTCTACACACGCGATGGCCTTAGCGGCAAGAATATCGAGGTACTGCCGGTCGGCTGTGACACGGATGCCTTCCGCCCGCGCCAGATGACCGATCCCAAGGTCGTCGCGGTCCGCGAAGCTCTTGGAGTGGCTCCTGATCAGATAATGATCATGACCGTGGGCGGAGATGCAGCCTCCAAGGGAGCTCAGGAGGTGATGCAGGCTCTGGCGATTAACGACCCCAAGGCTCCGGACTGGAAGTATGTCTGCAAGGTCTGGCCGCAGCCCCGCACCGAACAGCAGAACCTCGTTGATCTGCAGTTGGCTACACATTTGGGCATCGAGAAGAACGTTGTCTATACGACCAGCCGGGTTTCCCGGAATTTCATGCCTTACCTCCTGGCCGCCTGTGACATCTACGCCGCGCCGTCCCGCCTGGAAGGCTTCGGGATGATCCAGATCGAGGCGAACGCCTGCGAGAAGCCCGTAGTAGGAATCAAGGCGATGGGTATGTTAGACACGCTCGTGCACGGCAAGACGGCATATCTTGCAGCAGTCGCGCAGGAAGTTCGCATGAAAGAGGCGATTCTTGGTGATGAAGCTGGATATGAATCGCAGCACAGAGTAGTATTCAAAAGGCCGCGAACGGTTGACTATCGAGCAAGCGTCCACGATATCGCGAACTACATGATGGACTTGATGCATAATCCGGACCTGCGAACAAAAATGGGCAAGGCGGGCAGAGAACACGTGGTTGAGAATTTTGACTACCGCGTCGTTGCAAAGAAATTCATTAAGCTCATCTCAGAAAGGCTTGGTATATCATAGGTTTGGAAAAGAAGGACAAAGAACTCATTGACAGGGCCAGAGAGGCCGCCACTGGAGTATTGCTCCATAATGCCCACGGGCCATATCGTGGACTCCCGAGGGCGGCCGGCTGGGGATATCCCGAGCCTTATACTCGAGATATCATGATATCGGCTTTAGGAATTCTCGCGAGCGGTAACGAGAAGTTGAGGAGATCTCTTCGCAAAGCCCTGGAGGCGGCAGCGCATAATCAGAGCCGACTCGGCCACGTCCCCTCTCTGGTCCACGATCCGGACGACCGCGGAGCGAGTGACTGCACACCGCTATTCCTCATGGCAGTGGGCATCTTCCGACAAGTGACCAGCGAGCCGGACTTCCTCGAGTCGGCCGTCCGCAGGGCCGTGACCTGGATGGAATACCAAAGTCCCTCCGACCGGGTCCTTGTGGTCCAGGCCCCAACCAGTGACTGGCGTGATGAGCAGTGGGTGTTGGGGTACGGCTTATTTGTCAACACGGTTGTATATTGCTACCTGAGCCTTCTTGGCCACTGCGAACGAGCATCGACGCTCAGGGAAGCGATGGCCCATTTTACGGTCAGAAGCGACAGGCAGAATCGACATGTTCATGAAGGACTTGTCGTCAGGCGAAAACCCTACTACGCTCTATGGTCATACAAGGTTTATAGTAGTGAGCGTTTCGACCTTCTTGGCAACAGCCTGGCCATCCTATCAGGGATTGCCTCACCGTCGCGCGCGAGGGATCTTGTGGCATGGGTGGAGGCCGAATGTGCGTCTCTCAGAGAGCGCGAAGATCTTGCCGTGGACTTGCCTCCCAATTTGTTCCCTTACATCCGACCGGATGATCCTGACTGGATGCCCAGGTATGAGCGATACAACCAGCCGGGCGAATACCATAACGGCGGCGTATGGCCATTTGTGTGCGGCTTCTATGTCGCTGCCTTGGTCGCGGCCGGAAGACAGCAACTTGCCGAAAGGAAGCTGCTGGCTCTGGCGGCCCTTGTCAAGCCATCCAGAGTTGAGGACGTGGAATTCGGTTTCAACGAGTGGATTCGCGCTCAAGACGGCACGCCGCAGGGCCAGGACTGGCAGACCTGGTCGGCGGCGATGTACCTTTACGCATTTGAATGCGTTCGCAGCAAACGAACGCCCTTCTTCGACAAGATCCGCCTAGCCACCTGAGCAAGTCCAAGGACCGTGCCGTATCGAGAGATGAGCGGCCAACTCGCTTGTCGGAGGCCGCAGAGAACTTGAATTGCACAGCTTCATGGCGAATCAGGAGACCTACTGGAGCAACAAAAATGAATATTCTATTGTTCATTACCGTTCTTGTCGTATCCTTTACGATCGTTAGGATTGGGGCGATTGCCTTTCAGCTCACCGGACTGGATTGGTCCCAGGCCAAGTTTCAGGCCTTGTCGTGTTTTACGTCAACGGGTTTCACAACAAAGGAGGCCGAGTTGGTGACCGCCGACAAACAGCGGCGGCGAATCGCATCGGTTCTGATCGTATTGGGCCACGCCGGACTCGTGACGATGATCGCAACTCTGGCCAACTCACTCCGGGCACAAGAGGTATTGGAGTCGCGTCTCCTGACGCCGATTCTGCCATTTCGATTTCCACCCATTGTGGTTCAGCTGGTCAATCTTTTCGTAATAATCATTGCAGTGTACGCCATCTATAGAATCTTCACCAACACCTTACTTGCCAGAAAGCTCACGAACAGCCTTAGGAAGAGAATCATTAAGCGGGAACTCTTCAAACCCGTTACATTCGAGGAATTGTTGCTGGCCACAGGCGGCTATGGTGTTTCGCGTACTGAGGTATGTGCCGGCAGCCCGGTGCTCGACAAGTCCCTTGCAACGTCAAATCTCAGGAACTGGGACATTACTGTTCTGGCAATCGTGCGGGATGGGCAGACAACGGCCAATCCTTCAGCTAACACGAAGATCCTTAAGGGCGACGAACTGATATGCTTTGGGAGGCTTGATACGATCCGAGGCAAGATATGCATGAATCCATGACGGCTAGCGGAAAACACTTGCCTCAGCCCATTGACCACAGATCACATTGGGGCTCAAGATAATGCACGATGCTCTACTCTCAATCGGCGGATTGTATACCTGGCTGGTAATTCCCCTTCTGATCTTCATTGCCAGAGTTGTTGATGTCAGTCTGGGCACGGTCCGAGTGATCTTCGTCTCGAGAGGGCTCAAATACCTTGCTCCGGTGGTCGGTTTCTTCGAGATTCTGATCTGGCTTCTGGCTATGGGCCAGATTATGAAGAATCTTTCCAGCCCGATCTGCTATGTCGCGTACGCTGGCGGCTTCGCGATGGGCAACTACGTAGGTATCGCCATTGCCGAGAAGCTCAGCCTTGGTGTGGTACTCATAAGGGTCATCACCAAGAGTGATGCCTTACCGTTGGTTGAGCGGCTGCAAGAGGACGGGTACGGGGTCACCAGCGTCGACGGGCACGGTAGCCGCGGTCAGGTGAAGGTCGTATTCACCGTTGTCGCACGCTGGCAAGTCAGCGATGTAGTCAGATTGATAAAGATGTTCAATCCCCACGCGTTCTATTCCATCGAGGAGGTGGGCTATGTCGAGAAAGGGATATTCCCCTTGAGACAGGACGGATGGGGTTCAGGCGTATTGAGATTGTTCAGACCATTTAGAAAGAGCAAGTGAAGTGCGCCCCTGGCAGTAGCAACGGACGAACTGTCCGAATCGGGTTCTCACACCCGAATTTGTGGGGGCATAATTCCGGATTGTTCGAACGAACCCGGAGATGGTCGGGCAGATAGAACACGTCCTTATTCTTTGGCCCTTTGCAGAAGGCCTTCAGAACGGTTTTCTTTGAGACTCGTTCTTCTGGTATGACCCTTGCTCATAGTCCATGCAAGAGTTGATCTGCCTGAGACATCTTTTAATTGAGGCAGTTTGTAAGAATTGGTGTTGAAGGCCAGATGTGCCAAGAATTGCAGGTGTGGTTAATGGATGCACGATTGAATCACGAGTTGTTCAAACGGTATGCGGGTAATCCCATTCTCTCTGTCAACGAATGGCCGTACGGCGCCAATTCTGTGTTTAATGCGGCCGCAGCAAAAGTGCACGGCAAAACGGTTCTTCTTGTTCGAGTGGAAGATTTCCGAGGCATTTCACATTTCACCGTTGCCCGCAGCGCAGATGGCGTAACCAACTGGGACATAGATCCGTCTCCGACTCTTCTGCCTGATCCGCAGGGACATCCCGAAGAATTGTGGGGCATTGAAGATCCGAGAATTACCCGTCTTGATCAACTGCAACGATGGGCTGTTTGTTACACTGCCTATTCCAAGGGTGGCCCGTTGGTATCCATTGCCACGACTGCTGATTTCCAGTCATTCGAACGAGTGGGTGCTGTGATGCCGCCTGAAGACAAGGATGCGGCACTCTTTCCTGTCAGGTTCAACGGTTTGTGGGCGATGTTGCATCGCCCGGTTCCAAAGTCGCCTGAGCTAGGCGCACATGTTTGGATTTCTTTTTCGCCGGATTTGAAGCATTGGGGCAGCCACCAGGAAGTCATCCACGCTCGGGAAGGAGGTTGGTGGGATGCCGGCAAGATCGGTTTGTGCGCGCCTCCTCTGGAGACGAAGGAGGGATGGCTGGTACTGTACCACGGCGTGCGAACCACTGCCTCCGGTTCAATCTATCGCCTGGGTCTGGCTCTTCTCGACCTTGAGGATCCGACACGACTGAGGTACAGAACAGATGAGTGGATCTTTGGCCCCAAGGCTCGGTATGAGCGAGAAGGGGATGTTGACGATGTGGTGTTTCCGTGTGGATGGACGCTCGATGATGGAACCGTGCACATATACTACGGTGCTGCGGATTCGTGTATTGCCTACGCAACCGCGAAATTGGATGACTTGGTCGGGTACGTAAAGAGTTTTCGCTGCCCCGAAAAAGCTTCAACCTAAATGTATCTGGAGTCTGAAACATGCGACATAACATTCGTATTGTCAGCACATATCCGCCGCGACGATGTGGAATCGGTACTTTTGCGCGGGATCTCGCCAGCGCGCTCGAGCACTTTACGGGCGAAGTGGGAACCATTCGTGTGACCGCAATCGACCGCGAGGGCCTGTCGTACAGTATCCCCGTGGACCTTGTTATTGACCAATACGACCCGCAATCGTGGCGATACGCTATCGATGACATAATTGCCCGGGCCGGAGAGAGTACGGACAAAACGGTGGTGTTGCTTCAGCATGAATACGGGCTCGATCCGGATGATAACGGTGAAGATGGGATGGGAATGAACTTCGTGAAGATGGCAGAAGCCTTAGGCTCGAAAGCAATCACAACCTTCGTCTATCTGCACACAGTTCTTGACGCCCCCGATGCTCATCAGAAGAAGGTGTTGCAGGAACTGGCAAAACACAGCGACGGGCTGATCGTAACAACCGAGAGCGCGATCCATATACTCGAATCCAGTGTATATGGCATCGATCACTCAAAACTCAAACATATTGATCACGGCATCAGGATGTATCATCCTTCACAACATGACAGGCTGACTATCAAAGAGCGGTACGGTCTGACGAACCGATTCCTGGCGACAACGCTGGGCATGTTGTCGCCCGACAAGGGCGTGCAGTACGGCATATGCGCCTATGGCAGATTCTTGAGTGAGTCTTGCACGGACAGGCAGCGTCGGAACATGGTTTACTTGATCGCCGGACAATGCCATCCCGATTTTGTCGCTGCCGATGGCGGCAGTGAACATCTGGCCTATCGAGCCATGATCGCAGATGCCCTATGCCGCGCAGAGGTCATGTGGTGCAGGACCGACCGCCTCACAGGTGTGGACTTTGACAAGTACGATGTAGTCTTTCTAGACACCTTCCTTGAGGAGACTACACTGCTCGACGTGTATGCTGCAACCAACGCAATGCTTCTACCGTATCTGAACATGCAACAAATATCCAGCGGCATACTGGCCGATACTGTCGGCTCCGGGCGAGTGGCGGTGGTTACAAAGTCCAGATATGCCCTCGAATTAATACACTCCAACAAGAAGTGTCCGGCAGGGCTTGTTGTAGGCAGGCATGCCCGTGGAATGCTCGTAGATCCCGGCGAGCCTTCAGTCGATCAGATAGCCCAGGCTCTGGATCAGCTTGTGTTCAATCCCAAGAGACGCCTCATGATGGAAAGGCAGGCCCACCAGAGAGGCTACCAGATGCGCTGGCACAACACCGCCTGGTCGCTGATTCAGCACATTGACTTTATCACTGAGGAAAAAGAGATCATTTCAGGCAGGGGCCCGAAGTTCAGCAGGGAGAAGGCTTCTATCCTTCAGAAGGCGACAAAGCCACTCCGTTCACCTTTGGCCGGGCACGGGACAGCGGGCAGAAGACGCGAAGAAGCGTGCGAATAGGCCAGCCTGCAAATATGGCCATACTAACCTGCAAGCGAAGACTGGCTATGTAGACACATCAGGAAATCCTCAAAAAAGGCGACAAACGCCAATGAAACGAACCATAGAGGATAGATATGAACGCACGGAGGATGGTCAGATTGTGCTTGACGTATCAGTCCAATCTGTCGAGCATCTTTACAACGATTTTGATAGAACGGCCCCATATTTGAAGAAAGATCTTGATCAGGCTTTTGTTGATCATTTGACAGACTCTGTGCGGGAGATCCGCGACCGCGATTTTGTTGTACGGATTTCTCTTTCGCAGATGCCCGATGAAATAGTCATGGAACGTGTCCGAAAGAGCATAAGGACCTTTCATACCTATCTTCGAGATCTCGAACTTCGGGCGGTCGCAGCGTTGTTGAGACGGTCATCTGTTCTATTCGTCATAGGGTTAGTGCTTTTGGCTCTGGCGATCGAGGTTACTAGAAGGGTCTCGTCGGACGAAGGGGTTCTCGCAGGAGTGTTTGCACAGGGACTGACGATTGCGGCCTGGGTTTCCTTGTGGGAGGCGCTGGCCAATTTGTTCTTAGAGTGGCATCCACACAGGCAGAATATCAGGCTTTACGGCAGGATCATGAATGCTCCCGTAGTGTTTCGCCAATTTCAGCAGCATGCTAACTAATGTTCTCCATGCGGATGAATTGACAGGCGCCAGCACAAAGGGTATGAAATGGAGCAGGACGTTCAGGCACGACGACACAAGAACGTTAATGCAAGCAGACTCCATGAAGACAGACTTCAGATCTGCCGCTGGCGGTCCAAGTTGGCTGCCTGTCGATGGTTTGCTGTATAAGCCGGTTGAGCCGGGTGCGTTCATTGCAGAGGCCGAGAAGCTCCTGGCAAAGTGGTGCCTGACCGGGAAAGGTGATCGACCAGGCATTTTGGTGTGCTGTCCTGAGCCTCGCATCGATCAATGCGAGACACGTCGAGATGATGTTTGGTGCGTCCAGGATCTCCTGTTGCTGCAAAAGCTCTGGCGTTTGACCAGGACCGAAACATGAAAAGAAGAATGCCCAGGATGCGATTGCTGCTGTCGTTTCTTGCGGTGACAATCGCAGTTGGCCTGCCCTTGGGAGCGCTGGGCTACTTCGTCATACATGGAGTTCATACCGACGCCGAAGGCCAAGGCGAGAGAGAACGCGAAAGAGACATTGGGCGTGATGATCAAGGCGGCGACACCAGTATTTGGAACTGATGGGGAGATTCACGGCGTGCTGTACGGCGGCAAGCTGCTCAACAGAGACTATATGATCGTTGACAAGGTCAAGGAGACCGTGTACAGGGCCGAGAGAGAATGCGAATTCATTTTTCTTTGGGATTAAGAAGTAAGTGGAGAATCCATCGGGCGAGACTCTCTGTAAATGCCTGATCGACCAGAAAGAAATTCAAAACTCCAGCGGACTTCAATTTCGCAGATGACAATGTTACGCTGCGAAACAGGATAAAGCAATGGAGGCGTACCTGCGTATCCTCACGGTCGACGCGGCTAAGTCTATAGGATCAACCATAACAGCCTCGGTGATATCTTCGGGCCGGTTGATTTGGGGCTATTTCTTTCAGGAAGACCCAACAGCCTGAACGCAGGCGTGGGCCTGCTTGCCGGATCGATATTCCCCGCCTCGAACCGCATGATCTTGACCGGATTGCCGCCCTGTTGGGGAGGCTTCTTCGTATCCTCTATGGGGCGTGTGGGTCTGACGTTCGACAATCTTGGAATCAATGTGATCTCAATTGTTGGCAAGGCGCCCTCTACCTCAATCCTTTATCTCAATGTAATGTACGGCAAAGAGTCGATATAATGGATAAGACTGTTTGAAACAGACAAGGCCGAGGCTGCGATAGAGTTCTGGTACGAAATGCACAAGGGAATTCAGGAATCACTCAGAGAATTCTGACATCGAGGGTACGTCGTACTTCGAAAGAAATGGCCTGCAGGAACAACGCGACAGAAAGGACAAGATCATGGCATTGAGACACTATATTCGCACACTTCGCCCCGCAATCGCAATGGCAATTGTGGCGGTTTCGCTTCTTATTGCGAATGGCTGCAATTCCAAACAAGTCCGCACTTTGGGCGGAGGTGTGACGCCGACGAACGGGCAGATTTCGAAACAGGATCTGCGCGATCGGCTCGAAAAATTTGCCGAGTACTTCAGGGCGAAGTTCCGACAAATGTCCACCGATCTCAACGAACGAGTTCCAAGCAAGCGAACAGAGAAGACTACGCTTCAAATGAAGGCGCGTATGACCGAGGGCCTCAACGCAATGCTGGATCAAGATGATCCGATCATCGCATTCATCGAAGCCTGGGCTCTCTGCACAAGATTTAGGATGTATCTCGAAGAGGGCGAAGGCAGTTCGCTCTATGGGGAAGGCCAGGAAATAGCCCTCAACGGGGCCAAGCTGCTCGATATGGAAATCGAACGCATTGGCCGTGTCTTTCTCAAAGATGACGTGCTTGATGCGGCAAAGAAGAATATCGTCGAGTTTGCAAGCGCCAATCCAATAAAAGGGACTTTCTCTGGCATAACAGTGTTTGCGACAGAGGCAAAGAAAGACCAACCCAGCCCCTTAATGAGCATTGCAAAGATACCGATGACGCCATTTAGGGCGATCGAAGGCGTAGATAGGACCGCCTCGGCCATACACCGGTTCACTGATAGCACCGAACGTTTCTCTGACATTGTCAGTGAGTTGCCGGAATCATCACGCTGGCAGTTGCAGCTTCTACTGTATGATATTGAAGAGACGGACATGGCCAAGTCATTCCTGGCAAGCCTGGCGCAATTCTCTCAGAGCAGCCAGCGACTGTCCAAGTCAGTCGATGAGCTGCCGCAGCAACTCAGCCGGGAGATGTCAGGTTTTGTGAAAGAGGTCGACGACAGGCAGGCTAATCTGCAGAAAACGCTTGAGCAAACAGAACAGACTACGGTCGTCATCAGCAGTGCTCTGGAGAAGCTGCAAACGGCGTCCATTTCAGTGAATACGACAGCCAAGGATGTGGCCGAAACCGCAAAGGCCTGGCAGTCAGCAGCGCAGGTGATAGGCAATGTTGCCCGCGAGTATTACAAGAAGTCGGAATCTTCGGACCCAAATCAATCGATTGATGTCAAGGAATGGGCGACCGCTGCAGAACGGACATCCCAGGCGGCGATCGACGTTGGAGGACTCCTGTCGGCGATAGATGACTTTTCGAAGGGCCACAGCTACAGCGGTCTCACCAATGCGATTACCATCCGAGCAGCGGGATTCGCTTCGCTCATATTTGTGCTGGCAATTACATACCGTATCATATCAGTTCGTCTGGTCAGATCGCTGAATCCCAACGAACCGAGAAGGCCTTCGACCAGGACCGGTCGCAAGCGACGAGCCTGACCGGTGCGCTTGGCCGGCGGCGTACTTGACCTGAAAGGACTATGGTGTTCAAATGTCCTGAGACTTCGAACCTTGTGTAAGAAAGGCGGTGGTTGTAATCTGGCTCAAACCCGACGAAGACCTGACACAGGATCAAGTTGACTCTGGATTGGGGTACGTAATCAAGGACGGCGTCGCGTCGCAGGCCATGGGAATACTGACCGGCGGGGCATTTCTGGTAGCCTTTGCTGTCAAGCTGGGAGCCTCGAATTTTGTGATCGGCCTTCTGGCTGCGATTGGCCCGCTTTCGCAGTTGCTTCAGCTGCCTGCCATCCTTCTGGTGGAGAAAGTTCGCAACCGCCGGATGATCACGGTTCTGGCCGCAGCGCTGAGCCGGCTGTGCTGGCTCCTCGTGGCGCTGATTCCATTTGTCTTCGGAGCCAGGATTGGCATAGCGATTCTTCTGGTATCTCTGGTCCTCGTCTCGGCGCTGGGTGCCGTGAGCGGCTGTGCCTGGAACTCCTGGATGAGAGATTTGATACCACAGAATGTTCTAGGTGCATTCTTCTCCAAACGCATGAGGATAGCCACGGGAGTTGGTATTGTCCTCAGTATCGCGGCCGGAGCCTATCTGGACTTGTGGAAAAAGCTCCTGCCCGACCATGAAACTGAAGGATACTCAATTTTGTTTTTCGCAGGCTTCTTGGCTGGAGCCGTCGGTCTTTACTATCTGGCCAAGACACCAGAAAAACGGATGCCATCTCAGAGCGCTCGAATTGCCATATTCGGGCTGCTTGGCAAGCCATTTCGAGACGAGAATTTTCTAAGGCTTATCGCCTTCATGTCCTCGTGGAATTTTGCGGTGAATCTGGCCGGGCCGTTCTTTATGGTATACATGCTGAAACGGCTGGGGCTGGCGATGTCATTTATTATTGGCTTGTCGATCCTGAGCCAAATAATGAACTTTTTGTTTCTGAAGATATGGGGCAGGTACACGGACCGGTTCAGCAACAAGTCCGTCCTGGCGATCTGCGGCCCTCTTTTCATCTTCTCCATTCTGGCGTGGACCTTTACGACTATGCCGGAGAAGTACTTTCTCACGATACCACTTCTGATTGCAATCCACATCGTGATGGGCCTTGCGTCAGCCGGCGTTTCGCTTGCATCAGGCAACATAAGCATGAAGCTTGCACCAGAAGGCCAGGCAACGGCCTATCTGGCTACCAATACAATCGTCAACTCAGTGGCCGCCGGCGTCGCCCCGATATTGGGTGGCAAGTTTGCAGACTTCTTCAGCGGTCGTACATTGACCTGGACGTTGGAATACACCAGCCCCGGCGGCAAGTTCAACCTGCCGACATTGAACCTCCAGCAATGGGACTTCTTCTTTGCCCTGGCTTTCCTTGTTGGCCTATACTCGCTGCATCGGCTCTCGATGGTCAAGGAGGCGGGCGAGGTAGAGCAGAAGGTCGTGGCGCAAGAACTTGTGGCGGAAGTGAGAAGTCAGGTTAGAATACTGTCGTCGGTAGAGGGGCTGCGCCAGATGGTCAGCTTCCCATTCTCCGTGGTCAGGAGCATGTCAGCCCGGATAAAGACCGAAGGAACTAGCGAAAGTCATAAGGAAAAGGATCTCGTCAATGAAGAAGGCTAAAATCATCGTAATACTGGTTGTCTCCGTATTGGCACTTGTAGTATCTCTTCAGAATACTCAGGCGGTCGAGACCAAGCTGCTCTTTGCGACCGTCACAATGCCGCGCGTTCTGCTGTTGACTCTGACATTTGTAGGCGGGTTCATCGTGGGACTCGTTACTGCTAGCCAAATACTGGGAAGATCCCGAAAATCAACGACGAAGACTACGAAATAGGACGCATGCTCAGTTGGTGCAAATCAACATCTGGCACCATGAAGTATTAAGGGAAAGAAGAAATGAAACCACGGACGAAGAAACCACAGCAAGTCGGAAGACGTTCAAAGAAAGCCGGGTTACCCCCCGGGACGCTTGTGCACGTGGGCGACAGAAAGGTTGAGTCAGTTCGTGTGACGTATCTTGACTATGACGAGAATAACGTGGAGGCCAAGCAGGTCTCAACCATTGAGGAGTGCTTTCCTTTCAAAGCGACACCTACGGTAACCTGGATCAATATCGATGGGCTTCACGACATCGAGATGATGGAAAAACTCGGCAAAGAATTTGATCTGCATCCATTGATCCTTGAGGATGTGCTCAACACGGGGCAGCGGCCGAAATTCGAGGATTTCGGCAAAAACGTATTCATAGTACTCAAAATGCTCAGTTTTAATGCAGAACTCCAAGTCGTGGAGAGTGAGCAGGTCAGCCTGATCTTTGGGCCAAATTTTGTCATTTCGTTTCAAGAGCGAATTGGGGATGTCTTCGAGCCGATACGTGAGAGAATAAGAAACAACAAGGGCCGTATTCGCAAGATGAAAGCAGACTATCTTGCGTATGCGCTAGTCGACTCAGTAGTCGACAGCTATTTCACGATTCTCGAACGTTTTGGGGAGAAGATAGAATCAATGGAGGAGGAGTTGGTCTCCGATCCTACCGAGAAGACTCTTCAACAGATTCATGCAATGAAAAGGGAAGCTATATTGCTTCGAAAGTCCGTCTGGCCCCTTAGGGAAGCCATTAGCGGTTTGCAGCGGAGTGAGTCGGATCTTATTGGCGAGGTAACAAGTGTGTATCTCCGAGATGTCCATGACCACACGATCCAAATCATCGATACGATTGAGAGCTTTCGTGACATGGTTTCGGGCATGCTGGACATATATCTTTCAAGCGTCAGCAATAAGATGAACTCGGTCATGAAAGTTCTGACAATCATTGCGACAATCTTCATTCCTCTTACTTTTGTTGCCGGTATTTACGGGATGAACTTCGAATCCATGCCGGAGTTGAAGTGGAAATACGGATATGGTGCTGTCTGGATTGTGATGTTGACCATAGGGGCGATCATGGTCATCTACTTCAAACGAAGGAAATGGCTTTGAGACGGTTGCGTTGGTTGCAGGCAGGGCGGTAGACTGAAAGACATGGCAACGAGAAGTGCTGAACGGACACGATCGAAACTGGCAGAATTGACAAGAGTCCTGGACGGAAAGACCCAGCTGCTGATTGTCATGCAGGACAATCCCGATCCCGACTCTATTGCGGCGGCAGTCGCCTTGCGCAAGTTGGTAAACACTCTAACGGGTATGCCATGTTCCATCGCGCACGGCGGAACAGTAGGTCGCGCCGAAAACAGAGCGCTCGTGCGCTATCTGAACCTTAATCTTCGAGGCATCGACGAAATCAGATTCGATCAGTTCGATGCTGTTGCAGTGGTTGACACGCAGCCTGGCGTAGGAAACAACTCCCTTCCTCCAGAGATAGTACCGGACATAGTCCTGGACCACCATCCGTTCCGGATGACAACGCGACGCTCAAGACTGAACGACGTTCGCAGCCGGTACGGCGCAACTGCCACGATACTGCTGGAATACCTGAAACAGGCAAAGATAATGCCGGATATGCAACTTGCCACAGCTCTTCTGTATGCCATTCGTTCCGACACACAAGACCTTGGACGCCAGGCCATTCGCCCAGACATTGAGGCCATCAGCGAACTCTATCCTCTGGCCAACAAGAGAATGCTCAGTGAAATCCAGCGAGGCAGGGTCCAGAGAGAGTACTTCACACTATTGTCCCATGCGCTAAGACATGCGAAGATATTTGGACATGCCGTCATCACCAGACTGCCGGACGTGAACATCCCCGATATGGTCGGAGAAGTGGCCGACCTTCTTTTGAGAGATGACGAGGCTGACTGGGCCCTTTGTTATGGTCTTTTTTGTCAGAAGATACTCCTATCCGTCCGGACGTCACAGAGCGACAAGCGAGCTGAAGAAGTGGTCTGCTCGATTGTCTCTAAAGTGGGCACTGGAGGAGGACACGAAACGATAGCAGGTGGTCAAATCCCGCTTGTAGGGGGGACAAAGACTGAGCTTCGGCGACTCGAAGGAATGATCAGACGACGGTTCCTCAACGCCGTTGGCGCAGATAAGAGAAGAGGACGCAGGTTGGTTGAATGGCAGGCACGGCAATGAACAGCAGCACTATGCGTATAGTCCTGATAAGACATGGCCAGAGTACGTGGAACAAGGCAAACCGATTCACAGGATGGACCGACGTAGATCTCACGGACGAAGGAATTCTTGAAGCGCGGCAAGCCGCTCGTCTACTGAGCGAGGGTGGCTTCTCGTTTGATGTGGCATTCACCTCGGTTCTGAGAAGAGCCATCAGGACGTTGTGGATTGTTCTGGATCAAATGGACTTGATGTGGATTCCGCTGACTAAGTCATGGCGCCTCAACGAAAGGCACTACGGTGCATTACAGGGTCTTAACAAGGCCGAAACAGCCGAGAAGCACGGTGAGCAGCAGTTGCACTTATGGCGAAGAAGCTATAACATCAGGCCTCCAGCCCTCAAGAAGTCTGACCGTAGATACCCCGGGAACGAGCAGAAGTACGCAGATTTGGACGAGACGGACATTCCGCTGACGGAATCTCTTGAGGACACAGTGAACCGGTTTCTGCCGTTCTGGCATACCTATGTTGCCCCTGAGGTCAAGAAGGGTAAACGCATACTGATGTCCGCGCACGGCAACAGTCTGAGGGCATTGGTCAAGCACCTGGACAACATAAGCGATGAGGACATAACACAATTGAACATCCCCACGGGTATACCTTTGGTCTACGAGCTGGACAAGGACCTGAGTCCGCAAAGAAGCTATTATTTGGGGCAATCGGACCAGGTCGAGAAGGCAATGGAAGCTGTGCGGAACCAGGGCAAAGCCGGCCACCGGTGACTCGCTGCGATATGTACTCATAGCCTGAAAAGCAAGGGACGTCCCAGTGTAGGGAAAGAGGGTTTGGGCGGCTTCAGAGAGAAGCTTTACGATGGGGCCGCAGGAGCTGGAATTGTATGCTTATGCCGCATTATGGTTCGACATGCAGAATGGGACAACAGAAGAAAGCCCAAACAGAATTCCGATTCGACTTTCTAATCGTTGAGTTCTACGTTGCTGCATGCGTCATGAGATGTACTGGTTCTCCCCTGTGGGCAGGGGCCCGAAGTCTATTCTGACAGGGGCTCCCGACACTTGTGGCAACGCGGCACTGCCCTGAACGAGATGGCACAGATTCATTCGGTGTCCTGCTGCTCAGGCTTGCCGCTTTCCAGCAGGCCGATTGCGTTCAGAAGAGATCTTCCGGAGTACCGTCCGAGTAGAATTAGAACAGCCATTATCAACAACTCAAGCTCAGGGAACCTCACCAGGATCTGCCCCGTTTGAGTGTAAGCGAAGATCATGAAGCAGCAGATTGCAACGGCAATGCTGTTGGCAAGAACGGTCAGGGCTCTTCTATTACCTTCTTTTTCCATAATGCTGAAGAACCTCTCTATCATTATGGTCATCACGGCTATGGGCAGAAGAATATGTCTGGCAGTAGTTGCCAGGCCGTAGCTATGTGACAACGATATCGCCACGGTCAGTGCGATGACCACAAATGTTCCTATCACACCTCGACGTGGCACCGTGGAGAGTCTGAATCTGGCGAGCATCATTCGGCACAATGATCCCAAGCCAAAAGTGACTGCGAAGATTACAGCTCCGATCCTCCAATCCGACCTCGCCTGGCTCAAAGCCAACAGCGTAGGTGAGAATGTTCCTATGGTGTGTATGCCGACCACGCTTCTGGCCAGAGCTGTAACCAGCAAACCTACCGGTACCAAGAGCAGGAAAGCCAACACTACCTGCGTCTGAGCCGGGGTGCGCGTTAAGTCCATGACAGATAATATAGGTCTGGGATGCGATCCTGCCTGCCCCGCGGGGCCAAGGTCTCCGCTGGACGAGTCGGCCTGTGGCGGGGACCCGTTCTCAAAATACAGGCGTCTCATGGTCACTCCAAGGATCGCAAGAAGTGTGAGCACAGCCACCGTTGTGCCGATATAACTCCGATCAGCCTGCATTCTGGTTCTCCTATATTGTCCAGCAATAACCCCTTTACAGGGCACCGTCGATATGAGGCGTTCGCAGTAAGGCTACTTTCCTGTGGACATTCTGTCAAGCAGTGTTCCACTCCTGCAAGTCCCGAATTGACAATCATTGACCATCAGAATACCATGATCTGGTTGTTGTTCAACGGACCTTGCAGTCCTGATGGGAAGAGAACATGGACATTTGGACGAAACAGACCATCCAAGCAGAAAGAGCGTACAAATCACAATTGGGCCCTCTGAAGTTGTGGCTGAAGAAGACCAGCGATGAGCTACACATGGCCACCGATCGAGGCTCAGAGGGTTGTGTTTCCCCCTGCCACGGATTTACGCAAACAAGTGATCCCTCACCTGAATCCCTCGACTGGGGGCGCTGGGTCATTGACCGGGACGATAGTTATGTACAATTGGTTCCCACGATGCCCGATCGCGGAGTAGTAGTGCGAACGGAGTCGCCTGTCAAGATTCCACCAAGCAGGGAGGCGGTCTTTTTCGTGAGCATTCCGACCTGGATCAAGATCTGTGCGGGCGGATCGAAGCTGTCTGACTTGTGGGAAGTGCCCAGCGTCATCCGCTCCAACACATGGTTCGGCGATACCCTTTCCGGTGAACTGTGCTATTCCTTGGTAAGCCGCGCGCGTCGCCAGGTGGAAGATGCGGATCATCCCCTGCATAAGGCAGTATGTCCGGTGAAGATCTGTAACGAGTCCGGCCACATGCTGAATGTAGACCGGTTCTGTGTGCATGTGGAGCATCTCAGCGTTTACGGGGGTGTACGACTGCTCTGGACAAACAAGGTCACGATACGCTTCCAGGGAGAAGACCAGATAAGCAAGCTTGACTATGCTCGGCAGAAGCCCGATCTGGAATCGCAGGTCAAGTTGTTGTCGCCGCCTCGGATCCCGTTCAAGGAAACGCTCTTGAAACGGAGTCTGGGCAGCTTTGCCCGGCTCACGGATTTCTAGACTCGCCCAATCCACGGAGGAACTGACATGGTTTCGCTAGCACAGGTCAACTGGACCAAATTGCTCGACATCAGAACAGGTATGCACATTGTAGCGCTGGTGGTGATGGGATTGCCTCTGTTGCTAGGTCTTTCCGCCGCTGTCGGCAAGGCCACTAAGAAGAGACTGTCCGCCCAGGCGGCAATGCTGCTGCGCAAGGGTATCTTCTACATCGGCACTCTGATCATTGTCCTGACGATCCTTCACCAACTGGAGTTCAAAATGGGGGCCCTGCTCGGGGCTGCCGGCATCGTCGGCATTGCTGTCGGTTTTGCCTCCCAAACCAGCGTATCCAACATTATCAGCGGTCTATTCCTCATTTCGGAGCGGCCTTTTGAAGTTGGCGATTTGATCCGGGTCGGCGACACTACGGGAACGGTAATGTCCATTGACCTCATGTCAGTCAAGTTGAAGACCTTCGACAATCAGTTTGTTCGCCTTCCCAACGAGACACTTATCAAGACGCAGGTCAACAACCTGACACATTTTCCAATCCGACGTCTGGATGTCCACGTGGGTGTCGCTTACAAGGAAGACGTGGCTAAGGTCAAGAGGATCCTTGCCGAGATCGGCAGTGAAAACCCCTTCTGTCTGGATGAACCAGAACCGATAATCCTACTACAGAACTTCGGTGACTCGGCCCTGGAATTTCTGTTTGCAGTTTGGAGCACCAAGGCCGATTATTTGCAGCTGAAGAAGACCATCCGTCAGGAAATCAAGGAACGGTTTGACGCCGAACGCGTTGAGATACCCTTCCCGCACAGGACTCTGTACACAGGATTGGCTACCGAGCCTTTTCCAATTCGTATCGTAAGCTCGGGGACGACGCTGCCCGCAGTCAATGGCCGGCCCAGCAAGTCGAGAAAGACCGGCAATTGAAGGTGATGCTCGATGCCAGAGGCAAAACGTATACGATGCAATATTCGGTTCAGGGGTATACGGCAACCTTTGTTATTGGGCACGCTGCTGCTTGCCGGCCTTGTGGTAACCGTAAAGGTTATGGTCACACAGCCCTTCAAAAACGTCATCCGTGCGGACATACTTGTAGAAGAGGGCTTCAAGATGATCCTGTTTGCAGGACTAATCTCGCCGGATTGACTAGCTCTGAAATCGATTGCCATTGCTTGTGTAGATGAGGACATAGGAGAAAATGCAGACTAAAATCGGAATACCCGCATCACCTGGTATCGCAATCGCCCGGGCTATCATACTGGATTCCGAGGAGTACGCGATTCCCCAGCGCCATGTTGATCTGGAGAACGTGCCGGCTGAGATCGACCGGATAGAAAGGGCATTTGACGAGGCCGTCCGAGAGTTGGCCGAGCTGGAAACCCAACAACGCAAATCTGGCAAGATTGAAATCCGCGATCTATTTGCCGTCCATCGTCAGTTCCTGCAGGACAGAATTCTCAAGGACAAGGCAATCGATCTGATTAACACAGAGAGGTTGACTGCGGAATGTGCCGTTGACAGGGTGCTTGGCGAAGTACATCAATACTTCCTCAAGACAGAAAATCGCTACATCAGTGAAAGGGCTGCGGACATCACTGACCTTAGAAGACGGCTTATCAAGCACCTCATCGACTTCAAGCAGGCCTCTCTTGGAGCACTCGATCAAGAAGTCATTGTCGTGGCCAAGGACTTGCGACCCACCCAGACGGCTGTTTTTGACCCGCGGTTTGTCAAGGGCATAGCCTGCGATGCCGGAGGCAAGACCAGCCACGCTTCCATCGTAGCCCGGGCTATGGGTATTCCCGCAGTGATGGCCCTGGAGGACCTGACAGGAATTGTCCAGCGAGGCACCGAAATCATCGTGGATGGCAACACCGGTGTTGTGATCATCGATCCCAATCCTGAGATGGTCGCCGAGTTCAGTGCTGCTGCAGAATCGATCGCAACTTTGCAGCAAAGCCTGGAGACCATCCGGCATGAACCGGCCGTCACCCGTGATCAGATACCGATTGTGCTGCTGGCCAACATAGAGTTTCCAGAAGAAGCCGACCATGTCTTGCAGGTCGAAGCTGACGGCGTGGGATTGTTCCGTACGGAGTTTCTATACCTCAGGAGCGGCACGGAACCAACAGAGCAGGTCCACTACGAATCCTATGCCGGGGTCATCCAGGCCATGCAAGGCCGTCCGCTGACGATCCGCACCATGGATCTCGGCGCCGATAAGTTCACACAAAGTCACCGTTTCGCTCCTGAGACGAACCCCTTTTTGGGGTTGCGTTCGATTCGGTTCAGCCTCAAGCATCGGGATATGTTTGTCGCACAACTGCGGGCTATCTTCCGGGCTTCTGTATTGGGCCCGGTCAAGATCATGTTGCCGATGATCACAACTTTGAAGGAGTTGGCAATGGCTCACGAAATCCTGGATTCCACAAGGTCCGATTTGAGGGCCGAGGGTATTGCCTTTGCCTCAGATATCCCGGTCGGAATCATGATTGAGACACCGGCTGCCGCCCTGATGGCCCACAGGTTGGCAGGCCGCGCAGACTTCTTCAGCATCGGCACAAATGATCTGACGCAATATACGCTTGCCGTTGATCGCGGCAACGCCCAGGTGGCAGCACTATTCTCGGCCGCCGAACCCGCTGTCTTGAAGCTCATTAAGGCCACAATCGACGGTGCCCGAGTAACTGGAATCGAGGTCGGTATCTGCGGCGAGATGGCCTCGGAACCCAAATATACCATGCTGCTGCTCGGTCTTGGCTTGCGCACGTTGTCTCTGACTCCCAAGATGATCCCGGACATCAAGAAGATCATCCGTTCCGTCACGCTCACCGAGTGCGAACAACTTGCCGAAGCGGCGCTGAAGGCGGACTCCGCAGAGCAGGTATTGGAGTCCGTCACTGAGAAAGCCCGTACCATTTTGCCAGAGTTTTTCAAATAAAAGGATAGAACTCAAAGAAAGACAGGTGACATATGGAAGTCAGTATGTTCAGGCTTGTATCTCATTCCAATGAGAGTCTTTCAGGCGTCTGGTTTCAGGGTATATCTCGCCAGCTCCAATTCTCCCCCAATGTTCTCGGATAGCTCTTGTATATTTGTGACCTGCCTCCTTACCTGAGAGGCAACGCAATTTTGACCGTGGTTAACTTCACTTCACAGATCATTCGAATATGCTGTTCCACCGCCTGCTTTCTCTGCCCTGCCAACTCCGCAGGTGATAGACATAGCTGACGATCAGTGGAAGCACTACAGTGGCCTCGGCGTAGACCATTTGCTCGTAGGTGGTATCGACCTTGCCCCAAGAAGATGCCTCTTTGAGTGTAGAACTCGAGCAGGCTCCATCCCTTACATCGGCGACGGTGATCTGAACGGCATACTTGTGCATGTCTGCCGGCTCGCCCAGGACTTCGGCGCAAATCACGGTGTCCTGGGCAAAGTTCTTGGGTACACCGCCGCCTATCATGAACAGGCCCGAAACGGGCGATTTCATTTTGATCTGCGTCAGTTCCCGGAAATCCTTGACCGAATCGATGCAAACATGGCTATCCCGGTTCTGGTCCTGATGCTTGACCAGTCCGAATCCCGCGCTCGAATCCGAAAATGCCGGACAGAATATCGGCACGTCATTTTCAAATGCCGTCTGCACAAGGGAATCCGGTTTCTGGGCATTTTCTGTCAGATACTTACCCATCTCCCTGATGAATTCTCTTGAGGAGTAAGCCCGCGGCGTCAGTGAATCGGCTATCTCCTTTATTGTAGTGTCGCAGATCTGCAATTGCTCTTCGTCGATGAATGTATCATAGATCCGGTCGATATAGAGTTCTCTGAGTTGGCGGTCATCGACGTGAGGGCTGCCCTTGTAATGCTTGAATCCCAGAGCTTCGAAGAAATCCATATCGACGATGGTAGCCCCGGTAGCAACGATCGCATCGACCATGCCATACCTGACCATGTCCGAGTATATCTTCATGCAGCCGGCCGCACTTGTGCTGCCGGCTATGCAAAGGATGATCGTGCATTCGTCATCGGTAATCATTCGCTCGAGAATGTCCGCCGCCCTCGCAGTGTCTCTGGCGGTGAAGGACATCTCCCTCATGGCCTCGATAATGTCAGTCGAGTCGAATGACGTTATGTCGACATGCTTGACGTGATCCTGAAGAAGATCGCCCTTGTCCATTTCAACCTCCAAACTTATAGCTCAGCAATTTATAGATAAGCTTTGCGGCAAGAAAATCCGGAGCTCTGTTGCTGCCATCAGGACACAACTCAACAACGTCAAAACCGACGACGTTTCTCTTCTCAGAGACCATCTTTAGCAGTGGCAGAACGTCGTACCACAGCAGACCTCCCGGCTCGGGCGTGCCCGTCGAGGGCATGATGGAAGGGTCAAGCGCGTCAAGATCAATGGTTATGTATACGTCATCCGAAAGTCTGGAGATGACCTTCTTGATCCAGTCGGTGTTGTCGTGGATATCTTCGGCGAGGAATATTCGTGATTCGTCCGAGGATTCCTTTTCGGATATGCTCATGCTTCTGACACCCACCTGTACAATCGGGCAGAACTCTTTCGCGCGGGCCATTACACAAGCATGATTATACTTCGAGCCGTTGTATTCTTCTCGCAAATCAGCGTGTGCGTCCAACTGGAGCACGGTGAGCTTTTCGTAGCGCGCGGCGAGGGCCTTGATCGCACCAACGCTGACCGAGTGCTCGCCGCCTATGACGACAGTGAACCTTTCTTGTTCAAGATAGTACTGAACCACATCATGCACTGCATCGACCATCTCTCGGGTCGTGATCTCTCCCCCTATGGTTTCCTCAGTGAATATGCCCTGTCTGTAGACTTCACTATCAGTCTCTATGTCATACAGTTCCATGTTGGCCGAGGCTTCTATTATCGCATCAGGTCCTTTGTCGGCGCCTTTCATCCATGTGCTCGTCCCATCATAGGCGACCGGGATGATGACGATACGGGCATTTTCCGCACTCGAGAATTCGTCAGACAAGTAACCGAAATTGATTTGCTCTTTCATAGGAGATATAGACCCTTTGCATCAGCTCAGTCAAACAAGAACGTCGCTATCGCCACTGTTGTCGTCCACAGACCCTCTTGGCCCCTTGCGGTCTGAGTCATGTTCGTCGTTCTTATGAAAAGACCGCTCGATTTGTACGCCTGCTCCTTTTCCGACCAGGCTGTGTCGGGGTCTAATTCCAGGCCCAACGTCGTGCCCAACATGCCGGCTGCCAGGTCTTCGGCCATATCTGAGGCCTGCTGGCTGTTCATACCATGGCCATGGACCTCGCTGAGATACCCCCAGTTGCTCTTATCCTTGGGGACAGCAACGCCGATAGACGAGGCAACCAGTCTGCCATGTTCATTCGTATCGGCCCGCGCCAGCACACAGTGACATATCTGGCCCGGGATCAACTTCTTGAGCCCGCTTTCCCGGCCGACTATCTTGCATCGGGGCGGTAGGATTGATGAGACCTGAACCAGATTCTGGTGGGCCACTCCCGCTTTGCGCAGGGCCTGTTCGAAAGATTTGAGCTGATACTTGTGGCGTCCGACGCCCTTGGTCAGGAAGACTCCTGTGGGAAGAAGATTATTCATTTGGGTCTCCACCATTTAAGTCCCATTTTCCATATGTTCATTCCTCTGACAATCACTTAATCTGGGCCAGACAAAAATAGTAGTTTTTTTACTAATGTCAACTTTATTTATTGACCACTTGGTCAATATTGACTACATAGTCAGCCTCATGAAAGCCAAGTGCATAGAATCCGGAAAGAGCAGGCGGCAGAAACGGGTCATCAGGACACAAAGGAGACTCAAGGCCGCTGCGCTGGGCCTGTTGAGTGCCAAAAGCGTTGATGCTGCGACTATCGAGCAAATCACCGCCAAGGCCGACCTGGGCAAAGGCACTCTTTATCAGCATATCGAGGACAAGGAAGAAATCAGCATTATACCTCTGAGGCGGGTTTTGGTCAGAAGTCTGGTAACATTCTTCGGTCGGTAACATCTGACTATGGAGTATGGGAGCAATATGGCAGAGAATGGAGCAAATGAGAAAAAGCTGTCGCCAGCCGAGATGAAAAAACTGACAGCTATGCTGCTCGCAAAGCGAAATGAGATACTTGGCAACATGACCGAGATGGAGTCGGAGGCCTTGCGACGAGAGAGGACAGACCTCTCCAACATGCCTTTTCACCTGGCTGACGCCGGCTCGGATAATTATGAGATCGATAACACGCTGGGCCTGATGGATAGCGAGAGGAGAATCCTTTTGGAGATCGATGCCGCCCTCAGTCGTATCGAAAAGGGCGAGTACGGCATTTGCCGGGGCGCCGGTGAGAGAATTCCCAAGAAGAGACTCGCGGCAATTCCCTGGGCCAGGTATTGCGTGGACTGTGCGGCTCTTGCTGAGAAGGGCCTGCTTCAGGGAGGAGATTACGATTGAGCTTGGCCCTCTGCCTTGTAGAACGAAACAGTTGAGATCCTGGTAGTGCTCTGGGGCACATCGTGAAGATTGCAATTGCCTACAATCGTGATTCGAAAAACGTCATCAATCTTTTTGGAATCCCCAATCGCGAGCGGATCGGTCAGAAGACCATAAAGCGTATTGCAGACGCTCTCAGAGCATACAAGCACCGCGTTAAGGCCTTCGAGGGCGATAAGGATTTGATCGATCATCTGGAAGAGTTTATGCCTCGCGTCCTAAAGGGCGAGCAGCCGGGCCTGGTTTTCAACGTTTCATACGGGATTCAGGGTCAGGCTCGTTACACGCATGTGCCGAGCATCTTGGAGATGGTCGGAATACCATATGTTGGCTCCGGACCTCTCGCTCACGGGCTGGCTCTCGACAAGGTCGTAGCCAAGATGATCTTTCGCCAGCATGGCCTGCCGACACCGGATTTCACAGTGTTAAATTCTTGGGACGATCAGTTGCCGGAAGATCTGCCCTTTCCCCTGATAGTGAAGCCCAAGAATGAAGCTGTCTCTTTCGGCGTAACGATTGTCAACAATGAACGTGAGCTGAAAGAGGCGGCACGGACGATCTTCGATACATTCCAACAGCCGATAGTCGTCGAGCGTTACATTGACGGCCGCGAAATAAACGTGGGCCTTATCGGCAACAACCCCTGTGACACCTTCCCTCCGGTGGAGCTGCTTTTCGGCAATGAAGGCCCGGCAATCTATACCTACCAGGACAAAGTGGGCAGGTCGGGCCGCGAGATCGGATTCGAGTGCCCAGCTCGGATCGGACAGGAGGCTACCGAAGAAGCCCAAAGACTCGCTCACCGCGCGTTCGAGGTCCTTGGCTGTTACGATTGTGCTCGGGTTGACATGCGATTGGACGCCGACCAGAACCTGCACCTGCTGGAGGTGAACAGCCTGCCCAGCCTTGGAGAGCACGGTTCTTACACGGTTGGGGCTCAACATGTGGGTCTTGATTTTCCCGCACTGGCCAATCGTCTGGTGGAGGTCGCCAGTGCCCGCTATTTCGGAACACCCAAGCCGATGCGTATATCCAGAAAGGAGGCCGACGCCGGTCAACTCGTGATGTCGTTTCTCACTCAGCGCCGGGATCAGATCGAACGGCGTCTGCGAATCTGGACCAATCTTCACAGCAGGACATCCGATCCCTTCGGCATCCAGCAGGCTGTCAAGAAGCTGGGGCAAATGCTCGATGAGATTGGGCTTGCATCTGTGCAAGAGTATACGGACGGCAGAACCACATGGGCCTGGCAAACACAGGCCGGTCTGAAGGCCGGAACGCTTTTTGTGGGACATCTGGACATTCCACTGGGCCTGGAGATTCCCGTTCAAGAGTTCCGCCGAACACCCGAATGGCTCAGTGGCGAGGGAATAGGCCTCTCTCGCGCTCCTTTGGTGATGCTGGAGTTCGTCTTGAAGGCCCTCAGAAGTCTGAGACAGTTGTACGCAACTCCGATCGGCGTCCTTTACTATGCCGATGAAGGCAGAGACAGCATGGAAAGCGCCAATGCAATTGAAGCGGCGGCGGCCGAAGCTGAGCGTGTCTTTGTCCTGAGGCCTTCGAATCCACAGAATAAGGTGGTCACGCAGCGGCGAGGCTGGAGGAAGTATCGACTGGTTGTCGAAAGCACGCCGACGCAGCTCGGAAAGGTAAGAAAAAAGCCGGATGTTCTCGGGTGGACGTGCAGCAAAATAGAGGATATCTCAAAACTGTCGGCAAGGCACGAGCGAATCTCGATCGCCGTTTCCGATATCCGCCCAACTGGTTTTCCCATGCTGCTTCCACATAGAGTGGAGGTAACTGTGACTCTGAGCTACGGAGATCCGTCGGTAGCCCAAGAGAGCGAGAAATCAATTCGAGACATTCTGGCCTCGGGCGGCTTTCGCCATCAGTTCGAAATGATCTCGGACAGACCCGCGATGAAGAACCGAACGTCGAGCAAGCGACTCACCGCCGAGTTGTCGGAGATTGCAGCCAATTGGGAAATACCGCTAGGGCAAGAATCCGCTCTGTGGCCCTCTGTCGCGGGGCTGGTACCGGCTTCAACTGCTGTCGTATGCGGCATCGGGCCTGTCGCGAGGGATCTCTATACGCCCAATGAAGCTGTGGAGAGAATCAGTCTTCTTCAGAGAACGCTCCTGCTGGCGGAATTCTTGGCTAAACAGGTACGAGGGTAGTACGTAATGAGTACCTCTAGCCCAAAGTGGGATGATACCGATCCCAGAGACGTTGAGCCTGCAGGCATTCCCAGGCCCCAACGGGTAGCCGTCTCGGGCGGCGGCGTGGCGAGCACCCAACACTACCTTGCCACCGACGCAGCCGTTCAGATTCTCGAAGCATCAGGCAACGCCGCCGATGCCGCAGTCGCCGCTGCTTTTGCTCTCGGTGTGTGCGAGCCGGCCGCCTCCGGGCTCGGCGGCCAGACCATGATGCTGATTCACCTGGCACGTTCCCGGCGAACATTTGCCTTGGATGGCTCGTCGAGAGCCCCAAACCGCACGTCGCTCAAGGAACTCAGCCGGGATCAGCGGCGCCACGGGTACATGGCAACGACAGTCCCGAGCACGCCGGCGGTGCTGGGCTATGCTCTCGAACGCTACGGTACAATGCCTCTACATGAAATTGTCGCTCCGGCGATACAACTGGCTGAGCACGGATACCAGGTCACCGAACTGCAGCGGAAGTTGCTGCGAAGGGTCAGAAAGACTCTGCGGCAGAACACGGCAGCGCAGCTATTCCTTAGGGACGGCAGCAAGTGTTTTAGAGTTGGTGAGAGATTCCGCCAGAGTGCTCTGGCCAACACCCTTAGACGACTCGCGAGTGCTGGCGTAGCAGATTTCTATACAGGTCAGATTGCCAAGTTGATCCGTAAGGATATGGCTCGCAATGGGGGACTAATTGGCGAAGAAGACCTTGCCCAGATACCATGGCCGATCGAAAGAAGACCTGTTTCATGTCAGTTTGAAGATCATAGAGTTGTTACTTTTCCTCCGCCGGGCGCTGGCAGAACCCTGGTTGAGATGCTCAATATCATCAGCCACATTCCGAAGAAACATCGCAGCGTCGATACTCCCGAAGGGGCGCTGATGCTCGCACAAGCCATACGTCAGGCAAACCGCGACCGGACCGACCGACCCTTCGAACCGAATTTCTATTACCAGATACCGCAGAAGCGAATGTTGAGCACGGATTACGCCAAACAAATCGCCCGCTGGTCCCTGAGGAACATCCGCACGCGCGGAGAGACGACCCACCTGTCGGTAATGGACAGGTACGGCAACGTCGTTGCCCTGACCCAGTCGATAGAGCGAGTGTATGGGGCATGTGTGGCGACACCGGAACTTGGCTTCTTGTACAACAACTACATGTTGGCCTTCGAAGATGAAGACATGACTCATCCCTACTATCTGCGTCCCAATGCTGTGCCCTGGGCGAGTGTCGCACCCACAATCGTCTTCAAGGGCCGCAGGCCTTGGGTAGCAATCGGATCTCCCGGGAGCCAGAGGATCGTCTCGGCGACCGCCCAGGTCTTTTTGCGTCTTCTCAAGCAGTTGCCTTTCGAGTCGGTGGATGCTCCACGTCTGCATTGCTCGCTGGATGGAACGGTATCACTGGAAGCCTCTCGAATGCGCAGCGACATCCCAACCGCCCTCGAACAGCATGGGTTCACAATCGACGTTCGGGAGCCGCATTCATTCTATCTCGGATGTGTGCAGCTTGCGATGCGCCACGGCGACAAGTTTGTCGGTGTCGCAGATCCCCGGCGTGACGGGGCGGCCGGAGGTCCGACCGCATGAAGCTGCCGCTTATTGTCTCGGTTCCACACTCCGGCCTGACCGTGCCGGAAGAAGTACGGGATAACTGCGCGCTTACGCCGCAGCAAATTCTTGTCGACAGCGACGAAGGGGCCGCAGAGATCTACAATCTGAAATCGGAAGTGGTGAAATATATCACAACACCGGTGGCCCGCGCAATAGTAGACGTGAACCGGGCCGAGAACGATCGACGTCGCGACGGCGTCATCAAAACCCACACCTGCTACGGCATCCCGATTTACCGCAAACCTCTCTCCGAGGAGACGGTCGAGATCCTCTTGGACAATTACTATCGTCCTTACCACCGGAACATATCCGAATACTCGCACAATGCAAAACTCGGCGTGGATTGTCATACCATGGCGGCCGTCGGCCCACCTACCGCCCCGGATACGGGGTGTGATCGGCCGGGAGTCTGCCTCAGCGATGCCTCGGGGACGTGCCCGAAGGATTGGTTCGACGAACTGGTCCGTTGCTTTGCCAAATCGTTCGACTGTGAGATCTCAGTCAACAGTCCGTTCAAGGGTGGCCACATCATCAGGTCACACTGCCATGAGCTGCCCTGGGTACAGATCGAGCTTTCTCGAGCCCCCTTCCTCGATCTTGCCGAAAAACGCAGGCGTGTCTTCAATGCGCTGGTACTGTTCTGCGGAATCACCAAGAAAAGGTGATCAACTGCAAGCCCGTCCCCAGAGGCTTTGCTTGACGTTTTCAATGTCCATGCTAAGAGGGCCTCTGTTTTGCGGGCTGTTACGGTTATTCTCAGAAGCTTGCTTCCAAGGCCTGATCCCCTCGTTCCCCGACGCATCGGGATTCCATCTCGACAGAAAGCACTTTTTCAAACGGATTCTGGATATTTTTGGGTAATCTCTGAATTGAGCCTTCTACCCAAAATATGGTAAGATAACCCTCGGAATGTGACCGGTATCGATATCCAGAGTCATGTGCCGCACGAACACGATTGATGGTTGAGAATGAGTTGGGGAATAAAACGGTATGCCTATTTATGAATTTTACTGCCCGGACTGCCACCGGATCTACAACTTCCTGGCCCGTCGGCTTAATGTGACCAAGCGTCCGAGCTGTCCACGCTGTTCACGCCCCAAACTGGAGCGCAAGATATCTAAGTTCGCCATCTCCAAAGGCGTACCGGAGTCGTCGGAGGGCTTGGACGGTATGGACCTGCCTGCCGGCCTGGACGAGACCAAGATGGAACGGGTTCTGGCAGAGATGGCCACAGAGGCCGAGAACGTCAGTGAGGACGATCCCCGCCAGATGGCCCGCATGATGCGAAAGCTCTATGACGGCACGGGCCTGCCCATGGGCCACGGCATGGAAGAGGCCATGCGCCGCATGGAGGCCGGAGAGGATCCGGAGACTATTGAGGCGGAGATGGGCGATCTCCTGGACAATGAGGATATGCTATTTGGTCCGGGCAAGCCTGGTCTAAAGGGCATGACCCGCAGACTGCGGCCGCCCGAGGTAGACGAAAAACTCTATGACCTTTAAAGAGAGCGGCCAGAGTAACTGCACGGAAAGGACTGCACGGCGTTTGAAGTCCGAGTCAACTCTTCTAATCTCCAAGAGGAAGGCCCATCTTAATCCCCTCGGCCTTCATGTCGCCGTCCAATGCAAACCTTTGGGTCTATGATTCTGAATCATTTTTAAGGAAAACTACGGTTGCCCGTGGTATTATTGCCTTTTGCAGTTCCAGATCCTAAGGGACAATATGTATGCAGATTGTTGTTGTAGAAGATGGTTGAGATTGTGAATGCACTCCTTAGAACTCTTGCGCCCATACTGATCATTGCGCTGTCTAGCGTATCAGATCATGCAAAAAAGGACGATCTCTTAATCGTAAAGGAGAGAGTCATTGCAGAGTTGATGAAAACACCTATTGATGATGGTCGAATAGAAACCATCATGCATAGAATGAATGAGGATGGGAGTTTTGAGGATGTCAATTATGTTGACCTAAGCAGAACGGCTGGTTTTCCTCAGCGAGAACATACCTACAATTTAGTGTATCTGGCAAAAGCCTATAAAAATAGAGCGTCATCGTACTACAAGAATGAGATCCTGAAGAGGGCTATACATCGAGCATTCTGTTACTGGGTGGATCATGATTTCTTCGGTGACAACTGGCATAACAATCAGATCACGACGCCTGCTAATCTGGTCAATCTTATGCTGATCATGGGCGACGAGCTGCCGCAAAAGAAAGTGGAGCAGGCCCAGCCCATTATAGGCAGAGCGCATATGAATGCGTCCGGGGCCAGGCCGAGTGGTGATAGAATTGTGATTGCTGGGATATTGGCCAAGAATCTGCTCTTTAGGGGCGACAGTCGCCAATTTGATGAAATCATAAAGCTGATAGAAGGAGAGGTGAAATTCAGCACTGGCCGTCGCGGCATGCAGCATGATTACAGCTTTCACCACAGGAAGGATCGAGTGAACAATACGACTTCCTATGGATATGGTAAATATGCCAACGCATTCGGTGAATGGTCCTATTATGTAGCCAACACAAAATATGCCTTTTCTGTAGAGAGAATAAATCACTTGGTCGATTATTACCTCGACGGTATTTACAGGCAGCTGGTATATGGCGTCTACACGGATGTCAGCGTAAAAAACAGAAGCATTACGCACAAAGCGACCTTCGAACCGCGCGGAGTCACTGAGATAGAACGGCTGATTCATAGCACCGACTATCGCAGGGAAGAATTGGAAGAAATCATTAGGCTGAGAAAAGGAGAGGTCAAGCCCTCATTGTCCTTCTGCAAATTCTTCTGGCAGACAGAGCATTTTGTCGTTCAACGGCCCAACTACTATACCACGGTGAGAATGTTCTCTACCAGGAATAGGAATATGGAAGAACCATATAATGGCCCTGGTAAGACCACGCACCATAGAGCAGACGGAACGAACTATCTGATGCTCAGAGGTGATGAATACCACAATATCTGGCCGGTTTACGACTGGCAAAAGATTTCCGGCACAACCATACTTCAAAAACCCGAACTTCACGGGCCTGATGAGATCCAAAAGGACGGGCTTACTGATTTTGTTGGAGCGGTTACGGATGGCCGCCACGGCGCAGTCGCATTTGACTTTAAGAGTCCGCACGATATGACCGTGGCCAAAAAGTCCTGGTTCTTCTTTGATGATGAATATGCATGCCTGGGCGCAGGTATAGCATCTGATCGAGACTTGCCCGTAGTCACCACAGTCAATCAGGTCCTGATGAGAAGCGCTGTGGTCTTGATGCAGAACGAGAAAATACAAGAGCTCCCGCGGGGGAGTCGGCAACTGGATGATGTTAAATGGGTTTACCAGGACAGAATCGGATATATTCTTCCTCAACCGGCCACTGTCAGTGTGTCCAACAGAACCGAGCAGGGCCGCTGGTCGGATATAACCGATCAAAAACATATCTCTGAAGAATTGGTAAGTAAGGAAGTATTCATGTTATGGTTTGATCATGGACATCGCCCAAGCCACGCTTCATATCAGTACATTGTCGTGCCCGATGTAAGTGTGCAGCAATTGCAGGAGACGGCCGACGACAATCGCCATATAGATATTCTATCCAACACGGCTGAAATACAGGCTGTGAAACACCGCAAACTTGGATTGTGTCAGATTGTGTTCTATAAGGCTGGAGAAATAGACATCTCTAAGGGCATCAGGGTCAGATCGGACAGCCAGGGCATGGTCATGCTCAAATTGCAGGCAGGGAGAATCGACAAAATAACCGTTTGTGATCCTTCGAGAAAACTAAGCAGAATGAGGATTAAAGTTTCAAATATGTACGATGTGAAAGGTGACAATTTTGTGACGCTTCCAAACAGCGAACAGAACAATACATTGATTCTTGTTGACTTGCCCCGGGGTGTCTATGCGGGTAAAAGTGCAATAGTTGAATTATAGATCTGCGCCTCGGTGGGTTTTACCATCAATCATCGTTGCTCCTTACAATACAACCCTCAATCTTTCCGTTCTTTGTGCGTCATTATTTGTGACTACGACAAGCGCGAAATTCGCGTAAGAGCATTGGACCCTTCCTTCTTCGGGACCTTTAGTGTCTTTCATAGTTCAGTATTTTGGTTGCGGCCAAAGGGGGCGCTGGGAAGTCCGCGGCCAAACATATAGCCGCTCGGGGCTCAGAGCCGCCAGGGGCTTCGCATGGGGCGGGTAAGCATTCTGTTGGCCGTTTCGTCGTTGATGAATTCTTCGCGATCGGGATCCCATCTCAACTTTCGACCGAGCCGGATGGCGATATCGTCCATGTGGCAGATCGTGTCGGAACGCACGGCTGTCTCGACGGGGCAGATCGTTCTCTTTCTGCTCCTTACGCACTCGAGAAAATCGCGGCGGTGATTGACGCTCGCCGGCAGGTGAACTTCATCGGGGCCGATCGTTGCTGTCAGCAGGGATTTCGGCTCGGCTTGGAGATATCCCCGGCCCACGAGGACCCAGCCTTCGGTGCCGATAAACAGTATTCCTGGCCCTTTGCGAGCCGCGAATTGTCTCGATCGTTTGGCAGCGATTCTGGTGCTCGCGTGTATCATCTTGACGCCGCTGGCGTATGTGTGTTCGACCTCCCATTCAACGGGCGTGTCGGCCAGACCGTCGGCGGGAATGACACCGGTCCCTTCTATTTCCACCGGACCCGTATCCTCGGTTCCGTTGCCCCACTGGGCGATATCGACGTGGTGGATTCCCCAGGCGCCGCCGAGGCCGCCCAGCGAATAGTCGTAGATATGCGTCCAGAGCCCATCGGTTCCCATTGCGCGCGAGGCGCATCTCTCGTATGTGTAGGGCGCCCATTGCGCCGGACCGAGCCATGTGTCATAGTCGAACTCGTCCTTATCCGGGACGGGTTGGCTTGGCTGGTTCGGAAAGGTCATACTTGCATACGAGCTGACCATTATCGTATGGAGCTTGCCGATTCTTTCATTTAGCGCCAGCTCACAGGCGAAACGGAACTTCTCGTCCGATCTCTGCTGGGCGCCGAACTGGAAGACGACGCCGTAGCGATTGACCGTTTCTCGGACTGCTTTTCCCTCAGTTACGCTCATGGCCAGCGGCTTTTCGTAATACATGTCCTTGCGATTGCGGGCGGCTTCGATGCCTATCAGTGCGTGCCAATGGTCTGGCGTCACAACCGTCACTGCGTCGATATCATCGCGAGCGAGCAATTCGCGATAGTCACGATAGGCCTTGAAACCTTTGCCGCTGTAATACCGCTCGACCCTGTCGACTGCCCTTTGGCGGAACATCGCGCGCAGATCGCACGCGGCGACGGCCTGCACGTCGTCGTATCCGAGGAACGTTCGCAGATGCCCGCCCCCCATGCTGCCAACGCCGATGAATCCCATGGTGATCTTCTCACTCGGCGGCAGCCCTGAGTTTACGCCGAGCACTTCCGAGGGGACTATGTAGGGGAAACCGGCCGCACCTAATGCTACAGCGCCCATGCTCTTTAGAAACTGTCGGCGATTTGTGCTGCTATCTCTCATGAAGTGAAGCTCCAGTAATGGTACAACATGATTATTTCATACATTGCAACTTGCACACAAGCGTTCACTACTGGGCAAAGGCTTCGGCGCTGAGCAGGTGTGTCTTGGACCTGCCGCCTTGCCACAGGTCGTATTGCGGATCGGCATACTTGTCGAAGAACTTATATAGCCTGGAGCGAAGTCGATTCTGAACGTCAGCCTGTTTCGGCTGACCGTACAGATTGAACTTCTCATTGGGATCGTTCTTCAGATCGTACAGCTCATGAGGCCCCTGGCCAAATCGCTCGATGTATTTCCATTCTCCGGTTCGAATAGCCCTTACGTTCTCAAATTCATAGAAGACGATATTGTCCCATTGCAGACTTTTTCCCCTCAAGACGGGCGCATAATTCCGTCCGGGCGATTTTGGGTCACTCGGCATCTCGCCGGTCAGACCCACGTGCGCAAGAACAGTGCCGAGCAAATCGTAATTGCTTACCATAAGATCCGATGTCCGAGCCGGACCGATTGCCCCCGGGTGTCGAAATATCAACGGAATGCGCATCGTGCTGTCAAAGGCATGCAGCGGTCGGGTGTGATCGCCCATACCCCAGAGCCCGTTTTGACCGCCGGCCCAGCCCTGGTCGGCCGTGAAGATCACCAGCGTGTCGGCGTCCAGAGCGTGTTCTTTCAGTGTGTGCATTATCTGCCCTACGCCATCGTCGATGGCACTGAGTTCACAGGCGTACCGCCGTATAGCATCTATGTTGCCGAGAAACTGTTTGTTGTTGTGGAGCCAGGGGTGCGCAGATTCGCGGGGGAAAGATCGTAGGTCATTGTCGCTGTAGTATCGAGTGTGACGATTACGGGGCGGTCTGTTGAACGATGAGCCGAGGCCGTAGGGGCCATTAAACGACAAGAACAGAAAGAACGGACGGTCCTTGTTTTGCTCGATAAACCGCGCCCCGTGTTCGGTCCAGAGATCAGTCAGGTATTTCGGTTCGGTGCGGACCTTCCCGCCTTCGATGACCTCTGCGTCGTAGAATGTGCTTGTGCCGCCGTGCGGCATAGTAATCCAATAGCTGAATCCTTCCTGCGGACTTAGGTTCTTGCCGAGATGCCATTTGCCGACGAGCCCGCAGGCATAGCCGTTCTGGGAGAGAATCTCGGGCAGAGTCCGGAACTCGGTGATCGTGCTGTATGCCTTGGCTCCCATTTGTGCTTCGTTGCGGGCCAGGTAGCAGTGGACTCCGTGCTGGGAGGGGATCAGACCGGTCAGATACGTGGCGCGCGTCGGAGAGCATACGGCGTTTGAGCTGAACGCCTCGGTGAACCGGATACCCTCGGCTGCAAGGCGGTCTATATGTGGGGTTTTGATGTCTGGATTTCCATAGCAGCCCAGTGTCCAGGGGCCGTGGTTGTCGGTCATGATGAGCACGACATTCGGGCGGCGCCGGGATGCTGAAGTCGCGCACAATCTGCTCGCGAGAGCCGCCGAGCAGCAGACCGATTCTTGCAGGAATTGGCGTCTATTCATTTTCCGTCGTCTCCGGTCACTTGCTGTCCAGCTGTTTTCGTCGCCGACATTGTGAATGATACGATATGGCCCTCTCGGCTGCAAGGGGCCCAGATGATTGCGTGTGGGGGCAAAAGCCCTGCAACCTCAAAAGGATCTTGAAAAATAGCCTTTAATCGTCTATAATATCTTGAAAAGGGTGGTAAGTCCGGCGGAGGGGACGGGCTTTTTCAGGAGCCAGAACGATGCGACCGAGAAATGAAGCCAAATCAAGTCATTGTCGATTTTCGATCCTCCGGCTTTGCTCAGGACAGGTTTTCGATCCTTCGGCTGCGCTCAGGACAGGTTTTCGATTTGCGTCCTTCCAATTGGCAATCGGCAATCGGCAATCGAAAATCTCCTTCGTCCTATGCATCTTCATAGCGATCGAGATCTTTTCGGCCGGGATCGATTGTCACGCCGGGGAAAATGACTGGTTCAAGTATCTGGGCACCAAGGAGGCGAAGAAAGCCCCGCGCAAGAGCATAAATGCCGCCGAGGCACTGCCACCTCTGCCTCTGCCCGCGACGCCACTGCGAAGAACCGAGCGAAAGAAGCCCCCGCAGCCGGATTACCTGATTGGAAAGGTCATCTGGGGTAAATCCGCTTCGTTTGTCGATACGACGGGCAAGACGCTGGAGATCGCCGATTGGAATCTGTGCCCCACGGATGCGCAGAAGTTCGTGGAAAACGCGAAGGCGCTGGATTTGACGTATCACTGGCAGAACACAAATCTCAACGATTTCCACTTCGACCCGAAGAAGCTGCCGGCCTTGCTGTTTAGCGGTGGGCGAACGTTGATGCTGAGCGATTCGCACATCCAGGCCCTGCGCGACTATGTCCTCAACGGCGGTATGATTATCTGCGATTCGATTGCGGGCTCGCCGTATTTCTACGAGTCGGCCAAGAAACTCTTCCTTCGTGCTTTTGTCGATTCGCGCTTCCGCAGGATCCCGGCTGACCATCCGATCTATCACATGATCGTAGACATTGACAAGGTCTCTCGCCGAGGCAAGGAAAAAGGGTCCGACCCCTTTCTGGAGGGCATTTATGTCGGCAGCCGGATAGGCGTGCTCGTCTCGAAGTTCGGCCTCGGCTGCGGCTGGAACCGCAACCTTGATGGACTCAAGGCAATCCGGGATGCCACCTACTATGATATCAACAGCGCCAATAAGATTGGGACAGATCTGGCCGCGTATATCGTGGGCTACGCCGAGGTAGGGCTCGTCGAGGGCAGGCCCGAGGCATTCGGCTTGGCCGATCAAAAGAGGCCGACGGATGAATTCGTGTTCGCTCAGATCAAGCATGACGGTCTGTGGAATGTGCATCCGGGCGCGGCGACGGCGCTGCTTATGAAACTGCGGCGATACACCTCTGTGCGAGTGAATCTAAAACGTGTTGGCGTCGACGCCGGGGGCGATGACCTCTCGCCGTATCCATTCTTGTACCTGACGGGTCTGGACAATTTTTCCTTTTCTCAGCAAGAGCTAAGCGCTCTTCAAAAATATCTGAACTACGGCGGCGTGCTCCTTGTCAACAACGGCCTTGGGCTGGGTACTTTCGATACGGCAGTGCGACGTGAGCTGAGCAGACTGTTGCCAGATTCGACTTTGCAGCGAATCTCGCCCGACACAGATCTTTTCAACAGCCTGTTCGATGCCTCTATCGTGCGGTATTCGCCGTCCTTGGCCAAGAGCAAACCTCAGTTGAACAATCAGCCATACCTGCTGGGCGCTACTATCGACGGAGAGCTTAGGGTGATTTACAGCCCCTACGATCTCGAGGCCGGCTGGCTCGAAGTCCACTACCCGCTGGCCAGAGCATATGAATCCGTCTCTTCGCAGCGGCTTGGAATAAACATCATCGTATACGTTATGACCCATTGATGTGGAGTTTTTATGTCGAATGCCATTGCAGTAACTGTACAATGCCCGGAGTGCGGCAAGACGTACAAGATGAGCCACGCGTCACCTGGCAAGAAAGCCCGCTGCAGGTGCGGGTGCCAATTTGAGATCACGGCTGAAAACGTCGCGCCCGACGATTCGGGGCCGGGCCAGAGACGTGAATTGTCAGATGAGGAGGCGCTGGCGGCAGTCGAAAAGATGGCGAGAGTCAAAGCAGCGATATTGAGTGAGGTGGGAAAGATCATTGTCGGCCAGACCGAAGTCCTTGAGCAGATACTTGCGGCATTCTTTGCCGGCGGCCATTGTCTTTTGCTGGGAGTTCCAGGTCTGGCCAAAACGCTCATGGTCCATAGTCTGGCTCAGACAATGCACCTCGACTTCAAACGAATTCAGTTTACTCCCGATCTGATGCCGACAGATATCACCGGAACGAACATCCTGGAAGAAGATCCCGATACCCGGCAGAGGCGGTTTACCTTTCATAAGGGACCGATCTTCACGAATGTCCTGCTGGCCGATGAAATCAATCGTACACCGCCCAAGACGCAGGCGGCTCTTCTGGAAGCCATGCAGGAGCACCACGTGACGACCGGTGGTGACACCTATCAATTGCCAGTGCCTTTCTTGGTGCTGGCGACACAGAATCCGCTGGAACTGGAAGGCACCTATCCTCTGCCGGAAGCGCAACTGGACCGTTTTATCCTGCTGGTAAAGGTTGATTATCCCAACCTTGAGGAAGAGGAGAAGATCCTGCTCTCGACGACCGGTTCCGACCAGGAGGCGATCAAGAGCCTGTTGGATTCAAGGTCAGTGACGATGTACCAGGATCTGGTCAGGCGGGTTCCAGTCAGCGAGCACGTGGCGAACTACGCGGCGAGACTGTGTCGCGCGAGCAGGCCGAAGGCCGATGACGTTCCAGACTTTGTCAAGAAATATGTGCGCTACGGATGCGGACCTCGCGCCGGCCAGTCCCTGCTGCTGTCGGCCAAGGCGCACGTCGTGCTAAACGGCCGCTTCAACGTCTCATGTGACGACATCCGCCAGTATGCCCTGCCGGTGATGCGTCACCGGGTGATCCTGAATTTTGCCGCCGCCAGCGAGGGACTCGACTCCGACGACATTATCACGAGACTTTTGGAGACGGTCAGCGAGTCCCAGTAGAGAAATGTTCAGACACGGATTCACATGGATTTACTTAGACACGGATTAACACAGATTAACACGGATTCAAGAGATAAAATTAGAACACTCTAACGGATCTGTGATACAAATCATTCAAATGTTGTTTTATAAATAATATTCATATGCTCCTGCAAAACAACAACGTGCATTCATTTTATTTAGTGAGCCTATCTTAAAAACAGTGTTAATCGGTGTTAATCCGTGTCGAAAAAGACCGTGTAAATACGTGTTAATCTGTGTCAAATAAAGGTTTTTATTTTGAGTGACTCAGGCGAATATCGCTATCTTCCGGCTCACATGGCGGAGCGCCTCCGCGGCATTGAGATCAGCGTGCACCGGCCGATGGACGGCAGCAACCAGGGGCTGCACCGATCCCCGGCGTTCGGCTCGTCAGTGGAGTTTGCCGAGTATCGCGAGTATATGCCGGGCGATCCCATTTCGCAGATAGATTGGCCCGTCTACGCCCGCAGTGACCGTTATGTCATCCGGCGATTCCATGAAGACGTCAGCATCCGCTGCTATGTCATGCTCGATATCTCCGGCTCGATGGCCTACAAGGGCAGCGGGGCGATGAGCAAGATCGAATACGGCAGCTTTATCTCCGCGGCAATGCTATACGTGATGATACAGCAGAGTGACACATCGTCGCTGATAACATTCGACAACGAGATTCGCAGCTACCACGAGCCGACGAGTTCCTTCACGAGGCTGCGACCCATGCTGCTCGAGCTCGAGAATCTCGAGCCGTCCAAGGCCGAGGGCGACATCGAGACGACTCTCCATACCGCCGCCGAGATGATCAACGGCAGGGCGTTGATAGTCATTATTTCCGATTTTCTCGAAGAGCCTGAAAGAATCATCAGAGGCATCAACCATCTCCACCACGACGGCAAAGAGGTCACCTTGTTTCATATAATGGATCCCACTGAGGTCAACATGCCGCTGTCGGGCCTGCTCGATGTCGTGTCGATGGAGGGCCAGGGCAGGCTGACAGTGGATTTCGGACGGATCAAGGAGGACTATCTGGAGTCCCTGCGCACGTATCTCGACCAGTTGCGCACTGGGTGCCAGAGGATCCGTGCCGATTACATCTTCGCCGACACCGGCATGGATGTCTTTGATGCGATCCTGCAGAGGAGGAAGGTCGGATGATCTTTGGCGTTCCCATCTTTCTCTTTCTTCTTCCTGCGGCAGGATTGCCCGTTCTGTTCCACTTCTTTTTGAAGCAGAAGAAACGCGAGATTCTCTTCCCGACCTTGATGTTCTTCTATCGGACCGATCCGAGGCTGAATGCGCGGAGGAAGATTCATCAGTTGTTGTTGCTGTTGATGCGCGTCCTGTTGATCGCATTTATTCTGCTGGCTTTGTCTCGGCCGCGTTTTCAAAGTGCGGCGGCAATCGGCGGAAAGATCTCGGTTATTGCTGTGGTCGATAACTCAGGCTCGATGAGCGACGCCGCCGCCGGCGACAAGACCAAGCTGGAGTTGGCTGTGGAAGGGGCAAGGGAACTGGTCTCGTCGCTGGGCAGGGACGCCGAGATGGGTATCGTGACACTTGTCGAAGACCCGGCGGTAACAACCGGCAATTCTCTGACGCCCGACAAGGAATTTCTGTTTTCGGCGCTCGGTGAGATAACGCCGACCGCGGCGACGGGCAATGCTCAACGTGCCTTGACTAGGTCGTTAGCACTTATCGAAGCGAATTCTGCATCCGGCGGGGTCGTCCATGTCTTCAGCGATCTCCAGGAATCGGAATGGATTGATGAGGCTCTGGGCGGCGCATCTGCGGATGCCTCGATAAAGGTATATCTTCACAGGATAGATTCTCAGGCTCGCAAACAGGCCAATGTGGCGATAAGCTCGATTCAGTTTCCCCGCCAGAAGATACTGCCCAGACATCCTCTGAAAATTGGTGTCGTTTGCAGGAACAACTCGGAAGCGAGGGCTACTATCCGACTCAACTCCGTGGACGATCAGGAGAGCAAGAATACCCAACAGATTGTGCTCGATCCGGGCGGTGCTCAGACCGTTGAGGTCGGGATAAATCCTAAGGCCTCCGGCTACCACTGGGTGAGGACGTGGATCGAGGGCGACGGCTTTTCCGCTGACAATACCGCGGCAATCGGGATTGTCTGCGGAAAGACTGCGACGGTTCTGTTCGACGGAGCGCGCGAGGAGTTTGGCGTATTGCCGACGGCATTCTCACCCGACAACGTCGGGCAGTTTACCGGAATGATCTCGAAGTTTGGCTCGCTGAACTCCATACCGCAGATAGATGGCGAAAAGCCAATACTGATTGTCACCACCTGGCAGGAGATCAGGCAGACCGGTCAGAATTCGGCGGTGCTCCAGGGTTACATCGAAGGCGGCGGCAATCTGCTCATTGTCCCATCACTTAAGAGAATCAGCGCCAAGGGAGCGCCGCCGGACTTCCTTGGTGCCAACACCGGGGCCCGAATGTCACATCCTCGCGGCGTCAGAATAGAGGCGTTGGAGACGGGCTCTGATTTCTGGACCCGGATTCGCGAGGTGACGGGGACCGTTTCGCTCGGCGGCTCAGGTGTCCTGACCTTCTATCCCCTGACGCTGTCTGAAGAGTTCACGCCGCTTCTGGGTACGGGTTTCGACAGAGTGATATTGGCCCGCAAGGAACTCGGCGCCGGGAATATCTACGTCAGCGGCACAGCATTCGATCCGCGATGGAACACGCTTCCTCTGACGGGAATGATTGTCGTGATGGCGCAGATAATCGCTGTCGACGGAACGTCGTTTGAGCAGGATTCGATGGTCTGGCTGGTAGCCGGAGAAACTCCCGAGCGGATAAACGCCGGAGCCCAGCAGGCGGAAGTCTTCTCTCTGGCCGGCGATGCGATGGAATGGAAAGGCCCGGCGAACGAAATGCCTGCGTTCTCGAAGTCAGGTGTCTATCTGGTCAAATCAGGTGACAGGGAGTACTGCGTCTCCGTTCGTTCATCGGACAGGGAAGGCCTTACGCAGTTCGTCGCTGGTTCGCAACTCCCCGATCTGCGGGCAGTCACACACGAAATCGTAGATTACGATCCTGCCGGAGGATTCGAAAAGTACCATCACGGACAGAGTCGGACATTCAATCTCTTTCTACCTCTTCTTCTGCTGGCCACGTTGGCTCTGCTAATCGAGGGATGGCTGGCCAACCCGCGCAGAGCCAGGCCCGAAGAAGCGGAAAGACCCAAGGGCACGCTGGAGACTTCTGCGGCCGGACAATTGGACGAGGCTGGCGGCCAACCAAGTCCGGAAGTTCTTGTAAGCGGAGGGGCCGGATAATGGAAGTGCTCAGATGGCGCACACATCTTCATCCGGTTCTGGCCGCGGCGATGATCCTGATTCTCGCCGCCTGGCTGATAATCCTCTTCAAACGTCAGAGAACAAGTCGTTCGTTGAGGCAGACGGTACTTCTGCTGCTGCCCAAGGTCTTGATCGTGTTGCTTCTAATACTGGCGTATTTCGATCCTGTTCGCAGTGTGATACAGAAACCGAAGAAGGATAAGAAGATCATGGTCCTGGTCGATTCTTCGTCGTCCATGGACTGCAAAGACCAGCCGGGCTTGAGCCGCTCAGACAGGGCATCCAGGCTGTCGGCCGATCTAAGTGACAGGCTGGGGTCTTTGATCGATCTTGAGGTTGTGAACTTCGACATGGATGTGCACGGTGCTGGTGGTACACAGCAGAGCGACGAACAGATCCGGGGGACGAACCTGGCAAGATCTCTGGTTACGGTGGCAGAGAAGGCGAACAATTCAGACTATATGGCGGCGATTCTGCTCACCGACGGCGGGGACGAACTGGTCCGCAATCCCAGATTGCCCGAGGTGCCGCTTCATGTCGCGAGCCTGGGGACTTCTCCGGAGACTTGGGACGATCTGTCTGTGACGGATGTCACGGCGCCGTCTGTCGCCGAGGCCGGCGGCAAGCTGGAAGTCTCGGCCGATATCCTTGCTCGTTTCGCCACGAAGGACTTTGAGACAAAGGTGCCGATGGTCCGGGTCAGGCTCGAAGAGAAGCAGGAGGATCAGTGGGAGGCCCGGGGTTCGGAGTTTGTGCGTTTTGACAATCCGAAGACTCGCGTGCGGTTCTCCGTTAACGCCCCGTCCGAGCCCGGGACAAAGACGTATCGCATCAATGTCCAGAACATGCCGGGCGAGTTGTCCGACCTCAACAATACGCGAGATTTTGACCTCGAAGTGCGAGAGGACACCCTGCACGTGTTGTTCTTCGCCCAGGAGCTGGGTTGGGATTTCAGCATGATCCGCAAAGAGCTTGCGGCCGATCCATCGGTCGAGCTGACCGCTTTATTTCGCGTCACCGAGCAGCGGTTCGTAGTCCAGGGCAGCCGCCAGCCGGGTGATGAGCAGCTCGAGGCCGGTTTTCCAGAATCCAAAGCCGTTCTCGATTTGTTCAAGTGTGTGATCGTCGGTTCCTTCGGCGCATCGCAGTGGCAGCCGGAGCAATTCCAGGCCCTCGTCGATTATGTACGAGACGGCGGGGCGGTCGTATTTTTGGGCGGTGAGAAATCATTCGGCCGAGGCGGCTATGAATCGACACCTATCGAGCCGCTGCTGCCCTGGCGGATAAGCAATACGCAGTCGGCGTTTCAGGTCGGGACATTCAGCGTCAGCGTCCCGCCGGCAACTGCGGCCAACACGATCATCGCCGAGACCGCAAGGATCATCTCTCAGCTGGACTCGGTGTCGGTGGAAAGCGTGAATGTCGAAGGTCCTCTCAAAACCGGCGCAGTGACCTTGCTCGAAGCGTCGGTTGCAGGAAGGTCGGTGCCTCTTGTTTCGATTCAGCGTTTCGGGCAGGGCCAGACGATGGCGATAGCGACCAATACGCTCTGGAAGTGGCGCCGGGCCTCGGCCGAGCTTATCGAGGCGCACGGTTATTTATGGCGGCAGACTGTTAAGAACATGACCGGCTGGGAAGAAGGCCAGCGATTCATCTCGGTCAAATGGGACCAGGAGCAATACAACCCGGGCGAAACCGCCACGGCAACGATCCGCATAGCCGGCCGCCACGATGCAGGCCCGCTGCAACTGACGGCTCAAAAGACGGTCGATGGAACATCGACGCCCGTTGACGTCGAGCCGACGATGGGACGCGAAAATGCATTCACCGCCGAGATCGAGTTTGCCAAGAGTGCCCAATACATCTTCGAATTGCAGGCACGCGTCGGCGAGCAAATCCTGGAGTCGTATCAGAGGACGATTGCGGTCGGCACCAGGCTCAACGAGGGGGCCAATCTGGAAGTGGACCACGCCTTTCTCAGCAGTCTGGCCTCGGAGGCCGGCGGCATGTACTTTCCCGAGACACAATTCGAAAGTCTGATCGGGACATTGAGAAGCCAGATTCTCGGCCGCGTAGTGAGTATGGAAATCCCGTTGATCGAGGATAGTTACATCTATATCATCATTTTTGTCGGTATCCTGGTTCTGGAATGGGTAATTCGCAGAAGGATGAATCTCTTGTAGCATCTGATTGAAATACAATGAACAGAAGAAAGAAGACATTTTTTGCGAGTGCTGTCGTACTGCTGATTGTGGGCTGCTCGACTGTTTCCCAGGCGGCGCCACGACAGGCGGCCGTTTATTACTCCGACGGCAAGGTGCTGACAGGCAGGATCTCGCTGACGTCGGGACGCAAGTTCAAGTTGAATATCCCCGAAGGCGGCAAGCTCAAGACCACGGATATGATAACCGGCGATGACGTGCAGTACGGCAAGGTCCGCGAGTTCGACTTTGAGCCGGTAAGCGAGATTCGTTTTCATCCCGAAAGAGAGGAGATACGCCAGAACTGGAAGTTCGTCGAGAAGACCAAGTACGACGAGAAGACCGCGGTGGCCGATTTTTCGCCCGCCAAGAAGGAGTTCTGGGGCAAGACGTATCCTCTGAGATATCTTGTGTCCGAGGTCATTTTCAGCAGCGGCGAGACTATTGCAGGACATCTCTACAGCACGGTGCTCTATCTCGAGACCGAAGCCAAAACGATGCGGATTGTTCTGCGCAGCAAACAGCGAGGCGACGAGGGCACCAAGATGGACGACCTGATCTACGTAACCAAGATCAAGATGCTGGATCAGGGAAAAGATGTCGCCGCGAATGTCACCGTCAAATTTGCCGGCATGACCTTTGAGCCCAACGACGTGGTTCAGGCGGTTACCCGCGATTCGCTTACGCCGGTGCCAACCGAGCGAGGCGATGAGCCTGGGACATTCATCGTCAAGTCAACGTTCGGCGAGGATTTCTATCTGGCCGTCAAGAAAGGCCAGAAATGCCTCGTAGGCTGGCCCGCGACGCAGGACCGGAAACTCTTCGGCCTCGCCGAAGACCACCTCAAACGTCAGCGGGATTTCTACAACGACAAGAAGCTGCTTGGAGTCTCAAAGAGCGCCGACGGCAAGGAGGTTCTGACGCTGGTAAACCTTCGACGCCGATTTGCGCCCACCCACTTTGGCTCGATCGGCGGCGAGTGGGACAAAGAGCTCAATACGATCGTCGAACCCTGGAGACTGAGCATCTGGAGATGGAAGTACGACCCGGTTAATGAGGATATGCTGCTGTCGGGGCGCGGTACCTTCTTTCGCCGAATCTTTCTGCCGGAGCACCCGACGCCCGAGTCTGAAATATCCGACGAACTCTGGCAGTCGCGCCGCGAGAACGATACGCTTATTGTCGGCAAGTCGAGCACAGGCAGAGATTGAGAGTATAACCAT